>OGNV01000058.1_pt1 | contig 106260 bp, 64 predicted proteins | sample 1573561 | NCBI WGS metagenome assembly OGNV01 (sample SAMEA2581892, study PRJEB24529) | metagenome | biome: Human gut stool | place: China | collected 2011
GGGATCATTAGCTTTTTTATTTTAATACACTATATAGAATCGCGGAGACGCTTACGCAAACACTGCGATTTTGCCCGGTCGTGAATTAAAAATTAATCCTCTTTGTTTCATAACATTAAATTTGAGGTTTAAAAATAATATTAATTTTTCGTTCTCTAAAATAAGACGAGGCATACAGATACCTCATTGTAAATTCAGACTCCTTTTCCATAAGCACAAAGGGTTATTTATTAGTTAAATAAGATTATATACAATTTCGGAAGAACTCGCGCATTTCACGACGTCCTAAGAATAGGTGATTTTCAACTGTCCGGCAACTAAGATTCAGCTCATTAGCAATTTCCGATGAAGTTTTATTTTCGAAACGGTTTAATGTATAAATTAACCGACGTTGTTCGGGCATGGCAGCCAGACGGGTCCGCTCCATCGTCATTAAATCATCACCGATAATTTTTTCTTCGGTTTCATTCGTAGAAGTAGACATGGTATCATAGATATAGCCATCTATTTCCTGCTTTTTATAATAGCGACGGATATAGTCGATTACAATATTGCGGGCAATAGTGAACAAAAAATATTTCACTGTGTCGGGACGGAGCATTTGTTTGTAGTCCAACAGACGTACAAATACATCTTGGGTTAGATCCTCCGCTTCGTAGCGATGAGTGATACGATAAGTAATATAGGTAAGAATCACCTGATAATATTCTTCATAAGAACGGGTGATAATGTCGTCGTAAGTGTTGGCTATTGTCTCCATAATACTATCTTTTTCGGTTTTAATCACTATGCAAATATAGAGGGGATTTCGGATATAACAGCTAGAAAATAAGGCAGATCAATCTCAACGAATCTAGATAGACTTATTTAAACACATTATTCTCATTATCAATAAATTATACTCATTCCAAATAGAGTATCACTTTATAAAATGAGACTCTATACACTAAAATCCACGCATTCTCGCTCCACTTACACCTGTTTGCCCTTACCTTTCTCTCCTCTTCAACTTCACCATTTCACGATCTTACCGATTCATTGTTTCATCAAAGCTGTTAATGAGACATAAACATTAAGAGAAAACTTTCATTTCATTAAAGACAAACTTGCTTTGCACTTATTACAAAGTTACGTTTGATTAAGGATAAACTATAAACGAAAGCTTCAATTATATAATTGCAAGCTTTGTTTTTATAAACGCAAGTTGTATTTATAAAAACAAAGCTTGCGTTTATAGATTACTCCCTATAAAAAACAACTTTGCAATAGGACCAAAAGAAGTTTATATAGGGAGAAGAAGAACTTATCTATTAATAGATAATGGAAAGAAACAAGTGAAAGGAAGGAAGTCACTTAGTGAATCGAGAACCTTCACCCTCTATCCCCGATGAACAGGGAGAAGTGAAGGGTGAAGGGACTATGGGTGCAAAATAGATTTCAGAGATAATAAGTCGAAAAGTTACTCTTCTTTGGCTGTTCCGCCTATACTACGGATGTATTCATTCGGAGTAACTCCCGTACTCTTTTTAAATGAACGGAAGAAAGAAGCACGCGAACTAAAACCACAAAGTTCTGCCAGTGCAGTCAAAGTATAGCGGGAATATTGGCTATCCGCTACCATCTTTTTGAATTGAGTGACACGGTATTCATTGATGAAGTCATAGTAAGACTGATTAAGATACTGGTTCAAAAGATACGATAATGAATGTGAAGAAGTATCCAATGCAGAAGCCAAGTCCCCCATTTTTAAGTCGGGATTGATATATGGCTTTTCTCTCTCTACATAAGCCACCAGTTTCTTATGAAGTTCTTTACACTCCTCTTCGGTCAGTCTATTGGTCTTATATTTCTCTTCAACAGTGGAAGATTGTTGCTCTGAAATTACTTCCGAATGTTCTACTGTTTGTTCTCTCTGTTGTATTTCCTCCTCCGTTGATGTCGAAATCGGCGAAGCAGAGGAAGCAAGCAAACGACGCATACGTTTCCAAACATAATACCGTATAAAGGCTATAATTCCTACAATTAATAAAATGGAAAGTGCCCATCCCCACCAAGGTATCATAGGGCGTACTGTCACTTGACAGATAGCTTCCGATTGCTCATTTCCCGGAAGACGTACCCGGAAAGTATAAGTTCCGGAAGAAAGTCCGTAATAAGAAACTTCGTTCTGTGCAGCCAATAATTTCCAGTCTTTGTCCACTCCCTCCAATCGATATTCATATAGTAAGGCAGATGGCAGACCATAGGCGAAATCTGTGAAACAGAAAGTCAAATTATTCTGGTTGTATTTCAAAGAGGAACTGGTAAAAGGTACGCCATTAGCCAGTATATCGGTAAATACAATCGGACGAACCTTGCCACGCACTTCGTCCACACGTTTCGGATCAACATAAATCAGTCCTTTGGTGTTACCAAACCACAATAGTCCTTTTTCATCTTTATAAGCGGCTCCATTCGTAAAAGTTGGTCCCGGCACTCCATCATTGAAGGTGAAAGCATCATACTCCTCCCCTTCTTCTTTGATACGCAACAACCCATCATTGCAGGCCACCCACAGCCAACCTTGGTTATCTTCTATAACAGACATCAGCGAATTGTCCGGAAGAGTAGAAAAGATAGAGCGATTCTGGAAACGATCCATCGTTAAAGTAGATGTAAACAGACTCCCTTTCTCACGGATAAAATAGAGATTGTGTTCAGCATCTTCGTAGATAGTACGCACTTTATCCCGATGAACGAATCCCTCCGGAAACACATTAGAGCGTAAACTTTGAGAAGCCGGATCATAAATACACATACCGGTTTCAGTAGCAATCCATCCTTTGCCCGTAGAATCAAAACTTACTTCATACACATTGCCCTCCGGCAGTTGGGAGTTAGCACTGGTAAAGTGTTTGATCTGTTTGGTCTGTCCGTTATAACAGAAGAGTCCTTGTGAGGTCCCTATCCAAAGATTTCCTTTTGCATCCGGTTTCACACAGAATATATGTCCTTTTTGAAAAAGCTCCGTATCGCCCTGTGCAAAATATTTCAGAGATAATGTTCCCGGATTCAGTACCATCATACCGCCACCATACGTACCGATATAATATTCTCCTTGATAGAAGCTGATTGTCAGTATCAGATCTGAAGTTAAAACGGGCTTTACAAAACTTTTCACTACTCCGGTAGCTTCGTTTATATAAAACAAACCGTCACGTGAACCGATGACTTTCTCTTGCCCTCTGTTTACGAAAGAACGAATGGAAAGATTTGCCGAATTGAACAAAGGTGGATAGTCATACGTGCGGAAAAGGCCGTTCTGATAGAGTGAATAATCCAGCCCTGCCTGAAAATGCCCCACCCAGACAGCACCTCTATCATCTACAAGTAAGGAGTAAATAGAATTACTGCGAATTCCTTCCTTATCATTGACATCATGATAGAAACGACGTGTTACTTGTTGGTCTTTGTGTGAAAGGAAGTGGACGCCATTACCGTCAGTAGCTATATACACAGTCTCTTTCCCATCGCTGGATATGTCAGAAATGACATCGCAGCCTAAAGATACCGTATGAGAGAATGTTTCCTTTTTTATATCGAAACGCACTACCCCTTGGCTCATTGTGCCCAGATAAAGAGTTTCTCCGATACGGGTCAGGCAACGGAAATAATCGGCTTCAGGCACATTCTCCTGAAAATGCCAGGAATCAATCTTTCCATCTTTCAGTGAATAAGAGTACAGCCCCTGCACCGTAGCCAGCCATAATACGGTTTTATCTTCATTCAGACAAATATCCATGATTCTGTTACAGGCGGCAAGCATATTCCGGTCTGTCAAGACCTGTAGTAATTGGCCGTCTTTATGAATGAATAAGCCTTTCTCTGTTCCAATATAAAGAATATCCTCATTAGCCAACAAAGTATTTACGGCAAAATCTATCTTTTCGGGGACAATTCTTTCCAATTGGCTGCTTGTACGGTTCAATCGCCAAAGTCCGATTCCATTTCCTACCCACAGTTGTTTGTTGGCTGTTTCTGTAACGCTGTTTACCCGTTTCTTTCTTCCTGATTCAATGCCCCGGAATTCAAAATGGCGTACTTTTACTCCATCGAAACGGTCGAGACAGTTATCCGTTCCTAGCCAGACAAAGCCCTCCGAATCTTTATAAATAGCGTTCACCAACAACCCGGAAAGACCGTCGGACATCACGACATTACGGAACGTGTAATCTTGGGCTTGTAGTTTTACACCGCAAGCCAAACACATTATTAAAAGAATCAGATATTTAATCGTGTTTTTCACCTACAATGGGCTTTTTCATATTAAACATGTGACAAACTTACATAAAATTCTCCAAAAGGAAGTACTTATAATAAAAAAAGTCATCCCTTCGTATTCTCTATATGCACATAGACAAATACGAAGGGATTAAATTATTTACTCAATGTTATCTGAAAAATATTTGAATAACGAAAAATAAAGGATTTGCTTTCTTAGAAAAAGATAACAGTATACATACAAGAACGATATCATGATATTTATAGTTTCACCTTCACCTGCGATTTCTGATAGACTACCGGGATTTTCTTATCATTCACTTCTACAGACACAGGCTTCTTTGTGCTTCTAAAGATGGTATTTATCTTCGGCTGTCCGTCTATCCAAAGATTAAGTTTCTTATCTTCTGCTTTCTGAATAACGAATAGCTTAGCCAATGACGAGAAGTAGGTTTCATTATCCCGTCTCAATGCACTTCCGTAGGCAATGAAGAAGTCCTTAGCGTCCTTTGCTTCAGTACCTTCCGGGTAAGAGACTGCAAACATATAAGCATCTGTCATCCAGCCATCGGGCATAATCCATGAATTACTGTGCATTAATCTTCCGTCTGCCAGTTGGTTGATATATAAATCGGTAATTTTACCTTTATGACGGATACGAAGCCCTATCCAGTCCTGCCCTTCACGTCTTTCCATTTGAGGCAGATCTTTTTCATCGGGAGTGTCTTTCAGAATAATAGCTGTCAGTCCTTTCACACGGTTCACCTCGGCTGGTAAATGGAATGAATAATATTTTTCGGTTCCTTTCAGATCTTCCGTAGGAGCTTCTATTTCTTCCCAATATAAATCTTCGGGATAGTCGTGCACAAAATCTGATTTAGCCAGCAGACGGGGATATAAAGGGCGAATGACTACTGAAGAATTTCCATTTGTCACATTTACGTCAATGCCCGATTTCTTATAAGTTCCATTGGTATGCCATAACCATTCAAACTGTCCTACCTTATGTGTCTTCAAATCATCGATCATATAAATCACATTATCCATCCACAGGAAATGACGGAAGTTACGGCTGAAATTATTAGAGACAGGTCCTGTTCCATTGGCCAAAACATATTTCACATTGCCTGCATCCAAGAGATGATAAAGATTTCCTCGCAAAGTAGAGCCGCTATACTGTTGTTCACGAGGTTGTCCCTCCCCGTTGAACAGGACTACATTATGTGCCTGGCTTTGGAAGAAATAGTTGCGATAATTCGGATTGGGATACCAGCAGTTTCCTCCATCCTTGATAATATCAACGCCTTTATGAAAGACAATAAAGGAGTTGGCATCCGCATGGGAATGATTCCACGTATGACCGCTTTTCACAGCAAGCATCGTAGCATCCTTTTCCCAAGAAGTACGCATGGTGGCCCAACCGAAATCCGAGAATAATTGTGAGGTTTTCAAATCGGGAGCTACGGGAGCTTTATTCAAATCAGGGGTATAGAGAAAACCCATCGGACGATTTAGAAAAAAACCATCGCGATGCTGTCCTTGCTCTACTTGAGCTATATACCACAGAATAGTCGGGTCTTTCAGTCCCAATGCATACAATAACATCATACTGGATTCTGCTGATACGTTCTTATGACTATCACCAAAATTCAAACTATGCAGCATTCCTGTACGAGGATAGCATACTTGAGAAAAGTAGTTCGGAAGTTTTGCCAATTGGGGTATATCGCCGGGATTTTGTCCCGGATGAGTGTTTATCCAAGCGATCCGAAACAATAGAGCTTCCTGAATACCAAAGTTTGCATAATTCAGACTTTCATACATTCCTCCGGCCTCATCAAAGCTCTTTGCTTTCTGTTGCAAGGCATCGCCTGCAAAGTCAAACCATTCGGGAAGTGATTCATGAAGTTGCTCCACCCAATCTTTTACTTCGGGAAGTTCATTCTGTAGGCTTAATGCTAATATTCCACCCTGGCATACACAAGAAGTCCACCAGTTATGTCCCATAGAATTCAAAGAATGAATACGGGTAGGTTCTAGCAGCCAGTCGCCCAATGCAGGTTCTACAGCCAATCGTTTCAAGCCTTCGGCAATCTTTTTTCTTTCGGAAGAAGACATGATATTGTAGGCTGCATCATATCCTATGGCAGAAAGGAAACTCTTATGTGCCATGCCTAGTTGCGAACGCCAAGCAGGAATACGTGCCATCATTTCCATATCTCCCCAGGATTCAGCTTCCACAGCTTTCGAAAGGATCTCTTTGATTACATCTGCATACTCTTTATTATCCGTCATCAGATAGGCCAACGATAAATAATCCAAGCGGTTGAAATCTTTCTTCTGTAAGGCTTCATCCGCAGTTTTCTGAATATCTTCCCAGGCTTCCTGCAATTTCGGTTCATTCTGCATACGTTGTTTTACCTGCTGAATACGTTGAGGGGTGTACAAAAGCGAAGGATGATTTATCTTTTGTGCAGATACAAACGATGCAAATAATATTCCGATCAGACATAGAACTATTTGTTTCATGATATTTATTGCTTTTATTTTACTGTTTAATATTGATTAAAAATTCTGCTAAAGCTGCATTGAATTCCTCCGGTCGCTCCATATTCATCATGTGCCCGCAATCCTCTATGACCTTCAGCTTTCCATTAGGTAGATATTCCAATATGGGAGGATTTTTTGAGAATTTGTTATCAGAAGAATGACCTTCTACAATTAAGGCAAGTACGGCAGGGTGACTCTTCTTTAATTTTTCAATAGCATCCAGTCCTGCTACTACCCGTACTTCTTTGTGTAGCGGTTGCCATGCATCCCATTCGTCAATCATCTGCCACAAAGGCGCATGCATCCGTTCACGTTGACTTCCACCGGATTTCATTAATCCTTCAAACCACTCTTTCTTCATCACCTCCACTCCTTTCTTTTTCAGAGCAGCTATTTCTTCATCACGCATCTTTGCTTCTTCTTTAGTCATCGGCTCACTGGGACCTTTCGATTTCCGGATGTTTCCACTGGCTAAAAAAGCTGATAACATCCGGTCTGGGAAATACGCCAACATATCAGCAGTGATAAATCCACCCAAAGAAAGCCCGACAATATGCGCTTTTTGGAGATGTAAAGAGTCCATTAAAGTAACTAAATCTTCAACATGCATAAATTGATAATCTTCTGTTTGGGCAGAAGAAATGCCGTATCCTCTTAAATCATAGCGAATGACATGATACTTTTTCGCAAACACAGAAAATTGTTCATCCCACATACGATGGTCGAGCGAATGACCGTGAACAAAAATTATCGGTTCACCCTGACCGGCTTCTTCATAGTATAGAGAGCCGTTTCCTACATTGATACGTCCTTGTTTGACAACCAATGGCTTGCCCTTCAGTATTTCTGAAACAGTCCGTGAAATGACAGGGCTGCCGAAGAAAGAAGAGAAACCGTCTTCTTTAGCAGAAGAACCTGTTACATGAGAAATGAAGAATCCGTAAACTTTATCGTGTTTATTTATCCACGGATAAGCACCAGCCCATCCCGGTGAACTAATCTGATAGGCTTCACCTGTCTTTTTATCTATCAGTTCACGCCATTCTCCCAATCCGTAGATTCCATTGTGGGATTGTCCTAGTCCTTTCGCTACATAATTATCCGAGTCATGCGAAGGGATGATGGCATCTTTCACTTGGTCGGCCTGCATCTCCTTTATTGTTTCTGCTGATATAATCTGCTTGCCATTATACATTCCATCGTGATAAATCATAGACAGGAAATGAAGATAATCATTCAAGGTAGTACACAGTCCGCCCCCTAACATGGGTGCATGTCCGCCATCCGTATTGATTGGGGTAAAATGAGAGTTCTTCATCTCCAAAGGTTGTGCCAGCAGTTCCTGAAAAAGAGTTTCAAACTCCTTTCCCATCGCCACTTCTGCCATTCTTCCGGCAATTTGCATGGCAAGTCCACCATATTCAAAACGAGTGCCGGGAGTAAAGACTGTATCCAAAGGAAGAATTTCAGTGACTGCCGAATCCAAATGATTATAGTTATCTACACGGGGCTCGGGAAGATATGGACGTACTCCTGATGTATGGGATAATAATTGCCGGAGAGGAATCTTACCTTTAGCATCGTCTTTAAATTCCGGCAACCATTTTTCTACCGGATCATCCCATCCCAAATCAGTACGGTCTACCACTGCGCCAATGACAGCAGCCGCTACCCATTTCCCGGCAGAAGCGACATATACTTTTGTATCGGGCGTATAGTCCCGATAGTTCTTCTGGAAAATGACGGTATCATTCTTCACTACACAAATGGATGCTCCGGGGTAATATCCCTTGTCTACCCATCCCTGGATAACAGAATCCAAAGAAGAGAAGTCATACTGACTTCCCTGACCGGATGATATTTTGCAAGAACCAGACAAAAAGCAGACACTTACAAAAACGGCAATTAATAAACGATTCTTCATATCGTTGTTTACTATCTATTTTTCTGATTGTAAATCCCAATATACGACATAGCGCTGGTGATGCAAATCGTATAGCGGACGAATCACATCTCCTTGTTCTGTCGTAAATTTCAAATCACTTCCTACACGTTGCAAAGCACGTTCAGGGTGTTTCTTATCTAGTTTCAAAGAGGTACGCAAATGTGCTGGGACATGAAAATTATAGGTATAATAATCATTATAAAGAGCCGGATTTGAGAAAGGAGCAGGTGCTTGCATACCTTCAGTTCCCCGTTCTCCCGCCAATACCAATGGACCATATAACAGAGCTGCCTTGTTCGGATTATCCGGGGTAGCCTCCAATTTGATTTGCATCGGATAAGTAGCCGAGATTTGGTCGTCCTCTTTCCATTCACGGGTAATGGCAATATAAGAACCAGGTTTCTGTTTTACAGATATTTTCTTACCATTCACCAACACTTTTACATCCTTGCTCCACGAAGGATAGCGCAGATAAATGGTGGTACGAACAGGATTTTCTGTCCGGAGAGTGAAACGCGTTGTTTCTTCCTGTGGGAATTCCGTTTCCTGACGGATTGTCAGTCCTTTTTCTTTCCAGGTTACCTGTGAAGGGATAAATAGATTTACATATATTCCCTGATTGTTATGGTAGTAGATGGCTTCTCCAAACTTTGCATGATTCTCAAATCCGCTACCTACGCAACACCAGAAAGAGTTCTCTTTTGTGCTATACAGTTTATGAGACCCGGAAAGCAAAGGCAGGAAATAAGCTACCATACCTGTTTCAGGGTCTTGTTGTCCCAAGATGTGATTATACAATGCCCTTTCGTAATAATCTGCAATAGATGAATCGCCCGTCCAGCAGAAAAGATGGCGGCTAAGTTTGAGCATATTATAGGTACAACAAGTTTCTCCGGTATAGCCGGTCAGATGTTGGGATAACTTCTTCGGATCAAAGTAGTGTTCTTTGTCACTGCTGCATCCCGGAGCAAAAGTATGATGGTCAATCATGGTGTGCCAGAAGAATTCCGAAAGTTTCCTGCTTGTCGCGTTGTGGGTTAATTCGTAGTTGCGGGCTTCAGCTATCACTTTCGGGATGAAAGTATTGGTATGCTTCGTTCCCAAGTCATCGCGAAGTTCTTTCAAAGGGTCGATTACGTCATTGTGGTAGAAATATTCCGCCAACCAGCGATAACGTTCATCTCCCGTTATTGAGTATAAATTATAGAATGACTCATTGATACCGCCAAATTCATTGCGGATCATAAGTTTACGTGTTTCTTCACTAAGGGGTCTCAATTTATTGTATGCCCAATCGCCCATTCGGGTGACGATAGTCAATGCTTTCTTATTATCCGCATACAGATATTGATCTATCAGTCCGGAGAAAAGTTTGTGCAGAGTATACCAGGGAGCCCATACACCTTTTCCCTGAATATTCCGGTTTATCAGTTCCTCGGGCCAGGCACTCAAATATCCGTTTTTCAGTGCATTCTGCACTTCTTCCAATCCGTTAACCAAGCTATCGCCTTTCAGTTTGAATATCTCACTGCCGGTAGCTGCGTACATCAAACCAAGTGCCGAGAGCATGTGTCCGGTAGTATGTCCGCGAAGTTCGCAATCCAAAGATTCCCAACCACCCAGTTTCTTCACTGTCATATATCCGCCCTCACGTCCGGCAAATACACCGGCATTGGTACGGAAGCTATGTAGCAGACGATTCACATCTATTGACGTCATCCAAGCAGAATCCCGAAGCATATTATCACGGAAACGACTTGGCAACAGGCGAACATCTTTCAAATCAAAACTTTCCGCCTGAAGGGGAGCGACTGTTTCCTTTTTCAACTTTCCCTGATGTTGTCCGGGATATACAGATTGAGCTGACACTATACCCGATATTGTCAATGAACCAAACAAGATTACCGTAACTAAAACTTTCTTATTCATATTATTTCTATCTTTTATCTATAAGATACGAACAAGGTGCCTTAAACACTCAAAGCCACAAAATTATTTAATTAAGCTACAATTCTTTAATTTAAAGCCCACTTTCTTATAAAATTCATCTGAAACGTCCTATCTTTATTCCCCAAATCAAAGAAAGGAGCTACATGGATTTACGTACGGCAAATGTTACAAGATATATTCTTCCTCTGCGTGAGGGGGGCTCATTGCCTGCTTTAGCCGAAGCTGACGATGAATTTAAATATGTAGTCAAATTCAGAGGGGCAGGACACGGAACAAAAGCGCTGATTGCCGAACTGATTGGTGGAGAGATAGCCCGTGCACTGGGTTTCAGAGTCCCCGAAATAGTTTTTCTGAATCTGGACGAGGCCTTCGGACGAACGGAAGCAGACGAAGAGATACAGGATCTACTTCAATGGAGTCGCGGACTGAATATGGGATTGCATTTCCTTTCCGGTTCGTTGACTTTTGATCCGATAGTACATCAAGTAGATGGAAAAACGGCTTCGCAAGTAGTATGGCTGGATGCCTTGCTGACTAACGTAGACCGTACCATTAAAAACACCAATATGTTGATATGGCACAAAGAACTATGGTTGATAGATCATGGGGCGTCCCTTTATTTCCACCATTCCTGGACTAACTGGCAAAAACAGGCACTGGTTCCTTTTGTACAGATAAAAGACCATGTATTATTGCCGTTTGCCGATAAACTGGAAGAGGTAGATATTGAATTCAGGCAGATATTGACTTCTGATAAAATCCGTGAGATAGTCAATGCTATTCCCGATGACTGGTTGAACTGGACAGAAGGTACAGAAACTCCACAGGATTTGAGAGACATTTATATTCGATTCTTAGAAGAAAGGATGAAACATTCCGAAACATTTGTAAATGAAGCGCAAAATGCAAGAAAGGCACTTATATGAATACGCAGTCATCCGTTTCGTTCCTAAAGTAGAACGGGAGGAGTTTATCAATATGGGGATTGTGTTGTTTTCCAAACAAGCTAAATACCTGAAATCCCTCTATACGATAGATGAGAACAAACTAAAACTGTTTTCTTCCGAACTGGATATGAATTGCCTGAAAGAAGGGTTACAGGTCTTTGACAAGATATGCATGGGAAATAAAGAAGGAGGAGCCATAGCCAATATGGATATTCCTGACAGATTTCGTTGGCTGACTGCAGTAAAAAGTTCCTGCATACAAGTATCTCGCCCACATCCGGGATTTTCTACTGATTTAGATAAGACTTTGGAAAGATTGTTCAAGGAATTAGTACTCTGATTCCTTGAACAATCTCTTTGTCAAACTAACGGGCGGTAATATAAAAACTCTGCTCTACTGCTTCAGCAGTCTGCACTTTAGGTTCTCCGCTACGCCCATATTGCCAGGCTACCACTGTCACCTTTACCGGAAATTTTGCACGCGGGGGAATTTTAGTCAATACCAGTTTATCCCTCTTTATCTCTGCCGGCCCTTCTTTTACATAATAGTAAACCGGAAGGCCGGAGTCAGCAGTTCCTTTTAAACTTATTTCTTTCACTGAAGCCTTTACATCGGATAGTTTCGGGAAAATTATACGTTGGGGTATCCCTTCCTTATTCCGGTAAGGAATACGAATCTCTACCTGCTGAACGGCACTCCGGTATTTATGATCCTGTTTTACGGAAGCCATCAGACAGATGCCTCCTGTACGTTTTGGATTATCCAATCCCATCCGATAGAAACGAACAGTAAAAGTTGTATCATTCACCACTTCCACCGGACCGCAAATTCTCGACATTCGAATGGGACGTGTACTGTGTTCTTTTGAATATTCGTTCCTTAACGTATCGGTGTACACTGCTTTCAAGTGGAAAGTGACTCCATCCGCTTCAGGTTGAAAAGAAGGAGACATACGTACATGGGATTTCGGATTGAAAGTTATCAGTTTTCCTTTTTGCTCAAAGCCGATATACTGTTCTGTCTTTCCACGCTCATTAGCGTAATATTTTTCTGTGGCATCTGCCATTTCCTTATCAAAATACCAAAATGCATGGTGCTTGTCTCCTTCATACTTATCATAGGAAGCGGCTTCGGCTGTAGGCTTTTCATTCTTTCGCCAACGGTCTGCCAGCCAGCCATTCTTTGCTTCTACCGGGATTAACTGAACCGGAATATCCGATGACGAATGTTTCGGCAACCGATATTCCACTGCCTTTTTCAAAAAAAGAGAAAGATAATCAATCAATTCATCGGATATGTCGAAATGTCCATGTCCTGCATCAGCAAGAAATGAAAGGGGAGCATTCGGATATTCACGACGATAATCGAAAGAGGTTATCAACCGGTCTTCCCACCATTCGTCCTCTCCCATTACCATTAATGAAGGGATACCTTCAATCGTACGGGTTCCCCAATCCAAATTCGCACGCCCGTAACCTGTCAAATGAGTTCTGGGAGAATCACCGTGAATAGAGAGTACAGCCAATGTACGTTCGGGATTCCAGGCGGCAAAATTCCACGGATAAGTAGCCATTGCCGAGTGTCCGATAGGGATGACCGGGGCAAACTCCAGTTCTGCATATCCGCTTATTTCAGACAAATTCTTCATCATTGTTTCAAAGATTTGCCGGGTACCTTTTGTCACGTCCCAGCGTTGGTCTATTCCGGGAGTGATCCATATCTCTGCAATTCCCAGTTTACCCATATCCTTCCGAAATTCAGGATGCTCGAAAATTGTCTCTTCGGTCATATTATGTTGCCCAATGATGACGGCACGGACTTGTTTGCAGTTTTCCGGTATCCATAGATAGGCAGAAGGATGGGCGTTTGTCTCTTCTGAAATCAGCTCTTTTATTTCTACGGACCACTGCCAGGGAGCTGCTGCAACTCGGGTAGTCTGCATGAACAGAGATAACAAAACAACAAGAAAATATTTATTCATAATGCTTCTTATAATTGCATTTATTATAGTTGCATTTATCTATAAACAACTAATTTATTTTTCCAGTGGAGTGAAATGCAATGCGGCTCCGCCACTTGCTTTTAGCTTCAAAACAAGCTTATCTCCGGCTTTTATCTTCTTATGAGTACTGCGTACTTTCGTTCGTGTATTCAGCTTGTCATCATCTTCGTACAGGTGAAGCATATACTTCTTACCCGGTTCCAGAAAATCCGTAGTCAATGTAATTGTGCGGGCTTCCGTATTTGTCATTGCTCCTACAAACCAGTCATTCCCCGAACGACGTGCTTGAACGATATATTCACCAATTTCTCCATCTAACGCGCGGCTGTCATCCCATACACTCGGGATTGCTTTCCAAAATTCCAGTTCTTCTTCTCCCTGGTAGAATTCCGGTCTGTCATACCAAAACATAAATTGCAAAGGACTGTAATACACAGCTGCCATCGCCAACTGATGTGCTTTCGTATTCTTCACCCGATTATTGAAATAGCAAAGCGTATAGTCTCCTGCACCTGCCAGATAGCGGGTAAAAGGAAGAATCGTATTGTGTGTGGCATCCGGCATTTCTTCATTTCCACGAATACCCTCCTGCGTCATCAGGTTAGGATAAGTACGGCTGAAACCTGTCGGACGATATTCGTCATGAATATCTACCATCAGACCGTATTCTCCACATTTACGAACTGCATCATGCAGCCAAGTACTCCAACGCTGATTACCTATCTGTACAAAACCGAACTTGACACCTTTCAGTCCCCATTTCTTATACAAAGGCAACAAAGTATCCAACTGCTGCACTAATGCACGCTGATTGACATACACCATAAGTCCGATTCCTTTCGATTCGGCATATTTACACAAAGCGGGTATATCAAGGTCTTTATCAGGAGAAACAGTAGTAGCGTCCGAACTCATTTTCATTTCCGGTCCGTACCATCCTGCATCCATGTGCACATACTGAATACCACGTTCTGCCGCAAAGTCAATGGCTGCTTTTACTCTATCTTGTTTCAAGTCGCCCGAACGGAATACTTTCCCGGGTTTGATCCAAGAAGTATCAGCCAGTTTGCAAGCCGGATTCAGATTCAAGACAATATCATTATTATTAATTAAATCGACCGGACGTTCGCCAACCATGATTACACGCCACGGAGTACTGTAAGGAGAAATAATATCGACACTACTATACAGGCTTGTCTCCAAAGTGGAAGGTTTCTCTGCCGATAAACGGAATTTACCACGAACATAATCCACCATTTCCGCTTCCAACAAAGCTACAGATAATCCATCAGGCAGTTTCAAGGTCAAAGGACGCTCACTCTCCTCTTTGCCCCATCCTTCCAACGGACGAAGTACGCAAGGTCCTTGTGCCCAACGTTCGTAATATGCCATCGTTCCTTCAGGCATTGTGAAGCTAGTCTGCTCACCGACGATATGTAAGAAAAGTCCATTTGTCGTTTCCGGAAAATGATAGCGAAAAGCAATTCCTTCATTATAAGCACGAACAATAATATTCATAAAGTAATTCTTACGCTTATCATAACCACCATCCTGATTGCCATTCCCTTCTCCCTTTTTGAATTTCAAAGTCATCTCATTGTAGCAATCACGAACCTCCGCACGTTCGCCATATACGGGCTTCCATGTTTCATCCGCCTTTCGTTGTTCAGTCCCAGTCAACTTCAGATTTTCACACCAAAAATGACAAGTATCATTCGGAACTCCCAACGCCGACTCAAACAGTTGATTCTCAATCAAAACTCCCAATTTACTTTCTTCAATCACCGGACGATTTTTATAAGTCAAGGTATAATACATTTGTGCATTATCCTCTCCCACCGCACGTTGATAAAAGGTAAAACGATAAGCTCCATCAGGAGACGTCAGTTCCTGACGGGTTTCTGTCATCACATCTTGCGCTTTTACCAATGCCGGTATCACCAACAACAAAAGCAAAATTCTTTTCTTCATTCTATTTACGTTCATGTTTATTCATCTTTCCTATTATATACGAACGAGGAAGAAATTATACTCAAATGTTTATTGCCTGAAAAGCTTATTCCATCTGCTCTCTATATAAAGTCGGTGTCATTCCTGTTACCCTTTTAAAGATACGGTTAAAATGTACAGGTGATTCAAATCCGCAAGTAGCACTGATTTGAGATATATTCATCATACTACTATTCAATAGTTTACAAGCATATCCGATACGCATATCAAGTACATACTCTTTGAATGTCTTTCCTGTGTTTTCTTTAAAGTATCGGCAGAAAGCAGTAGGGTTCATCGCTGTATAAGAAGCAATTTCATCCAGACCGATAGACTCGGTATAATGTTTATTCAAATAGGCAATCACCTTTTCCATTCTTTCATTACGCATAATCGAAGGGGACGGAGTATAATGAGAAGTAGTCAGATATTTCTTATGATTGCTGATAGCCATCATCTGTAAAAGTGAAAGCAACAGGATAATTTGATCTGCTCCTTTAGCAGAAGGAATCTGTTTCAATAACTTAATGATTTTCCTCGAACGGGTAATTGTGAATTTTATTCCTCTGCAAGCATCCTCCAATAAATTCCTGATAGGAATAAACTGGGAGTATTGAGAAATAGAATAATGCATAAAGTCTTTCTCAAACTGAATATTGACTCCTCTTACTTTCAGTTCGGATTTTTCTTCGTTATCAGATTCTTCCCCGTCGTCCGGTGGACTTTGCATACTATGAGGCAGTTCGGAACCGAAAAGAATCAAATCACCTTTTGAATAGGAGATAATGCTGTCACCCACCAGACAATCCCCCTCTCCCTTCTCTACATAGATAATTTCATACTCACTATGAAAATGCCACGGATATGTGAAACGCGGATATTCATAAAAGCGGGCACGGACGGGATTGGAAGTCGTTATAGTCAACTTCTCATTCATTATCTTCTTCATAAATCTCCTTTTTAAACTGCTTTTGCAAAGATAGGTAAATATCTTGCAAAAATACGCATCATAGCATGTATAAAAACCCACTATTTTTGCATCCATTCATAAAAACATTTGATAGAAACCATGAACGAATTATTTAGTATTGCCGGTAAAGTTGCTGTTATTACCGGAGCAGGTGGTGTACTGGGTGGAAATATTGCCCAACACTTTGTACAGCAGGGAGCAAAAGTAGTAGCTATTGACATTCGTCAGGAGCAACTGGACAACCGTGTGGCTGAACTTAAACAATACGGTGACGATGTAATCGGTATCATCGGTAATGTACTTGACATCGCCAGCCTGGAGAAAGTAGCCGAAGAAATCGTAGCTAAATGGGGACAGATCGATATTCTATTGAACATTGCCGGTGGCAATATGCCGGGAGCTACCCTTGAGCCGGATCAGCACTTCTATGATATGGATATTTCCTGCTGGGAAAAAGTGACTAATCTGAATATGAATGGGACAGTCTATCCGTCTATGATATTCGGTAAAGTAATGGCAAAACAAGGCAAAGGATGTATCATTAATGTATCCTCAATGGCAGCATACAGCGCTATCACCCGTGTACCGGGATATTCGGCTGCAAAAACTGCCGTAGCCAATTTCACTCAATGGCTGGCAAGTGAAATGGCACTTAAATACGGTGATGGTATCCGTGTAAACGCTATTGCACCGGGCTTCTTCATCGGCGACCAAAACCGTCGTGTACTCATCAATCCAGATGGTTCACTGACAGATAGAAGCAAGAAAGTATTGGCTAAAACTCCAATGAAACGTTTCGGTGACATCAAAGAGTTGAATGGTGCAGTGCATTTCCTGTGTAGTGAAGCCGCTAGCTTCGTAACCGGAGCAATGTTACCTATTGATGGTGGTTTCAGTGCATTCAGCGGAGTTTAAGCAATAAATAATAGCCTGTTATAAAGAGAAAGACTATGATGGAAAAGACTTGGAGATGGTTCGGAAAAAAGGATAAGATAACTTTGCCGATGCTCCGACAAATAGGGGTAGAAGGGATTGTCACTGCCCTACATGATGTACCGAATGGTGAAATATGGACAGTAGAAGCTATTAACGATTTGAAATCATATATCGAATCTTATGGTTTACGTTGGTCGGTAGTGGAAAGTCTTCCTGTATGCGAAGCAATCAAATATGCAGGAGCAGAACGTGAACAGTTGATTGAGAACTATAAAGTAAGCCTTGCCAATTTGGGTAAATGCGGTATAAAGACAGTATGTTACAACTTCATGCCCGTTATTGACTGGATACGTACAGACTTGCAACACCCTTGGCCAGATGGTACCAGTTCCCTGTATTACGACCATATACGCTTTGCTTATTTCGATATCCGAATTTTGGAACGTGAAGGAGCTGAAAAAGATTACACTGAAAAAGAACTTCAGAAAGTTGCCGAGCTAGATAAGGTTATCACAGAAGCAGAAAAAGACGCTCTGATTGATACGATCATTGTCAAGACTCAAGGTTTTGTTAATGGCAATATCAAAGAAGGAGATAAGAATCCGGTTTCCATCTTCAAGCGGTTACTTGCTTTGTACAAAGATATAGACCGGGATGCTTTGCGTGAAAATATGCGTTACTTCTTATCTGCAATCATGCCTGTATGCGAAGAATATGGAGTTAATATGTGCGTACATCCGGATGACCCTCCATTCCAGGTATTAGGTTTACCACGTATCGTTACCAATGAAAATGATATTGAATGGTTCCTGAATGCCGTAGATAATCCTCATAATGGATTGACTTTCTGTGCAGGCTCTTTGAGTGCAGGCGAACATAACGATACACGTGAGTTGGCTAAGAAATTTGCAAAAAGAACTCATTTCGTACATCTGCGCAGCACAGCTGCCATGCAAGGTGGAAACTTCATTGAAAGCTCCCATCTCACGGGAAGAGGACATCTGATTGACCTTATCCGTATCTTCGAAAATGAGAATCCGGGATTACCGATGCGTGTAGACCATGGACGAATGATGCTGGGAGATGAAGATAAAGGCTACAACCCGGGATATTCTTTTCACGGACGTATGCTGGCCCTTGCACAAGTAGAGGGAATGATGGCTGTGGTGGATGATGAGAAAAAACGACAAATCAAATTATAGAGTTCAAAATACAACAAAGATTCCATCAACTAAAAATACGACAGAAAATAATAGACTGTTTCCAAGTCTTTATTTTCTGTCGTATTCTTTTTATAATGATACAGAAAAACAATATCACATTTTATTTCTTGATAGTAATTACAGTATAAGAATATTTTGGAAACGTATAAGATACATCCTTCTTATAAGGAAATTTCTTTAAAAAGGATTTAAACACTACATTATCCTTATGATCGTAAGTATTAAACTCTGTTAGTTTACAATCACCGATAGTGTGAATTTCCGCCTTACCTCTAAAGTGGAAGTTTCGAATATCTATCAAAGCTTTACACGGGCTATCCCCTAAGTTTGCAACATAAAGAGTCATTTCTGTCTTACGGTCGTTAATTTTAGCCGTAATATCAAGCATTGGATCACTACTTTCCGTAAACACAACATTAGGTTTCCATGTCTTCATCATCATTTCATCAATATGAGCCGATGGTTGGAACCACAGCGTGTCAGCCAAGAAATGAATACGTCCCTGATTCCAATCATAATGTAACCCATGAGGTTGAAATGTGTTAGCTGTACCAATCATGCGGAAACAATCACCATAGCGTTGTAGTGTGTTCCAGTTATGAGCATGCGCCAATCCTCTGTCCCAGTCACACCGCCCACCATTTTCTTCCATCGGATGCAGGTTCAATTTGAATCCCGGAAAGTCTTTAGCCAGTTCCTGCTGTAAAGTGATTCCCATCACGTTCTCAAACCGTGCTCCGGAATCAGCAAACGAAATGGTACCATCGTAATGGGGATCCCAAGCCAACTTATCACCCTTACCTTTAGCAATGAACCATCCGGCCATTTCCACAGCCAAAGCATATCCGGCTGTACCGCGTTTATATCCATTAGGACCAATATTCAACGAAGTCATGATAGTCATTTCCGGATCAACTTCCCATGCTGCTTCTGCAAATTTCTTGATACATTCCAAATAACCACGCGTGAGTGTTCTTTCATTGTCCACTTGAATATATTTTAACCCATAAGGTTTCCTGTGACCATATTTGGCACGCAACTGTCCCCATCGGGAATCAACACTACCGTTCACGTATTCTACAAAATCACGGATATCTTCGTATGTCTCATCCATGCATAGACCAATAATAGCTTCTGCCTCAATCACTTCGGCTGCTTTCAACATTTCTTCAAACCCAAAACTATGAGTCGAGTACATATTGAATCCACTACGAAAGGTTACACGACGCTCATCCACCGGACCAAGCATTTTTTTCCAACGATAAAGATAAGTATCTGCACCTACATCCACCATAGAACCATTATAACGGAAAGCAGCAATTCCCTGCCGTCTCAAAGCATCCACAAACATTTTACGAAGTGGATAACCTTGCACCCGCCCCCATTCACCTGGTTCAAGAAAAGCAAACCCTAACTCTATCTTTCCCGAAGATTTGAGAGTAATTCCCAAACTACCATTTGTCGTGTATTTGGAGGAAAGCAAAGTAAAAGTAACTTTCTCATAGGTACCGTTACCTTCCAACGGACAAGCCTTCTCTGCCAACACATTTCCATTTTCATCCCGAAGGGAAACATAAACTGTTTGTGGTCTTTCCGATTTAATACGCAAGACACCATCATAAGTTTTTCCCGCATCAAAACGAATTCCCATCCGATATAGGCCATGATTTGTAAGCCCCACTTCTCCCGTGCCAGATTCAAAGCAGATAACCTGTGTCTGTCGCCCGATGTAAGCCTGTCCGTCACGGACAAGTTCATAACGGTAAGTAGGATTACCATTCACACATTTGCTCCAATATCTTGAAATTTGCTCCTTTCCATTGATACGTTCCAACATAGTCTGTTTGATATGAGACGGGAGAGAGTCGAATGGAAGGAACTGTCCCGGAAACTTCCAACCGGAAATAATTCGAGGTTGTTTGAGGGGGCGGGTGTCATAGATATCCTTTGAATTGAAATCATATTTTTCGTTCCTATTGTTCCATGTTATCCGATGGTAAATATCTGTTTGTGATTTCAAATGTGGAATCTTCCTTTCATCCAATACTACATATACTTTAGAGTAATCTTCACGAGACAAATTCAGAAAATCCACATCAATGTTTTCTTCAAAAGCTTCCCCATGAAGCAACTGACTGAAAATTCCGCCATTGGTCTGATTGTTCAAGTCTTCTATATTGGAACCATTAAATAACTTGCTCACGGTGGCTATTTGCCGTGAAGCATCCACAGATAGCCTCACAGGTATGTCTTGCGCTTTACCTCCATAAATAGTTCCCATGAAAATCAGCCCCATTGCATATATTACTTTCATATTCATATTACTCTTTATCGTTGATTATTCTGATTACTGTAAATGAATAGGCTGGTAATTCATAAAGATATTGTTCACCGATCTCTATATTTCCCGACACAGGACGCACCTCTCTGTCACTTGGCTGACCTGTTAAAATTGTTCTGACAGCCATCGCATTTTTCCCTTTTAATGAAGGAATCTCCAAATCTGTATTTACACTCACCGGAAGCATGTTCACCAGTTTAATAATCAAATCACCACTTTTTGCTTCACGAACAACGGATACACCGATACGATTCTTTACAGATATATGGTTGTTATCCAAAGAGACTTTAGAAGAAATATATTCATTACCGGAGTTCTGCCCGTACATCTGTTGCACATAATAATCTACGGTTGGCTTCACTTCTTTATTATTAAAGTAAATCAAATCCGGATTCCATTGGATATATCCTTCTTTGGCCAAAAGAGGCGCATACGAGGTCATCGCTACCACATCGCCATTACGCTCTACAGAAGTCAGGAATAAAGCAGCTGCTAAAGCCGTCTCAATATTACTGGGACGTTTCGGCAAATGAGCTGCATATTCTCCTAAATACACCTTTGATTTACTACGGTCATAATGGTCATAATAGTCTTGATTATGGATAAACCATCCCGGTGCATTATAATTATGCTCATCAACCATAGGAATTCCTAACTCATCAGCCAATGCCCAACCTTCCTCATAATCAGTTCCTTCACTAAAGGGACCAGTTGTTCCTATCACAATGATATCCGGATACTTTTCCTTGATTGCCTTATAAATCATAGTAAAGCGTTCTTTAAAGACATCGCTTATCATATCTTCATTACCAACTCCCAGATACTTCAGATTAAACGGTTTCGGATGTCCCGCTTTTGCACGCTCCCTACCCCATACAGTTTTCTTCGCATCTCCATTTGCATATTCTATCAAGTCTAGTACATCCTGAATATACTGCCCCATCTCCTCCATCGGGATTCCTCCCTGCTGACCGTTACTAGTAATTATATCGGTAGAATGATGACTAGGCCCTCCTATTCCCGAATTTTGGCAAGGAACACCAGCCGCTACCACAGGAAGAGGTTCCGCATTAATATCTTCACAAAATTGGAAATATTCAAAATATCCTAAACCGCGTGTCTGATGATAACGCCAAATATTGGCTGCCGGTTTGCGGGCTTCCAACGGACCAATCGTTTCTTTCCAATTATACATATTATCCACTCCATCTCCATGCGCCAGACAACCTCCCGGAAAACGAACAAAACGAGGGTGAATATCCGCTATAGCTTGAGCCAAGTCTGCACGAAGCCCATTCTTACGCCCTTTAAAAGTATTTTGTGGAAACAATGAAATCATATCCAATGCATACTCTCCTACCGATTGAGGAGAAAGAGCCAACATGACACTGTCTGCATCTTCGGTTGCTGTTAATACAGCACTCTGTTTTTTCCAATCTTTGGAAGAAATTATCATCGTCGTTCGTGCTATTTCTTTTCCTTCTTTAGTAACTAATCTAACAATAGTCTTCCCTCCTTTTCTTCTATCCAGCACTTTCGAAAACATGGAGAAATCATATTTCTCCCCTTTTTGAGTAACAATACCGCCAAAGCCGGCATTCACAAAAGCAGCACCCGGTGTCTGAACATCCAATATGGCATAATGCGGATTATTCACGTGAATTGGTTGATCTGTACCAATAGTGAACGTTGCACCATCACCCTGTATACTCCAAGCATACGTACTATTCCAGTTTTTATCTTTATTCCCATCCTTAGGAGAGTACTCAAAATCACGATTCTGAATCAGCTCGGCATAGAGTCCGCCATCTGCTGCATAATTCAAGTCCTCAAAGAAAACTCCTATCAGATGTTCACTGATAGCCTTTGTTTGCCCCTCCTCTATCTTTATTTGAGCTGACAAAGGTTTCAAGCCCGCAAAGCGACCGCCATCATGTTCCGCGCGCTCTCCACGTAAAGCCTGCCGATAAGCTCGATGGTCCCCATAACGATTCATTGCGACAATCTGTTCATAAGCAACTTTCAAAGCCCAACCATCAACCTGTTTATCTCCTATCCGAACCGTTTTCGCTATCGGTTTATTACAATCCGTCACTGCATATTTCTCTTTTTCCGAAGTCATGAAGAAATGTTGCGGTTTCCATTTTATCAAATCAGGAGAGACTGTATAAGCCATAGCTTCTCCATCCGGAGTTAAATTCCAAAAACAATGCCAAGCTCCATCTACCCTGCTTTGCATTAAATAAGGCTTATACATCCTTTTCCAAGGTCCAAAGTCACACTTCACAAACACCTGTCCATCAGCTACATTCTCCCAGTGTTCTCCATCCGAACTCCACACAAACTGCATTCCTCTCCTTCCATGATCATTCAATGTAGGATATGGAAGAATATAAACTGAATCAGGAGCATTTTGAGTCCTATTCACACTAGCCCACAAAGTAGGACTGCCAATCAACAGACTTACTACAATCAATATAATCCTATTTATATACATCTTATCTACTTTTAGAAAATCATAATGTCGGCACTACCTGCTTAATAGCACCATTTTCATCAAACTCCAATTTGTCAATACAAACTTCACGGTGATAACCGGCTTCCCTTCCTTTTGTCACAGCATCCGGGAATTTAAAACGGTGATATACCATATACCATTCATCTTTACCCGGTATTTGCACCACTGAATGATGACCGGTAGCATAAATTCCCTGGTCCGGTTTCTTACAAATAACGACCTGACTCTCTGCCGGATTAATTGGCCCTACAGGAGATTTGGAACGTACATAACGCACTTCATAGTCTATACTCCGTGTATCATTGTTAGACCATGTGAAATAATAATAACCGTCTCTGTAAAACACATGAGTAGCTTCACTATAGTGAGCGTCATTGTTAATGAGAATACGAGTCGTATTCGGCTTTACTGATACCATATCGTCATTCAACTCACATACAGCCATATAACAGTTTCCCCAATACAGATACGTCTTTCCACTTACCGGATCAGTAAATACATCCGGATCGATATTCTGTCCTCGGGTTGTTCCTTTAGGTAATTCACGTTCGATCAACGGTTTACCAGAATCTATAAAAGGACCTGTCGGACTGTCAGAAACAGCTACTCCAACTTGTCTTTCAGCAGTAAAGTAATAATAATACTTATAACTTCCGTCAGCCTGCTTCTTTTCTATAATACAGGGAGCCCATGCATTCTTTTTCGCCCAGGAAACATTTCTCAAATCCAAAATGACTCCTTCTTCTTTCCAGTTCACCAGATCATCCGAAGAAAATGCTTTGAACTGTGTACTTCCCCAACCGGAAATTCCATCACAAGTCGGATAAATATAATATTTCTTTGTCTTTTCAGAATACATAATTTCCGGATCCGCATAATAACCCGGAATCACCGGATTCTTTTGTATGGATGCAGTCGAAACATACTTTCTTTTGTTCTTTCGCCAATAGGCTTCCAAATTATCAGCTTCTTCCGCAGTCAAATGAATAACCGCACCATGTTTAGGAGCGCTATAATTAGTAGTCTTCATAGTCCCTTCATTGAAACGTCCCAAATTCTTAAAATTCACAAAATCTGATGTTTCAATAAAACCAAAGTTATGAGGCGTTACACTATATACATCATACATCAACACCCACTTATCCTCACCAATACGTTTCCAAACCGTAGGAGCCTCGCAAGCCTTAGGTTCAAAGTCATACCAGCGCGGATCATATTCATAATCCCCATTCGCACGATTCGAAACAGCCTGTTTGATTCCGGCAGGTCCGTCGTGAGCGACATAAAACAAATGATATTTATCTCCAACCTTTGTAATATCTCCATCAATGGCCGAAACGCCCTCATTAGGATATTCGAACAAAATCTGCGGTAGACTCTCAATCGTATCAAAATCATCATTCACATATACATAATACAACTTATTCGCTTCATTTCTAAAACGCATAGTGTAATAAATCATCAATTTCCCTTTTTCTTCATCGTAAGTCACTTCCGGAGCCCAAGCACAACCTATCTCACTTAATCCTGCCGTCAACTTGTCAAAACGGATATTCGCACGTTTCCAATGAACCAAATCCCAGGATTTCATCAATACCAATCCATAATTGTTTCCCCAACCATACATATTACGGTCACGTTCCCACTCGGTTTCACGATAACCATCCCGTTTTGCAAAAACATGCAAGTCTGTCATCGCCAGATAAAAAGCTCCGTCCGGTCCACGATAAATATGCGGATCGCGAATACCCCTCTGGTAAGCAATCGTATCTCCGGCAATGACCGGTTCTCCGTCATTCATTGCCGTGAATGTATATCCGTCACGGCTGACAGCCATATACAAGCCATGTGTTTCGTCTTTATGAAATACCATAAGATATGCCCCCATATCCTTCTCTTGAGGAACAGCATTCTTATAACGGAACTGTGTAAATCCTGCACTTCCTTTTCCGGCAGAAAGCAACCCTATACGTAAAGCATAAAAACCTTGATATTTGTTGTGATGCATCTGTGACACATCTATATTCTCCGCAAGGGTAATCCACTCTTTATTATCCTTACTTACCATTATTCGAAGATTGTTACCCTGATTATGGATTTTAGCAATAAAGCGTTTACCCAGTTCATTAGGTAACTCTTTTTTTCGGTCCGCATCCTGATATACAACAAATTTCTTTCCGTCAGACACAACCCCAGCATACGCTTCTTCGTTGTAAAACAGGACAAGTCCGGCAGTATTTCCGCTACCGACATTTATTTCAACCTGACTTTCATAATTCTTATCTTCTGGCGTTGCCAAAAGCAAACGTCCGTTAGCCGGAGTACTTCCTTTAGCTTTCATCCATAAAGTCCCATCATCAAAAGTCAAGGATTTCGGAGCATATTCTTTCCAGAAAGTCCATTGAAGTCCCAAATTCGGACCACTAAAATCATCTGATAATTCCAGTCCGTGTTGTACCTGTTCATTCGTTTTTACCGGAGTAGCTACAGACTTGGTCCGATACCAGCCATCCGCCGTCCATTCAATAGGCTCAATCAAAGTCTGACGTCCCAATGTATGATACCCTTTAGCATAAGCATGATACACGATCCACCAATTACCATTTACATCATCGATCAGTGTTCCGTGTCCTTTCGACCACCAGTTTTCACGTGAACTGTAAGTATGTACCACCGGATTATATGGAGAATTCTCCCATGGCCCAACCGGACTTTTGGAACGAGCTGCAACAACCATGTGGCTAGTGGCCGGACCTGCCGTTCCACCTTGTGCAGAAGTCATATAATAATATCCGTCTTTATAATTTAATTTAGGAGATTCCAGACACTTACATTCTACATTCCATTTATTGGGAATTCCCCAACCATCATAAACCTTTTTCTTTTCCCCGACAGTAGACAATCCATCATCAGACAAACGAATCACCTGACCATCATCAACATACAAATAACGATTTCCATTCTCATCAACAATATGACCAGGATCAATGCCACCCACCTTTAGGTCGATAGGTTTACTCCACGGGCCCTTAATATCATTTGCCCAAGTCACCCAATTCGTTTCATCCGCAGGATAGTATATATAATATTTATCTTTATACTTTACTAGTTCAGGAGCCATAGCAGAACCTTTCCAATTCGTTAAAGCACGACATACCGGCTCCCAATTAACCAAATCCCGGGAATGCCAGATTAGGAATCCCGGAGCGTAATAAAATGGGGAATGAGTCATATAATAATCGTTTCCATCCCGGATAATACTAGGATCGGCATAGTCTCCCGGAATAATAACTTTTGGATACTCTTGCCCATAAAGTACCCAGTTCATTACTGTAAATAAGAATAGTAAAATACATTTTTTCATTATATCCAATCTTTAATTAGCAATATTAGTAGACAATTTTATGCATGTTCCTGTATTTAATTAATACGAACAAGTATTTCTATATACCTATTGAATAACTCTATCAGCAATCTCTAAATCTTTACTCTGAAAGATAATCCCCTCCGTATGGGCTCCGACATATATACGAGCCATATCAGAAGTTTTATACCATGCCGGCTTATCGGACATTCCGTCATGTATCAACTTACCATTAATTCGCAGGTTCTCGAAACGAACATTCCTAACTTGTCGTTCTTCATTGTATCCTTCAATCACAGAAAGCTCGGCATTCTTTCCTGAATAAGAAATATTCTTAAACAATACATCTTCAATCCCCCGTCCCGGAGCACTACAATATTTCTCATTATAAAAGATCCGCAAATTAACGAGCTGTCCATGCCTGAAGTCTTCCACACGAATATTCTCAAAACGAACTTTACGAATCAGATTATTATCGCCCGCATTAATCGCCATACACCCCTGATAGTCAAGCTGCCTTTCCTGATGATCCAAAATATCTATATTTATATAATTCAGATTCTCCAAAACTTCCGGCTTATTCGAATTCCCGTGAATCCCGATAAAAATAGGATGAGCTACATCTGCCCAAAGCGTAGAGTTCTGCATTGTTATATTACTGGATCCTCCTTCAAATCCCAAACGAGTGCCATAAACAGTCGTGCAATCATCCGAATTACGACAAAAAACGCCATCAAACAATACATTATTACTAGCAAGTACATTCATTCCATCACCCCATCCATAATAACTTATACTTTTAACGTTACGAATCGTTACATTATTCGAACCTCCCGTTCCACACTGCGTAGTCACAATTCCCTCCACATAAACATTCCGGGAATTTGCGATCCAAATGCCTTTCTTAACTGAATGATCAATAATTCCTCTTCCAATCAGTTTCACATTACTCGCATTCTCAATCATCACACGCCCCATTAATACCGATCCACCAGCTAGATAAACGGTTTTTCCTGACGGGACTTTCAATTCTCCATTATCTACCTCATGGATGCCCGGCCCATAATAAATAACATTCGGATCATTTCTATCCGGAATATTCTCTTCCGGTTTATTTGCAAACAAATGTAAATTATGGAAAATATCTCCATTTACCTCTACAGACAAATTTCCCGGACGCTTTAATGAAAATGTTATTGTGTTGTCCATAATCTGAAACGGGACATCATAGGATAGCGGACGCACTTTAGCCATACTCACTTTTCCCCGATTATAGGTAACAGCTACTTCCACCGTTCCCGCAAAATCGAATGTTACCATTGAGGCATTCTCTATATGATGCTTCGCTTCTCTCACCTCATCCACTTTTATTAAATAAGTAGATAAAGTTATCCAATTTCTTCCCGGTTGACGCACCTTGACAGTGAAATCTTCATTCAAAGCCACCCCTAAAGGAGCATCCCAGGTTACTAATTTATCTCTGGAAAATGCAGTATTTCCTATCAACAATAGAATCAACAAAAATAAATATTTCCTTAGCATACTACAAATGTTCTATAATTTCAACTATACATCAGAAAGGAATAGCCCCATTCTTCCTGAAGCTATTCCTTCTTTTGTCACTCTCTGGAGTACATCAAAGTCCCGAAACCTAATTGGTCATAAGAACCACTGTTACCAGTACCTGTTCCTCCTCCTTCCGGATAACTTACATCCATACCCATTTTGGTATACTGGCATTTTTCCGTATCTACCCCTTTAATTTTCGCATAGTGATAATATGCTAAAGCCCAAACTGCTCCGGCACCATTACTGCCATTACGATCTGCTATCTTTCCATAATACTCTTCCGCTACTCCCCAATTACCTTTGAATACACGGGTGTAAGGGACATACGGAACATCAAGACCGGCTGTTAAATAACGACCATTATATTCACAAGCTTTGAGATACATATTATCATTGTAACCGAAAAAGTCATCACCCTGATTCCACGTCAACTGACAAATTGTCCCCATCAACCCTTGACATAACATTGTATGCCCGACATCACGACCATTCTCCTGCCATTGAGCCAGATTAGCATATTCTCCATCGAATACATGATAAATAGCATTGGTCATTCTGCCACTACCTTCGCCAATTTGCAGGTGTTCGATTGCCTCGTTATAAATATCACGACGATCGGTCAAAATTCCAATTGCAAGCAATGAGGCCAAATTACAAAGCTTCCAATTCGCCCAATAATGAAAGGGTGGAGTATTAAAATGTTCTTTAACAAATATCGAATTGACAGGATAAAATACATCAATTGTCCACTGCTGATATTTCTTAAATCCTGCTTCATCCTTTTCAATCCAATAGTCACGTAATAATTCTCCGGCAACTGCAAATTCATAACCATATAATCCTGCACCCAAAGCAGAATTCGAGTCACCACCAATTGCAATACATTTGTCAGCCCAAGCTCTCATTATTTCAATAGCATGATCGGCATATTCATCACCATCTCCCAAATGATAACGAAGTCCGGACTGATAAGCCGCCGCCACATCTTTCATCGCAATCGTATAGCTACCACCATTACTAAATCGCTCAAGATATTGTTGCGGATTAGGTTGCCAAGTCAACTGTGCACATCCGCTTGCACATAATGTTTCATATCCTTTTTTCCACGGATCTCTGTTCAAACGCTCTTTGATATATGCAATATCCTCCGGAGTATGTAAAGCACCGCAATGAATCATCGGTACACTTTTATCTTTTAATTTAATCGTCATCAACTTATCCAGATTTTCCTTAACAGGAAGTTTATATAAGTCCGTTTCTACTCCCGGTGATGGCAAATCAACGCCATCACCACAAGAAGAACATACAAAGAATGCAATTATATAATATAGCTTTTTCATAATGTTTTTCTATTTAATTCATTTATTGTCTTTCTACAGAAATATTAGACACGTCTGCATTGGCACCATTTTTAACCGCAGCCTTTTCAACATAAGCAACAAATCCTATTGTAACAGTCTCACTCTTACCCATTTCTACCTCAAGCTCAAGTTTCTCTGGTTCCTTTCCTGATTCATATTTAACTTTAGTATCTGAAATAAGTATATAAGACTTCTGCCCATTATTATCTATAAAGTTTGTTTCATCTGTTGGCCTCCAATCTTCTACACTACCAACCAAATCCGGAAGTGTAGCCTGCCCCCTAGTAACTCCAAAAAGGACTTCAAAGGCCGCAGCCTTACCAAAATTACATTCTGGAATTGATAATACAAACTTATATTTACCTTTGGGAAGCGTAACGACTTGATACATTTTATCATTTTTCAACACATCTGTATTCACTCTATCATAAGTTGAACTCAAAAATGATATACGACCGTCTTCATCTCTTCCATCATATATTAAAGCATAGAAATCCCTATTGACCAGCCAACCATCAGGATATGCCCAAACGCCATTCTTTTCACCTTTATAAGTAAACGGCTTCTGACAGTTCTCTAGTACAACCTTTGTCACATCCCCACTCGCTCCCATCACATTTACAGTCTGGCCTTCCACTGTTGGGATATCAGCATATTGTAAACTGATTTGAACATTCTTAGTTGTACCGAAATTATCGGGAACTTTGATTGCTATTTCATTATCCTTGATAGAAGTTATTTCAACTTCAGTTTCATTCAGATAAGCAGTTACAGCAGCTTTATCTGTTCCAAAATGTTCTCCTTTGATAGTAACATTTTCTCCAACCAAGACCACAGTTTCGGTAACACTATTCATCACTGGTGACGGATTGACTTTAAAGGTTTCTTCATAGAATTGTAATTCACCGATAGACAAAGTCATTTGTACATTTCCGTCTGATAATCCATTTGGAACTTTTATAGTAAAAGTAGCAGTACCCGCTTCTGCTTTATACTGATAATCAATAATAGTTGCTGACACTTCGCCAAATTTCACGACTAATCGTTCTGCAGTTTCCGGCATATTGCCACCGTTTATCGTTACTATCGTACCAATAAAACCTTCAGATGGTGAAATACCAGCTTCCGTATCTATAGTCGGGGTTGCCTTTACCGTGAAATTCAGTTCACCATCTACTTCTTCATACGGAGTCGTCACTTTTACAGCCACTTCTTTACCTTCTTCCAAAGTTTCACCAACCGGAATACGTATTTTGATCTCTTCCTCACTGCATGAGATTACTTCCGCTTCCACACCTCCTACAAGAACTTTCACCCCTTCAGTAGTAGTACCGAAGTTTTTACCTTTTATCGTCACTTCTTCACCTTTGTAAGCAGCAACAGGAGATAATTCAGTCAAACCAGCATGTTTACGGATTATAAATTCATCTACAGGAGTATTCACCTGCTTCGTATAAACCATCAGTGAAATCTTTCCAGATGTAGCCCCTATCGGTACTTGTACCGTAAATGAAGTTTCACTCCATTCTGTTACAGGAGCATTGACCTTTGCATCACCGAATACCATCTTAATATCTTCAGCTTTCGTACCTAACTCTGTTCCGGTAAAAGTTATCTGATCACCAATAAAGCCCCATTCACGACTAACCGTTTCGACCGATGGTTGTCCCAATACCCGAAGCATTAAATCTGTTTTCAGCTTCTCATCAAAGAATTCTACCGATATTTTTCCAGTAGTAGCATCTTCCGGTATTTGTACGGTAATTCGTTCATCCGTACAAGTCAACACTTTCGCCATATTCTCACCAATACGAACTTTCACAAAGTCTACCGCACCGGCAAAGTTTTCACCAATTACATCAAATTCATCTCCTACATAACCATAACTTGGTGAAATATCAGTAATGGCCACAACAGGATCTTTGGTTCCCAATTCAATAACTTCTGTTCCTTCTTCTTCACAAGAAGCCAATAGAAGCAAAGCTCCCCAGCACAAAAGATTATATATTTTCTTCATCATATTTCCATTTTAATTAATTAGTTAACTCTCTCCACTACCATTCTGGAAATGTTTACATTACCTCCCCTGCTTAGACCTATATTAGCTACAAAACCAATAGTTACTTGCGTCGTTTCAGTCAGTTGCATATCCATACTGTAATCCACTGGCCCTCTTTCCTTATCGAAAAGTACAATATTATCTGTTATACGGAAGTATGTCTTATTTCCTGAAGCATCTTCTACAAACACACTTTCGTCTGCAGGAGCCCACCCATTCTCTTGTACCAGATCAGGTAAAGTAGCATTTCCTTTTGTTACTCCGATAATTGTACCAAAGTTCCCTCCCAATGTGTTACATTCCGGAACAGACCATCTAATCGTATAGTTCCCAGCAGGAAGTACAGCAACCTGATACATTTTGGCATTATCCAACGGATGATCTTTATGATTTGTATTCGACCAAATATTACATAGGAAAGATATACAACCATCCGGATTGTTTCCGTCAAAAATTAAAGGACGTATCAGTACACGTGACCCGTTCTCTGTATAATAGAACTTCTCATTGAACAACCAATCGGTCGGAATCCCCCAAACATCGTCTAGCGCATCATCTGTTGTAGTAAACGGCTGGCTGCAATTCTTCAAGGCAAAATCCGTCAAGTCTCCGGTATAAGTCGGTTCCAGAAGGCAACTACCAGATGTCTCATAACCTTTGATAGTAAGCGATACCTCACCCAATCCATATCCACCGGGAGATTTCACCCGTATTTCGTCATCTTGTACTGAAACTATCTCGGCTGTTTTATTTCCGATTTTCACTGTTATATTCTCCTCTTCCGTACCAAACGAAATGCCGGAAATCGTAACGATATCTCCTTCAGCAGCAAACAAAGTGCTTTCTTCATTAGAGGAACTAACCGAAGTGATCGTAGGTTTAGACACTACTGTAAACTTACCCACATTATCAAATTCATATTGCCAAACTTTCAGCATAACCTCACTACTCACCGCATCCTTAGGTACTACCACAACAATACGGTTATTTTTACATGAAATAATTTCCGCTTCTTTATCCCCAAAGAAAACACTTATCGGTTCCAAGCGATCCCCAAAATTCTCACCATTGATAGCCACTTGAGATAACGTATATCCACTTGTAGGATAAATGCCAAGCACAGTCGGTTCCGGATAATAGAACTCTTGTTTTTTACCGTCCTTCTCACAACTGAAAAGTAAAGCAGAAAGTCCTCCTATCAGGAGTATATTTTTTATCAGGTCTTTCATATATTTATATCTTTTATCTGTTATCATTAATATCCCGGATTTTGTATCAGATTAGAGTTCAAATTAATTTGTTGCTGCGGTAACGGCCACAAATAATGGCTACGGTCAAAAGTGAAGTTTTCTTTACTATCCACTACTACACAATTCAACTTACCCCACTGTGTTTCTATCTGTTCTTCCCCCCAGACATAAGTATTCCTCGCGTATTTGGAAGTCGTATTACCACTAGCATCCACAAAAGTAGTAGGATAGCTTGCATTTCCGACCACTGTTCCCAAACGAGACTCATTAAGTTCATCTTCTGCAATTCCCCAACGTTTCAGATCGTCAAAACGGAAACCCTCCATATAGAGTTCTACTGCACGTTCACGACGAATTTCATCAAGCATTACTTCTCCCAAACTCTTACTGGTTCCGGTTTCTCTTTTAATTTTTTCAACCAATGCATTTGTCAAATTGGCAATACCGGCACGTCCTCGCAATTTATTAATTGAATAATTCAACTGTTCATCGGTTACAACCCCATTGTTCCTTTCACAAACAGCTTCCGCATAGATCAGATACACTTCTGCCAATCGAAGTACAGGATAATCGGGAGATTCTGTTTTAGCCGTTACCCGTACCGGACATTGAAACTTCATATTACCATATCCAGAGGTACCAGACTTCAACTCCTTGGCAGCAGAAGTCTGAACGTCTATATCAATATCTGACTTCATACGATTATCCCGATTTTTAAATTCAGCCTCCGGAGTGGTATACCCTTCAAACTCTTTTGATATTTCTACCGGTAAGCCGTCCGTACATAAAAACAAGTCCATTAGTTTACGGCTGGCATCCATCTTTCGAACAGTCTCATTCAAATTAGTCCCTCCCGGCTTAATATCTTTATCATAGACACTTTTGATAATAAATTCTTTATTTGATTCTTTAGTCATTCCGGCAGGATTGGTGGCCGCATCTTCCAAACAGAACAGATAACGATAACTCATATCTTTCATTCCTGTCAGATGATTGTAATTCCAAATGCTATACAGATTGTCGTCTATCACCTCACTACACAAGCGAATGGCCTCATCCAAGAAATCATTCACCTGATCGGAAGCCGGACCAGCCGATCCTTTAAAATCCGTAGTAGTGCCTACATATTTACGCCATGTAGCTTCATAAAGCAAGACACGTGCCTTAAATGCTTCCGCCCCATGATAACTAATCCGACCTTTATCCGCAGTAGAAATTAATGTTTCCTTTGGAAGTCCGGCTATTGCAGCATCCAAATCTTTCAAAATAAAATCTATAACTTCATAACGACTGTTACGTGCCCCATACAGTTCCGGAGAGTCTACATCCAACGGAGTTTCTACAATAGGAACACCGCCAAAGAACTGGAGTAAAAAGAAATAGTTGTATGCCCGAAAGAAATGAGCCTCTGCCATGTATTGTTTTATTTCATCCTGATCTCCCGGATAATTTTCAGCCCTATCAAAAAGGAGATTAATAGTACGGATTTGTTTATAACAGTTATCCCAGCGAACATCTGTGGTCGACACTAAAATAGTTCCATGCCCCACATCACTATGAATACCAAAATAAGCAGATAAATCAGTAGATACATCCATAAATGCCGCATAACCTCCATACGGACTCCCCCATCCCTGGAGTTGACCATAAAAACCAGCCGTATATTCCTTAAATTGCGAAGCTGTTTTAAAATATACTACATCCGTCCTTTCGTCCTGTGGTTCTTTATCCAAAAACCAGTCAGAACAAGATGACAAGCCAAATGCCAATACACACAACTGTGCTATATAGATTACTTTTTTCATATTCCTCTTTTATTTATATTGTTAAAAACCAATATTAACCCCAAATGACCATGTACGATAGAATGGATAGCCGGAGATCTGCGATACTTCTCCCATTTCCGGATCAAAACCATCCTTTATACTTGTCATTTCCCACAGATCATTGCCGGAAAAGTATACACGCACTTTTTCTAATTTTACTTTACGAGTCCACTGTTGCGGCAGAGTATAGCCAACAATCAATGATTTCAAACGCATATAACGGCTATTCTGTAACATAAAGTCATTATTGCCATAGTTCCATGCGGCACGTACAGTTTGAGTTGTCAAACGTGGATACTCCGCATTCGGATTCTCTGTAGTCCATGTTTTTCCGAGGAAAGTTGGATTTTGGTTACTATATATAGCTGCAAACGGAAAAGACATCCAACCGGTACGCATGATATACTGCTTTCCAACTCCCTGAAACATAGCACTGACATCAAAGCCTTTCCACGATCCACCCAGATTGATACCAAATACATAATGCGGATCTCCATCTCCCAAAAATTGTAAATCTCCGCTGGCAGCATCAATCTTGTTATCCCCATTCAGATCAAGACGTTTGCTATCACCCGGACGCAGGCCTGTTGTCGTTCCTTGACGAACTCCCAATATTTCTCCTCCACCATCTGCGTATAATTCATAATAACGATTCACTTCTGCCTCATCTTTAAAGTAACCATCGGTACGGAACAAGAAGAAAGAATTCAATGGGTAGCCGACTACTTTCGCATTTTTTCCAGCTACATAGGTATCCGCCCCTTCCATTTCTTTCAACATCGTTTTTGTATCACCGACATTAACATTAACGAAATAAGAAAAATCACGAATCCGATCACGCCAACCAGCAGACAATTCCCATCCTTTCACACTCAAATGTCCGCTATTGCTTTTCGGAGCATCAGCTCCCAATACAGAAGGGTAAGTAACTTGTGAAAGCATTCCCTTATTATCTTTCCAGAAATAGTCAAAATTAACAGTCAACCGGTTCCTTAGAAAGTTTAAATCAATACCCACGTTTTTCTGTCCTACTCGTTCCCAAGTCAGTGTCCGATTGATAAGACCGGAATTCTTCAAAGATGTAGAAATTTGCCCGGTCAACGGACTACCCAAATAAGTAACACCTTGCCCAATGGCGGAAGCATACAAGAAGTCACCCAATCCAGCATTGTTACCTGCTTCACCATAGCTGAAACGGACTTTACCAAAATCAAGAACCGGTGTTACAAATTTCATAAAGTTTTCTTGGGTAAATACCCAACCCAAAGAAAGTGAACCAAAATTCTTAAAACGATAACCATCGGCAAATTTGGAATCTCCATCACGACGTCCCATCAATTCTATCAGATACTTTTCCGCATAATTATAATTGATGCGGGCGATATATGAATAAGTACCACTACTGCCTTTACCACCTGAATTTGCCAATGCACTGCTCGGATCTGCCAGTCCCAAATCATAGACTCCATTATCTTCAAACTTTTCACGAGCGGTAGCCGTCTTTCTCCATGCCAGAGTTTCTGCATTGATACCTGCCATCAAGGACACATTATGCAATTCCGCAAAAGTGTGTTGATATTTCAACAAAGCCGAATAGAATTGATATAAATGATTATTAGTCTGCACCAGATAACCTGGGTTATTTTCAATTTTCACATTAGACGGATTGTCCGGATAAATCAGATATTGATTCGACCATTGCACCAATTCAGCCGCAGGATTACCAAACCAATCATACGTCTGTATAGGAAAAACATAGCGTTCTCTGCGATATTCTTCATTCTGGAAGGAAGCAGTACCTTCGAAGCTGATTCCTTTCCAAATATCAGCTATCACTTTCATATCAAGACGAGTAGTCAGCTTTACTTTCTCATCACGTCCGCCTTCAGAGGTAGCTGCCACAGAGTTACGATTCCCCACCGTACCAAAATTGGCATACCATTGTCCCAAAGGATTTTTTGAGGGGAAGAAAGGAACGTCGTAACCATACAACGAATTATCCAAACCAATGGAAGGAGAATCCGTATCCGTTCTGATGACACTGGCAATAGACTCAAAACGCAACCAATCAGTCATCTGTAGCCCATAGTTTAAACGGAAGTTCAACTGTTTCTGTCCGTCATAAGCAGTCGTCAAGTTTGCCTGGTTATCCGCGTATGCCAATGAAATACGATAATCCGATTTTTCCGTAGAACCGGACACACTCAAATTATGTTGATAAGAATTACGATTGGCAAATAATTCGTCCGTACGACTGGAATTGGCTAGAAATATTTCTCCATAATACTGGGTCGGATAAATACCTGCCTCATTCCTTTGCATCCGCAACATATTTTCTTCTGATACCCAAGCCCACCAATTAGGAGTTTCTTCTTCTTTATTCGCCTCCAGCCACATCGTTGCATACTGCCCCATATCTGGAGAAAAAGCTGTAATACCCGGAGTCGTAAAACGCATATTAAAGCTATAATCTACATTAATCTTTCCTCCCTTTCCACGTTTCGTCGTAACCAAAATAACTCCGTTTGCCGCCTTGGCTCCATAAATAGATGCCGCACCATCTTTCAGAACGCTGATATTCTCCACATCATCAGGATTCAAATTTTGAAAAGACTCCGTATTTACCACAGGTACACCATCCACAATAATCAACGGTTCTCCTCCATTAACAGACGTGGCTCCACGAATTTTGAAATTCAGTTCTTCATTACCCGGACGGGGTGAGGTACGTGTAACTACCAAACCAGGAGTCTGACCTTGTAAAGCCAAGCCGACATTCGTTATTGCACGACTTTCCAGCGCCTTACTGCTTACCTGTTCTATCGCACCGGTCAGCGTAGCCTTCTTCTGTGTACCATAACCTACCACTACCACTTCATCTAACGCATTATTATCTTCTTTCAGTACAATTTTGAGTTCAGAACGTCCGTTTATGTTGACTATCTGATCTTCATACCCAATGTAACTGACTTTCAATTGTTTTGCATCATTCGGGATATCCAGGCTAAATCGTCCGTCAATATCCGTTATTACTCCTTTTTGCAAACCGACAACAACAATATTACAGCCAATCAATGGTTCTCCATTTTGGTCTGTAACAACACCTTTGACAATCTTTCCCGTTTGGGAGACAATCAAACTTTCTTCCGTAGATGTTTTTGCCTGAAGCAAGATACCGGAAGAACTGCCTATCAATAAGGCCACAGTCACGATGACTCCCTTACGTGATAAGAATTTGGGTTTAATTTCCATAATACTATTCATTTATAAAGTTAATATTTTGCTCGATTTTATTCAACCGACCTTATTAAGTTCATTCCGCAAACAGGCGCGTACAGTCTTCCGCGCTACCAACAACTGACCTTCTACCGTACGGGAAGACAAAGACATGATTCCCGCAATCGCAGGACAGGACAGCTCCTTATTAAAACTCAGTTCATAAATACGCCGACGCCTTGCCGGAAGGGCATGCACAATCATTTCATGCCGTTCCTTCAACTCTTGGTAATACACTTGCTCTTCAATTGTATTCCGGTCGTTTTTTTCTACATTATTATATATATAAAAGGTAAAATCTTCTCGTATATAATGATGACGTATTCTGTCTATGATAACATTTCGTGCAATGGTAAAAAGCAGAGACCATACTGTGGATTTGTTTACGAATGCCCAATTCTCCCACAAACGAATAAAGACATCCTGTGTTAAATCTTCAGCCTCGTATTTATGAGGAATGCGAGATATGATAAAAGTCAGAACCAGTTCCCGGTATTTTTGATAGAATTCCGAGAAATCAGTTAAATATGATGTGGCTGTTTTTTGTTCCATAGCATTATATATTTCATTCAACAACAATGCAAATTTATGGAAAACAGAATATTCGGATATGTATATTTTGTCGCAAAGAAGTGTCACACTTGTTGCAAAATCGTCTTTCCTGGCTTTTACAGGGCTATTTTTGTATTTTAAAGTATAAAATATGAGTTTTAGAGAACTTCTCCGTCCGTTTTCTCATCACGCGATTTTCCGCCATATTGTGACGGAAGAATTCCAAATGTCTCTTTGAACAACTTGGCAAAATAACGCGGAGTAGAGAAACCTACATGATCCGCAATTTCGGAAATGGATAAGTCGGTATCACGTAATAATTGAGCTGCACGTTTCAGCCGGATACTGCGAATAAAATCTTTAGGTGTCTGTCCTGTTATTCCCTGCAGTTTGCGGTACAAAGTAGTACGGTTCATGGCGAGCTCGGCACTCAGGTCTTCTACCGAATACTCAGTATTATCCATGTTGCGCTCCACGCATTCCAATGCCTTCTGCACAAGCTGTTCATCAAGGGAAGTAATGGTTATACTACTCGGGCTTACTATAATTTCCTTATGAAATGTCTCTTGACGCCTTTTCTGCTGCTCAATCAATTTACGCACACGAGTCAACAGGACATCAATACTGAATGGTTTGGATATGTACGAATCCGCTCCCGCCTCATACCCCATCGCTTTACTCTCATCCGAAGCACGCGCAGTAAGCAAAATTACCGGTATGTGTGAAGTCTGCAAGTTTGTTTTAATACGCTGACACAGTTCTATACCATCCACTTTGGGCATCATGATATCGCTTATGATAAGATCCGGATTCAGCTTGACAGCCTGTTGCTCTCCTTCTTCACCATCGGAAGCAACAATGATCCGGTACTGTTCACTCAATTGTCCGCGTAAGAACTCTCTGAATTCATTGTTATCCTCTACCACCAGCAATAAGGGTCTTGAGTCCGAAAACACCGACTCTTCACTTGCCACCTCCACCACTTCCGTTACGGTTTGCCGCACCGACGGATTTTCCGACTGCAAATCCATAGGAATAGCCACACAGAATGTAGAACCGACTCCCCAAGTACTTTCTACCGACACACATCCGTTGTGTAATTCGATATATTCCTTTATCAGATGAAGTCCGATCCCACTGCCGGGAAAGTTATGATTGATGTTCTTCCTAGCCTGGTAGAAACGCTCGAATACGTGCGGAAGATCTTCCTCCGCTATGCCAGTACCAGTATCAGCCACTTTCAGCTGAATAAATGAATGCCCTTCTCCCCGATACTTTTCTATCTCTAATGCGATGTTTCCTCCTTCAGAGGTAAATTTAAAGGCATTGGACAATAAGTTATTCAATACTTTATGTATCTTGTCACGGTCAAAATACATATACAGTTCATCAATACCATTTGTATCCAATTGGAAAGAAATTCCTTTTTCCGTAGCTATCTCCTGAAAAGAAACATATACCTGGCGGACAAACTCAACCCAGTCTCCGTTCTGCAAATTCAGTTTTTCTCCTTTTATCTCCAATTTACGGAAGTCCAGAAGCTGATTGACCAATGTCAACAGATTCTGCGCGTTCTTGTACACGGAACTTAACTGCTTCGCCAACACTTCATCCGTCAACCTGCGTATGATCATATCCAAAGGAGTGATAATCAACGTCAACGGGGTACGCAACTCATGACTGATATTCGTAAAGAAACGGAATTTCATTTGTTCCAACTCTTCTTTTTGCCTCTGAGCCTCCTCCTGTTGCATACGAATCATCTTTTGATGATTACGTTTATTGACAACATAAATCAGTACGAATACCAAAAGAACAGCCAGAACTGCATACAATATACGTGCAACCAATGTATCCCAAAACGGCGGATACACTACAATCGCAAAATTAGATTCCGGCCCCCACATACGGTCATTACCGGCCACGGACACTCGAAACAGATACTCACCCGGCGGAAGATTATTATAAGTAATACGTCCCAGTCCATTTTCAAAAATTGTTTCCGTCCATTCTTTATCGAAGCCTTCTAATTGATATCGGAAAGAAATCTGCGAAGGATTGAGATAGTTTAATCCGGAGAACTCTAACGTAATATAATTCTCATTATACTTTAAAGAGACTCCGTCCGAACAACTAAGAGCTTTATCAAATAACATACGACCGTTATATTCTTCTCCGGAAAGAACAGGAACATTAAATAACTTGAAAGAGGTAAACAAGGGACGAGAAAGTTGCTGTGTATCCATCATACGGTCGGGAGAGAATTTCACAAATCCATTGAGAAGACCTATATATAGATCGTTTTGTGTTGTCAATGCGGGAAAACTGAATAAATCATCCTGAAGGATCTTCGTCTCAGCCAGACAACTTATTATGTGGAAACGGTATTCATCGGCATTTCGTTCTACTCTGATTTTATAAATAGAAGTTACGGTAGAAATCCAAATATCGTGATTCTTATCTTCCTGCACATTCAAGATCGCTTTAGAAAGTCCTTCTTCCTTCCCCAAAGCATAGCTTTTCCCATTCGGTGCCAGTACATACAGTCCATATTGGGTGGCGAACCATAAAGCTCCTTCGTAATCTTTCAATATCTGGTTGTATTTTATACTACCATAATTAAAGTCAGCTCCGGCTTTCCCCTCTTGTTCCAATGTGCATATTTTATGTTCATGCGGGTCATATATATACAATCCGTTATCACTTCCTACCAGTAACCGGCATTGATTATCTATTGCCAATGTATTCGCTACTTTGTACCTTTTCAAATCAGGAAACTGTTCGGTCAAGAGAGTTATTTTTCCATCTTCCGGATTCAGCAATCCCACTCCACCATAAATACTTACCCACAGTCTTCCCGACTCGTCTTCTATCATTGCACGTATATTGCTAAAATCCAGTTCATTCTGATAATCGGTATTTGGATAATCATAGGCCCTCACCTTACCATTTTCAATGCAATATAATCCATTATGATAAGTACCTACCCAAATCCGGTTCTTGCTGTCTTCATATAGCATACGACAATTTTTCTGATCGAAATCGCTATATGCCCGGTTCATGATATGTGTATCCGGCTCATATCGATAAAGTGCCTGTGTAGTTCCCATCAGTATATCACCCGCTGAAGTTTCCAGCATACAACGTATTTCCTCTCCATTCCAGTCACCATTAACAACTTTCTTATTGCATACAGTCATTCTATTCAAACTGGGATGATAATAACAGAGACCTTGATTGTACAAACCTATCCAAACAGCCCCATCTTCACGGTCACAATAAATACTTTGAATACCATTTTCTACCGTTTTGCCCGACAGCAGGGGAAGATGTTGAAGTTGAGTAACAGAAAAGTTATGTATATCAATCACACAAAGCCCGTCCAATACCGTACCGACCCACGCATTCCCCCCTTTGTCTACATCCATAGAGGTCAACCATGAATTTTGTTTAAGATGAATGCCGGAAATCGGGTTCCATTTTTTCTTATAAACATCATAATATCCTACCCCCCGATCCCACATGATCCAAAAATCTCCGTTATCAAGAATCTTTAAAATAATACGATCATCGGCGTTCAGCCGGTTCTTTAAAAAATCTACTTGCTCAACAAAACGCTTCTTCTCAAAATCATAACACCGGATTATTCCGCTCTGGAACACCATCCAACTATGGTTTTCGTGGCTCTCCACTCCCAATAATTTTCCATCATTTTTTATGGCACCATCTTTTTCACAAACCTTTTCTATTGTTCCTGTCGAACTTTCAGATGTATAGACATCAGAATTACCGGACAAAAACCAATATCGTTTCTCTGAGTCTATAAACAGATTCGCAAGTTTATCTTTCCAGCCTAGTTGATGCAACAGGGAGTCTACATCATATATATATTGTTCGGTGGTCAAATCAAACACCCGCAGACTTGCACGTTCTTTCATCCATAAACGTTTACCGGCATCTACGTATTCTTCAAAAATGATATGATTGTAAGAAATAGGATAACCTTTTTGGAGGTCAAACGGGAAATTGGAATAATTTACCCCATCATACATAGTCAGCAATACAGTCCGAATTCCCATACGACCATCCGGCAATGCAAATACACTGCCGACATAATTATCCGGCAATCCTTCCGTCGCTCCAATATGACGAAAGATATAAGATACCTCTTGTGAATGCGTTTTGTTCACAATAAAAAGGCTTATTATAATTGCAAACAGGTATATTCGTGTATTCATAACTATAGTTTCCTTCTTTTGTTCCGTTTATATAATACGGACAAGAACGTGGATTTACCTCAATGCTCTACAGAAATTTCACATCGTCTACAAAAATACAAAAACTTTCAGGATATAGGGCTTTCTTCTGTCTTTATTTGATTCCAAAGGAATATCTGCCGGATAAAAGCCGCAATACCACCTTACCATCTTCTATTCCGACATACTCTATCCCTTTGCTTTTCTTTAAACCCTCAACAATGTTCTTCACTGAAGTTGCAGGAAGATGCAACGTTGCAGTTGTATTTGCCGGAACTGTACACTGATAAATAACTGTATCTTCTTCTACTCTCCAACTACTTTCGATACGTCCATACATAGAATCATAATAACCTTTGGCATAAGTCATATTCCCGGTAATATCCACTTCCGGTTTCAGCACAAAGTGTTTAAATCCGGGGAAGTCTTCATCCCGTTCTATACCTAAAGAGTAATTGTACATCCATGCGCCGACTGCACCAAAAGAATAATGATTGAAAGAATTCATACGGTTATTTCCACCGAATCCATCTTCATGGGTATAGGAATTCAACCGTTCCCAAATGGTAGTGGCTCCTTGCTCCACCGAATACAGCCACGACGGATAGTTCGTCTGCTGTAACAACTTGTATGCCGCCTCACTGCAACCATTATCGGACAATGCTTTACTAATCCATGCCGTCCCGATAAAACCGGTCATCAACGAATAAGGAGGACACCATCTGCCTTGCTCTGTCCTATTTTCTCTAACAATTGTTTCCATCAGATTCTTGACAAATTTCGGTTTATTCTCTTCATCAATGATGCCGAATACCAACGGGAGGACATAAGAAGTTTGTATATCCACCAGCGTTCCCTGCTTCTTCGGTACGAAAGCGGAGTGAATGGTCTTGCAGGTTTCCGGTTGCAGGTAAGTGCTATTGAAGAAAGCCTTTCTGTCGCTGTGTAACTTCCGATATTCTTCCACATCTGTAGTCTTACCCAAGATGGTGGCTATCTTGCTCATTAATTCGAGGTCATAAATAAAATAGGCTTCCCATAAGAGAGATTTATCATTCCTGTTATCTTCAAGACCGAGCCAATCACACAAATCCCCCCATGCCCTGCTCTGTACAAGCAGATTTGTTTTCGGGTCGATGGTCTTGTCGAGGATATAGGAAATATATCGTTTCATGGCGTCATAGTGTTCAGCCAAGAGAACTTTGTCTCCGTATTGCAGGTAACACTCCCAAGGAACTGTGATTCCGGCACTTCCCCACAGTAAACCACCGAATCCTCCACCCAAAGGAGCAATGTCCGGAAAGCGACCATCTTCCCGCTGTACATCACGCATAGAACGAAGGTATCTTCTCAAAAATTGAGGTACGTCCGCCAGGTACGTAGCCGTACGGGAAAATACGGAAATATCTCCTGCCCATCCCAAACGTTCGTTCCGTTGAGGGCAGTCGGTGGGGATAGACATAAAATTGGCAAAGGAAGACCAAGTAATATTCTCCCACAACTTATTTACTTTCTCGTCCGATGTTTCATAACGGGAAACCAACTCGTGAATGGAGCTAAGCACTACTCCTTTCACCGATGCTGCGGGAAGGGGTTCATCAATACCGGTTATTTCCACAAAGCGATAACCATGATAGGTGAAACGGGGAAAAATCGTTTCTTCACCTCCTTTAGCAATATAGATGTCCTGTGCCATGGCAGCACGGATATTCTCTAACATAATCATTCCGGTGTTACCTTTATATTCGGGCAAATCCGGATATTTCACTTCAGCAAAACGCAGACATATTCTTGTTCCGGGTTTCATACCGGACAGTTTTATCTTAGGTACACCGACCATATTCTGTCCCATATCATAAACAAATACACCGGGACGTACTTCCTCCACCGAGAGGGCGGTCAGCTCCTTTTTTGCTTTTACTGTCTGGCCGAACTGCCCTATCAGTTCAAAGTCGGAATAATCATTTACCCGAGGTTTATTCGGGTTTCCTTCCATACTGACGTTGCCTTCCAAAGCTACTTCACAGGCAGGTTTCCAGTCTACGGCATTATAGGAAGCCGTACTCCATCCTTCCACCCTCGCATCACGCAAAGCGTCGTATACTTCTCCTTGAAAAAAGCTACCATAACAGATAGGACCTCTATTGTAATATTGCCAGGTAGAGGGTTCGGTTATTACAACTTTCTCCTGTCCATCTGCATAAGTGATTACCAGTTTTGCCAGTAATGACTGGCGGTCTCCGAAAAAGTTCCAATTATCTCCTGTAAAGGTTGCTCCTCCGCTCCACCATCCTTCGGACAGTAAAGCACCGAGTGCATTTTGACCGGAATGGATATATTCTGTTACGTCAAATGTCTGATATAAGTGCGTTTTGTTATATTGGGTGATTCCGGGATTGAAATAATCATTCCCTATCCGTCTGCCATTCAGATATACTTCATAGATACCGCGTGAAGTAACATATAACCGCGCCTTCTTTATCTTCGCCTCCGAAGAAACAAAGACCGTTCTGAGCATGGGAGCCGAATGGGATTCAGGAGCAAAAGTAGTGAAAGTGTCCGATATCCTACCAACTATACGGCATACTGAATCTTGCAACGTAGTAATTACATTCGCCGGACTTCGAAAGTTTGCAATTTCTACTTTTGAGAAAGAAGCTGCCTGACCGGCAGGAACAAAATACCCCACATCTCCTACCACCGGAAAAGCGATAAAGTCACCGCCCTGCCCTAAAGGATTCAGATTGACAGAGCCGATCTGCTTGTCGGTATTGTCCACATAAAACTGTGTAAAACCTAAATTCGAGCGAAGGGTCACCGTGTGCCAATCGTATTTATTATGTTCATTGACCATTTCCTGCGGAATAGCGAAACTTTTATAAGGAATGTCTTTCTTATCATCCGGATGGTAACCTACACGATATATATTCAACACCGCATCTTGCCCCGAAAGCAACGGAGTGATATTCAATTCAACCTTTATATATGATTCGTCTTTTTTGTTTTCCAGCTGATAGAGGTTCTTATACCGTTCCATCAAGCGCTCATCATTCGCTCCATAAATAAATCCCGAACAGGTGGTCTTTGTCGTTTCGTCCAACCGCAAGGAGAAGTTCAACTTAAAAACCGGAAGATAATGGGAGTAGAATGTCCTATCCTCATCCCCTGCTCCAATCCACTTCGCACCGCCCCATCCCTCATAGGCACGATCACTACTCATCAGCCCGGTTTCAAACCAGGAAGAAGCGGACACTTTTCTATGTTTCGTATCCCATACATGAACCGTCCACCGATAGCGGGTAGCAGCTTTTAACGGAAGTCCGGCATATTCAATATTCAAAGATTGATCATCGGTGATTTTCTTTGAATCCCATACTTGCACGCCAGCCTCATCGATTACAACGATTTGACGAGCTGTCTGCAACAAACCTCTTTCATCAGTACCTCCCTCCATTTGCCAACTGAAACGGGGGTTCTCTACATCAATTCCCAGCGGTGTCACAGCATATTCCACTTGCAGTTTTTTCAATTGAAAAGGAGAATCAGCTACACTTGGTAAATTGTTTATCAATGTAAGGACTAAAAGGTAAATGTATCTTTTCATTTCGTATCAGTATAAGAATAGTGCAAGAATAAGAGCATTTCAGCTATGGGAGTTAATATGATGGCAGCATGAGAGCAACTGTTTACTGCCCCATACTTCATATATTAACCTTTAATCAAACAGAGAAGTTCACAGCAGTGAGCTCTTCTATCCACAAATGTAAGCCCAAAAGCCCACTGCTGTGAGCCTATCTATTCACACCTGTAAGCTCTTGAGAAACAAGACAGCTTGCAAGAAGAATATAAGGAGCCATCATTACAATACTACAGGCCGACATAATATCCAACGGGGTATGAGAGCAAAAGTTACCCTCATGCTACCATCATACTTACCCTCATAGCTCAAGCACCGATGAATAAGGGGATTCAAGAGACTATGAGGGTATGACAGCAAAATTGAATAAAACTTTTAGTTGAAAAGTTACTTTATTCTCACTTTTCCTACAAAATCTTTCTTATCCACGTTCAACTCTTCCAATGTAGTCACCCGTTTACCGTTCAATACGATATTCTCGAACAGAATATTCTCTACTTTGCGGTTCTTATCATAACCTTCTATCAAGGAAGGATTGATATACTTGCCCGTACAAGAGATATTACGGAACACAATATCCTTCACGCCTCTTCCCGGACCGGTATTATACTTTTGGTTATACATCACACGAAGATGGAACAGTTGCCCTTCCTGAATATTTTCGACCCGAATATCCTCGAACGTTATGTTGCGTGCCAAGTTATGGTCTCCAACGTTGATGGTCATACATCCTTGATAATTGCGGTCGTCTTCATCATGCTCCAAGATATCGATATTTTTGAATAACATATCTTCGAGCACTTCATCTCCCGTCTTTGTATTGCCATGCGTACCGATATTAATGGGGTGCGCAATATCAGCCCAAAGAGTAGAATTCTGAACACGTACTTTCCGACAATCTCCATAATAATTCCAACGGTGAGTATAGAAAGCAAGACAATCATCGGAATTACGCAGAAACACATCATCAATGACAATATCGGAGCAAGACATGAAATCCAGTCCGTCACTCCACCCTTGATAGCTGAATGATTTCAGGTTTTTGATGGTTATTCCTTGACTTTGTCCGCCGGAAACGGTATAGTGACGTGAATTGACAACAGTAATTCCATCAATCAATACATTTTTGGAATATGCCACCGATATGCCCTGTTGCGGTTCGAGCAACATACCATATCCTAGAATCTTCACATTTTCCACGCTGTCACAATTAAGACAACCTTTCAGCACTGCCCCACCTTCCAAATAGACCGTAGTGTTGGAAGGAATACGGAAACACTTGCCTGCCGCATCGGTAGGTTCATGGATACCGGACTCAAAATACATCACGTTCGGATCATTCTTATCAGGTATATCCTTAATTATCGGATTGGCAAATACGTGTAGATTATTCAAGCGGTCACCGTTAAATTCTACAGATAGTTTTTGCGGCTTATCCAATGTAAACAGCAGAAAGTTTCCGTCTATCTTCGGCTGAATGCCTTTAGATAGTGGACGTACTATTGCCGAACGGATCTCTCCATTGTTCTTCCGTATTAATACTTCCACTTTACCGGAAAAATCAAACTGTACCATAGTTGCATCCGATTTTGTATCCATATCCACCTTTACGTTATATTCGAAAAGGTCTACCCAATCTTTTTCACCTGCTTGCCGTACTTTTACTGTGTAGTCGTCGTTGTGACGGGCATAGTAAATACCTTGCGGGACAGGGTATACGAGTATCTCCGCCCGTAAAATCCCTGTTCCCATAACAAGCAGACACATTATAATAAATTTCAAATGTCTCATTCTCAAAGCTACTTGTTTTTATCTTGCATACATCAAAGTGCCGAAACCTAGAGCGTCAAAGCCACCACTTGTTTCACCATAGTTACCGCCTCCGCCTTCGGGGAAGACCTTATCACGGGCTATTTCTGTATATTTCACTTTAGTATCCAGCACATTTTTTACCTTAGCATAATGATAATAAGGAAGTGCCCATATCGGTCTCATTCCTCCACGTCCACCTGCTCCGATCTCCGGCTGGTCTTCCGGAGATATTCCGCCCCAAGCATTCTGTTTATTCCATGTATACAATGTGTAAGGCACTCCGTCATTTGTGTAATTGAAACATGCTGCATATTCACAAGCTTTCAAAAACATATTATCTTTATATGCGAAGAAATCATCGCCCTGATTATATGCAAGCTGACAAATAGTCCCTAATAATCCAATACACATCAATGAATGCCCTTGATCACGGCCGCTCTCCTGTAATTGTGCAAAATTAGCATAAGCACCATCATATACGTGATAGATAGCCAGCGAAATACGACCATTGGTTTCTCCTGTCTGAAAATGTTCAATAGCTTCATTATAAATATCACGACGATCTGCCAGAATACCAATTGCCATAGTAGAAGCGATATTGCATAATCCCCAGTTAGCCCAATAGTGTAAAGGATTCGTATTATGATGGCGAACTAAGAAATCTTTATTCGCAGGATAAAAGACAGATAGCATCCATTGTTGGTATGCGGCAAAATCTTTAGGAGCCCATCCTGCATAGCCTCTCAGTAATTCTCCGGCTATAGCAAATTCAAATCCATAGATTCCGGCACCCAAAGAGACATTAGAATCCCCTCCTAAACCTGTACAGGTTTTTGCCCATTTATTCAGAATCTCTACTGCCTTTTTTGCATATTGACCATTTTCTTCGATCTTCCAACGTAAAGCCAACTGATAAGCAGCGGCGGCTCCACGAGCCGCATTCATATAGTTTTCTCCACTGCCACCACCTCTGACTATAATTTCAGTTGGATAAGTCTGAAAGCTCAACTGAGCATATTTACTGTTCTTCAAGACTTCATATCCTTCCACCCAAGGAGATTCTCCAGCTTTCAACTTTTCACGTATACGCTCAAAATCTTCTTCTGTATGAAGACCTCCGACATGATCCATCGCAACTGATATGTCTTTCGACTCTATCTCTACCAGACTTGTTTCCGGTAGAGGTATTTTATATAAATCAGTCTCAGCTTCCACTTCCGGGAAATTAAATCCGTCACCACACGATGTCATGGACATGCATGCCAACACTGCAACTAAGTAATATATTTTTTTCATAATGTTTTTTATTAAGATAATTATTCTCCAAGCCAAATAGTCTTGATTGCAGATACTTTTACACCAGCCTGGTCATTTGTCATAGTTAGAAAACCAATTGTGACTTCTGTTGTTTCGGAAAGATTAATTTCATTTGTCTCTACTTGCACAGGAGTACTACCTATAGTAATCCTCAAATCTGAAAGTAATTTATCGACTAATACAATCTTCTCTGGGTCATTATACTCCCACACTTTACCATTTTCACCAGCCACCTCTTTAACATAATCCGGGAATGTATTATTTCCTTTCGCAACCAAAAAGCGAACAGTAAAACGCCCTTTATTAAAGAAAGATTCCGCTACATCTATCATAAACTTATACTTTCCTTTAGGAAGTGTCTTTACTTGATACAGTTTACCATTTTCCTTTTTATTTTTCCCATAAGTTTGAAGATGTAAATATGTATTTCCATTCTGCCAAGCCATTCCTTCGTTTTCAAAATTAGAACTGTATAACCATCCTACAGGATTAGCGGTTCCTGAAGTTCCTGCTTTCGGTATAAAAGGTTGCTGATAATTTTGCAATACAAATTCTGTAATATCCATACCTTCAGTTAACAATATTAGTTCATCATCACTAGTAACAGGAACAGAAATAGCCTCATATGTCAAAACGACTTTACCACCAGTAAATCCAGCCGGTATACTTGCTTTAAACTCATTATTACCATTAAATGTAGGTTCTACTTTTATGCCACCAATAGTAACTGTACCATCAGGTGTAAGCCCTTTTCCGGTAACTGTAATTTCATCACCTACCTGAACCAATTTATTACTCAATATATTATTAGAAACTGCAGAAATAATATAAGGAGTTTCTTTCACAGTAAATTCACCTGTATAGAAAGTCACATCCGCCATTAATACTGTTAATGATACTTTTCCAAAAACACCATCTGCCGGAGCAGCAACCTTTACAACCAATTCCGTTGCTGAGTTAGAAACAATAGTTGCTTCTCCACCACCAAACAGAACTCGTACATTTTTTATTTCTTCTGGGAAATTCTCACCAGTGATAGTCACTTCTGCACCTATATATTCCTCAGTACTGGAAACACTCGTAATTTTAGGTGAAGGAAGTACATTGAATACTTGAACAGCTTCTATCAATTCATAAGCCGTTTCTACCATCACGGCATTATCACCATTCGTTGCTTCTTCCGGAACAATTATCACGATCTCCTCATTTGTTGAACTAACGACTTCAGCCTCAGTATCCCCGAAGTAAACTTTCAGTGGTTTCTCATCTGTGCCTACAAAGCCTTCACCTTTTAAGGTAACCGTTGCTCCACGATAACCGCTTACAGCAGACATTTCAGTAAATGAGGCATGTTGCAATACCGTAAATTCTCCTGAACCAGTACTCAAAGGAGTATTCACATGCTGTTTCGAGATAGTCAAATCAATAGGACCGGTAACAGCTTTTGCCGGTACTTTCGCTATAATCTTTGTATTCTCGCAAGAAACGACTAAAGCAGTTTCCTTTGTTCCGGTAAATCCTAATTTTACCGCAGACACAGTAGAACCGAAATTATCACCTGTAATTGTAATTTCATCATTGGCAAAAGCCATTACAGGTGAGATAGCTGTTACTGATGGCTGCCCAAGTACCGTGTAGGTGAGCTCCGATACATACGTATCACCCATTAAATTCAGTATGATTTTTCCGGTTGTTGCCCCCTGCGGTACTTTCACAATTAACTGTTCTTCCGAACATGAAATAATTTCCGTTTCATCTTCACCAATGAAAACTTTCATCAATTCCGGAGACACACCGAACTGCTTCCCGTTAATTGTCAGATTCTCACCAATATAACCTGCTACCGGAGATATACTGGACACGCTAATTGTACGCGCCTCATACTTCAGGTCTACCCTTTCTTCTCCACCTTTGTCACATGATGTCCATATAAACAAGGACAACAGTAAGCATAAGCTATAATATATCTTTTTCATAAACCTTCTTTTTAATCTTGATTATCATTAGGCATTTCTCTATAAATTCTGATAGCAGAGAGTTTTACCGTTCCCTTATTATTCAACTGAGTTACAAATCCTATGGTCAACTGTTTCGTCTCATCCAGATGAAGTGATATTTCTTTTGTATGCGGATCCATAGAACCCGTGATAGGATAGGACGTTTTCACTTTTGCTGTATTCTCATCTGTATCATCGAATTTATCTCCATTAGCTACTAAGTTAGGAATAGTTTCATCACCTTCGGCTATCACAAAATGCACACCGAAACGCCCTGCTTCTTTTACAATTTCCACAAAATTCAATGTAAATTTATAGTCTCCCTTAGGCAAAGTGGCAACCTGATATATCTTCGCATTTTCCTTCTTGCCATTATTCCAACATTCCAGTACGAACAAACCATCAGGATTTTCTTCCGTAAACAGTAAAGTATTCGCCCCAACGAAACCACCGGATGTATGCCATCCTGTAGCTATTGCCCAAGTATTCACTGCACCACTCGGACTGAAAGGAGCTACACTATTCTGCAAGAAAATAGACGTTACGTCACCTGTCGCCTGAGGATCCATCAATCCTGTACCGGTTAGCGTAATGCTATTGGCATTCGCTTCGGGACGAATAGTAACAGTGACCAGCCCTGACTTATATGCCGGAGTTTTAACAACTATCTGTTCATCCACCAAAGATTCGATCGGAGCTACCGTTCCATTAAACTTCACTTCAACCAGTTTTTTGTCAGTTCCGAAGTTCGCTCCTTTAATTGTAACCAAATCACCTTCAATAGCCATATTCGAACCATATTCCGTATTGTGTGAAAAGATCTCTTCTATTACAGGAGTAGGATATACTTTAAATGTACCCACCGTGATAGGCTCATTGTTCCATGTCTGTAAAGTCACATCACCGGCTACCGCACCTTCAGGTACTTCTACCACTACGCAGTTATTGTTACAAGATAAAATATTGCTCACCGCTACTCCTCCAAAAGCAACTTTCAAAGCCTCTTTCCGGTCACCAAAGTTAGTTCCCGTGAATGTAACCTTCTCTGCCGCATATCCCAGCTTGGGGTACATTTCCGAGACCTCTGCCGTAGGATATACATAAGCCTTAAATTTTGCGTCTTGCTCGCATCCGGCAAATAACACCGGAAAAGAAATCAAAGCCAACAGGCCAAACGCATTTTTTATTAATGAGTATTTCATAACATTCATATATATAGATTAATAAGTGATTTAGTAACCCGGATTCTGCTTCAGATTAGGATTCAAGTTAATCTGATGTTGCGGAATAGGATACAGATAATGACGTGAAGAAAGTGAACTATCCGACTTCTTGGAAAGCTGCACACAGTATAATTCTCCGTGTCCTGTTTCAACCTTCAATTCACCGTTTACATAAGCACTTGGATTATAAGCAGCAAGATTATTGCCATTTGCATCTTTAAATGTCGTACCATAGTTTGTTCCTCCCAATACTCTACCACAACGGGGTTGATTCAATTCTTGTTCCAGCATTCCCCAACGTTTCAAGTCATCAAAGCGAAAATCTTCCATATAAAGTTCTATTGTACGCTCACGACGAATTTCGTCCATCATTACTTCTTCGTGCGACTTCGTTGAACCGGTCAACTCTATAATCTGATCGACCAAAGCATTCGTAAGAGAAGCTACATTGGCACGTCTGCGCAAATTATTAATAGAAGCTTCCAATTGGGTATCCTCTATTTTATTGTAGCGTGTCATGACCGCTTCAGCGTAGTTCAGATAAACTTCCGCCAAACGAAGGTTCGGACAATTGGCAGATTCTTCACGTTCCGCAGCTGGTTTATAAGTAATAAATTTCATATTACCATAACCAGAAGTTCCATTCAGTTTCATATCATCCGCACTTTTCCCTACGTAAGCTTCCATACGGTAATCACGATTCTTATATTCTGATGTCGGGGTATAATAACCACCGAATTGGGAATTAGCCTCACAAATCGGCATTCCGTTTTTGCAGAGGAACATATCCATAAACTTTCTGCTAGGATAAACATAGGACATATTCAGATTCAACTGAAACTTACCGGGAGCGGCATCACGGTCGAACACAGAATAAATGATGAATTCCTTATTCGTTTCTCTTCCATAACCGCCGGGATTACTCTCTGCATCTTCAATACAAAAAAGATAACGGCTACTCATGTTGTTCATTCTCGCATCCCCATTATAGTTCCACAAGGCATAAACCTGATCTTTCATCACTTCTTCCGACAAGGAGATACTCTCTTCAAGAAAAGCGTTCACTTGATCGGTTGCCGGTCCTGCCGAACCTTCAAAATCAGTTTTTGTTCCTACATTCTTCCGCCAAGTAGCTTCGTAAAGCAATACACGCGCTTTGAAAGCTTTTGCTCCTTGCTTACTGATGTGCCCTTTATCCGAAGATGAGATATTCTGTTCGATAGGTAACCTGTCAATAGCCTTCTGAAGATCAGCCAAGATCTGATCGACCACTTCATAACGACTGTTACGCGGATAATATAATTCAGGAGATTCCGTATCAAGAGACCCAGTCAGAATAGGTACTCCTCCAAAATATTTCAGCAGATAGAAATAATTGTAAGCACGGAAGAAATAGGCTTCACCTACATATTGAGTAATTTCCGCTGGATCGCCTGCATAGGTTTCCGCTCTCTCCAATAACATATTATCCGCCCGGATACTACCATAAAGACCCGTCCAGCGACTGTCATCATATCCTACGTTAATTGTTCCATGTCCCAAATTCCACTGATTGGATGGATTGGTTATGAGATCGGACTGAATATCCATATGATCGAGGATGCCCGAACGCCACCCGATTAACTGCGAATATAAGCCGTTGGCATACTCACGGAAATGCTCCGGTGTTTTGAAGTAAACCGCATCTGTCTTTGCATCCAACGGATCCAAATCCAGGAAAGTATTCTGGCAGGAATTGAGTCCCAGTAAACAACTACAAGCCAATATATAAACTAATTTTTTCATACTATTTTCTTTTTATCGATTGGTTCATACATATTATAAGGTAACATTCAATCCGAACGACCAAGTACGGGCAAACGGATACCCTCCGGTATTGGAAGCAGCTCCCATTTCAGGGTCGAAGCCGTCACGAATACTACTTGCTTCCCACAAGTCGTTGCCAGAGAAATATAAACGTACTTTTTCCAATTTTACCTTGCGTGTCCATATCTGCGGTAATGTATAACCGACAACCAATGTTTTCAAACGAATATAGCGACTGTTCTGAAGCATATAATCGTTGTTCTCATAATTCCATTGAGCCAGCGTAGAGTTAGTGGTCAAACGAGGAAACTCAGCATTCGGATTCTCTTTTGTCCATGTCTTACCAATATAAGTAGGATTTTGGTTGGTGGTACGCATACGGAACGGATAAGCCATATAGTCTTTACGTAAGATAAACTGTTTCCCCACTCCCTGGAACATGGCACTGACGTCAATCCCTTTCCATGAACCTCCAAGATTCAATCCGAATACAAAATGAGGAGCAGAGTCGCCAACATACTGTAAATCACTGTTCGTACTTCCGTCAGCACTGATCTTATAGTCGCCATTCAGGTCAATACGCTTCACATCTCCCGGACGCAATTCTCTGTCGCTGTTCTTTCCAACGTTCAGCAAATCACCTTTACCACCATACAACGCATAGTAGCGATCAACTTCTTCCTGATCTTTGAAAAAACCATCAGTACGATAAAGAAAGAAAGCTCCCAACGGATAGCCGTTCACATTATTCGTGCCTGCTGTATATGTATCAGCACCTTCTACATTCTTCAACAAACTCTTGTTATTTCCGATATTGAAGTTTGCATAGTAAGAAAAATCCTTCACTTGATCACGCCAGCCAACGGTAATTTCCCATCCTTTTACGTTCAGATGACCACTGTTGGTCTTAGGGGCTGTTCCTCCCAACACTCCGGGATAAGTAACATTAGAAAGCATTCCGATATTATCTTTAATAAAGTAGTCGAAAGAGGCAGTCAAACGATTATCCAGAAAATTTAAATCGACACCTATATTCTTTTGTTCCACCCGTTCCCATGTCGTATCAAAACTAATCAATCCGCCATTAGCAAAACCGGAAGATATCTGTTGAGAGACATTAGTACCGAAAGCTGTATTACCCTGACTAATCAAAGACAAATAAGAGAAGTCACCCAAACCTCCATTATTACCGGAGTTACCATAGCTTAAACGAACCTTACCAAAGCTAACCACCGGAGTGATAAAATTCATAAATTCTTCAGCCGTAAATACCCATCCCAAAGAACCGGAAAAGAAGTTACGGAACTTATATCCCGGAGCGAATTTAGAATCACCATCACGACGTCCCAAAAATTCCACCAAATACTTCTCTGCATAGTTATAATTCAATCTCATAAGATAAGAATAAGTACCGGTCTGTGTTTTCCCTCCACTACTGTTTCTTTTTCCACCTGCCAATTCGAGATCATACACACCTGAATCTTCCATCGTTTCACGAGCAGCCGAAAGTTTTTTCGATGTCCATTTTTCTGCATTAATACCTAAAGTCGCCGATACATTGTGTACATCAGCAAAAGTACGGTTATATTTCAGCAAGCCGGAATAATATTGATAAAGCTGGTTATTAGCTTCCATCAAATAGGCAGGATTATTCGTATCTTTTAGAGGAAAAACACCGGCTGAATTATCCAACGTCTGCTGAGTACTCACGATGGTTCGTACCGGATTGCCGAACCAGTCATATACTTGTACCGGAATAACATAGCGGTCGCGACGGTATTCCTCATTTTGGAAAGAAGCCATACCTTCAAAACTGATTCCTTTCCAGATATCAATTGTAGCTTTTAAGTCTACACGAGTAGTCAGATTCGTTCTGTAGCAGCTACCGGTTGACGTTCTCCTCTGGTTCCAAAAATAGAATACCACTGTCCATAGGGATTCTTAGCCGGGAAGAAAGGAGGGTCAAAAGCATACATATTAGCATCAATTCCCGTAGAGGGAGTACTCGTATCTGTCTTTATCATGCTGGCTGAGGTTTCTAATTTAAACCAGTCTGTCAGTTTAATTCCATAATTCAGACGTAAGTTAAGTTGTGTCTGTCCATCATAAGCAACCGCCAAGTTGGCCTGATTATCCGCATACGCCAAAGAGATACGGTAGTCCGTTTTTTCAGTAGAGCCTGACACACTTAAGTTATGCTGATAAGAATAACGACGTGCAAACAGCTCATCCAAACGATTGGCATTGCCTATAAAAAGATCACCCCATCCCGCATCAACAGTATGATAGATGCCTTCATATCCTGTCTGCATCTTCCGTAAAGTTTCTTCACCCCAATTCCACCAGTCTTTGGTTTCCATTTCCTTATTAGCTTCTATCCACATAGTAGCATATTCCTGCATAGAAGGAGAATAAGACATAATACCATTAGTAGTAAAACGCATATTGAAGTTATAATCCACCGTAGCCTTGCCTTTACCCTTTTTTGTTGTCACCAATATAACACCATTAGCAGCTTTTGCTCCATAGATAGAGGCTGCACCGTCCTTCAAAACGCTTATATTTTCGATATCATCCATATTCAGGTTTTGGAAGGAAACTGAGTTCAATGCAGGCACACCGTCAATAACAATCAGCGGGCTACCTCCGTTGATAGACGTCGCACCACGAATCTGAAAATTCAGGCCTTCATTACCCGGACGTGTAGATGAACGAGTAACGACCAGACCCGGAGTAGCTCCCTGCAGAGCTGCGCCGACATTAGTAATTGCACGACTCTGCAATGTTTTACTGCTCACCGATTCTACCGCACCCGTCAAAGTAGCTTTCTTTTGTGTACCGTAACCAACAACAACTACTTCATCCAATGCATTATTGTCTTCCTTCAGTTTGATTGTAAAATCTGAATGATTATTCAAATTGATAATCTGGTCTACATAACCGATATAACTAATCTTTATTTGCTTAGCATCCGCAGGCACGTTCAATGTAAACCGACCGTCGATGTCGGTAATTACTCCTGCATTACTTCCTACAACCACTACGTTACAACCAATCAGCGGTTCGCCATTCACATCTGTGACAAGTCCTTTGATAGTACGTCCTGTCTGGGCTACAATCAAACTCTCTTCTACAGAATCATTCGCATAGAGCAATACACCGGGTGAACCACCCAGCAACATGGCAAAAGCCAATGCAACTCCTCTACTACATAAGAATTTGGATTTAATTTCCATAATACTATTAAATTATTAAAGTTAATATGCTTTATTCCGAGACGGTATTTAACCGACTTGGGAAAATTCATTCCGCAAACAACCACGTACAGTCTTACGCGCCAACAATAACTGGCACTCCACCGTACGAGGAGACAAAGACAATTTTCCTGCAATGGCAGGGCAAGACAATTCATGATTGAAGCTCAACTCGTAAATCCGGCGGCGCTTGGCAGGAAGACTTTTCACCACCTCCTCATGCTTTTCTTTCAATTCACGATAACAGATTACATCTTCCGTCGTGTTTCTATCAAAGTCGTTCACCTTATTATATATATAAGCAACAAAATCTTCCTGCTTATAATAACGGCGTATCTGATCTGTCACAATATTACGGGCAATCGTAAAAAGCAAAGACCAGACAGTGTCGGGGTTTACGAACGTTCTGTATTCCCACAAGCGGACAAAAACATCCTGTGCCAAATCTTCCGCTTCATACGGACGGCAAATACGAAGAGCGATATAGTTTTTGATATGCTCCAGATATTTCAAGTAGCATTCTGAAAAGAAGTCGTCAAATGTAGCTTGTTGTTTACTCATGGCATTAAATTTATCCGTTTAACGATGTTACAAAAGTAAGAACAAGTTTTAAAAACAAATAACACAAAAGTAACAGAAAACAAAACTATGGTAACAAGCGTGTTTTTTTGCAAAATATCCCCATTCCATCGGCATAAATGCAAGTTTCATAATAACAAAAAAGGGAGGTCGTTACATTTGGCGGCTCCCCTGTTCTGTACTTTGCATAAGTCTGTGGCATGATTCGCCACAGATGCAGATTATCTCTGGTATTTGCTTTACTGCGCAGCCTGAAAATCCGGAATACGTTTCACATCCGCACCTTTCATGACACCTTTTTTAATGGCCTCATTTGTTTCGGTGATTTCTTTCTTGACACGCTTATAATATTCTTTTGTCAGACCTTTCTCTATTGCATCCGATTCCGTTGCCGGCCAAAAATACTGGTAATCCATCAACATCAGGTCCGGAGCCACTACTTTAAAGAAAAGACTGTCCCCTGCAAACTTTTCACGCAAATCACCCAGATAGATGGTATCTGCCGGATTCACTTCCTGACCGTTCGCACTATTTTTTGAACTACCTCCGCAAGAGGACAACAACAAACCTCCTACCAATGAAATTAAAACTAATACTTTCATATCGCTATTTATTATAAATTGGCACAAATGTAATAATTAAACTAATAAACGTAACTATAATGTCATTCTTTTTTTCCAGACTCTTCTGCATATTGCTTAGGCAACATCCCAAACATTTCTTTAAAACACTTCGAGAAATAACTGGAAGAGCTGAATCCTACCCGATTCGCTATTTCGATGATCGGCAATCGGCTTCCTTGCAATAATTGCGCTGCCCGTTTCAAACGGATACTGCGGATAAAGTCCGTCGGGGTATGTCCGGTTATGGATTGCAGCTTACGATAAAGACTCATGCGTACCATCCCCAAATCGCCACTCAACTCCTCTACACCATATTCCGGGTTATCCATATTTTTCTCTATGTATTCCAAGCATTTCTGTATCAATTGCTCGTCTACGGAAGTAATTGTGATAGCACTCGGATTTACTTCTATATTCTTACGGAATTCCTGTTTCCTCCTTTCCTGCTGTTCTATCAACTTCTCAATGCGTACCATAAGCATATCAAAGTTGAAAGGTTTCGACATATAAGAGTCGGCTCCTACTTCGTAGCTGTTTATCTTGATATCGTCAGCCGTACGGGCAGTCAGTAATATCACAGGGATATGAGAAGTCTGCACATTCGTTTTGATACGACGGCAAAGTTCGATACCATCCACTTTCGGCATCATGATATCACTGATAATGAGATCGGGATTTTCTTCAATCGCCTTTCTTTCCCCTTCTTCACCATCCGCCGCTTCCACTATCCGATAAAAATCCTCCAACTGCTCTTTCAGGAAAGTACGGAATTCCTGATTATCTTCTACCAACAACAATTTCTTCATATTTTCATCTGACGCAGGCACAACGGTTTCCTTTTCTTTCATACCCGTCGATTCCATATCAGTTATTTCATCCGGCAGTTCATCCGGTTCCGGCGTCAAATCCATAGGTAACCAAACGGTGAAGACCGACCCGCGATCCATCTGACTGTCAACCTTTATACGTCCACCGTGAATATTCACATATTCCCTGACCAGATGGAGTCCGATACCACTGCCTATCTTCTCATCCCCTTCATTGCCAACCTGATAGAAACGGTCAAAGATGTAGGGAAGATCGGACTCGGATATTCCGATTCCTGTGTCGGATACCGATATTCTCACATAGTTTCTCCCTTCCACTTCCTCCGTCGCAAGTAATAAGTTCACGGTTCCTCCCTCCGGAGTGTACTTAAAGGCATTGGACAAGAGATTATTTACAATTTTATGTACTTTATCCCGATCGAAAAACATATAAAGCGCTCTGTGTTCCGACTGGTTTACAAAGTTAAGATGCTTCTCTACAGCCATCGGCATAAAATTATTGTAGGCAGAAACAATAAACTCCTCCATATCGCCATTCATCAAATGCAATCTCTCACCCTTCATTTCAAGTTTACGAAAATCCAGTAATTGATTTACCAATGACAAAAGGTTTTGAGCATTCTTATAAATTGTATTCAGTTGCTTTTTCATCGTCTCATCCGTCAAACGGCGTATCATCATATCCAACGGAGTGATAATCAGTGTCAGCGGAGTACGCAGCTCATGACTGATATTGGTAAAGAAACGGAATTTCATCTGGTCCAACTCTTCTTTCTGCCTCAAAGCTTCCTCTTCTTGCATACGGATCATCTTCTGCCGATTACGGCGGTTAATCACATAAATAAGACCGAAGACCAACAAAATACCCAAAACGGCATAGAGGATGCGGGCAGCCAATGTATCCCAAAACGGAGGATGAATCACAATTCTGAATTCAGACTCCGGTCCCCATATCCGGTCGTTTCCGGCTGCGGACACACGGAAAACATATTCACCTGACGGAAGATTATTATACACAACACGTCCCTGTCCATTCTCAAACGATGTTTCAATCCATTCTTTATCAAAACCTTCCAACTGATAACGAAAAGAAGTCTGAGAAGGATTAGAGAAGTTCAGTCCCGAAAATTCAAGTGTTACATAATTCTCATCATATTCCAATTGCACTGCATCCGAATAACTCAATGCTTTGTCAAACAATATGCGGCCATTATATTCCTCTCCCGACACTACCGGAACATTGAACAGGCGGAATGAAGTGAATAAAGGCCGATTGAGGCATTGGTTATCAACCATATTCTCAGGAGAAAAGACAATAAATCCATTCATCAAGCCTAAGAAGAGTTGATTGTCACGGGTTATCAGGGAAGGAAAGCTATATAAATCATCCTGCCGGATCTCATCTTCGGACAAATAACTGACAACGTGAAAACTGTATTTATCCGTCTTACGGTCTACTTTTATCTTATAGATAGAAGTGACTGTCGATATCCATATATCATGATTTTTATCTTCCACCACATTCAGGATAGCTTGTGACAACCCTTCTTCTTTCCCCAATGTATAACTTTGCCCATGATGGGTAAGGACATTCAAACCGTATTGGGTAGCAAACCATAAAGTACCTTCATGATCTTTCAATATCTGGTTATACTTCATACTTCCTTGATTAAAGATTGAATTGGCTTGTCCATCCTGTTCGGATATCCAGATTGTATTTTTTGCAGGATCATAGATATACAAGCCATTATCGCTACCCACTACCAATCGGGATAGGTCGTCAATAGCCAACGCATTGGCTACTTTATATTTCTTCAACTCGGGAAACTGTTCGGATAATAGTTTTATCTGTCCATTCTCCGGATTGAACAAGCCTACACCTCCGTATATACTCACCCACAACCGTCCGGAAGGATCCTCGACCATAACACGTATATTACTGAAATCCAACTCATTCTGATAATCCGTGTCCGGATAGTCATAAGATCTTACTTTCCCGTGTTCTATACAATATAATCCGTCATGATAGGTCCCCACCCAGATACGGTTTTCTTTGTCTTCGTAGAGGACACGGCAATTCTTTTGATTGAATTCATTATACAGCCTGTTCAAGCTCCGTGTTGCCGGTTCGTAACGATACAGTCCCGAAGTGGTTCCCATAAGAATCTCGCCTTTCGAAGTCTCCAACATACAACGGATCTCCTCTCCTTTCCAGTCTCCGCGAATCATTTTCTTATTACACAGCATTATCTTGTTCATGCTGGGATGATAATAGCAGATTCCCTGATTGTAAAGCCCCATCCAGACGGAATTATTCTCATGATCACAATAAATGCTCTGAACTGCATTTCTCACTCTGTTACCTGACAGCAAAGGTATATCCAGTGTTTGAGTTACGGAGAAATTATGCATATCAATTACATAAAATCCATCAATAACGGTTCCTACCCATGCATTTCCACCTTTATCCACATCCATTGAGGTGAACCATGAATAATGTCCCAACCGGATACTTGAAATCGGGTTCCATTTTTTATTATAAACATCATAGTAACCTATCCCCCGATCCCACATCAGCCAGAAGTCACCGTTATCGAGTATCCGTAAGACAACACGGTCATCCGGTTTCAGCTGGCCTTTCAAGAAATCGAGTTCCTGAATAAAACGTTTCTTCTCCCAGTCATAGCAGCGGATAGCCCCTTTCTGATGCACCATCCAACTATAGTTGCCGTGACTTTCTATTCCCAACAGTCCGCCATAATATTCCATAAACTCATCATTCCTGCAAACCAGTTCTGCCGATTTCGTTTCCGTATCATACGTATAGACGGAAGATCCCGGCGTGAGAAACCAATAACGCTTCTCGGAATCAATAATCAGATCCTCCACCCTATCTTTCAGCCCGAACTGAAGAAACAGCGAATCTACATTATAGATATACTGTTCGGTAGTCAAATCAAAAACGCGCAGGCTTTTACGTTCTTTCATCCACAGACGTTTATCGGTATCAATATATTGTTCGGGAATGATGTGGTTATATACTATCGGATATTCACCATGAATATTGAAAGGGAAATTTGAATAGTTCGCACCGTCATACAGGCTTAGCAACACAGTGCTTCTCACCCCGATACGTCCGTCGGGAATAGGAAAAACACTCTTGACATAGTTATCCGGCAATCCTTCGACAACTCCGATTTGCCGGAATACGTAAGGGGATTCCTGCGAGCTCAGATACTCCGGATATAATATCCCCCATATAATAATCAATATGCATATTCGAATCTTCATAGTTTTCTTTTTTGTAGTACTATTATTAGTACGAACGAAAAATGAAATCCCCTTATCCTACTCCACTATTATTTTGAAACAAAGATAACAGTTAGCAGACAAAATCAAGTAAAGAGCGACAAAACTTTCACTCTTGAATTTGTTTTTATCGAATATACAGCTGTATTTTTGTAAGTAGAATGCTAACTTTATTTAAAGCTAGGCATTTTAAACTTGTAAATCAATCCTCCCACCATAGAAGCAACGCGGTCGGGTCTTCCCTGATCCATACCATCATACGTGTCCGTACGAATGCCCACTTTGGGTTCCACATAGAAGTCGAGGGAAGAGCCCAGTTTCAGTTTGACTTGCGCACCGGCGTCAATTCCCGGAACAGCTTTAAACTCACCTCTACGACGTACCAATCCGGCTGTCACTCCGACAAAAGGAACAACATCTATCACGTGATCCCGGCTATATCCCTTCGCCAAAGTAGCGAGACTCATCATATAATCCATTCCTAACCCCGCATAATGAAGATTCAACTTATCCGGTGTTTTCGCCTTATACATGATTGTTCCGTTCACACGCCATGCAGAAAGCGGAGTATACCATTTTCCGATACTACCCTTAGCTTCCACACCCATATTCTTTACCAAATCCCGATTGGCAACCAGCAGACTGCTTACGCCCAATGCTCCCGATATGAAATACCGTTTGTCATCTTTCTCAAACACACTGCGATTGGCCGCTTTGGAATAAGGAACAAAACGATAATGGAAACCGGCATTAATCCCCACCATCACATCCTTCTGCATGAAACCCAGATTTCCTTCGATAAACTTATCACGATACAGGCGGATTTGCGGTTCGAGATACAAACCGAAGAAATCATTGATGTGCCATACTCCCTGTACCCCCGCATTGAGTCCCGGCTGGAACTTATGCTCTGAGTTCGACGTATAAGCCAGGTTAAATCCTACCGAACCGATCAGTTCAAAAATACGTTCCGGATCATATCCGCTCATAGTAGAAGTGATATTCCATAAATAATCCAATCCTCCGGTTACGGTGATATGTCTGAGTCTCTCCGCCTCCATATCTGTCGGAAGCAAATAATTGGAGAAGAAACCTCCCGTCCCTACCAGTCGCAGACCGGAATACGGAGTAAACCATTTTCCGATAGAAGCGGAAAGTTGCGGTCCCCATGCAGCGAGATGTTTCAGATTAGTCTTATTCAGGAATAACTGTGCCCCGATACCTGACGTCATGAATAGATTGTCGGCAATATGATTGCTTGAGAATCCATTCTGAGGACGGGCTGCACGGTCTATTGCGTGATACGTCACACCGAAGTTCAGTTCTCCGAGCTGGTCTGTACTACCGAAACCACATCCACCGGCATATCTCTTCTGATAAACATTAAGGCGGGGTTCCACAAACAAATCTACGGAACGGTTCAACCGGAAACTTCCTTGAAGCCCGATACCCAATCCCGGTGCATACTTGGCTGTCTGCGCCACTCCTTTTGTCCCGGACAGATTGACACCGGCTATACCGATCAAAGTGAAAAGCCTCTGTTCGTCATATCCCCAAAGTATATTATTGATATTCAGCAAATAATCGGCATGCAGGTCTACATGCTTGAAATAGCTGCTCGCACTACCGGCAGGCGTATCGCTGTAGCCAACGGTTCCGGACAAGCGTACTCCCGACGACGGACTGAACCATTTACCGATTCCGGCAGAGAACTGCGGTCCGAATCCTTTGAGTGTATTCTTTATCCCCGGCATTTTCAGCGTACTGATTCCACCGGACAACGAGACAAACATATGATTGAGGAATGAGCTGTTATCGAAGTTGTCAAAATGAATCTTCCTGCCCATCGCCGCAGCAGGCATATAGGTCAGACCCACCAAGACCGATCCTCCCATCTTATATTTTCTCCAACTTTCGGTATGCCCCAATCCATCGTTATACCATCCGATTCGGGGTTCGACAAATAAATCGAGTGTCCGTGAAAGACGGATATTCCCCTGCAATCCCATACGGACACCATAATAGAACTCATGTCCATTCTTCACAGCCGGATTATCACCGGCCGAATTGTCATTGGCTCTGGAATAGCCGGCTTCAACTCCCGCTATACCCAAAAGTTCGAACCTGCGCTGTTCGTTGTATCCGAATGTAAGAGAAGATATATTCAGCAGGTAGTCGAAGCTGCCTCCTACCATTTTTATCTTACTGTTATAGACTTCCGACGGCAAATAGCCCAAAGTCGCTCCCAGACGCGCGCCGTGAACAGGAGTGAACCATTTGCCTATAAAAGCATTGGCTGTCATTCCCATGCCATCCTGTCCTCCGCTCGTCAGCAAACCGTAAGGTCCCAGCCCGGCAGAGAAAAAGAGGTGTTCATTGAATTTATTACTTTCAAACCTCTCATTGGCAGGTCTTTTCTGCAACATATATTTCAATGCACCATAATCCTGTGCCTGCAAAGCAACAGACAACATCAAGAACAATGCCACTGCCGCATATTTATTTTTGATTCTGAGGATATCCATCATTTACTCTTTCGTTGTATTATCATTCTTTATTTTCTGCTCTTCGGGCAACAGGTCGATAATGTCGCCGTCCACTCTCGCGGTCTCCAGCAAGGAAGGATCCAGTTCCAAAGCTTTCTCAATATACGTAAGTGCTTCACCCACCTTTTCCATACGGTTGGCAGCGATAGCCTTCACATAATACTCGCGAGCAGAGCCCGTATTCAGCTGCGAAACCTTTTCCCATGCTTCCTTATTCTTCTTCATCGCCAGCAACATGATCACTTCATTGAAAGGACTGGTAGCCGCCACTTTCTCAAACGCATCGTCGTAATAGCCTGCCATCGCCTGAACGATCGCCTGCAAATCATCGGCAACAACTCCCTCAGGAAGCAGTGTCAACACAGAATCAGCCTTCGTATATTTACCTTCATGCAACAGGGCAATCGCCTGATTGGAAAGCAATTCCACCGGAGCTGACTTGCTGACGAACGGTTCAAGAATCTTGGAATCCGGCGTATCTTTCTGAATATTCAACACAGCCAGCTCATTCGCCGCATACGTAAAGTTATCGTACAATTCAAGAGCTTCTTTACAATACCTCTCTTTTTCATCCGGCGTCTTAGCCGTTGCAATCATCCGGTAATATTCAAAACGTGTCAGCTCCTTCGGATCTTTCTTATAGAGCTGCATAATTTCCTCATCCGTCAAAGAACGGAAAATAGAATATCCGTAAGTGTACTGCACTTTTCTCAACTTAGGCAGATACACAGCAGCAACCTCCTTATAAAAAGGTTTCGATTTCAGTGCGCGATTCAACTGGTAATTCTTTTCTCCGTATCGCTTAATCAATTCCGTGATCTCGTCGGCCGTATCCTGTCTGGAATCTTTCAGCAGCAACTCCGCCACTTCTTTCCACGAAGCGACCGACGCGTCCGATTTCACCTCCAGAAGTTTGCGGGTCTCCGGGTCGAGTTGCGACAAGATACGGTCCAGCGCCTTGTCCGTACGCAACTTAGCCAGTCGCAGATTCGATTCATACGAACCGTCCGGCGAAGCGACACCCGTAATATGGAAACTTTTCAATGAAGCCTCCGGATTCATCTCGATAGCGTGCAACTCTTGATTCAAGCGATTCAGTTCCACCTGATTCTGTGGATTCTTATCATCCAGATCGGCTTTTCCCACAACGAAAGTCAAGTTGACTTCTCCTTTGGTATCCCTCAATTGCATCACAGGTTTGGGGAGATATTTCTCATCCGTCAGATTGAAAGCGGAGAATTTATATTCCAGGAAACGCAACGGATTGACAGTACCGCGTGCGATAGAGAAAGAATCCCGATAGATAATAGCACGGTAATTCTCCATCGCAAGATGCACATCCGCACGATAATCATGTTGCAGATACTCTATATAGATAGAATCATGATAGGCGATAATATCCCCGTTCCGCGAGGAAGTAGTCTTCACCTGTATGTATTCATGCAGCGGGTCCTGTTCGATATTATAATCATACATACGCCGTTGGGTAGTATTATATGTACCTCCGTCGAACACCACGGGACGTAACAGCAAACGCTTCTTCTGTGTCACATCATAGATAGAAGGTTGCAATACCAGACGGCGGTTGGAAGTGAACATCTCCTTAGGCACCGGCACACGGGTTTTCAGATGAAAGTAATTGCCTTTTATCTCAATGTCCGTAGGCTCGGGCACCACTTTATCCTTCACTTTTGAAATCACAGTCACCTCGTCAAGTTCAATGACCGCATCTTTGAGCACCACGTTGATAATCTGCTTTCCGCCCACCTTGACCGTCTTGTCTTCATACCCGACACAGGTATATTTCAACGATCCGTGCCGTTCCGCCAGCACACTGTAGCGTCCGTCCTCATCGGAGATTTCAATGCGTTCATTCGTTACAGGATCTATAATATTCACGTTCGGAATGCTTTTTCCCTGTTGGTTGGTGACGTGTCCTTGCACACGCATACGTTGGGCGTACGCATCCGCACCGAGTAGCAGCATGGCTGCCAGGAGGATTCCGATTAATCTATCACGTTTACAATTGATTTTCATTCTCTTTTCTAACTATAAATGTTCGTTCCGTTACCGGATAATATACACAAAAGACACTCCCAGCTTCACCGGTGCCAGCGTTGTCTTACTGTCATTCGCCGCATCCGGTTTCGGAGCACCCTTGTCGTACTTAAACTGGCGGTAGTGCATCACCCCGATACCTGCCGTCGCCTCAATGTTCCAATGATCGTTCAGCACCCAAGCATAACCGTACGTCAAACCGACTGCCAGCGCATCGCCTTTGTGATGCACATCTTTAACCAGCATATTAAAATTGTTCGCGAAAGCGGTGACACCTAGAAAATGGCTCACCATCGGACGGTTTAACCAATAACGTACTTCCGGCTGAAAATGTGTGAAAGTAGTTTTAAAATTGTCTGTACTGATCGGATTCGCAGCGACTCCCATATTGAGAGAGATATGACGACCCAAAACAAATTCGGCCTCGACATTAGGGCTGGCAGTCAGCCATCCCAACGTGTTCGTTTTCACAGCCACTCGTTGTGCGTGTACATGTACCCCACAACACAATAACAGAAATGACAACAGAGCGACCACTCTGCGACCATTTCTCAGTGCATATACCATAATTATTTTCCCACTAAATATTTCCCACTAAATATCCACCCTATATAAATAAGGACTTCTTGTCCGTTTCTTCCGAATCAGACAAGAAGCCGCAAAATTAGAAAAAATATGGCATTCACAACGTTTGCCTACGTTTTTTTTATTTTTTATTGCAATATTTCCTTAGCAGTCTGCCAATACATTACAATATTATCAATCTATGGACAGGATATACATCTTTTTGTCTTCGGTGCAGCTTTCACTTTCATCTTCTTGCCGCCGATCACCACCGTACAAGAAGCGGAAGACAAGATATACCATTTCCCTTGCTTCTGTTCGAGCAGAACATTGGCGGGAACAGAAGTACGGATACTGACTCCCGGTGCTATCAGTTGCGTTCCGTTGCCCATAAACAGCGTACGGTTATCTCCCGCATACCGGTTACTGATTACCGCATAATCCGCTTTTACTTTCATCCCTTGATAAGTAGCCGTCTGCGTAGCGTCGGAAAGCGAGAAGATATGATCTGTACGCCCATTCTTGCTTTTCACGCAGATTCCGGCAAAATCCGTCAGAGCAGTCTCCTCCGCATCAAAGTAGGACACAGCCTGAATGGCCGACGGTTCTTTCCGTGTACTCGGTTCATAAACAGCGACAAAAGGACGGTTCCAAGCCTCTCCATGCTGGCGGGCAACAAAAGTCAATGTGGGTTGCTCCTTTATATTATAAGGCATACCGGGTGTACGGCTCAACCCTTCGGTCATAGGCGACAGAGCCGTAAAGACTTCACGGTCCGGCTCTCCCTTCATCCAGAGATTCATGGATATATCATCGCCTCCCTTATCTTTCATATCAATGGTAAAGGTCGCTTTCACATCCTTGCCGGTAGCCGCCACTTTCTTATCATATAAATAAGAATAGGCATAAAGATGCGCACCGGCAAACGCCAGTTCCTCCGTAGGCTGCAGATTCAGATCCGTTCCGTCGGCAGCGGTCAATGTGAGCGTCTGCCCGAGATTATGATAAAAATAATCATGCATTTTGTCCCCTCCTTTTTCTTTCCGGCTGCGGAACACATCCACATAATACCCCGTTTCCGGAGCGGTGGTGACGATACTCATCATACGCGTCTGATCCGCCCTGCTTTCCGGTTCGCGGAAATAGAGGTTGCTGTATGTGACAGAGGTAAACTCCCCACCCGGTTCCGCCGAAGCCGGAAAACAGGAGAGCAACTCAAAAGAATGATTGCTTTTCATCACCGGATAACTCGATATTCCATCTACGCAAACCGTATTATGACTCGGAAACTGAGAATAATATTCCGCATAATCCAACCCGCTATACAGGAAAAGACCGATACCCGCATCGGGTCCCAACACATATCCTTTTCCGTAAAGTTCCATAGAAATGCCGTTGGCGTGCATGTGGTTGCCCTCACTTCCATTCTGCGAAATCATCAGACTGCTGCGCGGATCCATACCATTTCGCTGCACCAGCCAAGAGACGTTAGGTGCATGGAACAAAGGAGAGACATATTCTTCTATCTTTCCCGCCTGCACCTCCGGATTCAGCGTCAATGGTTTATCTTCAAAAAAAGAATTGACAGACACCCGCACATTCTTCTTTTCCGCTTTCTCATTTCCGGCACCGGGATTCAGGCATTTCAACAAGGCAGTGAAATAGTCTTCCTGCTCCTTCTTCCCGTTTGCCTGTGCATTCTGTATCATACGGACAAAGAAATTAGTGTTCAGATACCCCGGATGCGTATCTCCGAAACCGCAAATCATACGGTTGGGAAACAGATATTGAGGGGTTGTCGCTACCGCTTTCGACAATACAGGCATCGCCTTCACCAAATCATATTGCAGGTTATTGTCAAACTGATTCACGAAATTGGCATAATCATTAATCACCACACTGCTATATCCCGGACATTCCGCCCAGATACCCGTTTTAGAGTCAAAACCATATTCTGCAAGACGCGTCAAGCTCCATTGACGGATGCCGGAACGGTTCATCACATAGTCTATGTAATATTCCCGTCCTTTCCCGTCGGCATACGCCTTGTTGTCTTCCAGCACCAGCCCCACATTCATGATAAACCGTGCCTGCAACAAATCCCAGTTATTATGCGGCACTCCGTTCGCTATGATATTGTCCGCCCATTTCTTGAATGCTCCGGCGTAGATTTCCATCTTCTGCGAGTAGTTTGCTTTCAGATAATCATACAGGAAGTCGTATAGAGGGACAGCGATATGCAACGCATCTTCATGGATCACTTCAAAGGAAGTCAGCCCCACCAGTGTCTGCTGATGACCGTGATTCAGATCAACCGGAACATTTCTGTAATAAATACCCGTCATATAAGTATCGAACACTCCGGCTGCCAACTTTGCAAATTTCTCCTCCTCCGTCATCCAATAGAGGAAAGCAGCATCACGGGCGATTCCCAATATCTCACAATTCAGACTTTCGATGTTACGTCCGGTTTTAGACGGATGCACACTCTCCATAGGACGGTCGGGAAGCGCATTATTACAGAATGTCACATTCCCATTATCATCATCATCGTACGGCACAATATCCGCCAGTCGGGGACGGCCGTGAGTAGCGGCAGTTCCACGTGTTCCCGTATAGCGCACGGTAGGATACGGAGCTTTCTCACCGCCCGCATGGTCGAAAGTTTCACCTTTTATATATACCTCAGTAGCATGGGATTTCCAATACATAGCCAGACGCGACAACAACCAATCCGGCCGGGTGGCCGTCAGATCGGTATATTTCTCCGTACGCTCTCTCAGCTTATCGAAAACATCCTTTGCCCATTCTTCGGTCTTAATCAAGTTCCACGTTTCCTGCTTCCCTTCCGGTGTAGTCAGCACTCTCGGATGAGCCTGCGGCATACTCTCCGGCAAGGGAATTTCTTGTCCGGACGCACTATTGAGGAAAGATAGAAAACATAGTCCCAGTAAAATTCGTCTCATACTTCAATATCTTTTTTAGGTTTGCTACCTATTAAATACGAAGATAAACATTTATTTACCTAAAGTCCCCGCCAAAGACAGGTTTATTTTCCCAGTATCTCTATACAACACAAAAAAAACGACTCTCCTGACAAATCAAGACAGCCGTTTTCGTAATCAAAAAAATAATGAACATGCGGAGAGAACGAGATTCGAACTCGTGATACCCTTTAGGGGTATACACGCTTTCCAGGCGTATCTTTATTATTTTTATTAATTGATATTACTTTTGATTATTATTGCACATGTCTAAAAATCAAACAATTAGTTTTATTAGATTTTACTTATTTTGATTATACGTGACCCAAATGTGTTCCACTAAAACATAGAACTATATACACGTGGTCTCAATATTATCCACAAAGATAATGAATAAAATGTTTCTTGAATCGATTAGTCTGTCCAAAAGTGCGAGACTATTATCAAACGCCTTCTTAAACTTTCCTTTTTCTGTTTTATATTTTTAACTTTTATATTATACTACTGATTATCTGTTATTTACGTTTACAGAGTGCTTGTAAAATAGAAAACTCAATTTTTTCTATCGTATTAGAGAAATAAAGGTAATACTACTTCTAATAACGATATAAAAGACATTGGGTATGATAAGTTTTGTAAAAAGGAATGATGTTGTCAATGCACAAGGATTATGCGCTGTTCGTCTAAGAATATGCAAAGAACGACAGCGCAAGTATTTTTCTTTAAACATATTTGCAGATAATGAATACTGGGATGAAACAAACGAATGTTTCCGTATTCTTAAGAATGTGAGAGATAAAAAGCAGAAAGAAGAAAACGAACAACGTAAACGGTATAATTATTTGCTGAGTTGTCATAAGTTACGAGCGCAAGAAATAATAGAAGGTTTTCAAAGAGAGAATACAAATTGGACTTTAAACCAATTTGCAGACGCTTTTTTAAATAAATCGAAGCAAGGGAAAATAAAAGTTTATATGGAGAACCATATTAAAACTTTGCGTGAAACGGGGCATATTGGAAATGCTAATTGTTATGCTGCAACTTTAAATATGCTTGAGCATTATGATAGCAGATTAGATAAGAGGGTATTTTCAGAGATTGATATAAAGTATGTAAATGGATTCGATGTTTTCCTTCAAAAGAGAGGATGTAAAGGAAATACAAGAAAGTACTATTTTAAAGCATTGCGCAGCATTTTAAATAAAGCTATCCTAGAAAAAGAAGCAACAGAGAAAACTTATCCTTTTGGTAAAACTGGTTTTCAAATAGAGAAATTGACCGAAGAAACAGAAAAACGTTATCTTCCTATGGAATATTGGAATAAGATAAAAAATACCGTGTCGGAAAAGCCACAACGAGAGTACGCCCGAAAACTATTTCTGTTGTCATTTTATTGCTATGGAATGTCATTTATTGATATGGCATATTTAACAAGAAGCAATATTGTAAAATTCAATGGAGGAGAGTATATTATCTATAAACGGCATAAAATACAACATCAAAAAGGGGTAAAGCCTATTAAGATAAAAATAACGAAAGAAATTGAGCGTTTATTAGATAGCCTTAAAGAGAGTAGCCCTACAGTGGATGATTTTATTGTACCAATAGTTTCTATTAGTGGTTATACCGGAGAAAAATTATATAATCACATCCGTGGCAGATATAAAAAATATAATGGTTATTTGGCAGAGTTAGCAGAGGAACTGCAAATAATTGATATGAAGTTGACAACATATGTAAGTCGGCATACTATGGCGATGATGTTGCAACGCAATAATGTTTCCCGTGAACAAATTTCCCAAATGTTGGGACACGCAGATATGAAAACTACCAATACTTATTTAGATAGTTTTGATACAACTGTAATAGATGAGGCTGCAAAGGTTTTATATGACGTGTAATTCTTTTATAGCTTTTTTGTAGGTATTCGTAGTTTATTAAACCTAAGATGAAATTAAATTAAAATATGGAATAAGCTTTTAGCGAAAAGACTTATTTAGGATTAAAATATTGTAACTTTATTCCAAAAGTCATTGAAAAATAGATGAATATAAGTTACTTGATAATTCCTTTTAAAAAGCCTTTGATAAAACGAATTAAAATGTAATGCGTTTTATTTTGAAAAGGCATATAAGAGGATATGTTTGATTGTGTACATAAAATAGTAAATTTCTCCTATTAAATAAATATGTGAAAATTGGCTGACAGATTAATAAGCTTATTGGACACATACTTGTTTTATAGTTGTATTAACTAACTATTTTTAGAAATTGATTTTCATGTTCTAATTATAGTGTAACAAAAAAAGTATGAAAAATAATAGTTGCTGTAATGATGCGTTGGTTGTGCATTTAACAGTTGGTCAGATGAAGGCTATTGTTGAAAGTATATTAAAAGATGCATCGTTATTATTTACAAAGAATGTTCAAACTGAAATTCTTACTATTGAAGAAGTTTCAGAGTTGACAGGTTACAAACGAGCTACCATTTACAAGCTTACTTGTGAACGGAAAATACCTTTTCATAAGCCTGCGCATGGTGGACGAAAAATCTTCTTTAAGCGAGAGGAAATCAATCAATGGTTACAGTCCAACAGTGTTAAGACTTATCAAATGGATTTTGAGAATTGGAAAGATAATAATAATTTAAAAAAGAAAGATTTATGAAAAAGAAAGGCTTTGTCTTCTACTCTTCTTATTATGAAGCAATACAAACTTTAAGTATGAAAAACAGGCTATTAGCCTATGAAGCAATTACAAGGTATGCTTTGTATCAAGATGTGATACCCGATTTGCCACCTCGCGTATTAGCTATCTTAAAGGTTGCAATGCCTAATATTGATGCTAATTTTGAAAAGTACAATAAAAAGGTTGCTAAAACTCAAAAAGGTGTGTCAGAATTTGATAAAATTGCTGATAGGAGAGTGGATTTACCTTTGAAAAAAGAAGCACCAATCTCATCTAAACGAGATTGTGATGAACTGGAAGAAGGTGATGATAATTGGCTGGATTGAATTAGAAACAGAACCATTTTGGTTCTGTTTTTAGTATAATCTATTTGTTAAAACTTTGATATTTAGTGATATGAAAAGAAGAAAATACCCCCTAAAAGATAAAGATAATATTAAAGATAAAGATGAGAAAAAAGAAAATAAAAATGTAAATAAAAAAGGGAGTGGCATAATCTTTCCTTCCTTTGATGTACCAATAGTTTCAATGTTTGAAAATCACTTTAGCACAGAGCCGATAAAAGAGGTAAGGCTTGATATATTTCTGCATACAAGAAAATTTAGAGAACAGGTAGAAACGTACAGAGCGACCAGAGATGAAAAAATGCGAAAGAAAATAAAAGGAAGCCTTGTCTGTGTAACACCGAGTGGAATATTCAGTGAAAGGCGAGAAACAAGCATGATAAAGCATAATGGGTTGTTATGTATAGACATTGATGCAAAAGATAATCCTGAAATAGATTGGCAGCAAGCAAAAGATATTATTGGCAAGCATTGTCCGAGTTTGTACTATGCAGGTTTATCTCTTAGCGGTAAAGGATTGTTTCTTATATTCAGAATATCAAACCCTGAACTTCATAGACAACATTTTGAAGCTCTTGCGGAGTTTATAAGTCGAAAGTTTGATTTGCAAGTTGATAGAAACGTTAAAAGCCCTGTTAGTCTAAGAGTGGTAAGTTATGATGATAAGCCTTATTATAATTCGCAGCCTATTCCGTTTACCTATGTGATGAATACAGAAAGACTATCAGGGAATGTTATAAACACGGTATCTCAAAGAAACAAGATTTTAGAACGTGTTATAAAAGCTGTCCGCTTTATTCAAGCAAAACGAATTGATATAACTAATCAATACAAGGACTGGTTTAGGATAGGTTGTGCATTAGCCTGTGAATTTGGAGAAGAAGGACGGCATTGGTTTCACCTGATTAGTCGTGTCTGTGACAAGTATAATGAAGGTGATTGCGATATTCAATATTCTAACTGTTTGAAATATAGGAAAGACAATGGGATTACAATCGGAACATTCTTTTTTATTTGTAAGTCTTTTAAGATTGAAGTATAAGGATATGTAGTTTCATTGAATTGAAGAGAAAAAAGAGGAAATATGAACGGCTTTCATGTTTCCTCTTTTTGTATTTTTGTCATCGTATTATAAAAAGAACCCAGAGCAAAGAAAACAATACTCCTTAATCAGAGTGTTATTTTGAGTAACTTTACTATCTTTGCAAAGTCACAAATAGTGGCAAATGTAATAGTGAAAGTGTTTCGCTTTTATCCTGTGTAGGAAATCTGACAGTTTCAAAAAAGCAGGGGTAAGCAATGACATTCATCACTTGGGTAGCGTATGTTCAAAAGACATATACTAAACAGGTGTGGAGTATTGTTTATTTGCTTTTGGGTTTTGTCAGAACCTCCTACACAATAAACGAATGGCTCCACACTTTCTTTTTGTCTAATACTGTCATTAAAGGAGTCGAATGACGCAACTTTACTAATTACTATGAATGGATTAGATTTTATTAAATCGAAACAACAGAGTTGGGCAAAAAGAAAAAACTTCAATTTACTAGGAGGTACAATTCCCAACAAAGGAGAGAAAAACTATTTGTATAGTTTAGCAGATAATTTGTTTGAGCCGTTGTCTAAGGAGAATTTAGATTCTTATAATTCGGGTGACGGGAACGAAACAAAAGATTCTAAAACACGATTGGCAAAAATGAAAGCACTTCATTCATCTTCTGCGATTGTGGTTAATCTGTTCCAGTATTGGCAGGGAAAAGATGTTTGCCCGATTCTAAATGCATGCAAATTGACTTCAAGAACTACTAAGGTAGGCTATCTGATTAAGAATGTCGGTTCTGTTTCTCCTGAAAAAAATCCCATAATTCCTTCTCCACTCAATTACGAAATTAAATTTGAGGAGCAGTTTGAGATAAGTGGAGATAAATCTCAATTCCCACATTCACCCAATATTGATGTTGTGATTTATACTCCACTGTCTACTATTGGTATTGAGTCTAAATTTACAGAACCATATAGCAGTAGAAAACATGGAGGACTCAAACAAAAGTATGTTGAAAATCTTTCTTTTTGGAACGGATTGCCTAATCTGTATGAATTAGCAAAAGAAATTTCTCCTGATGATACTAAGTTCCAGTATTTAGATGCGGCACAATTAATAAAGCACATATTGGGACTGAAAAAGAATAGTGACGAGTATAATTCAAATCTTGTTCAAAAGCATCATTTTGAAGAAGGTAAAAGGAATTTGATACTCAAACGCAATTTTCATCTCTTATATCTTTGGTACGATGTAATAGGAAAAGAGGGAGTTGAACACAGAAAAGAGATAGAGCAGTTTGCTGAAATAGCCAAAAGGGATAATGTAAAGTTTAGCCATATAACCTATCAGGAAGTAATTATAAAGCTATTTGAAGAGTTTTATAAAGGGAATGAAAGCTATTGTGACTATTTGACAGAAAGATATTTATAACCAAATGTATGATTGTTGCCAAAATTAATACACCATTCAGAAAGTTTTTAGAAGGCTTGAAAATACCGTCTGTACCACTAATGAAAGGGGGAGTTATTTTTAGTCCGGATGAAATAGACTATCTTGCAAGATTTTCGATTCCGTCAGTTCATGAATTTACACAAGAAAATGAGACTGACAGAGAATTTTACGAAATGTTTGTCAAATGGTTGTACGAAGAAATACCGATTTATGGTTATGTTGATACGTATATGGTCGTTTATTTGCGTTATGGGCAAAAAATAAGTAATGATGAGTTTGAATATTTACAACGAAATATTCCAGAGTGTTTTGAAAAAGGACATGTATGGCTTTATGAAATAAACTATCGTAGGCGTTTCCGTTTGCGTATTCAATTGATTCGTTGCTTGAAAAAAGATTTTCAAAGAATCATCCGAAAGGATATTTATAGGAAATAATTGTATAATCGACGAAGACAGACTCTATTTTGTATTTTTAGATAAGGTATTTATTAATAACTAAAAAATGAATTAACATGAAAACTTCCAATAATTCTTCTATAAAACCAAATAGTACTTATAGAAAAAAAGGTTTTATTGCCTTGGTAATAGTGCTATTCTCTGTAATAGTGTTTCTTTTTGTCAAAGCTTACATTTTGGAGAAATATCACTCTACTCTTGATTATTTTGATAATGTCAAATATGTTTCAACTTTTGATTGTCCGGATAATATTGAGTTTGACAAATTGAAGCAATGGTTTTGCCCCGATACGTTGGACTGGGATAATTTGGGTAAGAATTACCCATGTTATATTTCAACAATCAAGTATAATAATAAATATAGTACACCTTTAGGTAAATCCAAGTTGAGAAGTGTCTGGATTTTAGATTATTGGCTTGAATATAAATTTGCAGAAATGGTTGAATATAATTGCTTCAAGGTTAGAGTAAATATGTATGAGGATCACGGTGAATGGAAGACATATTCTTCTGCTTTCAATACTGTCGATTGGAATGTAACGCATGAACGAGCAGAACGTTTTCAAGATTTTGTAATAAAAGATTTTCCTCTTAAAGAGGTAATAGCATATGTGTATAATGGTTATACCGAACAGACTTGTTTATACTTCTTTTTTGATATTGATGAAGATAACATGCTACTTTATTATTATAAAGATATAGAGTCTTTTATATTCTCAAATATAGGAAAACTGTATTTGAATGACGAACATCTCAAATCTGATTTTGAAGAATGGTTGGATTGCTTGCCATTTGAAAATGTCAATCGTAAATGGAGTAGATTGATTACTGCTATTAATTCAGAGATTGGTAATAGTCAATTTTATAAGATGAAAATAAAAAAGAGTGAGTTCTTGAAATATTGCCATTGATTAGGATTACAAAGAGTTTTAATTAAAAAATAAGGATAGTATAAAGCTATCTAACCGCTCGGCTATTGGCGCTAAATCAGTACTTGTTTTTATCAGAGTGTTCCAAATGTGTTCCACTAAAAAATAAATCAGCCACTTACTTAGTTGTAAATGGCTGATTTCCAGTAGTCGGGATGACAAGATTCGAACTTGCGACCACACGCCCCCCAGACGCGTACTCTACCGGGCTGAGCTACATCCCGAATTGCGGTTGCAAAAGTACTGATTAATTTTTAAATAGCAAATAATTTGCTTGATTTTTGTTTTATCAATTCACTTGAATAAGGTTTCTAACTGTTATAGAGCTAAAAGAATGAGGCTCGGTGAAGATAGGGATGACAAAGTATTGCGCAGCTTCTTCAGACTTGCCGTAAACCAATTGTTGGACATTAGGAGAAAAGTTCCTCTCCATTCATAGTAAACTTCCAATTATCAAGAAACAAAGTTGTTTTTCATTAATTGCAATCTATAAATGCAAGTTCCGTTTTTATAAATGAAACTTGCGTTTGTAAAAACGGAACTTGCATTTATAAAAACGAAGGCTTCGTTTATAGTTTGTTGCCGGTGCACAATCAGTTTAGTATCAATTAATGGCAAGTTTACTGTCAATCAGAAAGAAATTTGTTGTTAATAGATGAGTTGCTATATACTTGTTCTCATACGTGCGGCATTAGCTATTTCTTTGTTTTTGAATGCCATAAAAAACTTTTCTGTTTATAATAAATCTAAATACAGACTGGGGTAAAGAACTAAGGGAGGGGCGTTTTGTTTATAAAATAATGCAAATAATTAGTATGTAATTTCCTCTGTATAATACTTTATTTCCTTTTTTAACGAATGGTAAATTTGGATATTATACATTTGTGGAAAGTCTTTAAGAGAGAGGTGATAAATGCAAAACAACAAAAACAAAGAAACGTTAGAGATATATGTCTTAGGTGACGATTTCAAGTATTATGAGAATCTGAAGTATCTTCCTTTAACTTCTTATCCTTCTAATATTCAATCAGCTTTGATTGTATATAGTTTGAGAGGAACGGCTAAAATCAGTGTGCACGAAGACGTGCATTGGATACAACCTGATGAGTTAATCATATTGTTGCCCGGACAATTTGTTTCATTCAGTGAACCTAGTGAGGACTTTTTAACTGTCACAATGGTAATATCTTCCTCTATGTTCGGCGATGCCCTAAGTGGTGTACCGCGCTTTTCTCCGCATTTCTTTTTCTATATGCGGAGCCATTATTATTATCCTCAGAATGAACGTGATGTTCTGCGGATATATAACTATTTGGGAATGATAAAAGATAAGGTGATGTCTACTGACGCGTACAGGAGGGAATTGATTATTCATTTACTGAGGTATCTGTATCTCGAACTGTTCAATGCTTACGAGAAAGAATCGATGTTGGTGAATACCCGTAAGGATACCCGTAAAGAGGAATTGGCAAATAAATTCTTCAGCCTTATCATGAAGCACTTCAAAGAGAATAAGGATGTGGCTTTTTATGCGGACAAATTATGTATCACTTCCAAATACCTGACCATGGTAATCAAGGAAACGAGCGGAAAGTCTGCTAAAGACTGGATTGTTGAATATATTATACTGGAGATAAAGGCTCTGTTGAAAAACACGAGTCTGAATATTCAGGAAATTGCGATTAGGACGAACTTTGCTAATCAATCGTCGCTTGGACGTTTTTTTAGAAAACATACGGGGATGTCATTGTCCCAGTATCGAATGAGTCATTTGGATTGAGAAAGTGGGGATGATTGCGATGCAATTATCAATATATATGGGAGAATAAGGGAATCAAGAAAGGGGAGTGGTGTTGAAGCCATTCCCCTTATATTTTTATTTTTGTCCGGACTGGGTCAGATTCCCATGCATTCACGGTAGAAGTCCAGCATTTCGAAAATTGTATCTTTGTCGGCGATCTGATTGATACGGATGTCTCCGATATCTTTCAGCAGTGTGAAGTTGATGGTGCCGGAAGTGTTCTTCTTGTCATGTGTCATAAACGCGTATAGTTGCTCGTACTTCTTGCAGTCGAATGTGAATACGCCATAGTTGTCCTTGATAAATTGGATCGTCTGACGCATCTTCTCTTTTGGGAAATCTACTTTGAGATGGGATAGATACAGTTCGCAGACAATTCCCCAAGCTACTGCATATCCGTGGAGTACGGGACGGTTTTCTGCCAGTGCCATACTTTCGAATGCGTGTCCTACCGTATGTCCCAAGTTCAAGGCCTTGCGGATTCCATGTTCAAACGGGTCCTGCTCTACGATGTCTTCTTTCACTTGCACCGACCGGCCGACCAGTTGCTTGAGGGCAGTATAATCAATGTCCGAGGTATTGAAATTCAGTAATTCGGCCCAATGTGCAGTATTGCTGATTAGTCCGTGTTTCAACATTTCTGCATATCCGGAGAAGAAATTATGTGCATCCAGCGTCCGTAAGAATTCTGTTTCGATTAATACGCTGTTTGCCGGGGCAAATGAACCGATTTCGTTTTTCAGTCCGTTGAAGTTGATTCCTGTCTTACCACCGACAGAGGCGTCTACCATTGCCAGTAAAGTTGTCGGTATATTGATGTATGCAATACCGCGTTTGAAAGTGGCGGCGGCAAAACCTCCCAAATCGGTTACCATTCCTCCACCAAGGTTGATGAGCAATGAGTGGCGTGTAGCTCCCTGGGTACTTAGTGACATCCATACGGAAGCCAGTGTCTCTAGTGTCTTATGCACGTCTTCGGCTCCGATGCAGATTTCAATCGCATCTTTCAATGCGGGGAGTTCCTTCAAGGCAGGCAGGCAGAGACGTCGGGTATGCTCGTCTGTGAGGATGAATAATTTGTCATGCGGACACTGTTCTATGGCGCGGCTAAGGCTTGTTTCCAAGCTTTCGCAGAGAATAACTTCTTGTTTACTCATGATTCTTTTGCTTTTTTACTTTGCAAATGTATATAAAATATCTTTTTTTACTTACTTTTGTCTCGTTAAAACGTTCAAATCATGAAAGCATTATTACCCGTATTTTGTCGTCCTGTGGGATATTTGGTCTTGTTGATAGCTCTGTTCATTCTTCCTGTGCTGTATATACAAGGAATGGTGACCGATCATAATCTGTTATTTTATAAAGAATGTACGAAGTTGCTGATGATGTCAGGATGCTTGTTGATAATCTTTGCATTAAGCAAGAATGAAAGCCGTGAAACGGAGCAGATTCGGAATGCGGCGGTTCGGAATGCGGTCTTTTTGACCTTCCTTTTTGTATTCGGCGGAATGTTGTGGCGTGTCATTCAAAGGGATATCATTAATGTGGATACTTCTTCTTTTCTGACTTTTTTGGTATTTAATGTGCTTTGTTTGGAGTTTGGTCTGCAAAAAGCGCGTGTTGATCGATTCTTCAAAAGATAATTTTCCTTTCAATTAAACCTTTTACGATTCAATTTGTCAAAAAGACATTGTTATTGCTACTAATATAATCGTAATTTAGGTAAATGAAAAGATTATCAGTCGGGTTGGTGCTGATGTTGTTATGCACCCTCTCTATTTTCGCACAGAATAAAGTGATTTCTGTTTCGGGACGTGTTGTGGAATCTGATTCTAAGGAGCCGGCAGCACAAGCCACCGTTCAATTATTGTCGTTACCCGATAGTGCTTATGCTGCTGGTATAGCCAGTAGTAATAAGGGCTGGTTTACGCTTCCGAAAGTGAAAGCCGGGAAATATCTGTTGAAGATTTCTTATATCGGTTTCCGTACAAAGTTTGTTCCTGTACAATTGTCAAACAATGTTCCTGAGAAAAAAATGGGGAATATTGCTCTGGAACCTGATGCTGTGATGTTGAGTGAGGCAGTGATTACGGGGACTGCTCCGGAGGTGACGGTGAAGGAAGATACGCTGGAGTATAATTCAACGGCTTATCGTACTCCTGAAGGTGCCATGCTGGAGGAGTTGGTAAAGAAACTTCCGGGAGCGGAGATTGATGATGACGGTAACGTCAAAATCAATGGTAAAGAAGTCAAGAAGATTATGGTGGACGGTAAGGAGTTCTTTGGCGGTGATGTGAAAACCGGTTTGAAGAATTTGCCGGTCAATATGATTGACAAGTTGAAAACATACGATAAAAAGTCCGACTTGGCCCGTGTTACCGGAATTGATGACGGAGAGGAGGAGACGGTTCTTGACTTGAAGGTGAAGAAAGGAATGAACCAGGGATGGTTCGGTAACGCGAATGTGGCAGGCGGGACTGAAAGCCGTTATTCAAGTAATGTAATGCTGAACCGTTTTGTTGAAAACAGTCAGTTCTCATTGATAGGATCAGCCAATAACGTGAATGACCAGGGATTTTCGGGCGGAGGAGGCCGACCCCGGTTCCGGAATAGCAACGGTTTGACCGCCACTAAGATGCTCGGTGCAAACTTTGCCACCCAGACGGATAAACTGGAACTAGGCGGTAGTGCCCGTTATAATTTTAGTGACAGAGACGCTATATCTACTAATTATTCGGAACGTTTCTTGCAGAATGGCAACTCCTATTCTAATTCGAACAGTAAAGGTCGTAATAAGAATACTAACTTTAATGCCGATTTTCGTCTGGAATGGAAACCGGATACGTTGACTAACATTATTTTCCGTCCTAATTTTTCTTATGGAAAATCTGATGGGTATTCGATTTCAGAATCGGGAACGTTTAATGAGGACCCTTTTAACCTTGTGTCTAATCCGAATGCTTTTTTGAATAAGGTGGTATGGGATAGTGAGGATGACCCTTTGAAGGATATCCGTGTAAATGCGAGTAACAGTGAATCTATGTCAGAGAGTAAGAGTCTTTCGGCTAATGCTTCTTTGCAGTTGAACAGGAGGTTGAACAGTCTGGGACGTAACATTACATTCCGTGGTACATTCAGTTATGGTGATAACGACAGTGAGTCGTTTAGTGAAGCATTGACGCGCTATTTTGACGCAGTGGCCGGAAAGCCGGATGATGATAACAGGCGGTATACCACATCTCCTACGAAGAACTATGATTACACGGCAGAATTGACTTATAACGAACCGATAGCGAAAGCTACTTTTTTGCAGTTCCGTTATAAATTCCAATATAAATATAGCGAAAGCGACAGAAGCACCTATGATCTGATACCGGATGCTGACAAAGGTCAGGTTTGGGACTGGCATTTTGGTGACGAACTTCCTCTGGGATATGAGAATAACAGGGATCAGGATTTGAGTAAATATGCCAAGTATAATTATTATAATCATGATATAAATGCAGGGTTGAATCTTATCAGAGAAAAATATAGATTTAATGTAGGAGTCTCTCTGCAACCGCAGAATACTACGTTGACTTATAAGAAATCGGAACTTGATACTATTGTGAAGCGGTCGGTCTTCAACTTTGCCCCGAATATTGATTTCCGTTATCGTTTCTCGAAGGTGAGCCAATTGCGCTTTACTTATCGCGGACGTGCGAGCCAGCCAAGTATGGAGAATTTGTTGGATATCACCGATGACTCAAACCCGCTGAATATCCGTATGGGTAACCCGGGATTGAAACCTTCTTTCTCTCATAATATGCGTTTGTTCTATAATACTTATAACGCGGACAGACAGCAGGGGATAGTGGCACATGCTTTCTTCAATGCTACCCAGAATAGCATTACCAATGGTACTACTTATAATCAGGCTACCGGTGGAGTTACTGTGAAACCGGAAAATATCAATGGTAACTGGAATGCGTCGGGAATGTTCGGATTTAATACGGCTTTGAAGGATAAACGATTTACTGTCAGTACTTTCTCTCGTGTCGGATATACGAATGCGGTTGCTTATCTGTATAATCAACAGACAACTGTAAACGATAAGAATACAAGTACTACATTGAATTTAGGGGAAGATGTGAGAGGTACTTTTCGGAATGACTGGTTTGAGTTTACGGTGAACGGTTCTATAAATTATAACTTTGAGAAGAATAAGTTGCGTCCGGAGAATAACCAGGAACCGTACACTTTTGGTTATGGTGCCAGTACGAATATCAATATGCCTTGGAATATGTCATTGTCTACCAATATCACGAACAATGCCCGCCGCGGCTATCGGGATGCCAGTATGAACAGAAATGAACTTATCTGGAATGCACAAATTGCTCAGAGTTTCCTTAAAGGTAATGCGGCAACAATCAGTTTTGAGATTTATGATATATTGAAGCAACAGACTAATATCAGCCGTTCATTGACTGCCGATATGCGTTCTGTTTCTGAATATAATGGTGTAAATAGCTATTGTATGCTTCATTTTATCTATCGCCTGAATATCTTCGGAAATAAAGAAGCTCGCGGAAATATGCGTCACGGAGGTTTTGACGGTGGTGGTCATGGTCCTCGCGGTGGCGGAATGCGGCCTATGCGTTTCTAAGCCATAGCAAATATAGAATAGTGAAGTCCCGGTGCTGCGATGATGAGTTGTCACCGGGACTTTTTTGTTTATCCGATAATTTACTTTATATTTGTTGTTCCGTAGCTCTATAAAGAAGGAGATTTCTATGATTGATTGGAACTATATAGTGAGTCAGATAGCAACTGTGGCTTTTGATATACTCTATTTCGGAGCCATTATCAGTACGATTGTCATTATCATTCTTGACAATCGGAATCCTGTCAAGACTATGGCTTGGATACTCATCTTGCTTTTCCTGCCTATTGTGGGGCTTGTCTTTTACTTTTTCTTCGGCCGGAGTCAGCGTCGGGAGCGTATAATCGGACAAAAGAGCTACGACCGCTTGTTGAAGAAACCTATGGCGGAATACTTGGCGCAGGACTGTTCCGATATTCCCTATGAATACTCCCGTCTCATCCAGCTTTTTCGTCATACCAATCAGGCTTTTCCTTTCGAAGGGAACAGGGTGTCTGTCTATACGGAAGGCTACACCAAGTTACAGGCATTATTGCGCGAACTTCAGAAGGCGAAACAGCATATCCACATGGAATATTATATCTTTGAGGATGACGCCATTGGTCGTCTGGTGAGGGATGTATTGATAGAAAAGGCCTCGCAGGGAGTTGAAGTTAGGGTAATCTATGACGATGTGGGGTGCTGGCACGTACCCAATCGTTTTTTCGAGGAAATGCGTAATGCAGGCATTGAGGTGAGAAGCTTCCTGAAAGTGCGTTTCCCTTTGTTTACCAGCCGGGTAAATTATAGGAATCATAGAAAAATTGTAGTGATTGACGGGCGTGTGGGCTTTGTTGGCGGAATGAATCTTGCCGAACGCTATATGCGTGGCTTTTCTTGGGGAATATGGCGTGATACGCATATTATGCTCGAAGGCAAAGCGGTGCATGGTCTACAGACGGCTTTCCTGCTCGACTGGTATTTTGTGGACCGTACGTTGATTACAGCTTCCCGTTACTTCCCGAAAATAGATTCTTGCGGAACTTCTCTTGTGCAGATAGTCACAAGTGAACCTATCGGTCCATGGAAGGAGATTATGCAGGGATTGACCGTGGCAATTACCGGTGCGAAAAAGTACTTCTATATGCAGACCCCTTATTTCTTGCCGACGGAACAAATATTGGCAGCTATGCAAACTGCAGCTTTATCAGGAGTGGATGTGCGTCTTATGTTGCCGGAACGTGCTGATAACTGGATTACACATCTTGGGTCGCGTTCCTATCTGCGGGATGTGATGCAGGCGGGCGTTAAGGTTTTCTTTTATAAAAAGGGATTCCTGCATTCTAAATTAATGGTTTCGGATGATATGCTTTCTACGGTTGGTTCCACTAACGTGGACTTCCGCAGCTTTGAGCATAATTTTGAGGTGAATGCTTTCATGTATGATGTGGAGACAGCGCTTGAGATGAAAGAAATATTCCTTCAGGATCAGCGCGAAAGCACGCAGATATTCTTGAAAAACTGGGTAAGGCGTTCATGGAGGCAGAAGGCAGCGGAGTCTGTTGTTCGTCTGTTGGCTCCGCTACTTTAAATGTTATTCTGTGGTGAAATCTTATCTGAAGAGAGAGAAGTTAACACTTCCGTAAACTCTTCTTTCAATGAAGTGAGGGTTCTCTTCAAAATTATTATCTTTTCCATGTTCCAGTACAAATAATCCGTCTTCTTTGAGAAGGTTATTCTTGAAGATTAACTCCGGTATGGTTTCCAGTTCTTTTAGGGCGTAAGGAGGATCAGCAAAGATAAAGTCAAACTGTTCGCGACTGTTATTGATAAACTTGAATACATCTCCCCGTATCGGCAGACATTTGTCAGTCTGCACTTCCTTCATAATCTTGCAGATGAATGAATAGTGAGCCGGCTCCTTCTCAACACTGATAACGCGGTCGCAGCCTCTGGATACCAGTTCGATACTGATACTGCCTGTTCCGGCAAACAAATCGAGTGCAGTGACTCCTTCCTCGAAATCAATATAATTGTTGAGTACATTAAACAGATTCTCTTTGGCAAAATCTGTCGTAGGACGTGCTTTAAAGGTTCGGGGCACATCAAATCTTCTTCGTTTATAAATACCGCTGATTACTCGCATGTTAATAAGGCTTGCATGTCAATATTAGTTGCAGGATTCATGATGAATACCTGTAAGATGAATTTTCTAAGTTCGTTCATCAGAATTTCTTTGTCGGGAAGGGTGCCGGTGAGATGAAGCTCATCCCGTTCCTGGTTGAATTCTAATTGTTTCCACGCATACAGCAAATAGTAAATACGATCTTCTGTATGGGAGCACTCGAAAGAATTAGCAAGCAGGAGATGTCCCCGTTCGAAACAATAGATGTCGATGCCTTCCTCACGTACGGAAACATACATTTTCTTGCTATTGCCCAGTCTGCTTTTTACGGAGAAATATTCAATGAGCGGAGTCGATTGAGAATAAAAACGAGCTTCGGGGTATTGTTCGGTTAGAAAAGAGTATGCGCTTCTGTCTATACCGAAGACAATAACTACATTATTTTTTTTCAGAATATTGTAAATGACCGTTTCATTTTCCCGCTTCTGATGGTTGTGATAGAATAAAAGGTCGGCCTGCTCTTCTTCAAACAAATCCAATGGCACTATCGTAAAACGCTTGCTAGCCAGCATGATGTTTACCCGTTTGTAAGAATGACCTAAGAAGTCCGATTCGTGAAACACAGCCTTGAGATTGGCTGTAAGAGATAAAGACGTATCAATCTCCTTTTCTATCACTGAGAAAGAGTCGTCATGAATCGGGTTATAGATAGAAAAAGAAAATCCATCCGTACTAAGACGGATGGATAAAGTATATTGTTTTGATTTAGTAAAATCAATCATTATTCCCAGTTACCAGCACCATTGTTTGGAGTGTCGATAGAACCTACCATCAAACCACTGTATTTACCTAATTTGGAATCTAAGTCTTTCAGGTTGATAATTTCCTGTTTGTCGAGTCCGCTCAAATAAGTATCGTATGGAGCTTTTACTTCGAACAAGTATACAGGAGCACCGGATTTAGCGGTATCGTTTCTAACATTCATTTCGAATTGAGCGCCATTTCCATGAGGGATAAATTTCATAGAATCCGGATTGAATCCTTTCGGATAGATAGTATCCAATACAGCTACCCACATAGTGTCACGTTTGAAGTTTTCAAGTCCCCATTTCTTAACTTCGTCATATCTGCCGGTCTTCTTAGCTTTTTCGATGATCGACATTGCTTTCTTTTCAGTTAATCCGTCTTCCAACTGCTTGTCTGTCAATTGTCCGATTTTCATAACGAACGGCAACTTCTGATTCTTAACGAAGTCAATCAATGTGTCCAATTTAGGAGCATACATTCCGTGGTGAAGCATACGGTATTCCTGCTGTGCTTTACGGATGTCAATTAGACGGGCAATGACTGCTTTTTCTCTGTCTTTTTTTGCGTTTTCAAAATTGATAGGACCCATGATACTGGCGTAGCAGATGTAAACCAATGCGGCAGCACAGAGCACCAATACAATATTAAATACTGTTTTCATGATAAATTATGTTTTTAGTTGTTATATTCGCATCGCAAAAATAGAATAAATAAATTTAAATACGATAGTTCCGGGAACTTTTTTCTCGTACAAAAATGATAAATAACTATTTAGAAAGGCAAATTAAGGAAAATTTTCCTTACCAACCAACTTTAGAGCAAGAAATTGCTGTAAAATCTCTTTCAGAGTTCCTGTTGTCTACTCTGGCGGATGAAGTTTTTATCTTGAGAGGTTACGCCGGTACCGGTAAGACATCTCTGGTCGGAGCATTGGTGAAAACGATGGATCAGTTGCAGCAGAAGTCTGTATTGTTGGCTCCTACGGGACGTGCTGCAAAAGTTTTTTCGGCGTATGCAGGTCATCCCGCTTTCACCATTCATAAGAAGATATACCGGCAACGGTCCTATTCCAACGAGCTTACTAATTTCTCCATAAATGACAATCTTGCTACAAACACCTTGTTTATAGTGGACGAAGCTTCCATGATTTCCAACGAAGGCCTGTCCGGCAGCGTGTTCGGTACGGGACGTTTGCTGGATGACTTGATACAATTTGTCTATTCGGGGCAAGGGTGTCGTCTTTTGTTGATGGGGGATACGGCGCAGCTTCCTCCGGTGGGGGAGGAATTGAGTCCGGCGCTTTTTGCCGACGCGTTGAAAGGATACGGGCTTGAAGTCCGTGAGATTAGCCTGACTCAGGTAGTCCGCCAGGTGCAAGAGTCCGGTATCTTGTGGAATGCCACGCAGTTGAGGCAGTTGATAGCGGAAGACGAATGTTACTCTTTGCCTAAGATAAAGATAACGGGCTTTCCTGATATCAAGCAAGTGCCGGGCACGGAACTGATAGAAGAATTGACAAGCTGCTATGACCACGACGGAATGGATGAGACAATCGTGATTTGCCGTTCCAATAAACGTGCGAACCTATATAATAATGGGATACGTGCGCAAATCCTATGGCGTGAAGACGAATTGAATACAGGCGATATGCTGATGGTGGCCAAGAATAACTATTATTGGACAGAGAAGTATAAGGAAATGGATTTCATAGCCAATGGTGAAATAGCCGTTGTCCGTCGTGTCCGTCGCACCCGTGAGATGTATGGATTCCGTTTTGCGGAGGTCACCTTGAGATTTCCCGACCAGAATGATTTTGAACTCGATGCGAACTTATTGTTGGATACTCTGCATTCGGATTCGCCCGCGCTGCCGAAAGCGGACAATGACCGTTTGTTCTATGCCGTGCTTGAGGACTATGCCGATATTCCCAATAAGCGCGACCGGATGAAAAAGATGAAAGCCGATCCGCACTATAATGCCTTGCAGGTGAAGTATGCATACGCCGTGACTTGTCATAAAGCGCAAGGCGGGCAGTGGCAGAATGTTTTCCTGGATCAGGGATATATGACGGACGAGTATCTGACACCCGATTATTTCCGATGGTTGTACACGGCTTTTACTCGGGCGACGAAGACGTTGTATCTGGTGAATTATCCGAAAGAACAAGTGGAGTGATTCAGACTTCCGTACCTTGTTGAAGTTCGGCACCGAGGAAGACACCGTCCGGCACCGAGGAACGATGCCTTCCCCGGTGGGGAGCGATACCTTCCCCGGTGCCGGACTTTTTGTGGCTTTTGGATGAAGTCATTCTTCTTGATTATTGAAATGAAATCAGTTGATTTGAAATCAATCGATTTCAAATTTGTTGGTTTCATGCTTTCTTTCTATATTTGTCACAAAACAGTTTGTTATGGATACACCTTTTTTATACGGACGAATTGCTGAAAACGAGAATTTTACCAATCGTAAGAGTGAAACAGAATTCTTGGAAAAGAATTTTAGGGGACTCATTAATACCATTATTATATCTCCTCGTCGTTGGGGAAAGACGTCATTGGTTCATAAGGTTGCCAAATTGGTATCTAAAGAGAACAAGGACATCATTGTCTGTCAGGTTGATATTTTTAATTGCCGTACAGAGGAAGAGTTTTACACTGTATTTGCTAATTCTTTGTTGAAGTCGACGACCACAATCTGGGAGGAGTTTGTGAGTGGAGTGAAAAAATACTTAGGGCGATTGGCTCCGGTAGTTTCAATATCCGATGCTACCCAAACTTATGAACTTTCATTCGGTATTGATTTTAAAGATAGCCGTCTTTCTTATGATGAGATATTGGATTTGCCGCAAGTGATAGCGAATGATACTAAAAAGAAAATAGTGGTTTGTATTGATGAATTTCAGAATATCAATGAGTATGAAGAACCATTGGCTTTTCAACGTAAATTACGTTCTCATTGGCAAAAACATACCTCCGTTTGCTATTGTTTGTATGGAAGCAAACGCCATATGTTGCTGAATATTTTCAATAATTATGGAATGCCTTTCTATAAATTCGGGGATATTCTTTTCCTTTCAAAGATAGAGCGTGGAGAGTGGGTATCTTTTATCTCACGGCGTTTTTCTTCTACAGGAAAGAAAATTTCGGACGAATTGTCCGGACTTATCGCTGATAAGATGAAAAATCATCCTTACTATACCCAGCAACTTAGCCAGCAAGTGTGGTTCCGTACACCGGACAGCGGCTGTACGCAGAAAAATGTTGAAGAGGCTTTCAATAGCCTGATTGACCAATTAAGCCTATTGTTTGCCAATATTATTGATACGTTGACTCCTAAACAGATAAATTTCCTGCTTGCTGTTGCTGATGGAGTTTCTAATTTCTCTTCTAAGGAAGTTTTGACTAAATATAAATTGGGAACTTCCGCTAATATAAAAAACCTGCGGAAGGCGACTTTGGAAAAAGATTTGATTGATGTATTGCCCGGAAACGTGATTGAAATTCAGGATCCTGCATTCGAGTACTGGTTGAAGTATGTGTATAGGTAAGTGGTTGGAGACCAAAGAGAATCCAAAGCATTAAAAAGGCAACTGACTTGCAATGAAGTAGTTGCCTTGTATTTTTTAATTTCTAGTTAATGTGAAACTTGCTTTAGGATGTTTATCTGTAAAGTTTGTATGCAAATATAACCAAGTGTTTCCTTTATCGTTGGAGCAGAATGGTATTAATGTCTGCATTCTTGCTGGCCCATTGGCTTCTAAATACAGCCTACCATTATAAAACGCTCCATTAACATTGCTAGTAGTTTCAACTTTTTTCCACGTATTAGCAGTCTTAGAATCGCCAATTGTAGCATAACTCATTTGCCATAAGAGGGGATTTCCTTCATCGGGTTCATGAATCGTTTGTGGAATTGGAATACTTATTTGAGTAGTTTCTTGATTATAGTTCATAATTAGTGGATACTTTTTAAGAATTTGATCATAAGGTTGTATTCCATATACATAATAGGATTCGTTTTCGATTTTTTCTTCTATTTTTATTGTGAATGTCATGTTTCCTCCCCATTGATTCCAAGAATTATTTACCCATGAAATACAACTTGCTGTGACATTCCATTCTCCAAGATAGTATTTGTAATTAATACGGGTTGTTGTTTCTGAAGATGTAAAATCTGTTCTTCCGTATATTTGTCCAGTCCAATTAACTTTCTCTCCGTATAATGTTTCTCCAACTTGATTAATGATTGTTTCAGAATTCTTAGATATCTGTAAATTATAAAGAGCAAAATATCCCCAGCTGTCTTTTATTTGATTTAGATATATAGAGTTGGGATTTCCTCCTTCTGTTAGATTTATAGCATAAGGACATTGTTTTCCCTCGTCAATATGACCTAGTTTATTCCATAAATTATAGTTTCCATAAACAGTGTAGTCTAATAAATCATTTACGTCTTTACCTTCGACCTCTCCTAAGGGATAATTGATAGAAGCACCACCATTTTCCTGCTTACACCAATATACTCCAAATTGTTTATCAGGCATTATTTGTCGGCACTCATAAATTAGGCGGCTATATTGTTCTTGTGAAGGTGTCACTAAACCGGGATATCCTGCTACTAAGTCGTAGTTTGACCATTCATCATCAAAACTGATGCCGTCAAATCCATAGATATCCACATAGGATTTTAGTTCTTTGGCAAAATCTTTAGCGGCTTCATCTCCCAAACTTCTCATCCCAGCCGGTGTATGATCACCTAAAATGGTTAAATGTACTTTTATTCCTTTTTGTTGCAATGGGCGGATGAGCTTATCGGCATTCTCCAAAACAAAGGTTACTTGTGGGTTGCAATATACATATGGCTTTCCTTCCTCATTTAAACGGATATTAGCTGCAAAAACATTGACAATATCGAAAAAGGGTTTCCCGCTGTTTTCCATAGTATATTCGCCTGTATTCAATATATTCTCGTTATTCACCTCTATGTAACAAATTGTTTTGACTGTTCCTTTCTCCGTATTGGGCAGGGCAGCTTGTGGAGTTACAAGATAGATATAGGACTGATTATTGCTTGAAGTCTCAATTCCGTCTGAAGCAGTTGCAGATACTGCAACTGCATACGTAGTACCTATTGTTCCTCCGGACTGAATATCTAACTCAATAGATGAGGATTTTTGCTTCCCTGCCGAGATTGTTGTGACTCCTTCATTTTCTAATGAAAGCTTATCCGTCGGATACATTGGATAGTTGGTTCCATTGGCTTGATTGTAAGCTTTTAGCACTGACTCGTCGATTTTGAATGTAACCGTAATATCTTTATTGGCAGCTTTATTCAGTTCAAAATATAAGTGTCCAGTACCGTGTTTATCTCCATTAATAGTTATGGAGGTTAGGGCTTTTGCTCCGGCTGCAGATTTGACATAGCCAAAGTTACCTTCTATATTGCCAAATGATTTGTTTTCAGATGATATAGTAATATCATCTTCGCAGGCAATAAATAGATTGCTCGTACAGGCTAATATCGCAATCCAAAAAGATGATTTGATAAATCTCGTATATTTCATAACTTAATTCTAATTAAAATTGTTGATAATTAATCCTCTTTAGCGGGAAGAGAAACGTCCACCCAGGTTAATTTTGAAGAGGGAGTTGCATTATTACCATTTACGGAATAATCTTTTATCTCGTCAATACCATCATTTAGTTTCCAGTAGGCCACTAATCCTTGAGAATTAGGATCTACATCATATGCATGATCCTGTGCATTAATTTCCTCTTCACTTAATACGCGGTTCCAAATTCGTACTTCAGCAATATCTGCGTCTAACCATCGTTCATTATTATATGAATAGCCTATCCAGAAACAGCGTGGTTTACCGTTAGATTCGTCGGAGTGAGGAATGCCCCAATCAATAGCACCAATATCCATTCGGCTATCGGTTACTAATTCTCCATTGTAGTAAGCTTTTAAATTTTTTGCACTTGCGTCATAGGTAATAGCGATATGTAACCACTCTTCTAATGGCACATCTCTTTCGATATGAATATTGGTCTGCGATGAAGTTCCTGCGATCTGTAAATGGTTACTGGGTACATTGTCACCACTGTCACCAAAACGGAATAAAAATTTTCCTTCAATACCCATTAATGTATTAAGTGCATTGTTGAAACTGTGAGGACGGATCAGAGCTTCTGCTGTTAATGTATTGAGGTTATTAACAACTTCTGGATTTTTCCAGTCTACATAGATGTTATTCTCTTTGATATTTGCCACCTTGTTGATAAGTGAAGCCCCTTTAAATACATAATAGAATGTACGTGATGATGCGAGAATATTGATACTAGCACTGTTTACTGTGATAGGAAGTATGTATACTTTATCAATATTCAATTGATTGATTTCTGTAAAAGATACGGTAATTGGAGCTGAAATAACGCTACCGGCCTGAATCTTTCCCGTTGTAGTAGAAAGAGAGTAATGTTTCTCCGGTAGTTCTTCTACGTCATTTGTATAGTAAATCGCTTTGTACGTAGAGATTAATGAAGGATCCACTTTAATAGTGAATTCTACATCCGTAGCTTCCGGCTTTGCCATTTCTACCTGAAAAGTCCGTTCATCGGACTCTATATTGGATTTTACCAAGATATTCTCGGGAGTAGTGGAACTCATGAAGATATTGTTGGAAAAATTCTCTGTGTCATCGTTGCATCCTGTGAATACACTGATCAGTAGTCCCAATATAATACTGTATGATTTTTGTAGTTTCATGATAGTTGAGTTATTTGATGGGGGCTGGGTTCATAATATTAATAACCTCTTTTACATTACGGTAAGTACCGTTTGTTTGATAATAATCATTCTGAACATTATCAATTGCGATACCGGATTTATTATATTCCGAAGAAATAGATGTAATCCAGTAAGCCGTTTCAATGGTAGCTAGCTCTTTTCCCAGATAACCGGTTGTTGTATCAGAGGAATCTAAAGAAGGTGTGGAAACTGCCATTATAAAACGGTCAGTAGGTACTCCCGGCTCTAGGCAATCCTGAATAGTAAGAGAGAATTTATTCACATCGGTTACTTGATAGAATTCTATTATAATGTGGAGAAAACGACTCAACTGCTCTTTCTTTATTATATTCTGTGGCTTTCCTTGAAAAGAAAGAAATTTGTTTTTGTTTTCTTTTTCCCATTCAGATATTGTATTAAAGAATACTTCTTGAGTTGCTTCGTAGGATACTCTATCCTCATCTGTCATGTATTTTGGGTTTTTCCCATTGAATTTGATGATGACTCCATCGAAAGCTTCCGAATATGCCAGTTGCTTTTTTACTTCTTCTCTTAGAAAGTCGTCAAATGTATTTTCTGAGTTTTCTTTCATTTGTATTTGGGAAGCCGTTATCTGCTCTTCGTCATATTTAGCTTTGATATCATCATAACTAACCGCATAAGCTACTTTTGTCCCTTTATCTTTTAAAATCTTTATTTCTTCTCTCTCGAAAGGTACTAACTCTTTCGGATGAGTTAATATAACAATGTCAATACTGTCAGGTAAGTCGCTCATGTGTTGCCCACGATTATAAGGAACCTTTTCACTATTGTCAAACCAAGCGTATACTAGCTTGTGTTCCTGGTTCTTTTTATATTCGCATAAGTTCTCCAAGTACTTGGTAAGAAAAGCCTCTAAAGTTCTAGAAGATTTCCGATATTTCTCATTTTTCTGAAAAAAATGAGAAATACGACTAAGTGTTTATTATATTAGCATTGTTTTATTAACAGAAGGAGAGAAAGTCGACACTCTTCTTTGTAGAGTTTAATAAAAGTATAACCATTAAATTAAATGTATGGAAAGCAAACATTCGCTTCGAAAGCCAAAGCTATTTCGGACTTTATTGATTCTCCTGTTTATGGCAGTTCCTTTACAATGGGCTACTGCACAGTTGACCTTATCAACTCCCCGTACGACCCTAGGAGCTGTAATCAAACAAATTCAGTCTCAGTCCAAGTATCAGTTTTTCTACAATGACAAACTATCAACTATCACAGTTGATCCTCTCAAGGTAAAAGACGCTTCATTAGAACAAGTTCTGAACAAACTTTTAAATAATAAGGATATTACTTACAAGATAGATGATAATATAATTTATTTATCGGAAAAAGGAGATCTCAATTCTAATCAACAACAAGTAGGAAAAGAACGCACTATAACAGGGCAGGTTTTAGATTCAAAAGGAGAGCCGTTGATTGGTGTCAGCATTTTGGTAAAAGGTACAACTGACGGTGCAATCACCGACTTGGACGGTAATTACAAAGTTACTACAAAGAGCAACAATCCTATTATTGTATATTCCTATATTGGGTACAAAACCCAAGAAGTTCCATTACACGGTCAGACTTCATTGAATATAACATTAATGGATGACACACAAGTAATCGATGAAGTTGTTGTCACTGCTTTAGGTATTAAACGAGCAACTAAAGCTTTGAGTTATAATGTACAAGAAGTAAAAAGTGATGAACTTCTCACCAACAAAGATGCCAACTTTATTAATGCTTTGTCTGGTAAAGTAGCAGGTGTCACTATCAATAGTTCATCTTCCGGTGTTGGTGGTGCAAGTAAAGTTGTGATGCGTGGAACAAAAGCCATCAATCAATCCAGTAATGCATTATATGTCATTGATGGTGTTCCCATGTTTAACTTAGGAAGTGAAGGTGGTCAAGAAAATGACTCTAAAGGAACAACAGAAGCTATTGCTGATATTAATCCGGAAGATATCGAATCAATGTCAGTATTAACAGGTGCTGCTGCAGCTGCACTATATGGAAGCCATGCTGCCAATGGAGCGATTGTTATCACGACTAAAAAAGGAAAAGAAGGACGTTTGCAATTAACTGTAAGTCAAAATACGGAATTCCTTCGTCCTTTCAGAATGCCGGAGTTTCAGAACCGCTACGGCACGGGAGATTTACTGTCCAATACTTCTTCGGTAGAAAAAAGTTGGGGACATAAATTGAATTCTGCGAATTATATGGGGTATTCTCCCGTAGATGATTTCTTACAAACAGGGGTTGTTACAACCGAAACTGTTGCTCTTTCTACAGGAACTGAGCGCAATCAAACTTACTTTTCTGCAAGTGCGATAAACTCAGACGGCATGGTACCGAACAACGATTACAATCGTTATAATTTTACATTCCGCAACACAACTTCTTTCCTGAAAGATAAAATGACTTTGGATGTAAGCGCTAATTACGTCAAGCAGAACGATCGTAATATGGTTAATCAGGGGACCTACTCCAATCCTCTCGTCACTGCCTACTTATTCCCTCGTGGTGATGATTGGAATGATATTAAGATGTACGAACGTTATGATACCACACGTAAAATCTATACTCAATATTGGCCACAAGATTTTTCCGGCTTAACCGGGCAAAACCCTTATTGGATTGCTTATCGCAACTTACGCGAAACGGATAAAGATCGTTACATGCTGAGTGCAGCGTTAAATTACAAGATATTGGATTGGTTAAGCGTTTCAGGACGTGTACGTGTTGACAATTCAGATTCCAAATATACTCGAAAATTATATGCAACCAGTAACGAGATTTTGGTAGAAAATTCAAAGAACGGTCTTTATGGTATTAACCAAACTAATGATAAGCAAACTTATGCAGACTTTATGGTCAACATTAACAAAACATTTAAAGAGGTATTAAGTTTGCAAGCTAATCTTGGTGCATCTTATTCGGATATGCAACAAGACGTATTTAGTAATGAAGGCCCTATCAGTGATACAAAAGGTATTGCTAATGTATTCAATGTTTTCCACCTGGATAATGATAAAACTAAACGCTCACAGTCCGGCTATCGCGAACAGACACAATCTATTTTCGCCAGTGTAGAATTAGGATATAAAAGTACCTATTATTTAACATTGACAGGACGTACAGATTGGCCTTCACAATTGGCAGGTCCGAATTCTGTAAAAAGCGCTTTCTTCTATCCTTCTATTGGTGGTTCGGTGATACTATCAGAACTGTTGCCTATGCCTAAACAGATTTCATTCTTAAAACTAAGAGCCTCCTATGCCTCTGTAGGTCTTCCTTTCCCACGTTTCTTGGCAAATCCAACATACGAATGGGATCAGAAAGCACAAAAATGGGCAGTTAAGACTCATTACCCGATGTATGAATTGAAACCGGAAAAGACTAATTCATGGGAAATAGGTATTACTGCACGTTTCCTTGACCATTTCAACTTCGACTTAGGATTGTACACAACTAAGACATATAACCAGACATTCGAACCAAACATCTCAGTGTCTTCTCAATATTCTACAATTTATGTACAAACAGGTAGTGTGCGTAATAAAGGTATCGAATTATCTTTAGGATACGATAACGACTGGAATGGAAAATTCAGATGGGGTTCTACCGTTACTTTCAGCGCAAATAAAAACGAGATACTTGAGTTGATGGAAAATTACAAGCATCCGGAAACAGGAGCCATCATCACATTGGACCGCTTGGAAGTCGGCGGTTTGGCAGATGCAAAATTCGTTTTGAAAAAAGGTGGTAGTTTAGGAGACCTTTACTCCATTAAAGATTTGCAACGTGATAGTAACGGTAACATATATGTGAATGAGAAAGGAGAAGTTGCCAGTGTAGCATCAGAAGACATTAAGCTAGGCAGTGTATTCCCTAAATGTAATCTATCATGGCGTAACGATTTCAAATGGAAGAATCTAAATTTCGGCTTTATGCTTTCAGCACGTTTTGGAGGTATTGTTTATTCAGCAACTCAATCTTATCTTGATTATTACGGAGTATCTGAGGCATCGGCAGTTGCGCGTGATTTCGGTGGAGTTGTCGTGAATGGCGGTGATGTAGTTAATGCACAAAAATGGTACTCGGTTGTCGGGGCACAAAACGGTATTCCTCAATATTATACATACAGTGCCACTAATGTACGTCTGCAGGAAGCTTCTATCGGATACACTATTCCCAAGAATAAATTATGGGGAATTGCTGATATCACAGTATCATTGGTAGGACGTAATCTTTGGATGTTATATTGTAAAGCACCATTTGATCCGGAGGCTGTTGCAACTACCGGTAACTATTACCAAGGGATTGATAACTTCATGACTCCCAGTGCGCGTAGTTTAGGATTCAATGTTCGATTCAAGTTTTAACCTCTTTTACTAAAATACAATGAATAAATCAATTATAAAATTATTTCTGTTAGGGGGATTGACTATAACCTCAATCACTTCCTGTACGGACAATTATATGGATTACAACAAAAACCCATATGAGGTGACCGATGATGAAATGGAGCGGGATGCACACAAATTGGGAGCAGCACTTGTAGGTATGCAAAGTGTGATTGTGCCTGTAGGAGAACATCTTGCGCAATTCTCCGAATGTTTGCTGGGTGGTGTCTTTAGCGGCTATATGGCAGACTCAAAAACATGGGGAAATTCGTTCTCATATTTTAATCAATCAGAAGATTGGAATGGGAAAGTATATCTGGATATCATGCCTGAGATCTACTCTAACCTTGCTGAAGTTAAAAAGGCGACTACTGATCCTATTCCGTTGGCAGTAGCAGAGATTCTAAAAGTGACTGCTATTGTACGTGTTACTGATGTATATGGTCCCATCCCTTATTCACAAGTAGGACAGGATGGTAAACTGACAGCTCCTTTTGACACACAAAAGGCTGTTTATACCAAAATGTTTCAGGAATTATCTGATGCCATTACTACTTTGACCGCCAACCGTACAAATGACTTTTCTCCGAATGCAGATCAAGTCTTTGGTGGTAAAGTTGAAAAATGGATAAAGTTTGCCAATTCATTAAAACTCCGTATGGCTATACGTATTCGCTATGCGGATGCTACATTGGCAGAACAAATGGTAAAAGAAGCTATCAGTACGGAAAATGGGCAGGTCGGTGTAATGGAAAACAATGATGACAATGCATTTATGAAAGTTTCTCTTAATCCATTTTATACAATATTCGGCTGGGGAGACTCTAGGATAGGTGCTGACTTACTTACATACATGAATGCCTATGAAGATCCGCGTCGTTCAGTTTACGCATTAGAAAGTACATTTACCGACTCATCAATAACCAATGGTTATCACGGGCTGCGTATTGGCAATACACATACTGCTGTTGACGCAAAAATGTATTCAAGTATGAATGTTACAGCTACAGCCCCATTAATGTGGATGAATGCTGCCGAAGTTATGTTCCTAAGAGCAGAAGCTGCTTTGTTGGGATGGGATACAAAAGATACACCGGAAAACTATTATAAAACAGGTATTCGTCTGTCATTCGGCCAATATGGAGCAAGTAACGTAGAAAGCTATCTGGAAGGAACGACAGCACCTAGCAGTTATAAAGATCCTAAAGGTACATACACTGTTACATTGCCAGGAAGCGCAGTTTCTGTACAATGGTCTGGAACTGACAATGAGGTTAATTTAGAACGTATCATTACTCAAAAGTGGATTGCCAATTTCCCATTAAGTTTGGAAGGATGGGCGGACTTCCGCAGAACCGGTTATCCCAGATTATTATCTACTCCAAATAACAGGAGCAATGAAATTGCTGATGGCAAATTTGCCCGTCGGTTGAAATATCCGCAACAAGAATATAATACGAATAAAGTTAATGTAGAGCAAATTGTCAGTACGTTACCAGGAGGAGATAAAATGTCGTCTCATATGTGGTGGGACTGCAATCCTAGATTGTCAAATGAATAAAATCTAAATATTATGAAGAGTAAATTTAAAATAGCAACCTTATTGTTCTTTGCGACAAGCTTCACATTAGGAGCATGTAGTGATTGGACAGATATTGAAGGTATAGATATCAAACAACCTAACATTCAGGAACAGAATCCTGAGTTATATACCAAGTACTTGGAGAACTTAGTATTATACAAACAATCTGTACATAAGATAACGATTGCTTCGATAGATAATAAGGGCACAGCTCCAACTTGTCGCAACGAGCATCTCACCGATCTGCCGGACAGTATTGATTACATTTGTTTGAACAATATCTTGGAAGTGAATGCCATGAATGCGGCTGAAGTAGCTGAAGTTCACAAGAAAGGTACGAAAGTAGTAGGCTTGATTGATTTCGATGCGATAGAAGCTCGTTGGAAAGCGATTCTTGATGAAGAAGCCAACACACCCGCTCCAGAAGAATCTGAAGAAGGAGGCGAAGAGGTTGTGGTAGATCCTGCTGCCCGTTTCATCGATTTTTGCAAAACGGAAACGGCTAAGCAATTAGCGGCTTGCGATGTGCTTGGATTGGATGGAGTCGAATTGAACTTTACGGGGACCGACCTTAATAGTATCATAGGCGAGGAAGCTGTTGCAGCGGAAACCATGCGACAAGGCGCTTTCTTCGATTTAGTGAACGAATGGAAGGCTTCCTGCGGGAAAACGATTCTTTTCAAGGGATATCCGCAGAATGTGATTGATAAGCAAATATTATCCGATTGTGAGTTTATTATTATTAGCGCCCACAGTGCTAAAAATTATGACGAGATGTCTTATCTTGTTATGATGTCGTATATGGATGATATTCCCGCCGACCGTTATGTGATGGGGGTAAGTACTCCGTATGTAAACGCTGCTGGAATAGCTACCGGTGAATTTGGCGATGGCACACTCTCCGTTATCGGTGCGGCTCGTTGGGCTATTCTTCCCGTATCGGGCTATGTGAAAGCGGGAATTTCAATTGACGCCATTCAACAGGACTACTTTAACGTCACGTTCGTATATCCTAATGCGCGTGAGGCTATAAACATAATGAATCCAACCGTAAATTAATCTATTATCGTATGAAACTAAATATATTATTATTGGGGGTTCTCTGTCTTGCCTTTTCCTTGGTCGGATGCACAGAAAATGATGAGAACTTCGACAACAAACTTTTCATTTCCACCTCTGTCTTTACGGAAGATGTGCTTTTCAAAGCGGGAATGCCTAACCAAGTCTCTGATATCTCGGTGGCTATCGCAAAGCCGGAAGATCACGAAATTAAAGTGACTATGGCTCCCGATCCGGCACTTTTGGAAACTTATAAGCTCACTTATTATGAAGAAGACGTGGAACCTCTTCCCGAAGAGTTTTATTCGATGGAAGAAACCACGACGGTTATCAATGCGGGGTCGATAGCCAGTACGTCACTTCCTGTCACATTTGTGAATATCGGTAATCTTGATATCAACAAGGTGTATGTGCTTCCTGTTACTATTCGCTCGGTGGAAGGGATAGATGTGTTGCAGAGTGCGAAAACCTATTATTATGTGTTCCGTGCGGCGTCGCTTGTCAATGTGGTGGCTACCATGACTCGCAACAGGGCTTATCCGGACTTTAATAATGACTCTAAGTTCAATAGATTGAGCAAGAATACGATGGAAATTCTGTTTAAAGCCAATTCATTCTCCAATGGCATCAGCACGCTGATGGGTATCGAAAGTCATTATTTGTTGCGTCTCGGCGATTCTGAACCTTCCAACCAGTTACAGATTGCTTCTACTAAGAATGTATCCAGTTCAGAACTGCAATTTGAAAGTGGAGTGTGGTATCATTTGGCAGTAGTGTTCGACGGTGGCTATGTCACGGTTTATGTCAATGGGGTCGAAAAATTGTCGAGAGCTTACGTAGGTCGAACTTCTGTTAATTTAGGTGCCAAGCATCATAATGAAGAAGACGGTAGCCGTGTGTTCTGGATAGGTTATTCTTACGAGGCTCAACGCTATTTCGATGGAGTCGTTGCTGAAGCCCGTATTTGGAATCGTGCGCTCACCGCTGAAGAGATTAAGGCTCCGAACCACTTCTACTTTGTCGATCCGGCATCCGACGGCCTGCTTGCTTACTGGAAGTTCGACGAAGGCGCAGGTACTAAGGTGATAGACTATGCCAGCGGATACGATTTGACATTCGACAATGAGCCTGTATGGGTGCCAGTGTCATTACCTGAGAAGAAATAACAATTAACCAAACAAAATTCTGATTATGAATAGAATGAATACTATTAAATATGGCTTCTTGTCGTTGGCGGTATGTTCCGTTCTTTTCCTGACTTCTTGTGAGGAAGACATTAATGTAGGAAGCAATGTAGACGAAACCCCCTATTGGGGTGCTACTCAACTGAACGGTTTGTTGCTCGACGAGAGCACGAACAAGAACAATTCGGTAGTGGAATTGCGCGATGCGGAATATAGCACGAACGTGATATTCAGCCTTTCCAAGCTTCCGCAAAAAGGGGTGGATGTGAAAATCACGGTGGATGAGACCTATAAAGACACTTACAACGCTATCCATAACACCGACTTTGAACTCTTTCCTGCCGAGAACGTGAAGATTGCTCACGATGGAATTTTCTTGCTTGCGCCGGATGATAAAAGTACTCCGAGTGTAAAGGTGACGCTTACCGCTTTCGATGGAATGGAAGAAGGGAAAATCTATATCGTACCCTTGACAGCCTCTTCGCCTACCGAAGGGGTAACGTTTACCGAAACGTCCGCTCACATGGTACTTCTCGTAAAAGATTGCCGAAATATGCCGAACACTTTCAAAGGTGAAGGTGCTGTGACCAATGTGCTTTATTTTGAGGTAAATGATACTAATCCGCTGAATGCGCTTGAATTCTTGACAGCAAGCGGTAAGTATTTCTTCGACCACGTTGTGCTGTTTGCCGCCAACATCAACTGGAATTCCGTGACCAATCGCGTTTATCTCAAGAACAACGAAAATGTGCAGTTCTTGCTCGACAATAACGAACAATACCTGCAACCGCTCCGCAAGGCGGGCATGAAAGTCATCATCAGTATATTGGGTAACCACGACCAGGCAGGGTGTGCTCAACTGTCGGATATGGGAGCCAAAGAGTTTGCCCGTGAATTGGCGGCCTATTGCCGTGCTTACAATCTGGATGGTGTTGCTTTTGATGATGAATATTCAAACTCGCCGGATTTATCGAATCCATGGCTCTCAACTCACTCTGCTTATGCGGGTTCACGGCTTATGTACGAATGTAAATCGGTAATGCCCGAGAAAATAGTTTCACTTTACAATCTTGGAGCAATGTATTCAAATAGTCTTCAAGTGATTGATGGAGTTGAGCCCGGTCAATATTGTGATTATGCTGTAGCCGACTATGGTGGTTCTGCAAGTCCTGGCATTGGTATGACACTGAAACAATGCGGTGGTATGTCAATAGAGCTTCGCCGTGGTAGTGGAAGTTCAAGTGAATCAACTGCACGTTCTAAAAAAGTAGCCGGCTATGGATACTATATGTTCTTTGCACTTGATCCTTCCCTATATGGTTCACAAGTATATAAGTGTCAAAATGTATGCAGAGGTCTGTATGACGAAGAACTTGTTTATCCAAGCCATTATTACAGTAAAAATAGTACAGAGCGTAAGGCTCTCTAACAGAAGTTTATATTTCACTTAAAAAAGATAAAGATGGACTTTCTAAAAAGAATAATGATAACATTGTTAGCAGCTACCATGTTATGGAGTTGTTCCGATGATGAATCGATTAATAATGGTAACGAGGCTATTATCTCATTATCTACCAATACTATTCAAGCAGATAAGAATGGAGGTGATGTTACCGTTACAGTGACTAGTTCGGGAGATTGGAGATTGTCAGGAGCGTGCGATTGGGCACATCCTTCAGTTACATCAGGAAAAGATGGTGACGTAGTTACTTTCACCATCGATCCTAATACAGCAGACGAAAAGCGTATTGCGATCTTTAAATTCTTTACAGGTTCTGTTGTGGTACCGTTACAAGTGGAAACTTTCCCCGACTATATTCTAGATTTACTTTCTGATGACAATCTGTCTATTTCGAAGGAAGAAAACCTTGTGCAAATTCAGCTCAACACAAATATAGCCGAACCTCTCATTACTTGTAGTGAGGGTAGTGAAGAATGGCTGAAGTTTGATAGGCGTAGTGATTTTGGTGGTAAAGTAATTTTATCATTTAAAGCGGTAACAAATGTAACTTATAAGGATCGTTCTGCAACAATCACCATTTCCAGTCCATTCGTTACCGATCCTATAAATGTCAATGTAAATCAAAAGCGAACGGAAGCTATTATTCCGGAAACAAATCTCTTAATGTATGACCTCGCGGCACGTACCATCTCTTTTAAAGTAAAATATAACATTGAGTATACCGTTTCAGTCACTCAAGGAGACGAATGGATAACTAAACAATCAGTGTCTCAACCGCAACCGGAAGATGATGGTTTAACAACAGTTACTTTGACTTATGGTCTTAGTAGTGCTACAGATACGCGTGGTGGTCTTATCCGAATTACCGATACCGACAATACTCTGACAAGTGACATTGCTGTAATTCAAAAGAATCCGAACATAGAGTTGGTAAGTATCCCGGATGATAACCTAAGAGCGCTTGTTATAAAAAACAAATGGGTTCTCTCTATTGCAGGTGATCAATGTGCCGTTTTGGAAGCCGGACTAGAAGCAACCTCATTAACAAACACATCGTATTACAGTAAGTTGATGGATCTTACCGGAATAGAAAGCTTCCCGAATCTTACTTCATTAAGTTTGGGATATTGTAACGAAATGAAAAAACTAGATATATCTGGATTGCATAAAGTAGAATCATTATCATTCCGTAATACGGAAAATTGCGAAGAATATAACTTTGGAGACAATCCGATTTCCCGTTTTAATTTGGGTGGTTCTCTTGCATATTCATATGCGGAAAGCCTTAAAATAAGTGGAAGTAAATTGGAAACATTGGATTTGAGTTATACTTCGTGGTATGCAGATTATGACTGTGTAACTTCTATTGATGTTTCTGAATGTCCGATGCTGAGAGAATTAAACGCTAAACGTAGCGATAAAGTTAAAACTCTTTATTTGAAGAAAGGTCAGAATATTCCAGATCTAACAAAATATGATACAACGACTATTGTTTATAAATAAAGAGGTTGTCATTTGGTATAGCTCAGTAAAATAAAGCTGTTTAATTCATTACTTATCATCTTTAAATAAAATCCTCTTGCTTTATCTTATTCATATAGAATGGTAGAGCAGGAGGATTTATCATTTGCTTCTTAATAACTGTTTTGGGAGATGAATTGTGCCACAGCATTGTCACAACCGTGCCATTCCTTTGTCACAGTTGTGCCATCGAATTGGCACGATTGTGACAAAGGAACGGCATTATTATGGCACTGTGGTTTAATGTTTTTAGTTGACCACTTTAAGGCTTATTTTCAAAGTCGGTTGA
>OGNV01000062.1_pt1 | contig 103461 bp, 89 predicted proteins | sample 1573561 | NCBI WGS metagenome assembly OGNV01 (sample SAMEA2581892, study PRJEB24529) | metagenome | biome: Human gut stool | place: China | collected 2011
GTACCTGGCTACGAACCAGGGGGTCGTGGGTTCGAATCCTGCCTGGCGCACCATCAAAAAGGTTGAGGTCTGCAGTCTGCGGACCTTTCTTTTTATCTGAGACCTTTGTAAGTGTTTGATTTTATTGGAAAATTCTTTTCGAGGGAAACTTCAGTAAATCCGAAGTCTCTGCTTTTTGAACTCCGATTGTTTTCCAAGATCACTCCAAATCTGAACGAAAACTGAGGAAAAAAACTCGGTAACGACAGTTCCAGAATAGAAAACGAGGTAACGTCTCCAAAGCTCGTTTTTTCAGCCTCAGAGCCAGTTATTCAATCCGGCATACACCAGCATCGAAACAATCACGGTTGCGGCCATATTGCGTGACCATACGGCGACAGCCACGGCGGTGCAAAGCCCCGTGATCGTGATTGGATTGGTGGTCATGAACTGCGGAGCTACGATAGCGGCCATCACGCAACCCGGAGCAGCTTCCAAAGCACGGCGAAACGCCGGTGAAATTGTTCTGTTTCGAAGCAGAAGCCATCCGATCAGGCGCGTGGAATAGGTGGCGCAGAACATGGCAAAAATCGTGAGTGCTTCACGAACATTAGGCAGAGACCAAATATCGGCAATCGGTGTTTCCATAAGAATTCCTTAGCCGGCTTGGTTTTCTGAATGCAGAGGCAGAAAGGCTGCAAGCACGAGCCCCGTCAGCGTTCCCAAAAGGACGCACCAGTGCGATGCCAGCCAGAAACTGCAGACGGCCGAAACGATACCGCTTGCCGTGAGCGGAAGGGCGTTTTTGAACCCCGGCCACATCAGTACGATGAGCGTGATGAAGGTGGCGGGAAAGGCCATCGAAAATCCCCATTGGTTGAGGTCGCCCAGCGTGCCGCCCATAAAGGCACCCAGTGCGGTCGAGCATGTCCATGGCAACCAGAAGCCAAGTCCCGTGCCGACATGAAAGGCGTAGCAGAAACATTCGTCTTCCGGAACGCCCGCGGCTTTTCTCCTTGAGATTTCCTGCATGCTTACGGCCCACACTTCGTCGCACATGAGGAAGAAAGCAAAGAGACTTTTGCCGGTGGAAAGTTTTCTGGTGTAGAGCGACAGTGCCATGCCCATCACAATGTGGCGGCTGTTGATAAGCCAAGTCGTAAAGGCAATCAAAAGCAGCGGAGGAGTCGCTGTCCAAAGGGCGACGGCGGCAAATTCGCTGCCGCCTGCGTAGTTGAAGAAGGACATGGCTGCTGCAGTTGGAACGCTCATGCCTTTATGGCAAGCCTGAGCTCCCAGAATGAAGCCCAACGGAAAGAAGCCCAACCAAAACGGCAGGGCGGCTTTAACGCCGCGAAGAGCATCGTGTACGGCAGTTCCGGACATACGGCTGGGCGAGAAAGAAAAGATCCGTCAAGGATAAACCTTGTTGCAGAAAAATGTGGTTGAGGATGCTGCGAGGTTAGCGATCGGGATGCGAAATTTCTCGATAAAGAAAAGCCACCGACAAACATCGATGGCTTCAAAGGTCTACGAGAAAAATTCTCCAATTGCCTTCTGGCTCAAAACGGAGTTTTTCAATATTCCCGTCTCCCTGAATAGTTTTTTTTGTTCCTGTAGCAAGTGTTCGTCCAAGTCCTGGATAGGTAAATTTTCGATCGAATTCAAATCAATCCGGTCGCCGTCAAAATCGCCTTGGAAGAAACGATTGAGCCCCAGACCATTAGGACAAAGTAGATCAAAGATTACTTTGGCCTTGTTTCCGGCTCCCAAGTGCTTCTTCAGATCGATTTCGATATTCGGAAGTTCGTCTAAGGAGCTTTCATAATCTAAGGCAGTGGCGATGGCGCCATACTTGCCGGATTGTAAAGCTCTAACGTTGAACATCATAGTAACTTGTAAATGTTTTTAATGCAACCTTGAAGCTCACTAACTAGATTGTTTAACTCTTCTAGAGAATCAATAACTCGACTAGTGTTGATGGCTTGATTAGTATGGAATATAGTATGTCTGTGTTTGTGGTATAAGGCATATCCTTTGTTCAGGATATTGATGGATTTAGAATCTATATTTCTGATAGTGCAATTAAAATTTCCAGTACTTGTATCTTTTATGAAGAAACTGCCAAACCCATCTTTACCGACAGGATATTTGTGATGAGAAAGTAACTTTTTAAGAGCAGCTTCAAGGGAACGCAACTCAGGGAACAAAAGCATGGAATAATCTGGTAAATCAGGAGAGGCCAGACGAACACACATGCCAGATATCAAAGATTTTTTGACAAATCCATCTAATTTGGGAAAAACTGCCCCAAAAATTTGTTTTAATATACCTTCTGCGACTACACTACTTACATTTTCCGTCCTTGTGCCATCCTTACAATATAAAACCTGTTCAAGAGATCCTTTATCAAGAACTTGAGACAAAGGATAGATGAAGGCCTTGTAACTAGATAATGGTCTTCCTTGGATTAAAAGAGTTCGAGTGCTAAAGTAAGTAATTGTTATAGAGTCGTGGTATTTTTTCGAAGTGATTGTGTACTTGATGTTGTTGTTTGTTTCAGTTTTATCGATTGCAAAATTTTCTTCGTTTATTTCTGATAAAACAAGATCAAGGTTATCTTTGAAGACACTCTTTAGAGCTAAATTCACAGCAACACAAGCGTCAGGATGAATAGAGTCTTTTATTGTTTGTGCTAGCAATAAGCCAAGACGAGTGTTTTTCCCTAGCTTGTACTGAATTGTGGTTGTGCCATCGTTACAGAAATGGAGAACGACCGTTGAGGACGGTTCTCCAGTCTTACCGAATTCAATACGGCATTTGTTGTCGGAAACTTTGTTTTCGTAACAAAAACCGTGTTGCTTCATGAATTCATCGATGATTCCATCGATGCTGTCACGGTCTAGATTAAGTCTGGCATAATCAGAAACAGATTCTTTGGTGGCCATTCTGAGCTCTCGTAGAAAGTTAGTTACTAATGTTGGTATGGCACCTGATAGGCGACTGCTCATCGTATTGTAATTGTAGGTATTGAGCAAATCAATCGGGGAAAGACTCGATGACGGCCACCAAATGTAGTGTCTAGTGCCTACGATTTCTGACTTTTCAACGCAAAATTAGTTCTGTCGACTCTCAGGTCGGCGATTGAGGGGTTGAATTGATGACCCTCATGTAACCCGTTATTTAAGATAACCTGGACATTGCGAGGACTGAATATCTTTTGAGGTTTTTTGATGCTTCTTTTCCTCCAAGGTGCCTCGCATGCGGGTAAAACAACGTTTGCCAAACATCTGGCCAGGCTCACGGGTGCGAGCGTAGTGTCCCTGGATCTGCTCAAAATGGGCCTGATCAAGTCCGGTAACACTGATTTTTCCGGTCTCACACCCGAGGACGACGAGGCGATTGCCGAGCGCCTCTGGCCCATTGTGCGCGAGATGGCACGTGTCGCCGATGAAAACGGTCAGTCGTTGATCATCGAAGGAGTGTCTTTGCCGGTTGTCGAGGCAGGGAGGTTTGCGCACGGATTGGGAAAGAGCCGCGCTGCAGCCTTTGCCATCGTCTTTTCTGAAAAATACATCCGCAACCACTACGAACTTATCTGTCAGAAGGCAAGCGCATCCGAACGTCGTGTGCATCAGGATCCTCCGGCACTGATCGATTTGTTGTCCGACCATGCCTCGATTCGAAGCGATGCCATAAATAACGGCTGGACGCTGCTAGAAATCGATTCCCCGGACGTGTGGGAGCGAAAGATTGGGCGACAGCAGGACTTCCCCGCGGAAATTCTCAAGGCGCTGGCCGCATAATCAACGGCGTTTGTCCGGCGTCAAAGCGCAAAAGAGCAAAGAATCTTCGGCGCGGCGTATAGTGAAGAGCATGTCTTTCGTCGCCAACTTGGTTCTCAAAATCCATGAGCAGCGATCTTTGGTTCTTTGCCTTCGTGGCCTTCGTTGCCTGTGTGACGCCGGGCGCCGGCGTGCTCTACACCGTTACTTCCTCGTTTAGACTGGGAAAAAGCGGAGCTTGGGCGGCTCCGTTGGGCAACTGCACAGGCATCATCGCGATGTCAATTGTTTCGGCTACCGGGTTGGGTGCCGTTATTCAGGCAACGCCTGCGCTGTTTTACGGACTTCAGGCCGTTGGCGCGCTGATGCTGGTCTGGTTCGGATGGAAGAACTGGAAGGCTAAGCCCATTAATCTGACAGCGGCCGGAAACAATCCCGCGGTGGAAGACAAGGTACGCTCGCACAATCTGCGCTCGGCATACGTCTGTGCGATGCTGTTGCAGACCACAAATCCCATGCTGATCGTGTTCCTGCTCTCGCTGCTGCCGCAGTTCATCACGCCGCAGCACGACTACGTCTCCCGCATGACGACGCTGATCAGCATCTTCGCGGCCGTGGGCCTCACCGTTCATCTTGGCTACGGCTTCGTGGCGGCCTTTGCTTCACACCATCTGCAAAACAAGAAGTTTTTGTCCTGGGTCAACAAGGTGAGTGCCGTGTTGTTTTGGCTCTTGGCCATCGGCGTTTTCTGGTCGCTATTTACCATGCCGCAAGCGGCGTGACGAAACAGAAACGAAAAAGGCGCCGCCTCCGACAATGGAGCAGCGCCTTTGAGCTCTTGGAAGGCTCGAATTAGAAGCCGGCCTTTTTCAGACCTTCTTCAATGCGGGCAAGCACGGTCTGCTTGCCGAAGAGTTCCAGCGTCTTGTCGATCTGCGGGACTTTGTCGGCACCGCAAACGAGCACGCGAAGCGGAGTGGCAACCGGGCCCATCTTGATGCCCTGGGCTTCCATGACGCTCTTGATGACGCCATAGATTTCGGGAGCCTTGAAGTTTTCAAGAGCTTTGATGCCTTCCACAAAAGCGGCAAGCGCCTTGCGGTTTTCTTCGGTCAAAGCGGCCTGGAGGGCTTCTTCGGTGGGCTCTGCGGGCTTGTAGAAGAAGAGAGCCTGATCGGCAAGCGCTTCGAGCGTTGCGGCACGGGTCTTAAGAAGGGCGCAGACGCCAGCCAGATCGGGGCCGCCGTCAACGACGCCGCCACGCTTTTCAATGCGGGCTTTGACGAGTCCGGCCAAACGCTGATCGTCGGCTTCCTTCATGTACTGAGCGTTGAGCCATTCGAACTTCTTGAAGTCAATACGAGCGGCAGCCTTGGAGACGCCGCGTAGCTCGAACACTTCGGCGAGTTCTTCGCGCGTGAACTTTTCCATGTTGCCGTGGCCCCAGCCGAGGCGAGCCAGGTAGTTGAATACGGCTTCGGGCAGGAAGCCTCGGGCTTCGTATTCCATGACGGACACCGAGCCGTGGCGCTTGGAGAGCTTCTGGCCGTCGGGACCGTTGATGAGCGGCAGGTGCGCAAACACCGGTACTTCAGCGCCCAGAGCTTTGTAGAGGTTGATCTGGCGAGGCGTGTTGTTGATGTGGTCTGCACCGCGGATCACATGGCTCACCTTCATGTCCCAATCGTCGATCACAACGGCAAAGTTGTAAGTGGGAATGCCGTCGCGCATGATGATGAGGTCGTCGAGCTCTTTGTTGGCGATGGTGATGCGGCCGTAGACGGCGTCGTCCCAGGTCACTTCACCGTCGTCGGGATTGCGGAAGCGAATGACGGGCTTGACGCCTTCGGGAATGGGCTTGCCTACGCAGTTCTCAGGGCGCCAACGGCCGTCGTAACGCGGCTTGATACCGGCAGCGCGCTGGGCTTCACGCATGGCGTCGAGCTCTTCGGGCGTGGCGTAGCACTTATATGCCAAACCCTTGGCGAGCATTTCATCGACGACTTCACGGTAACGTTCCAGGCGATCCATCTGATAGATCGGACCTTCATCGTAATCGAGGTTGAGCCACTTCATCGAGTCGAGAATGACTTGCGTGGCTTCTGCTGTGGAGCGCTTCTGATCGGTGTCTTCGATACGAAGCAGGAACTTGCCGTCGAAGTGACGTGCAACGGCCCAGCAGTAGATGGCGGTACGGGCGGTGCCCAAGTGCATCATGCCCGTCGGGGACGGTGCGATGCGAGTGCGAATTTCTTTCATTGTTCTTTGAGAGGAAAAAGTCTGTGCGCGAAGGCGCAATCGACACAAATCAGACGAAACGACGCCCCGATGTTTTTTCGGTGCGTTTGCGTCAGAGACACCGCATTTTAGCCGAGTCGCCAAAGGCCTGTTCGTTAAAGCGCGTGTGCTCGACACATGGATGCAATCAAGAAGCCACAACAAAAAGCCGCCCAAACGAGGACGGCTTATTCAAGAGTAGGTGAGGTTTCGATCAGAAGACCGGAACCACGCCGCCCTTGTAGGTGTTGATCATGTATTCCTTGACCTTGGGGCTCGTGAGCGCCTTCACGAGAGCCTGCACGGCCGGGTTCTGTTCGTCGCCCAAGCGGCAGGCGACAACAACGGCGTAGGGGCTGTCCTTGTTTTCAAGGTAGATGGAGTCCTTGATCGGATTCAAGCCGACACCCAGGGCATAGTTGGAGTTGACGATCGCGACGTCAACATCGTCGAGAGTGCGTGGTACCTGTGCGGCCTCTACTTCGGTAAAGCGCAGACGCTTGGGATTGTCGGCGATGTCCAAGGGTGTTGCGGTGGCGCCGGCTCCGTCCTTGAGTTTGATGACGCCCGCTGACTGCAGCAGCAACAACGCGCGGCCGCCGTTGGCAGGATCGTTGGGAATGGAGATGCGCGCGCCCTTGGGCAGGTCGTTTAGCGACTTGACGCGTTTGGAGTATGCGGCCATCGGCAGAATGTGAATCGGTGCAACGGAGGCGATCTTAAGGCCTCGACTCTTGACGGCGTCGTCTAGAAAGGGTTTGTGCTGGTAGTAGTTAGCGGTGACTTCTTTGGCGTCAAGGGCGATGTTGGGGCTCACGAAGTCGGAGAATTCGACGACCTTTAGGTCGTACCCTTGTGCTTTGAGGTCCGGCGCGACCAAACGGAGAATATCGCCGTGCGGAACGGGGGTGGCGGCCACAGTGAGTTCGGCCGCGGTGAGCCCCGCGGAGAGAAGCGACAACAAGGCCGCAGTCAGAATCTGCTTTTTCACGTCAAATGCTCCCAGAGATGTTCTTATGTTCGATTTTCCAACTATAACCGAGCATCGGAGTGACTTTGATACGGCAGAGAAGCAATTTGTGTTGTTTTCGGTGTTTTCTTGCGGTATTACCTTGAGCGCAAACAAAACCGACGCTGTTTCCACTCGGAAGCAGCGTCGGTGAGTCGTTCGTTCAGAATGGAATCAAACGCTTATCAGCAGCGCTTGGCGAGTTCTTCGGCCTTGCCGACGTAGGTCGCAGGCGTCAGTTCCATCAGACGTTCCTTGGCTTCGGCCGGGATTTCCAGCGTGGTGATGAATTCACGCATGGTCTGAGCATCCATATGGCCCTTGCCGCGGGTCAGAGCCTTGAGCTTTTCGTAGGGCTTCGGAACACCGTAGCGGCGCATCACGGTCTGGACGGCTTCGGCGAGCACTTCCCAGGCGCGGTTGATGTCGTCGGCAACAACCTGCTCGTTGAGTTCGAGCTTGCCCAGACCACGTTCCAGAGCGGCGTAGGCTACAAAGCAGTAGCCGAAGGCCACACCCAGATTGCGCAGCACCGTGGAGTCGGTAAGGTCGCGCTGCCAGCGGCTGATCGGCAGCTTGCCGGCGAGATGATTCAGAAGAGCGTTGGCGATGCCGAGATTGCCTTCGGAGTTTTCAAAGTCGATCGGATTGACCTTGTGCGGCATCGTGGAGCTGCCGACTTCGCCTTCCTTGAGCTTCTGCTTGAAGAAGCCCATGGAGATGTAGCCCCAGACGTCGCGGTCGAAGTCGATGAGAACCGTGTTGGCGCGTTCGATCTCGTGGAAGAGTTCGGCCATGTAGTCGTGCGGTTCGATCTGGATGGTGTGCGTGTTGAAGGTCACGCCCAGGCGTTCTTCGATCACGCGCTTGCTGTGAGCTTCCCAGTCGTAGTCGGGGTAGGCGATGAGATGGGCGTTGAAGTTACCCACGGCGCCGTTCATCTTGGCGTAGAACTTGACGGCGTCGATCGCTTCGATGATGCGGGTCAGACGCACGGCGACGTTGGCCATTTCCTTGCCGACCGTCGTCGGACTGGCAGTCTGGCCGTGCGTGCGCGAAAGCATCGGAACGGCGGCCCAGCGGTGCGCAAATTCACGGATGTGATCGCGGATGGCGGTGAGGCGTTCCACGAGAGCCTTGCGGCCGGCGGTGAGCATCAGCGCATGGCTCGTGTTGTTGATGTCTTCGCTCGTGCAAGCGAAGTGCACGAATTCGGAGGCCTTGGCAAGTTCTTCGTCGTGAGCGACCTTTTCCTTGATCCAGTATTCCACGGCCTTGACGTCGTGGTTGGTGCGGGCTTCGATCGTCTTGATCTCTTCGCAGTCGCTTTCCGTGAAGTTGTCGGCCAAGCCGCGCAGGAATGCCTGACCGTGGGCGCTGATCGGAGCGAGTTCTTCAAAACCGGCTTCCGACAAAGCGATCAGCCATTCGACTTCAACGCGCACGCGGGCGTTCATGAAAGCCGATTCGGAGAAAATGCCGCGCAGGACTTCACATTGACGGGCATAACGACCGTCAAGAGGACTCAGGGCGGTAAGAGAGGAAAGTGTCTGCATAGGTGCTTAAATAAAAGAAAAGAGGCGCAAAGAGAACAAGCGCCCGGAGTTTCTGATCAATCCCATTATTTTACCGCGTCCGAGGCCTGTCTTTTCGAGCTTTCGACAAACAGAACCTTTACCGGGATTTGCCTTGTCTTTACGTTTCTTTGCGAGAGCTCGGCGTAAAGTTCACCTTAGGAAAACAGCCGAGCGAGAAAACAAAAAGCTCGCCGGATGACACAGGAAAAAACAGCTGCTTTACGGAAACAGCACTTCCAGAAAGCAGGTGCCTTAACCGAATAAGACACGTTAGAGGTTGATTATGAAAGTGAAGACTCCCCTTGCAGCAGTTGCCTTTGCAACAATCGCCGGTTTTGCCGGAATGGCTTTCGCCGCTTCGAATGCCGCTCCGACCACGACAAATGCCCCTTGCGTTGAGCAGATGCGCGCCGATTACGCCGAACTCGCACAGGCCATGAATCTTACCGGTCCCGCCAAGCAGGCGTTCGACAAGTACGTCGCCAGTCGTCAGGAAATCGCCGGCAAGCACTTTGCCTGGCACAAAGCCCGCGACGGCAAGCGCCCGGCCAATCGTGAAGAAGCCATGCGTTTCCGCGCCGAACACATGAAAGTTCGTGCTGACATGCTCGAGCAGATCGCTTCGGCCCGTGAACTGCTCGACAAGAGCCTCACGCCCGAACAGCAGGCCATGATGGACGAGTATGAGCCCCGCTACGGAGTGGGTCCGGGTTACGGCCGTGGCATGGGACCCCGCGCCGGCATGAACGGTCCGCGCCACCACTATCGCGGTCATCGCGGTGACTGGGGCTACGGTCCCGGTTGCGGCGGCTACGGTTACGGCCCGGGTTGCGCCGGCGGTCCCGGTTGTGTCTACAACAATGGCCCGCGCTGCGGAGACGGCTGGGGTTGGCATGGTCCCCGCCATGGCTACGGCCAGTATGGTTATGGCCCCGGTTGCCGCTGGTAAGCCTTAAGTTAGAATCCTTTACATGAGGATTCAGGCCCGCACCTCTGACTGCAGTCAATGCAGCAAGCTGGGTGCGGGTTTTTCATTTTTAGGAGCAAGCTACGTGACAAGAAGGTTCGAGAACGTGAGCCTTTTTGACGATACGCCCCCGATGTCCGGCCCCGTTGTTGCCGAGCCGGCCGATCGGGATCTTGTGCGTACGGCGCAGAAGCTGCCGCGCAACATCTATCTGGGAACGTCGAGCTGGAATTTCCCCGGGTGGAGAGGCATCGTTTGGTCGCATGCTTCCGGATTGTCACAGCTTTCTCAACAGGGGTTGCCCGCATACTCCAAGTATCCGATTTTCCGAACGGTCGGCATTGACAGAGCCTTCTATCGGCCTTTGCAGAAAAATGTTTATGCCGGTTTTGCCGATCAGGTGCCAGACGATTTTCGCTTTCTTGTCAAAGCGCCTCAGATCGTCTGCGACAGTGTGCTGCGTGATCACACGGGCAGGCCCATGCACGCCAATCCCGATTACCTTAACGCAAATCGGGCGCTCGAGGAATTTGTGCTGCCCGCCGTGGAAGGACTTGGAAACAAAGCCGGCGTACTCGTTTTTGAGATGCCCAACATTCCGCGGCACGCCCTGATTGAGCGTCCTGCGCAATACGCAGCCATCGCCACGATGGCGGATTTCTTTTCCCAGATTAAGTCGAGGATGCCGACGCAATCCGTGACGCTTGCCGTCGAAATGCGCACGCGTGTGTTGCTTACGCCGCGCTGGGTAAAGGAAATGGCAAGCACCGGCGTGCGCCCCGTTTTGTCGCTTCATCCTTCGATGCCGAGCATCATGCGTCAAACCGATATGCTGAGGCTTTTTGATGCTCCGGGCGTTGAAGTCGGCCCTTGGCAGGCTGCCGGAGACATCGTTATTCGTTGGTCGCTCGCTGCCGGAGGCACCTACTCGGGACTTAAGCGCGATTGGGCGCCCTTTAACAGGATTCAACAGGAAGACATCGTGGCGCGAGAGGGCATCGTTTGGCTTTTAAAGCTTGCCAAAGCGTCCGGTGTGCGAGCTTTCGTTGTGGCCAATAACAAAGCCGAGGGCTGCGCGCCGCTTACCATGCGCGCCATTGCCGAGAGTTTGACCGGTACCTAACAAAAAGCGAAGCCGGAGTAACCTTACTTCGCTTCAAAGTATTAACGACGAGGACCGCCGCCGGGGCCGCCCGGACCTCCGCCGCCAGGCCCAGGGCCCCCGGGACCACCAGCTGGTCCACCGCCGGGACCGCCGGCGCCGGGGCTGCCGGGAGGCGGACCGGGACGACGATGATGATGCGGACAGCCTGTCAAAACCAATGCCGATAAGGCAATGGCTGCTGCCAGTAATGTGCGTCTCTTTTCCATACGTTATCTCTTGTTTGAAACACAGGAGGTATCGGCTTTCAAAGAGGATACCAAGTTGATTTTACGGGAGATTTTGGCTGATTTTGACGCGATCGGAGGCGAAATTCAGCGTTGCCGACGTTGAATAAAAAAACAAAGTGAACTTCCGGCTTTATCCAAAGTCAACTTTCGGATTTATCAGGATTCTTTGCTCACAGAGTTCGTTTCTCGAAGGACTGACTGAATTAGGACCAGACACTAATTGGGGCGTTTCTTGCCTCGGGCTCAAAGGTCACCCCTTCGACGGGAGTACCGATTGTGATCCAGGCAACGAGTTTTTCGGATCGATCTTTACAGAAAGCTGCTTGAAGAATCGGGCTTTCAAGGATGGATCCCGAAAGTGTGATGGCGCCGAACCCTTGAACCTTGAGTGCCAACAGGAACTGCTCCAATGCGGCACCGGCAGAAATCAGGGATTCCGTAGCGTTGCCGTTGGCAGACAGGTTCACCACGAAGGCGACAAGCAAAGGCCCCTTGAAGGCTTTGCTGGCGGCGCGTTCTTGTTTTTCTTCATCGGAGCCCTGCATGGCGGCTGCGCCGCGAAAGAGTTCGGCTAGTTTGTCGCGCTTGATGTCAGGGATGACGACGAAGCGGCAGGGAAAATCGTCGCCATGCACCGGGGCGCGCAGGGCGGCGCGGGCAGCGGTCTCGATCTGATCTTTCGTCGGAAACGGCAGCGTCAGATACTTGGGCTTGAGACTGCGGCGGGTGAGAAGAGCATTTAAAAGTTCGTTGGCCATGTTCGGTCCTCTAAAAGTTGTCCTTTGGATTCTAGAACCAACGACCGGCAACAAGGCACACCGGGGGGAACTGTTCGGTTTTGCAAAGATTCCTCTCCGCGGATTCGACTCTAGCGGGGAGTAGGTCGGTTGTTTTCGTGGATTAGCGTTTATCCGCGAAGCTTCATTAGAACGTGCTCATGCCGAACATACTAAAAAAAGCCGCATCCAATGAAGAATGCGGCTTTGAAGGCAACTGTTGAGAAATGACAGTTGCGGACCCTTATATCAGAGGAGACTTAGATTTTTTCCAGGCGCACAGGAATACCGGTACGGCAGTTGCCGGCTGCCCAGTAGTCGTTAAGTGCAGAAACCTTGCCCGGACGCGTTGGGTCATACGGCACCAAGTGGTTGACTGCTACACCTCCGGCGCGAGCTTTGATGCCAGGTAGTTTCTTGCCGTCAACGATGCGGTCTTCCGCGCCATAAGCCCAGTGTCCGTATGCATGAGCAATACAGACTGAACCCGGTGCGACACCTTCGTCGCAGTAGAGAATGCCCTGAGCCGGTGTGCCGTTGGGGCTTACGATGCGAACTTTGTCGCCCTTCTTCAGGCCAAGCTTCTTAGCGGTGGCGGAGTGCACTTGCACGAAGTTCTCGGGAGAGATTTCCGTGCAGTGAGCAAAGGCAACGGAGTAGTTGCTGCGCAAAATGGGCTTAAAGCTGCTCATGAGCAACGGGAAGTCTTTTTTACTCCAATGCTTGCTCCAGCTGTCACCGTTAAAGAAGCGGGGTTCGTCAAGCACGGGCACGCCCGGATAAGGCTTGCCGGAGTAGCAGTGACGAATGGCAGGCATGGCAGGATTGAAGAATTGCAGATACTTGCCGCCGCCGTTGAACATGAAGTTGCCGTTGTAGCGCTCGGGTTCGTCATAGTAACCGCCGCGAGACAGCAAGGCTTCGACCTTGGCGGCCTCAGCTTTGGTCAGACGCGGAGAAACCATCTTCATTGCGCGATCCAGGCCGGCAAATTTACGGTCGGAGGCCGTCACCTTGGGCAGGTTCGCGCACTGTTCGGCGACGTTGCTCAAATAGCGTGCATACCAGTCGTCATAGGTAAGCAAATCCGCTTTGCCGCCATCTTTTTTAGCGATAGCTCCCTTGCCGAAGCCCGGAAGCTTCATGGCTGCCGCGCAGTCAAAGAGGAACTCTTCCATGCAGACATGGCGTCCTTTCTTATTGACAACGGTTCGCGGTTCAACGACCGGAACACCTGCCACGACGCAGACATTAAAGTTGCCCCACGTACGGTCGCAAGCGTATTCCTCGTACATGACACGATCAGGGATGATGTAGTCGGCGTAGCAATTTGTCTCATTGATGAAAGCGTCAATTGCGACAAACAGCGGCAAAGACTTGGGATCCTTAACTGCATCAATGACTTTGGAGTTAATGCTTGATGCGCTGTAGAGCACATTACTGCGCCAATTGATGAGAGCCTTGGCAGGATACGGATCCTTGTTGGCCAAAGCTACAAACATCTCCGCAGCATTGCCCGCCACGTAACCCGGGTTCATCGGGTGATACACATGGCTGGCGGGGTAGGGGTTCTTGCCTGCTTTGACCTTTTCTTTGTATTCGGTCGAATCTTCGTAGGGAGCATTGAAGCAGACATTCATGGTGGCTGTTTGTTCAGCAGCCCCGGCAACCTCACCGAGGTTGTAGTTTCCTTCAAAGCCCATGAAGGCGCCGTTGCCGTAGAGGGCGCCGCCCTTGACGTCATGACTGCCCGCGAGCGAATTAAGGATGCAAAGCAACCAGGCGCTCATGATGGCATCAGCACCGTTGTTGCCGGCATTGGAGACGGCGACAACTCGGCGGTTGTGCGAGCAGAACTCCCGTGCAATTTCCTGCATACGTTCAACCGATGCGCCGCATCGCTGAGAGTACTCCTTCATGGAATAGCGAAGGGCCTCTTTACGCAGAAGTTCAAGGCTTGATACGAGACGAACGCTGGAGCCGTCGGTCTTTTTGAAGGAACCGTCCACAAAAAGGTCGGCCGGACCGGCTGTTTCGGCATTGACCAACTTACCGTCGACAGCGACGACGCCTTGGGCATCCTTACCCAAGCCGAAATCTTTGGCCAGAGCCGGCGTTTGCGTCTTAATATCAATCAACAGCGTTGCATTGGTCCAGTTGATTTCGCCGTTTTTCTTGGCGCAAGCTTCATTGGGATTGCGCAGGAAAGACTCCAGATAGAGCTTTTCTTCAAAAATCGTGCGTACCAAACCGTAAAGGAATGCAGTATCGCTGCCGGGAAGAATCGGCTGCCAGCGTGCTTCGGTATTGTTCACAACATTGCCGCGCAAAATGGGGTCAACGCAAACGTATTTCACCTTGCGATCGACTCGTGCATCGGCGACAGCGCGACCAAGACGGTTGATACTTGCTCCGGAAGAGCCCGGCGAAGTGCCCATGAAAATGGCGTATTCGAAATTGTTCCAATCGACATCGCACATACCGGCCGCCACTTCGGGGGCCAAGCCGAGCGAATAGCCAACGCCGACTGCAGCGCCGCAGTAGGCATGTTTGGTGCAAAGATTGACGGAGCCGAAGGCCTGCGTGATGAAGCGACGATAAAAGCCGCCGCGCATGGTGTCTTCTTCGTTAAACGTCGCAAAAAGCTGATTGGCGGCCGTGCCGAATTCAGGGTAGCCTTTGCGAGCGGGCGTTTTTAGGTCGCGGATTTTTCTCAGACCGTCGACATGACCTTCGCCAAACAGATTGCCGCCTTCGACAATTTCCTTTACTGCCTGTTCGTAGGAAATGGTCTTCCACTTGTTTTCACCGCGCTTGCCGGCGCGCTTGAGCACTTGAGTGACTCGTCGCGGATCAGTGATGCTGTCGGGGCCCGATGAACCTTTGCCGCAAACCGTTGCGCGATGTTCCAGGCCTGCATCGCCGGTGAGCATTTCAAACGCTTTTTCAACCGGAGTGTTCAGAGGCAAAGGTTTGCCGCCGGAGACTACCTCGCAGTACGGATTGCCGGCCACTCTCGTGACCGTATTTGTTTTTTCATCCACACGATAGCGAAGACCGCACATATTGTTGCAGGTAAAGCATCGGGTAAAGCCGACGCGGATGCCGTCACGCACCTGCAACTTGCCGTTGACACGGACGAATTCGGGGGCTGCGGCGTTACCGAAGACGGGTTTTTTGATGTCTTGACTCATGTGAAATCCTCTTAACGCTGCCATTGAATCGGTTTGGTCTGAAGCATGGCCTTATCATCGATGTCATCAGGCAGACCGATGTAGAAGATGTTGGGTTTGGTGCCAAGGTCGGACAACAGAGCGTAAACCTTGTTTTCTTTCACCAGGCGATAAATTTCGCTGTTTTCGTCATTCAGGTCGCCGAATACGCGAGCCTTGCCGATGCAAGTTTCTACGCAAGCCGGCAACAGCCCTTCCTGTAATCGGTGGATGCAGAAATTGCATTTTTCAGGAGCTGTCTTAAATTCGGGATCAGCCTTGCGGGCGCCGTACGGGCAGGCTTTGGTGCAAGCCTGACAGTGGATGCACTTGTTGTAGTCAATGACGACGATGCCGTCTTCGGGACGTTTGTACGTGGCTTTGGCGGGACACACGGCTACGCAGGGCGGGTTGTCGCAATGGTTGCATTGGTGCGGCATCGGCAAGACAGCGCTGCCGAAGGACTTTCCTGTGACCGTGACTTGACTGACGTCGGTTCGGCTGCGGCCGACAGGCGTCTTGTTTTCCATGGCGCAGCTTACGGTGCATGAAAGGCAGCCGGTGCAGCGTCGAACGTCAAAGACCATGGCATAGCGCTTGCCGGGGGTTTTGGCCAAGAGCTGCGCGCTGGGAATCAGGGTAAAAGCCGTTCCTGCCGCCATCATCTCTAGCAGTGAGCGTCGATTGATCAGCATAGTTTTTCTGTGTACGTAGGAGCCGAGCTCCGTCCGAACGAGAATCGTTCGGGCAGAGTCCGGCTGAATTTAGGAGGTAGAGACAGACAAGTTACTTGGAGACCTTGGCGTACCACAGGTTGTGGTTCTGCTTGGCCCAGTTTTCGTCGCACTTGCCGTTGATCATGTTCTGCATGCCGCCTTCGCTCATCACAGCGCCCATGAAGATATGGATCACGGTGAAGGCGCCGAGCACGACAGCACTGATGATGTGGATGATCAGAGCCAGCAATGCGCCGTTCTTATCCACTCCGCCGAAAAGATCCGGATAGAGCATCATCAGGCCTGTGACAATCAAGGCCAGGCCGAAGATGAAGACGGTCCAGAAATAAGCCTTCTCACCGGCGTTGGCAAAACCAGCATCCGGATGCTTGGCTTTACCGCCGAAGTTGATGTACCCACCGAGGCAGGCAAACCATTTGGCGTCGCAGCTTTCAGGGAACTGACGAGCAGCCCATTTGATCATGATGATCACGGCGCCGACGATGAAGGGGAAGGCGAAGAAGTTATGGAACATCACGCTTGCATCCACAAAGGAGGCAAAGTGCGTCGGGCTCATCAGAGGCTCGAGCCAGAAGCGGCCGGCACCGATGACCAATCCCGAAAGAATCAGGATCAGGCAGGGAATGGCGGCAAGCCAGTGCAGAGCCACATCAAGCGGAGACCAGCGGTTGATCAGTTTTCCGGAAAAGCCGTTTTCAAGCTTTGCCCGGCCATTGAAGATCACGAAAATCGTGAAGAGAATGGCGACGAGAACAACGCTCATGAAAATGACGTTGCCGATCGTTGCAGCCGATTGAACGAAGGAAAGGTAACCTTCGCTAACGCCTTCGGGCAGATAGGTCTTGGTGTAAGCCGGGTTGCTGGCGTAGCCCAACAATTGAGGAATGTCGTTGTTGACAACATGCTCCTGGACTTGCATCCAAAACTCGGGCTGGTGCACGGCGGTCTCTTCGGCAGCGGCGGCCGCCGTCGTGAGGGTCATGCCGGAAAGGAAAGCCAATTTTTTCATATCGAATCCTTTGTCCCGTGAAGGGAACGGGGAGGTTGAACGACAGCAGTCGTCTCTTCCCCTGACATGGTGTTGCTAAGTGCAATGTCCTTGTGCTGAACCGTGAGCAGTTCGGAAAGCGCCTGTGCCCAAGCGCGCCAGAACGGATGTCTGGCATCCTGCTGCATGGCTTCGAGGAACTTCCCGGCCCAGTGGCCGAGATGTTCAGCCCAGAAGCGAGATGCCGCTTCTCTGAGCAGTTCGGCTTCCTGCGTTTTGCCTTCTTTTTCGTAGGCTGACGCAAAAGCATGCGTGGCGTAACAGAACTCCAGTTCATAGCCGAAGAAGTCAACGGGCTCGTTCATGTCGCCGACAGCGAGTCCGATTTCTTCATAGGAGTACTGAACGGCGGCGCTGAAACGATTGTTCAGCACACGTCTTCCGGTACGCCAGACGCTTTCGTAGGGCGGCACGGTCAGTCGATAAGGACCAATGCACATACGATTGAATTCCGCTTCGGCTTCGTCGGTGTCGCTCGCGGCCTGAGCGCACGCCAGTGCAAGGTCTTTGCGGTCGTATTTCTGAGCCCAGATTCCGAGCTCTTCATAGACCGAGGCCTTGGCAGGATGAAAGACGGGCTCTTTGAACAGCTTCAGAGCCGACACAAACGAATCGATCTGCGAGACAGTCATCAACGACGCTCCCTGATGATGATCATGTTGGGTTCATTGATGCCGTTCTTGTAGCCGATGCCGGAGCGCGAGGCAGATTTCTTGCTCGCGAGCACCTGAGCTATATTGCCGGCTTCAAGACACTTCACCGGGCAGCCGTCGACGCAAGCCGGGTTCAGACCCGCATCAAGCAGCTCAACGCAGAGGTTGCACTTGGCAGCCTTGCCGTCGAGCTTGCTGATGACGATTGCGTCATAGGGGCAAGCGCTCTTGCAGAGACCGCAGCCCGTGCAACGGTTGCGATCAAGCACCACGATGCCGTCGGGACGTTTCGTAAAGCAGTTGGCCGGACAAACCGCCATGCAGCTCGGATTGGTGCAATGCATGCAGGCGTGCGAGAGCCACACGTCGCGGACTCGACCCTCAGCGTCCTTGACCTCATAGAGATCAACCTTGCGGAAGCGAACGTCTTCAGGCAATTCGTTATGAATTTGGCAGGCTACCGTGCATCCGCCGCAACCGACGCAGTTTTCCTGGCGGAAGATGAAGCCTTTTTGCAGTTTATTTGTCATGGTCTATCCTCCCTCAGGCCTTTTCCACGTTCACGCGGGTGGAATGGTATGCAGAGCATCCACCCATATCGGTCAGACGCGAAGTCGTCAGCGTATTGGTGTTGTTCTTGCCGTAAGGATTGGTGCTGCGCCAATTGCACTTGGCGGTACGAACAACGCCGGGTCCGACGCGTGTAGACACACGTGCGATGAAATAAGCTTCGCCGCGCTGGTTGGTCAAACGAACTCGATCGCCCATCTTGATGCCGAGTTTCTGGGCATCTTCCGGACTGATTTCGCATTCGTAAGCGTTAAATGCGCGGATGTACTTCACGTTGTAGAAGGAGGAATTGACACGCTGCGGAATACCGGGAGAGAGCAGACGGAACGGAAGTTTCTTCTCAACTTCGGGCATATCGTCTTCGCACAGGCCCAGATCAATGACAGGATCGAAACCGGCGCGCTTCATCATTTCGGAATAAAGCTCGATCTTGCCGGATTCGGTGCCGCACTTGCCGCCGGAGCGTACGGGAACGCTGGAGGGATAAGGCAGCTTGATCCACTTTTCCTTCTGCAGGCGTTCGAGGGTGATGCCCTGATACCAAGGTGCCTTGGTATTGAGCAGCTGGCGCATGATGTCAAAGGACGTATCCTTGAAGGCCTGGTCCTTGAAGCCCATGCGGCGGCCCCATTCGGCAAAGAAGTCCCAGTTGGGCATGGATTCGCCGACCGGTTCGATGACTTTTTCGCAGATCTGCAGGAACCAGCCGTGGTAGTCGCCGATGATGTCGTCCGTTTCAAACTGCGTGGAGGCAGGAAGAACCAAGTCGCAGTATTCCATGCTGTCGGTCATGATCATGTCGAAGCCAACGACGTAAAGATCGTCGCGCTTGAGATTTTCGATGACCTGATTGACGTTGGGCGAAACGGCGACCGGATTCCCGTTGTAGAAGAAGAACAGATGAATCGGCTTGATCGGCTGCGGTGGCGTCGTGTGATTGTCGATCAAGTTCTGGCTTGTCGGATTCTTAGCCTTCAATGCCTGATCCAGGTCGGTCATGTTGACATGTTGTTCCTTGCCGGTCAGGAAGTAGTTGCCGCGACCGTCAAAGTTGTTCATGCCGGTGATACTGCGGACATTGTCATAAATAATGCCGGCATTGGGACGGTCAAACATGCCGCGAAGAGCGTGCATGATGGCGATGGCGCGAGTCATGCGGGCGCCGTTGTAGTTGCGCTGCATGCCATAGCCGCCGCGGATGATGCAGTTCTTGGACTTGCCGTAGAGGGCGGCAAACTTTTCGATTTCGGCGCGTTTGCAGCCGGTGACGCGCTCAATGTCTTCCCATTTGACGGAGTTGACCTTTTCGAAAACCTTGTCGGCGCCGATACAGCACTTGTCCAGGAATTCGTGATCAATGGTTTCGTCGTGAGCGATCAAATACTTCATGACACCGGTCGCAACCCAAGCGTCACTACCCGGGTAGTTTTGCAGGTAGACGTCGGCTTGCGAGCAAATCGGCGTGCGGTTCGGGTTGACCGCAAGCACAACACCGCCCTTGTCACGCATTTGATTGATAAGCTTGATGCCGTGCACGTTGGAGACGGTTTCGTTGAAGCCCCAGCTGATGTAGCAGTCGCAATTCGGGATTTCATCGGGATCGGGACCGTCAGTCGTACCCTGAACGGAACCGTAACCCCAGACACCGGCTTCCGTGCACACCAGGCGATCCAGATAGCTGGCGCCTAGGCGGTTAAAGAAGCGTTCGCCGGAAGCGTGCATGCCGATGGCGCCGTAGTTGCCCGAGTAGGAATAGGGCAGAACGGCTTCAGAACCATATTTGGCAACGACTTCCTTAGTCTTGGTAATGAGCTTGGCCCATGCTTCTTCCCAAGTGATGCGGCGCCACTTGTGCGAACCCTTTTCGCCGATGCGTTCCATCGGGTGAAGAATGCGATCCGGGGCATAGGTGTACTCAACATAGGTCAGCCCCTTTACGCAGGGACAAGTTCCTGTCTTGGCTTGCTTCTCAGCGCCGCTTACGTAAGTCATGCGGCCGTCTTGAACGCGGAATTTCATCAAGCAGCGGTCAGCACAGTTGCGCAAGCAACTGTGGTACTTGACCGTACCAGCACGCTTGTTGAGCAGTTCGGGTTTGGCGCCCAGAGAGTTCATCGCATGCGCAGTTTCGGGGATAAGCCCCGAGAGGCTGCCGACGACGGCCATAGCGCCAGTGCCTTGCAGCAGTGTACGGCGGGAAATGCTCGGCATTGTTTTTCTCCTGGTAAATGATCTCCGTCTTGATTTACGGAGTATTTGTGCCGTGGAGCCGCATTTGGGGAAGTTGCGGTATCACGGTCCTTTGTTGTTGCTTTCTGAGGGGATTCAATGGTTTTATGACTTGGGATGTATCTCCTTTGAATTGGCTTGCAAGGCCAATTTCCAGTCTTCAGCCAGTCCGTCGACGAGTTGCCGAAGAACCCACTGAAACACCGGCGACTGGTTGGTGTGGCCGTAAGCGATATAGTTGCCGATGGGTTTGACTGCGCTGCGCAGTTTGCGGATGCGAGTCAAGATCGGAGTCGGAAGTTTGATGTAGTCCAAGCCCGTAACGGTGTTGGCGAAACGAAGCGTGAATTGGTTGCAGATGACCGCAACGGAATCGGATGAGGCAATCAACTGAAAAGCCGAGGCAACGGATTCCGTATAGGCGCGTACGCACATATTCGATCCGACCTCATGGCAAATGTCGACCAGCAGAGGACTGCTGTTGTCTCGGTAATTGTCGATTTCAACAAGCGGATAGCAGGACAAATCCGAGGCGCTGAAGTCGCCTGACAAAAGCGGATGTCCTTTGCGGCACAGCAAAAAGATGTCTCCCGTTTGCGAGAAACATTCAAAATTCAGACGGTTGTCGTTAAAACCTTCGTACACGACGGCGTAGTCAACCGTTCCGTTCAAAAGCTCATTGACGCAATCGTAAGTAAGCGCGCTTACATGAAAATGCATGCGCGGAGCCAACGGCTGAATGCGTGTTTGAATGACTCGCTGTACGGCGTAATTGAATTCGTCGTAAGCGCGAATTTCGATACTTCCCGTGCAAGTCGCCGGTAAAAAGCGCGTGTAACGCGTGTCAATTTTCCGCAGGATGGAAACAATGTCGCTCGTCGGAGAGGCAAGTTCGTGTGCCTTATTTGTCGGCACAAAACCATTGGCCGTGCGAACAAATAAAACGTCGTCAAAAACTGAACGTGCGGCAGCCAGAGCCCGACTGACAGTCGAGTTCGTAACACCGAGCTCCGCGGCGGCCAAGCTCGCGCTCTTGTGCTTGTATACAGCCAAGAAAATCTTGAGTTGCTGGACGGTGAGTTGGTCGACGGACATAAGGTTTATCCATTAAGAGTTAAGTCGAATATAGCAGTGAGGGTGGATGCTCCCGCCCTGAAAATATTGATGAAAATCAAAGTCAACAAAATTGCAATGAGGTAAATTTTCGTTTTTTGAAAAACGATATTAGCTTTGAAATCAATATGTTAGGCGAGAAAGAAAAGGATCATCAAATGATCTTTTTTATGGCTGAGGAAGATCGAAAAGGCGTAAAAGATCGGCTCTGACGGCCGCTATTTTTTAATGTAATAGCGAAATGGGGAAAATTACGCTCTTTTTGGGAAATGAGAGAGCGGTGAAGTGAGATCAGGCAGGAAGTTCGAAGATGTTTGGACGATAAGCCGCATCCCGTTTTTGGTTGGGAACCAAAAGCTTAAGTGTTGGAAGGTGTTTTTCGGCACCGGCAACAAAGTAGGTGCAACGGAAAATGTCGCTGGAAGACGGGTTTAACAGACCGGCTTTTTGAAGTCGCATGCGTACGACACGTGCAACGGGTTTGCCTGGTTCCAACAGTTCCACTTCGGGCCCCATGATTTCCGAGATTGCTTCGGAAAGAAACGGGTAGTGCGTACAGCCTAGCACGAGTTTGTCCGCACCTGCATCTTTGATGGGGGTCAGGTATTTGAGAAGAAGTTTTCGCGTGGTTTCGCTGTTGAAGTCTCCGCGCTCCACGCACTCCATCAATCCGGGAGCGGCTACGGTCACCACTTTGACGTTGCCCGCAAAGCGCCTTAAGAGTGACAGATAGCGCGCGCTTTCCGTGGTTCTGCGGGTGGCGATGACGCCTATGACGCCGGTTCGGGTTTGAGCGGCGGCAGGCTTGACCGCCGGTTCGATTCCGATGATCGGAATCGATAACTCCTTGCGCAAAATGTCGGCGGCTGCGGCCGTTGCCGTGTTGCACGCCAGCACCACTGCCTTGGCCTGCTTTCGTAAAAGAAAATGCACGATGGCACGCGTGCGCTCCACGATGAAACTTTCGGGTTTGTCGCCCCAAGGCGTGTGGGCACAGTCGGCGCAGTAGAGGAACTGCTCGTTGGGCAGTTCCTCACGCAGCGCTTTCAGAACGGAAAGCCCGCCCAAGCCGGAGTCGAGAACGCCGATCGGATCGCGTGCCGCAGGCATGACGGGTTACGGTTTGGTCTTGTCGGCTGCGGCGCGGCCGAGACGGTCATTGACGGCAGCCCATGCAGGATCCGAGGGCGGAGCCTGCACCAGGATTTTCTTGGCGCCGCATGCGTCCAGATCGTGCATGGCTGCATAGAGAACGTGTGCGTAACCGGCGACATCACCGGGCGCCACGATGCAGCGGCGAGCCTTGGTCTGCACTTTCTGCGCAAGTTCGCTTTGGCCGCACATCAAAAAGGCGGTTTCTTCGAGAGCAATGTCTTCGAGGTGCGCTTCCAGTTCTTCCGTGGGCACGATTTGCAGCTTTGTCTGCGGCGCATAGTGACTCTTGAGTCGCCCGGAAACGCGCGGTGCGTTTTCTCCGGCATCAAGTACCTCAAAACCGAGCTTTTCGGAGAGCATGGCGGCGGTCACGGCGCCGTGACGCAAAATGGTGGGCCTTTCCGAGGTGAGGTTCACAATGGTCGACTCCACGCCGACTTCGCATTCGCCGCCGTCAAGGATCATATCGAGCTTGCCTGCGGGCTTAACGCCCAGATCATCGGCCACGTGCTTGGCGTTGGTCGGAGAAATGCGGCCGAACGTGTTGGCCGAAGGCGCCGTCACAGCCTTGTGTGTGGTGCCGGCAAAGCGCTTCAAAAGCGCACGCATCACCGGGTGAGAAGGGCAGCGGATGGCCACGGTGTCCTGACCGCCGGTGACGGCGTCGTTGACACGATCGCTCTTTTTGAAGACCAGCGTAAGAGGTCCCGGCCAGAATGCATCTGTGAGCGTCTTGGTGCACTCGGGAATTTCCGAGACCCAGGCCGACAGTGCTTCAAAGCCCGTCACGTGCACAATCAAAGGATGATCGGCAGGGCGGCCTTTGGCCGTAAAGGTGCTGCGCACGGCCGTCGGGTTGTCGGCGTCTGCCGCCAGTCCGTAGACGGTTTCCGTCGGGACGGCAACGAGACCTCCCGTAGCAAGCACCTGCGCCGCTTTTTCGATGTCTTGCAGCGTTTTGTCCGAAAGCGTTGTTTCCGTGGCCATTTCGCGTCTTCTCCGTTACAGAGGTTCGGGAAGACCCAGAACCGAAGCGGCACGCTTGGCGCGCGAAAGTGCTTCATCCTGTGTGGCACCGAGCACCGTTACGTGGCCCATCTTACGGGCGCGGCGAGCTTCGGCCTTGCCGTAGAGATGCAGCTTGACGCCTTCGATTTTGAGAAGTTCTGCCCAATTGGGTTCGCGGTGATTGTCGTTTTCGTCAAACCACAGGTCGCCCAGCAGGTTGAGCATCACACCGTGGCACAGCGCCGACGTGTCGCCCAAGGGCAGACCGGCCATGGCGCGCACCTGCTGCTCGAACTGGCTGGTGACGGCCGCTTCGATCGTGACGTGACCGGAATTGTGCGGACGCGGAGCCATTTCGTTTGCCGAAACCGAACCGTCGGTGAGGACGAAGAATTCAATGCACAAAACGCCTTTGTACTGAAGCGTTTCGGCAATACGTGCGGCGTAGTCGCGCACCTTTTGGCTCACCTCGTCGGTTACTCGGGCCGGGAAAACGGTTGTGGCGAGAATGCCGTTGCGGTGCACGTTTTCAAACAAGGGGAACGTGACGGTCTCGCCGGTGAGCGAACGCACGACGATCACCGAGACTTCTTTTGCAAGCGAAAGCTTCTTTTCGAGGATGCACACGCGGTTGCCGAGTTCGGCAAAGGCGGCCTTGGTTTCGGCGATGTTGTTTACGCTTCTCTGGCCTTTGCCGTCGTAGCCCATGCGGGCGGTCTTCAGAATTGCCGGGAAAAGCGATGCGTCCAGGGAGTCCGCATCGTCGGCCGACAACAGCGCGGCGTGGGGTGCCACGGGGACGCCCGCAACGCTTTGCAAGAAGGTCTTTTCATCGATGCGATCCTGGGCGATTGCCACGGCGTGCGAGGCCGGAGCCGTGACGCAGGCGCCGTCGGCTGCCAAGGCGCTCAGCACTTCGGCAGGCACGTTTTCAAACTCGGTGGTGACGGCCGCCGTCGTTTGACGCAGCTCTTCGATGGCCTTCTTGTCGGTGTAGGCGGCGTCAATGTGATAGGCACTCACCTCCGAAGCGGGGCATTCGCCCTTTTCGAGCACTTTGACTTTGTAGCCCATGCTTGCGGCGGCTTGCGCAAACATGCGGCCGAGCTGGCCGCCGCCGAGAAGACCGAGAACGGAGCCGGGGGGAAGAGGGAAATTGGCTTGCATACAAACGATGGCAGTGGAAAGTGTTTGATTAGAGAGCGGGCAAAGTCATGTTGCGGGCTTTTTCGTTCTGTGCCTTACGGAAGGCCTGCAGCTTGGCGTAAAGCGCCTCATCGGTGACCGCAAGGATGCTCACGGCGTAGAGCGCGGCATTGGCGGCGCCGGCTTCACCGATTGCAAATGTTGCCACGGGAACGCCCTTGGGCATCTGAACGATCGAAAGAAGGCTGTCTTCGCCGCGCAGGTACTTGGAAGGAACGGGAACGCCCAGAACGGGAACGACACACTTGGCGGCAATCATGCCCGGAAGGTGAGCAGCTCCGCCCGCACCGGCGATGATGCACTTGATGCCGCGTTCCTTGGCGGTTTCGGCGTATTCGAACATCTCGTCGGGCATGCGGTGGGCGCTCACGACGCGGGCTTCATAGGCAACGCCCATGTCCTTGAGAACGAGAGCGGCATTCTGCATCACGGCCCAGTCGGAGTCCGAGCCCATCACGATGCCCACAACGGGCTTTTGCGCAGTGTTTTCAGTCATGACAAAAATTCTTTCGAGATCAATAAAGCAAAGGTGCGCTCAGGCTTTGGCAAGCCCGGGCGCACGATCAAAGACGGTTAAAAAATCCGGATATCGAAATTATTCAACATCTTTACCGGAGAGCTTCACCAGCGCTTCGCGGTACTTGGCAGCCGTCTTTTCGATGATTTCAGCGGGCGGCACTGGAGCGGGCGGCGTCTTGTCCCACGTCTGAGTTTCAAGCCAGTCGCGGATGAACTGCTTGTCGTAAGAGGGAGGCGACATGCCGACTTCGTAGCTTTCGGCCGGCCAGAAGCGCGAGCTGTCGGGCGTGAGGACTTCGTCCATGAGGCACACCTGACCGTTTTCGTCCAGACCGAATTCAAACTTCGTGTCGGCAATGATGATGCCCTTTGTGGCGGCGAAGTCGGCGGCCTTCTTGTAGAGCGAGATCGTGAGGTCGCGCAACTGCGTGGCAATCGATTCGCCGTAGAGCTCGACGACCTTTTCAAAGCTGATGTTTTCGTCGTGAGTGCCCACTTCGGCTTTGGCTGCCGGCGTGAAGATCGGTTCGGGCAGCTTTTCGGCCTGCTTGAGACCTTCGGGCAGTTTGATGCCGCACACGCAGCCGGTGGCCTGGTAATCCTTCCAGCCGCCGCCGATGATGTAACCGCGGGCAACGCATTCGATGAGGATGGGCTTTAAGCGCTTGACGACCATGGCACGGCCGCGGACCTGTTCGCGCTCATCTTCGGCGACGACCGTTTCGGGATCGATGCCGGTGAGCTGCGTGGGCATGCCTTCGGCAAGTTTTTCAAACCAGAAGTTGGTCAAAGCCGTGAGCACCTTGCCCTTCTTGGGAATCGGTACGGAAAGGATGACGTCAAAGGCGCTGATGCGGTCGGTGGCGATCATCAAGAGCTTGTCTTCGCCGACGGCATAGCACTCACGCACTTTGCCGCGGTAGACCAGAGGAAGGCTCTTGATGGAGGTCTGCATGATATCGGGCATGTCCGATTGTCTCCGTCAAGGAAAATGAAAATCGACGCACGGTGATCGCGAGCTTGAAGTCGCATCCAAGCCCGTGGAATGAACCGCACTGTAGCCGCTTAATTTTAAGCGCAAAGCGCTCTTCTCGCTTACACAAAAGTGCGCATTCGCTCAGTTTTTCTTTTTTTCAGGAAAAAGCTTCGAAATTCCTTTGACAAGACTGCCGACCAAAACGGCCGAAATCAGTGTGCCTTCGCGGATGCCGACAATTTCATTCAAAACGAAAAAGCCCAAAACGGCGGCCGACAAAACGAGAAAGCAGTCGAAAAACACCTTGATGCTTCCGAAGGCTTTCCGAGTCACCACAGAAATGGCGAGCACTGCACCTTCGCCCGGCTGAACCAAAGTTTTAGACCTCACTTGAAGAAAGATGCCGGCCGCAAGCCATACATTTCCGATCAAACTCATGCAAAGTCCCGTGAACCAGGTCGTTGGAGCAAAAGGCTTGACGAGAGCCATGCTGAGGTCAATGAAAGCGCCGAAAACCAGCACGGCTGGAATTTGCAGGATATTCCATTTGGGCATGGACTTACCCAACAGCAGCACCTCTGTTACGTAAAAGACGAGGTTGATCAGAAACGTGGTCGTTCCGAAAGAAAGACCGGTAATGGCTGTCAGTGTCCAAGGCACCGAACTTATCGGTGTTGTGCCTAACCCGGAGAGCGTGGTGAGCGCGATGCCGATAGAGGCTGCTGCGGTGCCGATCAACAGCATGCCGATGCGAAACGGCAGATGTTGACGATTGGTTTGTAGGGATGTGTTTGTGTCAGTTGTATCTGGTTTGTTCGTAGTCAAAATTCGCTGCTCCAAGTGCGTTGGCATTGTACGCTTGAGCCGGGCTTTCTCGATATGTAAATTAGTAATTTCAGATTGACTCAATTTATTCCGACAACAGAATGGTGTCGGTGCCCGACACGAAGGAGAATTCGATGTACGAGAATTTCTTTGCCCGCAAAGAAGAACTCAAAGAGTTCCGTGCGTTCTTCCGAGACGATGAGTCGAATCTGGCTCTGCTTTACGGTCGAAAAGGCGTGGGCAAGAGCGCGTTGTTGAGCCGTGCGCTTTTGGTTGAACACTGCCATTACGTCTATTTGGTCTGTACCCAAACAAACGAGCAGACGCATCTTGACCAGCTTCGCGCCTTGGGAGCGCAGGCTCTGAAACAGCCGACGCTGGAGGCTGATCGTTTGGAGGATGTGCTCGATACTTTGGCCGAACATGCACAGAACATACAGATGGTCGTTGTGCTGGGTGAATATCCGCGCTTGCGTGAGGTGGTGCCGGAATGTGACAAGCGCCTTCAGGAGGTTGTCGATCGTTGGAGAGGTCAATCGAAATTCAAGCTCGTGTTGACCGGCTCGACCATGTCCGTCATGAAGGACCTGACAAAGCCCATGAGTCCGTTTTACGGCCGTTTCTCTTTGATCATGAAGCTTGAGCCGCTCAACTATCTGGAAGCGGCTGAGTTTTACCAGGACATGCGGTTGGAGGACAAGCTACGGCTCTTTAGCGTTTTCGGCGGCATGCCGGCGTATATCCGCATGATTGATCCGAAACAAAGTGCCGAGGAAAACATCCAAAGCCTCCTGATCTCGCAAGCAAGCGTCATTGACAACGAAGTAACGTTGATGTTGAGTTCGGAATTCTCAAAGCTCAACAATGTCAATCTGGTATTGACGGCGCTGGCCAAAGGCATCGGAAAGTTCACGGACATTCTGGCAGCGACAAAGATTGCCAAGAGTCCGACGCTTGCCGACTGTTTGGCGCGTTTGACGGCCATGGGACTGGTTGTCAAAGATGCGCCGATCAACGACGAACGAAACAAACGGCGCGTGATCTACCGTATCGCCGATCCGATGACGGCCTTCTACTACCGCTTCGTATTTCCCAAGAAGTCTTTGCTGCAGATCTACCATTACCGGAATTTCTTCGACGATTTTGTCAAGAACGAGTTTGAGAACGAATATATGCCGCTTGCTTTGGAAGAGGTCGTCCGCCAGTTCCTGACGCTTCGCAACAAGGCTGGCCTCATAGATCCTCCGCTTACCCGCATGGGCCGCTACGTCTACCAACTGCCCAGCATGCTTCAGCCGCGAGAAATTCGTTTTGTGACTGAGGATCAAAACGGTTATTGCTACTACGATCTGTCGTTCAAGCCGAAGGAAATGAAGGTTGAGAGCGTTGTTCGCACTATCGAGCAAGTGAAAGCATCGCCTTTGGATGCACGACGTTTCGTGTTCTTTGTTCGGAAACGAGAATATTGGTACGACTACCGATTGGATGAGGTGTCTGTTGAGCAACACACCGTTCACGAGTTCTATACAAAGATGCAGTGACCGAACCTCAAGCTGACGAATTGCATAAAACCTTGTAGGAGAAATTGAATAAAGACTTTGGGCTAAATCAGGCCTTCGGCAATTAACTTGTCAAGCGACCAATTCCTTTATTGCGGCATTCTTTATCTTCGATACAGTAAGAAAACTTGGCCCGGAAAGCCAGATAAAACAACGATTCGGAGCCTTCCTCGGGGCCGAAAAAAACTTTCCAGTGCCGGGACAAAAAAACTCGAACAAAAGGGAGAACTCCATGGCTAGTTCGCAAGCCGTGTGGCAGGAGGCTGCCGCAAAAGGCCTGTATCGTCCGGATGCCGAGCACGACGCCTGCGGTGTCGGCTTTGTGGCCAATATCAAGGGACATGTATCGCACAAGATCATTGAAGATGCTTTGCTCATCCTTCACAATCTTGATCATCGCGGCGCCGTCGGTGCCGATCCCCTGTGCGGTGACGGTGCGGGCATCCTGATTCAGATTCCGGATGCGTTTTATCGTGAAGAAATGGCAGCGCTCGGAGTCAAACTCCCGGCGCCCGGCGACTATGGCGTCGGCATGATCTTTCTGCCGAGGGAGCCCGCTTCCCGCCAAGCCTGCGAGCAGGAGCTCGAACGCATGGTCAAAAAGGAAGGCCAGGTGGTGCTCGGCTGGCGCGACGTGCCCGTGGATCAAACGATGGAAATGAGCCCGACGGTGCGGGCCTCCGAACCCGTCATTCGTCAGATCTTTATCGGTCGCGGCCCCGACGTGATGGTTCAGGATGCCCTCGAGCGCAAGCTTTATGTGATTCGCAAGAGTGCTTCGCATCGAATCCAGTCACTGAAACTCAAACACGGCGGCGAGTATTTCGTACCCTCGATGAGTACGCGCACCGTGGTCTACAAAGGTTTGCTTTTGGCCGATCAGGTCGGACGCTACTACAGGGATTTGCAAAACCCTGCTTGCAAGAGCGCCGTTGCCGTCGTGCATCAGCGCTTTTCCACCAATACGTTTCCGGCCTGGGCCTTGGCTCATCCGTATCGCTATATCGCACACAACGGCGAAATCAATACCGTCAAGGGAAATTACAACTGGATTCGCGCTCGGGAAAACGTCTGGAAGTCGGCCGTTTTGGGAGACGACGTCAAAAAGCTCGTGCCGCTCATCTATGAAGGGCAATCCGATACGGCCAGCTTGGACAACGCCGTTGAGCTGCTCGTGATGGCGGGCTATTCGCTGCCGCAGGCCATGATGATGCTGGTGCCGGAGGCGTGGGAACGTTCTGAGACGATGGATGCCGATCGGCAGGCGTTCTACGCCTACCATGCTCCGATGATGGAAGCCTGGGACGGGCCGGCGGCGTTGGTCTTCACGAACGGCGTACAGATCGGTGCCATGCTCGATCGCAACGGTCTGCGGCCGGCGCGCTACATCGAAACGGAAGACGACACGGTGGTGTTGGCCTCTGAAGTGGGCGTATTGCCCATTCCGGAAGGTCGCGTCCGCCGCAAATGGCGCATTGAGCCGGGCAAAATGCTCTTTATAGATACGGTGCAGGGCCGCATCATTTCCGACGAAGAAATCAAGAATCAGGTGGCGCTCGACAAGCCTTATCGAGAGTGGGTGGAGCGACTCAATCTGCGTTTGGCTGATCTCAGCGCCGATGAAGAGTCAACCGCTCAAGCGCCGATGGCTGACGACCGATTGGCAGAGCTGCAGCGCGTATTCGGGATGACTCAGGAAGACGTAGACGTCGTTCTGATGCCGATGGCAACCAAGGGAATGGAGCCCACCGGGTCTATGGGAAACGACGCGGCTCTTCCGGTTCTTTCTCAAAAAACGCAGTCGTTTTTTGCCTACTTCAAACAGCTCTTTGCGCAGGTCACCAATCCGCCGATCGACCCGATCCGAGAGGAGTTGGTGACAAGCCTCATGAGCTTCATCGGCCCCAAGCCCAATCTCCTGGATGTCAACAACGTCAACCCGCCGCGGCGGATCGAAATTTTTCAGCCGGTGCTTGTTGAAAACGATATGGCCAAGCTGCGCACGATTGACGAGCACACGGCAGGAAAATTCCGCAGCTTCGAGATTGACATCACCTACCCGGCCGCCTGGGGCGACAGCGGCGTGGAGGCGCATCTGGCAAGTCTCTGCGCGCAGGCGGTCGATGCGATCGGCGAGGGCTACAACATCCTTATTCTGAGCGACGAAAACGTGAGCCGCGAGCGCGTGGCCGTTCCGGTTCTTCTGGCTTTAAGCGCGCTGCATCAGCATCTCATCCGGGAAGGATTGCGCACCAATACGGGGCTGATCGTGCACTCGGGGGCGGTTTTCGAGACGCATGACTTTGCGCTGCTTTTGGGGTACGGCGCCGAAGCTGTGCATCCGTATCTGAGTTTGGCACTGATCCGCAAGGCGGCTCCCTTGGCAGGGCTTTCGCCTGAGGATGCGGTGTCGCATTACGTCAAGGCCGTCGGCAAGGGACTCACCAAAGTAATGGCCAAGATGGGCATCTGCACGGTCATGAGCTACCGCGGAGCCCGCATCTTTGAAGCCGTCGGCCTTAACAGCGAGTTTGTGGACCGTTATTTTCACGGCACACCGTCCAAAATCGAAGGTTTGGGGCTGTTTGACGTCATGCGGGAGGCGGTTAAGCGGCACGACGCAGCCTACGCCAAACGCATGCCGATCAAGGCGCAATTGGATTCTGGCGGCCAATACGCTTGGCGTGCCGACGGCGAAGAGCATATGTGGACGCCCGAGGCGATCGTCAAGCTGCAGAGAGCGGCTCGCCAGAAGAACTATCAGACCTACAAGGAGTACGCATCAATCATCAACGATCAGAGCCGTCGGCAGATGACGCTGCGCGGTTTGTTGCGTTTTAAGACGGAAAACTGCACACCGGTTCCGATTGACGAGGTGGAGCCCGCCAAGGACATCGTCAAGCGTTTTGCGACGGGCGCGATGAGCATGGGCTCCATTTCTGCGGAGGCTCATGCGACGCTTGCCGTTGCCATGAACCGCATCGGCGGAAAGAGCAACACCGGCGAAGGCGGTGAAGATCCGAAACGCTATGAGGCCGAACTCAAGGCGGGACACTCCGTTGTCAAAAAAGGCATGACGGTTGCCGACGTTCTCGGACACGACCGCATTGTGGCCGACATCGAGCTCGAAGACGGTGACAGTCTGCGCTCGCGCATCAAGCAGGTGGCAAGCGGTCGCTTCGGCGTGACTGAGCAATATCTGGCTAGTGCCGATCAGATTCAGATCAAGATGGCTCAAGGCGCCAAGCCCGGTGAAGGAGGACAACTTCCCGGGCACAAGGTGACCGAATACATTGCCGAGCTGCGCTATTCGGTGCCCGGCGTGGGGTTGATTTCTCCGCCGCCGCACCACGACATCTATTCGATCGAGGATCTGGCGCAGCTCATCCATGACCTCAAGTGCGCCAACGGCAAGGCCGATGTTTCGGTCAAGCTCGTGAGCGAAACGGGCGTGGGAACGGTGGCCGCAGGCGTTGCCAAAGCCAAGGCCGACCATATTGTCATTGCCGGACACGACGGCGGTACGGGCGCAAGCCCCGTTTCTTCCGTCAAGCACGCCGGAAGCTGCTGGGAGGTGGGATTGGCCGAAACGCAGCAGACGCTTGTCGTCAACAAGCTGCGCGAGCGCGTGGTGCTGCAGGTCGACGGACAGATCAAGACCGGGCGCGACGTGGTGATCGGGGCCATGCTCGGAGCCGACGAGTTCGGGTTTGCCACGGCGCCTTTGGTGGTCGAAGGCTGCCTGATGATGCGCCAGTGTCATCTCAACACGTGTCCTGTCGGCATTGCCACGCAGGATCCTCAATTGAGGAAACGCTTCAAAGGGCAGCCCTCGCATGTGGTCAACTACTTCTTCTTCGTGGCCCAAGAGGTACGTGAAATCATGGCGCAGCTGGGTGTTCGACGGTTTGAAGAGTTGATCGGACGCAGTGACCTTCTGGAGCAGCGAGACGACATTGACAACTGGAAGGCTCAAGGCGTCGATCTTGCACGAGTGCTGTACAGGCCGCAGAGCCGTCCTGAGGAACGGCGCCATCGTTTGGCCCAAAAGCATGATCTCGAAAAGAGTCTGGACGCACAAATTCTTGCCGAAATTGATCGACACATCCGGCAAGGTCATGCTGTTCGTAAAACCTACGCCATACGCAATATCAACCGTACGGTAGGCACGCAGATTGCGCACGCAATCGTTGATCTCTACGGCGCACAGGGGTTGGCCGACGATACGGTGCACTTGACGTTCAAAGGGACGGCCGGTCAGTCGTTCGGGGCCTTTGCGGTACCCGGCATGACGATGGTGCTCGAAGGCGACGCCAACGATTATGTCGGCAAAGGGCTCTCGGGCGGCCGCATCATCGTGAAGGCGGGAGACGACTTTCATGGCAAAGCGCAGGAAAACATCATTGCCGGCAATACGACGCTTTACGGAGCGACTTCTGGCGAAGCCTATTTCAACGGTGTCGCAGGCGAGCGCTTTGCGGTGCGTCTGTCGGGAGCAAGCGCCGTTGTGGAAGGCACGGGGGACCATGGCTGCGAATACATGACGGGAGGCACTGTGGTGGTGCTCGGCAAAACGGGGCGCAACTTTGCTTCGGGCATGTCGGGCGGTGTGGCCTACGTGTTTGACGCCGAGGGCGACTTCGAGTCGCATTGCAACACGTCGATGGTTGCGCTTGAGCGAGTTGTCGCGAAATCCGAGCAGAAGCGTTCGGGCGATTCGCGTACATGGCATCTCGGCAAGACCGATGAAGAGCTCTTAAAGGAGCTCATTGAGCGCCACGCGCGGTTTACGGGCTCCAAATTGGCCGCAGAATTGCTCGAGCATTGGAGCAATGCTCGCGCGCGTTTCGTGAAAGTGATGCCGCTTCAGTACAAGGAAGCGCTTTTGGCCGGTGCCGGTCGGCAATAACAGGAGACGACAATGACCGTAAACAAAAATCAGCCGAATGCACCGCTGCAGCGCATTGAGTTCGGTCACCAGAGCGTAGAAGAGCGCATCAAGCATTTCGGAGACTTCACGATTGCTCTCGATGACGAGCAGATTCATCAACAATCGATGCGCTGTCTGCATTGCGGTACGCCGTTTTGTTCGGCAAGCTGCCCGCTGCATAACCGACCGGTGGACTTCAATCGTCTCGTGCGTGACGGCAAGTGGCGAGCCGCCTGGGAATGCCTGAATTCGACGAGCAGTTTTCCGGAATTTACAAGCCGCGTGTGTCCGGCCATTTGCGAAGCCGGCTGCACGCAGTATTACCTCGAAGACGCTGCCGTCGGCATTAAAACTATTGAGCGAGCCATCATTGATCGTGCGTGGCTTTCGGGTTGGGTCAAGCCCGTCAAGCCCCTGGTCAAAACGGGCAAGCGCGTGGCAGTGGTGGGTTCGGGCCCTGCGGGTCTGGCCTGTGCGCAGCAGTTGGCGCGAGCCGGACACAAGGTGACGGTGTACGAGAAAAACGAGAAGGCGGGCGGTTTGCTGCGCTACGGCATACCGGACTTTAAGCTTCCCAAAGATCTCATCGATCGACGCATCGAGCAGATGCAGGCCGAGGGCGTTGCGTTCAAGTTCGGTACCGCAGTCGGCGTCAAGTCGTTTTCGCAGGGGGTGTTTTCACAGGCCCAAAAGACGGTGTTGGCAGACAAACTCAAGCGTGACTACGACGCTGTTGTTCTGGCGTGTGGGTCGGAGACGCCGCGAGATCTCAAGGTGCCGGGAAGAGAAGCCAAGGGCGTGCATTTCGCGCTGGAACTTTTGATCGGACAGAACCGTGCCGTTTCAGGCGAACTCGATGAAACGCCGATTTCCTGCAAGGACTGCAAGGTGGTCATCATCGGAGGCGGCGACACCGGCAGCGACTGCGTGGGCATCGCAAGGCGACAGGGCGCCGAAAGTATCGTTCAGCTCGACATCGGACCGTGTCCGCCTCTGCAGGAGGATAAGACCGCCACGTGGCCCGATTGGCCTCGGAAACTTCGCACCTCATCGTCTCATGAAGAAGGATGCGAACGGCTGTGGGGAATTTCCACCAAAGAGATTTTGGTCAATGATTCGGGAGCGGTGCGTGGACTGCGTTGCGTGAAAGTGAGACTGGATCCGGCCACAAAGAGACTCACGCAAGAACCCGGGTCGGACTTTGAGATTGCGGCCGACCGCGTGTTTTTGGCAATGGGATTCGCACATCCGACCGAAGAACTCTTGGAGGCCTTCGGCATTCAACGCGATGCGCGGGGCAACGCCAAGGCGGGCACCGAGACGGATCTTCGACCGTTTGAATCGTCTGTCGCAGGAGTGTTTGCCTGCGGAGATACGCGAAGCGGTCAGTCGCTTGTCGTCCGAGCCATGAGCGAGGGACGCCGCTGCGCACGAGCCGTGGATCTCTATCTCATGGGAACGACGGAGCTGCCGGCTTTCCGAGCGTGACCTCAGGAGAGTTGCCGAGACAAACGAACTCGGCAGCTCGCAGGAACAGAATCAGTGCGCCATGATCGGAGAGACGAAAGCGTCCCATAGCACCACGCACCACACAAAGATGCAGAACGTGAGCGCAAAGAGCACGGCACAGCTGCCGGCATCCTTGGCGTACTTGCTCATGGGGTGAATTTCCGGGCCGATGCGATCAATTGCAGCCTCGACGGCGGAATTCAAGAGCTCGGTCACCAGCAGAAACACGAGAGCGAAAACCGCAAAGAGCTTGAGCGTGAAGGCGGCCGGGATGAAAACGAGGGCAATGAGGCCGATCACGGACAGAATGGATTCCTGGCGGAAGGCTTCTTCGGTTTGAAAGGCTTTCAAAAAGCCGTCTCGCGAGTAGCGCGTGGCGTTGATGAGGCGCCGAATGCCGGTTTTGCCTTTTAAGTCACGAGCATCCTGAGGCATAACGAAATTTCCTGCGTTAAAAAAGCGTCAAAAAAATGCGGCCGAGGAAGCAATTTCCGCGGCCGCAATACTGTGGCGCAAAGACCGAATTACTGAACCTTCTGTGCGAGCTCGCCGGCATCGTACTTGGCGGCCATCACGGAAAGCGGGATCGGCTTGATGCGGGCGCCCTGACCCTCGCAACCGAACTCAAGATAGCGCTGCTTGCACAGTTCGTAAGCGGCCTGACGGGCCTTCTTGAGGTATTCGCGCGGATCGAACTTTTCGGGGTGCTCGAAAAGGAAGCGGCGCGTGGCGGCGGTCATTGCCAGACGAATGTCCGTGTCGATGTTGACCTTGCGCACGCCGTGCTTGATGGCTTCCTGAATTTCGGAAACAGGCACGCCATAGGTTTCGCGCATGCTGCCGCCGAATTCGCGGATTTCAGCGAGGTATTCCTGCGGAACGGAGCTCGAGCCGTGCATCACAAGGTGGGTGTTGGGCAGACGTTCGTGGATTTCCTTGACGCGCTGGATCGAAAGAATTTCACCGGTGGGCTTGCGCGTGAACTTGTAAGCGCCGTGGCTCGTGCCGATGGCGATGGCCAGAGCGTCGAGCTGGGTTTCACGCACGAAGTCGGCGGCCTGATCGGGATCGGTGAGAAGCTGTTCACGGGACATGGTCGCATCCGTGCCGTGACCGTCTTCCTTGTCGCCCTTCATGGTTTCCAAAGAACCCAGGCAGCCGAGTTCGCCTTCGACGGACACGCCGATGCAGTGGGCGTTTTCAACCACGCGGCGGGTGACGTCGACGTTGTATTCGTAGGAGGAAATGGTCTTGCCGTCGCTCATAAGCGAACCGTCCATCATCACCGACGTAAAGCCCATGCGCATGGCGATCTGGCAGACGGCCGGGCTCTGGCCGTGGTCCTGATGCATGCAAACCGGAACGTCCGGCCAGCTTTCCACGGCGGCTTCGATGATGTGGCGCAGGAACGCTTCGCCGGCATACTTGCGGGCGCCGGCGCTCGCCTGCATGATGACCGGAGCGCCGACTTCGGCGGCAGCCGTCATGATGGCCTGCACTTGTTCGATGTTGTTGACGTTGAAGGCGGGAACGCCGTAACCGTTTTCCGCTGCATGATCAAGCAGCTGGCGCATGCTCACTAATGCCATGTCGTGTATGTCCTAAATCGTGGCGTGCGTCCCGAAAAAGACGCAACACAAAACGAGCGCTTCGAAGAAACGCCTACTTTGAATTTGAGAAGCATTCTACCAAGAGAGAGTTTGGAACTAGAGCAAATGTTGCAATCCGTCACGAGCCGCTCTCAAGGATGCTTCCGGTGCTCCCATCAGTTCTTGGTTTTGAGTGCGGCGTGCCCGTGAGCAAGTGAGTCGGCCACGCGAACTTTGGAAACCCAAAGTGCGATGACCGACAGCGTGACGCCCGCCAGACACAGGCCTACGGCCGTGCACATCCAGAAGCCCTCGGCGCGCAGCGGTTGCCCGAAAAGGAACGTGCCGTCAAAGGCGAAATAGTAGCCTCCGCCCAAGCCCACACCCCAGAGCATTACGCCGTAGATGATCATCGGAAGCATCGTGACGCGGTAGCCTCGCAGCGCAAAATTCGAAACCGTCTGCGCGGCGTCGGTGATGTGGTAGATCATGCCGAATACCAGAAGCGAAGCGGCAAGCGATGTCACAGCGGTTTCCTTGGAGTAGAGCCCCAGCAGGAAGTCCTGTCCGAAATACATGAAGGCCACAGAACAGGCCGCGATGGCGAGCGCTACCTTCAGGCCTCGCACCGTGATCTCGCGTGCGGCCTTCGGACTGCCGGCACCGAGCGCTTGGCTTACCATCACGCACACGGCAATGGCGATGGAAAGCGGTATCTGATAGAGCGTTGCGGTGATGTTGCCGACGATCTGGTGCGCGGAGACATCGGTCGTACCCAGGCGAGAAATGAAGATCGCCATGAGCGTAAAAGAACTCACTTCAAAGAAAATCGAAAGGCCGATCGGCACGCCGAGTTTGAGTTGAGCAAAAACAGCCCTGATCTGAGGCCAGAAGAAGCGCTCGGCGCGCATCTTGTCGTAGAAGGCGTCCTTCTTGTAGATGACGATGTAGCAGATGAGCGCCAGCCACGCGTCAACCGCGAGCGACAATCCGGCACCCGCGCCGCCCAGTGCGGGAAAGCCGAGCCAGCCGTACATGAAGATGCAGTTGAGCGGTATCTTGCAGGCGAGCATCAAAAGGCTCACGTACATCGTCACGCGAGGGCGGCTCACCGCCGCATTCAGAGCAATGAAGCTTCGGGAGACGATCGACGCGAAAATACCCGGTGCGGAAAAGACGAGAAAGAGCGAGGTCATGCGAGCAACCTCGCCCGAGACCCCGCCGAATTTCGTCCAAAAATCCGTTTGCAACAACAATACGCAGCCGATGATGCCCAGCAAAATCGCCAGCCAGAGGTTTTGAGAAAGTTCAAAGCCGATTGCTTTGTAATTGCGTGCGCCGTAGTGATGACCGACGATGGGGGAGAGCCCCTGCAATATGCCCACCAGTCCGAAAAGAACCATGACGGAGGTCGCACCGCCCAAAGCGACGACGGCAAGATGCTCTTTGCCGAGGTTGCCGGTCATCAAGGTGTCGATTGTGGCTGCGCCCATCAACGCCAGATTGGCGATGAAGATCGGGGCGGAGAGTTTGGCAAGCGCCCCGAGGCTGACATCGGGCTCGGCGGCGTGGTGCGGAACGATTTCAGGGTTTTTGTCGTTGGATTTGACGGCTTCGCTCATACGAAAAAAGACTCGAGGAAAGGCAATCCGGGCGAAAGGAGGCGCCTTTGAAAGACTCCTCAAACCTTCGGCGTCGATATCCCACAGGTTGAATCGACGTTCGGGTTGCTGTGCTGAGGATTCTACGCAGAATTGCTTAGAAGACGTGGATTTTTGCGAAGAAAATGCCGCGCGGACTAAAATGCTATCAAAAGAATTACTATCTTTAAAAATAGTAATTTTCGTGATAGCAAATTTTTCGGAATCCAAGTATGTATACATTCATCGGTCGAGACAAAGAACTTCGTACGCTGCAGACGGCCTACGAATCGGATCGCTCCGAGCTGGTCGTAGTCTACGGACGACGCCGCATCGGAAAGACTGCGTTGATGACGCAATTTTGCAAGGACAAAGCAGGCGTCTACTTTGCCGCGAAACGACAGGACGATGCGGGACAGCGGCAGGATTTCAACGAAACGATGAAACGGGCCGGTGCACCGGTTTCCCGGATGCTCGAGACGCTGCCCAATTGGGAGGCTGGTTTCCGTCAGTTGGCGGCGTTACCAGGAAGCGGTAAGAAGGTGATGGTGCTCGATGAGTTTCCGTATATGGCTGAAGGTAATCCGACGTTGCCATCGCTTTTGCAGCATCTGTGGGATCACGAGCTGCAGTCGGCTGATGTGATGATCGTTCTGTGTGGCAGTGCGCTCTCTTTTATGGAAAAAGAAGTGCTTTCCGAAAAAAGCCCGCTTTTTGGCCGCGCCACGCGCACCATCAAGGTCGAACCGATGCTCTTTGACGACGTGCGTCAATTTTTTCCTCAGTACGACGCAGTCGGTGCCGTGCTTGCCTATTCCGTACTGGGCGGAACGCCGTACGCGTTGAACTGTTTTGATTCGAACCGATCGGTCGAAGAAAACATACGCGAGCAATTGCTCTCGCCAAGCGGCCGACTGTGGGATTATCCGACGCAGCTCATTGCGCAGGAGTGCCGGGAGCCCGGGCGCTTCAACGACATCCTGAGGACGGTGGCTACAGGAAGCCGTCGATTTTCCGAGATTGCGTCAAAGACGGTCATCCAGTCGCCCAATCTGCCGCGATATTTACGCTCGCTTGCCGAGATGGGTTTTGTCGAGCGATCGTTTCCTGCCGATCAAAGTTTTAAAGAGAAGGCCAACAGTCAGCGTGGGTTATACGACATCGCGGACAATTTGGTAGCGTTCTGGTACCGCTATGTGTGGCCCAATTTCAGCGTTTTGAACATGGGAGGCGCTGAACTCGTCTGGAAGCATCAGGTTGCTCCCAGGCTCAACGAAATCGCATCCTTTCCTTTTGAGGAAGTCTGCCGGCAGTATTTGGAAAAGCTCAATCTCAAGGAGAAGTTACCTTTTGCCGCTAGCCGCATCGGTCGCTGGTGGGATAAAAACGAGGAGATCGATATTCTCGCGGTTCCGTTTGAAGGCGGCGCGCGGCTATTTGGCGAGTGCAAGTTCCGGCAGTCGGAATTTGCGCTCGGGGACTATGTCAGGCTCAAAAAGAAGGCGCAAGCAGTGCCGCACGAACAAGCGTACTACGTTCTGTTTTCCAAGTCAGGATTTGCGCCCAGCCTGAAACTTTTGGCTCAGGATCCGAACGAACATCTGACGCTCGTGACCTTGGACGAGGTTGCCGACAGCGTGGAGAAGAGCTTTAGCTGAGCCGGCAAAATCATCGCGGCGTCAATCTTCGAGCCCGACCAGGTCGTCGACGCCGCGGTGGGCAACCGGCTCGATGCGGTGCAGGCCCGGATTTTCGTGGCTGTAGGCTTGGCCGCTCACAATGGCGCGCAGGCCTTCAAAATCCATGATTTGAACGTGCTTTTGATTGACGATGATCAGGTTGTCGTGCGAGAAGCGGCTTAGAACGCGGCTCACCGTTTCGAGTTTGAGGCCTAAGTAGGAGCCGATTTCGGCGCGGGTCATGCGCAGCACAAACTCGCTGCGCGAGTAGCCGCGCTGCTCGAAGCGCTGCGAAAGGTTCAGGATGAAGGCAGCCAGACGCTCTTCGGCGTGCATCGAGCCCAACAGCAGCATCACACCGTTTTGGCGCACGATTTCCATGGCAAGCAGTTTTTGGAAGTGCTGGCTCATGGAGAACATGTTCTGCGTGACTTCAAGAAGCTTGTCGTAGGGAAGGATGCATACTTCCGTGTCTTCAAGTGCGATCAGATCGCTTGAGTAGACCATGCCGGCCAGGCCGTCGAGACCGACGATGTCGCCCGACATGTGAAAGCTCGTCACCTGTTCGCGGCCGTCGGAACTCGTGACTGCACTCTTTAAGAAACCCAGGCGGATGGCGTAGAGCGCATCAAAGCGGTCGCCCGCACGATAAAGAGCTTCGCCGCGGCGCACGCGCTTTCGGGTGCTCACTAACTCCTCGAGCCGTTCGATTTCTTTGAGGGTGAGGCCGAGCGGAAGGCACAATTCGCGCAGATTGCAGTTGGAGCACGCTACCCGAAGGGTTGCCATGTTGATCGTGGGGTTGTTGAGCATATGGGTCGAACGCAAACAAAACGGCCCGGCGGAAGAGCTCCCGGCAAGCACTCCGCGCTGCAACGGTTTTCAGTCGGCGGTGCCAAACCGGGTGGAGACTTAGGATTTGAAACGGCGTGCGTGCTAATGAAAGAATAATCTCCAGCGTTTACACTGCCGCAAGCATCCAAAGCCCGTCCTTCGGGAAGGCCGGCAACCGAAAACCGCCGGCAGCCAGGGGACTTTGCCGCTAAGAGCAGAGCCGATTCAGGCCGGCAGTAAACTGTCGTCGAAACATTTGATTGTTGTCAAAGGTTTCGCTAATTGCTGAATCATAACAGGTAAGTTTGCGTTTTGTCATAGAAATTTTCGAGGTTTCTCAATATGGATTTCGACCCCACACGTGCCGGCGTAGAGCTGCCCGATGAAGCTCTTTTGAAGAAATTCGACGTTCCCGCACCGCGCTATACGTCTTATCCGACGGCCGACCGATTCCATGGCCGCATCACGCCTGAGGACTACCAGGCCGCGCTCGCCCGCCGCGAAAAGGCTGCCAAGCCGGCCAAGCTTTCGCTCTACTGCCACATCCCGTTCTGTAACGACGTGTGCTTCTATTGCGGCTGCAACAAGATCGTCACGCGCGATCACTCGCGCTCTGCGGCCTACATTAAAACCCTGCTGAAGGAGGCAGATCTTGCCAAGGAACACCTCACGGGCATCAAGACGCTCGAGCAGCTGCACTGGGGCGGCGGTACGCCCACTTTCCTAAACGACGACGAAATTCTGGAACTGATGGCGGGCCTCAATGAGCGCTTCCCGTTTGAGGAAGGCGGCGAATTTTCCATTGAGGTCGATCCGAGAAGCTGCCCTCCGTCCAAGATCAAGACGCTTCGCAAGGCGGGCTTCAACCGCATGAGCCTGGGCGTGCAGGACTTCAATCCGGACGTGCAAAAGGCCGTCAACCGCATTCAGCCTTTCGAAATGACCAAGGAAGTGCTCGAAAGCGCCCGCGCCGAAGGATTCGGCTCGATTAACATGGACCTTATCTACGGTCTGCCGCGTCAGACGCGCGAAACATTTGCCCGCACGATCGAGCAGGTGATTGAGCTTTCACCCGATCGCATCGCGCTTTATCACTACGCGCACCTGCCCAACATCTTCAAGCCTCAGCGCCGCATCATTCCCGCGGAGCTGCCCGGAGCGGCCGAACGCGTCAACATCATGTTCGATGCGATCAAGACGCTCACGAGCCACGGCTACCGCTACATCGGCATGGATCACTTCGCTAAGGAAACCGATGAGCTCTCGATTGCTCAGGTCAACGGCACCATCCAGCGCAACTTCCAGGGCTACTCCACGCGAGCCGAGTGCGACATGGTGGCCTTGGGGCCGAGCTCGATTTCGTTCGTCGATGGTCTCTACGCATGCAACCCCCGCGAAATCGAGCCCTGGAGCGAAGCGATCGAGTCGGGCAAGCTTGCAACCTGCCGCGGCTTTGATCTCAACGACGATGACAAGCTGCGCCGCGCCGTCATCATGACGATCATGTGTCGCTTTGAGCTCGATAAGCGGGAAATCGAAGAGGAATTCGGCATCAAGTTCGACGAATACTTCGCCTACGAAATGAAGAAGCTTCAGGCCTATGTCAAGCACGAGCTTGCCGAACTCACGGCCGACAAGATCATCGTTTCGCCCAAGGGCAAGATCTTTGTTCGTGCTGTGGCCATGCAGTTTGACCGCTACTTGCGCGAATCCGATCGAGCCGGCGGCTACTCCAAAATCGCTTGATGGCAGAAACGTTGCAACCGACAGCCGTAGGAGTTCCGTTGCCGACGGCTGTCGGCAGGCAAAGCAAAGCCGCTGAGTCTGCACTTTTGTCAGCGTTTTGATTCGCTAAACTCTGACAAGTTTGCAGTGAGAGAAAAGAACAGTCGCGAGGAGGAGGCCTCATGCAAAAGTCGTCGAAAACATTGGTGTTGCTGTCGGTCGCGTCCCTGTTGCTTTCCGGTTGCGCGGCTTTGCAGCAGGATCAACAGGGCTCTGAACAGCGGCAAGAACAGTCGCAAAGAGGCGCTATCGATACGATCTGCGTGGTGCGTCATCAAAATCCTCAATTGAGCTCCGATCGTCTCGTACAGGCTATTGAGGCAGGACTCAAACAACGTGGAGTGAAGACGCGTGTTGTGAACCACGATCAGGTTCCGTCCGAATGCCGCTTATGTCTCTTTTACGGCGTGACAGCGGAAAACAATGTCGCCAAAACATTTGATTTCCAAGCCGTGATTGACGGCAAGGCGCTGCAGCGGGGTTCCGGTCCCGTGCCGGTCGACGGCAACATCAAGCTCGAGACGATTGCCTTGTACGCGGCCAATTATTTGCAAAGCCTTGTCAATGCCGCCAAGCAGAAAGAAGTCCAGCAGGAGACTGCTCCTTAGCAAACGCAGGATAAGGACGCTTGCGTTTTGCCTGGATTTGCTTAAATTGAAGTCGCCGCAGGAAAAAGGTCGCGGCGATTTTTTTTATTTCGGGAAGCGAAAACGAAGATCAAGCTTTTCACCGACAAAAAAATGACGCAGAGCACAACTTTTTATTGGTACGACTACGAGACTTTCGGGCTGGATACGCTGCGCGATCGGCCGGCACAGTTTGCCGGCATGCGCACGACGCTTCAATTTGAACCGGTGGCCGAGGCCGATGTTTTCTATTGCCGTCCTTCGATGGAGTACCTGCCCGGAGTGATGGCCTGCGTGCTCACGGGCATCACGCCGCAGACGGCCGACGAAAAAGGCATGGCTGAGGTCGATTTTGCCAAGCGTGTCTTTAAGGAACTCAACACGCCCGCAACCATTTCGGTGGGCTACAACAGCATCGGCTTTGACGACAAGGTCAACCGCGCGCTTTTCTGGCGCAGTCTTTTGGACGTCTACAGTCACGTTTGGCGAAACGGCTGCTCGCGCTGGGACTTGTACCCGTTCGTGCTTGCCGTCTGGGCGCTTCGCCCCGAGGGCGTGGAATGGCCCAAGGTGCGCGGCACCGATCCAGACAAGCCCGAACGTCAAACCTTCAAACTTGAAAAACTGACGGCAGCCAACGGCATTGAGCACAGCCACGCACACGATGCTTCGAGCGACGTGTCGGCTACGGTGGCGCTTGCGCGATTCCTTGCTGAGAAAAAGCAGCGGCTGTGGCAATGGGCTTTGAACAATCGCACCAAAACCAAGGTGGCTGAAGCGCTCGATACGCGTCGTCCCTGTCTGTGGGTCGATCCGAGAGCGGGACAGGAGCGCGGTTTCCTGCGCTTTGTGATGCCGGTTGCTCGAAACCCCGACAATCAAAACGAATACTTCGTCTGGGACTGTCGTGAGGATCCCGATCAGCTCACGAGCCTATCGCCCGAAGTGATTGCTCGACGTGCTTTTGCGCCGGCCTTCATGCGAGAAGAAGGTGAAGAGCCTCTGGCGTTGCGTCGACTGCGCATCAACGAGTGCCCGTTTGTCTGCGCGGATCTGCGTGTGGCGTCAAGTTCGGTCTGCGAGCGCTTTGGTATTGATCTGCGGCAAGTGGTTGATTTCGGCGAAAAGCTCACGCGTCTTCACGGCATGATTGAAGGTCCCGTGCTGCAGGCATGGCAGATCTTTGAAGAACAGAACAAAGCGCGTTTTGAAAGCGAAGGCCCCAAGGATCCCGAAACGGCGCTCTACGACGGTTTTGTGAGCGAAGCCGATCGGGCTCGTGCACAGGGACTTTTGAATCTCGACTTTGAGACGATCGCCGAGCAGGTGCACGACGGAAGGCTCTACTTTGACGATGAACGCCTCAATGAATTGCTGTTTCGCCTGCGCGCCCGCTGTGCGCCGCAGACGCTCAATGATGCCGAGCGGGAAAAGTGGCTTGCCGAATGCCGCAAGCGGCTCACGCAGCAAGGGGCTGCAACGACGACGCTTGAGAAGTATTTCGAAGAGATTGATTCCGTACGCGACCGCTACGAGACTCTGTTAAACGAAGGCAGCATCACCGAAGAGCGGTACGAGGCCATCGAAAAGACGCTGTCCGACTTATGGGACTGGGGCGATCAGGCGGCCGAATACGCTCAGGTTGAAGGCTGAAAAGGAGAGAAGCAAATGACGATCAAATGCGCGTTTTTGGGGCTCGGCGTGATGGGCTATCCCATGGCCGGACATCTGGTCAAAAAGGGCTTTGAGGTGACGGTTTATAACCGTACGATCGCCAAGGCTCAGAAGTGGTCGCAGGAGTACGGCGCCGCTTTTAAGGAAACGGCGTTTGAGGCTGTCAAAGACGCCGACTTCGTGTTCGCGTGCCTCGGAAACGACGATGACGTGCGCAGCGTTGTGTTGGGAGATTCAGGCGCCTTTGCCGGCATGAAACCGGGTGCGGTCTTCGTGGATCACACGACCGATTCTGCCGATCTTGCGCGCGAGCTCTTTGCGGTCTGCAAGAAGCGTGGGCTGGGTTTCCTGGATGCGCCCGTTTCAGGTGGCCAGGCCGGTGCCGTCAACGGCGTTCTTACCGTGATGGTGGGCGGCGAATCCGACGTGTTCGAAAAGGCAAAGCCCGTCATCGATGCTTATGCCTGCAACGTGACGCATCTGGGGCCCGCAGGCAACGGCCAGCTTGCGAAGATGGTCAACCAGATTGCGTTGGCAGGCGCCGTTCAGGGTCTTTCTGAGGCGATCGCTTTCGGCATGAACGCGGGCCTTGATATGAAAAAGGTTCTGAAAGTGCTCGAAAAAGGGGCGGCAGGTTCCTGGCAGATGGCCAATCGCGGCGAAACGATGGTCGACGACAAATTCGATTTCGGTTTTGCCATCGACTGGATGCGCAAGGACTTGGGGATCGCCATGGCCGAAGCCAGACGTAACGGTTCATCGCTTCCGGTGACTGCATTGGTTGATCAGTTCTACGGTGAACTGCAGGCGATGGGGGCGGCGCGAATGGATACCTCTTCGCTGATTAAGCGTCTGCCGCGTAAAAAAGCGTAGCTGTCCGCATTTCCATCGTTTTTCGGCCCGCTTCGAAGCTTGGTTTCGTTGCGGGCTTTTTGCTGCTCCGAACTAGGTAAAACTGTCTAAACGATTTGCCTTTTTGTCAAAGAGGCAACGATTTTCCACTGATTTTTGCCTGCTGTTGCGAAATGAGAATAATTCCTATTACAATTCGCAACGATTCAAGACGGTTCGATAGATCTGGAAAAAAACGCTTCTTGCCGTCGCTTCTTCCTACTTTTAAAGAGACAACAAATGACCAAATTCAAGACAACGCTTCTGGCGATGGCGGTGAGCGCCGCCGCCTTCTCGGTTCAGGCAGCTCAGGTTTCGCTTTATGGTTCGGTTTCGACGGGGGTGCTTTACCAAAATCAGGCTTCTCTGTCAGGGGGTGAGGAACCCCAGGAAAGCAAGGATTCGTTCACGATGGAAAGCGGTTTCTGGGGGGATTCCATCTGGGGCATTACCGGTGAGGAAGATCTCGGCAACGGCTGGACCGTCGGCTTTACGCTTGAAAACGAATTCGGTTCGGACACGGGTGAAATGGCTTCGGAAGGCACGATTTTTGACAGTCAGGCCTATCTGCGCATCGGTAATGACAAGGTGAATTTTGCCTTCGGCAACATCGGCGGTCTGGCAAGTGCCGGAGGCGACTTTGATTTGCTTTGCGCTTTTGACCCGATGGAAGCTTTTGTCGGTGTGGCAGGTCTCGGCGCTTTTGCGTCTAAGGATTTTGCAAGCGGCAACATGGCTGTTGTCGAAGTGACGCCGATGGAGGGTTTCAAGGTTTCTCTGATGGGCAACACCGGTGATGACGACTCCAATGCCAAGTGGTCGGATCGCGATCACTACTACGGTCTGGGTGTGTCCTATGAAAACGGCCCGCTGGCCTTGGCGGCGATTGCTGAAATGCGCAAGTACGATCGCTTGGCTGATTGGGGTGCCAACGCTGACAACGATGACTCCTGGACCTTTACGGTGGCCGCTGCTTACGACTTTGAAGTGATCCGTCCGAGCTTTGTGTATCAGCACGCCAGCAAGACGCGCGAATTTGCGGCAGGAGAGATCTCTGACGCCGCTTATAACTTCGACAGTTTCATGCTCGGCGCCACGGCTCCGCTTGGACAGGGCACGCTGCGCGCTTCCGTTCAGTACGTCAAGGGTGAAAACGATGCGGTGTCCGACGAAGAAGGCAGTGCCACGATTCTCGGTCTGGCATATACCTATGACATGAGCAAGCGTACGACGCTTTACGGCGCCGCGTTCTACTCGGTCGGCGGCGATGGTCTTGACAAGGACCTCGGTGCCAACGAGAAAGAATTTGGGCTGATGGGGCGTGCTGATTACAACAGCGTCGGTTTCGGCGTGGGTCTTGTGCACACGTTCTAAGCACACAATGACGCAATGAAGGTGTAAACCGATTCGCAAATCAAAAAGAGCCGGGGCCCTCGATGTCACGGCTCTTTTTCAAATCTGAGCGGCGACGAACATTCTTTTGATGCGAACGAGAATTGTTAATTTTCAAGTTCTCTCGTCGTCTTCTTCGCTGCTAAGCGACATCAGGAAACAAGTGTCAACGCTTGAATGGCTGATTCATTGTTGAAAATACTGATTGATAACCGTTCTCATCGAGATTGAGAAAGGGTATCATTCGCATTGAATTTATCCATCGTTGATGACTTCGGGTCGCTCGGTGAGCGATTTCGGTGCCACCACAGACGCAAAAGCAATGAACAAAGAACGAACAATTCGCAAGCTCACGCAACTGAAAATCGAAGAACCCGGCATCGTCGCCAAGGTCAAGCTGCCGGCTCCGGAAGCAGCTCGTCTCGATGAGCTCGGATTGCATGTGGGCAGTTCGGTTCGAGTGTTAAGCGGCGCGGTCAACGAGAGCATTTTGATTGCCGTCGGAGACAGCCGCATTGGCGTGAACTTCGACGTTGCTCAGAAAATTTACGTGTACTGAGAGCTGCTCAATTGCGACTGAAAAGCAAGCGGCTCGGAACAAGGGACAGGCAAACCATGTTGTTAAAGGAACTTTCTCCCGGAACCAAGGGAACGATTGTCGGCTATGACAAAAAGGCGCCGGAATACCGCCGGCGTTTGCTGATGCTCGGTGCAACACCGGGAACAGCATTTGAGGTGGTGCGCGTGGCTCCGCTGGGCGATCCGGTTGAGATTCGCGTGCGCGGCAGCTTTATCAGCGTTCGAAAGGACGAAGCCGCCATTATGGAAGTGCGCTTGGATTGAGTTGGGGATTGCAAAATGAAAAATATCATCTGTATTGTCGGCAATCCGAATTGCGGCAAAACGACGCTTTTTAATGCTCTGACGGGCTCCAAACAGGAAGTCGGCAATTGGCCGGGCGTCACCGTCGATAAGAAAACTGGCCGTTACAGCTTTGAAGGCAACGACGTTGAAATCGTTGACCTTCCCGGCATTTATTCCATTACGCCGGCTTCGACTTCCGGCGAAGACGAACGTATCGCCCGCGACTACATCCTCACGGATGAAGCGCAGGCTGTGATCAACATCGTTGATGCCTCCAACCTGGAACGAAACCTTTACCTGACGGCGCAACTCATTGAAATGCGCGTGCCGATGGTCGTGGCCGTCAATATGCTCGACATTGCCAAGAACCACAAGATTGAGGTGGATCTCAAGGCACTGCAGCAGGCGCTCGGTTGCCCTGTTGTGGGGCTTGTGGCAGCGCGCGAGCAGGGTGTGCGTGAACTTCAAAAGACAGTTGCGGAATTTCTGAAGAATCCGCAATTGCCGCCGATGAACGTTTCGTTCGAAGATCGTATCGAAAAGGCTCGCGAGGCGATTACGCAAGGACTGCGCAAAGAAGGCGTGGAACGTCCCGAATGGTTCGCGCTGCAGCTCGTTGAAGGCGCTCCGGGTATTGAAGACAAGCTTCCCGCCGAAGCCTACGCCAAGGTTAAGAAGATTGTTGACGATGTGAATGCCGCTTATGACGGCGACGCCGATATCGTGGTTGCCGACGCTCGCTACAACTTTGTCAATCGCATCACGCAAAAGGCACTGATTCGTCACGGCGAAATGAGCAACACCATGACCGACAAGATCGATCGCGTGGTCCTGAACCGCTGGTTGGGACTGCCGATCTTCCTGGCGATCATGTACGTGATGTTCCTCTTTACGCAGAACCTCGGCGCCGCTTTCATCGACTTCTTCGACATCACGTTTGCCGGCATCTTTGTCGACGGTTTCGGTCGCCTGCTTGAGGCAGTCGGCACGCCCGAATGGCTTAAGGTTTTGCTTGCCGACGGTATCGGCGGCGGTATTACGACGGTTTCGACCTTTATTCCGCCGATCTTCTTCCTGTTCCTGTTCCTCGCCATGCTTGAGGACTCGGGTTACATGGCTCGTGCCGCGTTCGTGATGGACCGCGTAATGCGCGCGTTGGGACTTCCCGGCAAAGCCTTCGTACCGCTGATCGTGGGCTTTGGCTGCAACGTGCCTGCCATTATGGCTACCCGCACGATGGATAAGGCAACCGACCGCATCATCACCATCATGATGGCTCCCTTCATGAGCTGCGGCGCCCGCATGCCTGTCTACGTGCTGTTTGCGACGGCGTTCTTCCCGACCAATGGCCAGAATCTGGTGTTCGGCATCTATGTGATCGGCATCATTGCCGCCATCATCACGGGCTTTTTGATCAAGCGCGTGGTGCTGCCCGGTGAAGTTTCCGCCTTCGTGATGGAAATCCCGCCGTACCACATCCCGACGGTCAAGGGCGTCATGATGCGCACGTGGGATCGCCTGAAGGCCTTCCTGAACCGTGCCGGCAAAGTGATCGTTGTGATCTGCGCCGTACTGGGTTTCTTGAACAGCTGGGGTACCGACGGTTCGTTCGGCAATGAGGACTCCGAAAAGTCGGTCCTCTCTGAAATCGGCTACACGATCGCTCCGGTGCTCTCGCCGATGGGCGTGACGCAGGAAAACTGGCCGGCGGCTGTGGGTGTCTTTACCGGCATCTTCGCCAAGGAAGCTGTCGTCGGTACGCTCAACTCGCTCTACGACCAGATGGCTCGCGACAAGAATGCGGAAGCTGCCGGCGAAGGCGCTGCCGCACCTGCTGAAGAAGAAGCCGACGAAGGTTGGTCGCTCGGAGCCATTCTCTCGGAAGCCGGCGGCACGATCGTTGACAATCTGGCTGACCTGGGCGGAGCCTTTACTGATCCTCTCGGCATCGCCGTTGACGATTTGTCGGATACGGCATCCGCTGCCGAATCGCAGGAAGTGACGGTGACGACCATCGACATGATGCAAAAGCTCTTCGGTTCTCAACTGGCTGCTTTTGCCTACCTGATGCTGGTGCTTCTCTACATGCCTTGCGTAGCGGCAATCGCAGCGGTTTATCGTGAGGCAGGCGCAGCCTGGACGTTGTTCCTGGCGGCCTGGACGACGGTTCTCGGCTACTCGACGGCTACCATTGTCTACCGTGTTGGCACGTTTGCACAGGATCCGCTCTACGCGACCGTGGCCATTGTGATTTCGCTCGGCCTGCTTGCTGCTCTGTTGGTCTTCATGCGCAACTACGTGAAGAACAATCGCGGTAAGGGACCGAAGGTGATCCCGATCGCTGTGGCGCAGCCCTCGTAATCAAATAACCGTAAAGCTTCGGAGAACAAAACTCTGAAGCACCTGACTGGCCGCATCCGATACTCAGACCAGAGACTCGCTGTCGGATGCGGCTTTTTCTTGCATGTAACACAAGGACAAAGTATGAGCCTTTTGATGGACATTCAGGATTATTTGCGCCGTTATGGAACGGCTACACAACCGGAACTCGCGCAACAGTTCCGTACCACCTTCGAGATGGTGGAAATGGTGACGGAGACTTTGAGAACCAAAGGTAAGGTGCGGTTCACGAAAGTACTGCCGGCGTGTGCAAGCGGTGCTTGCTCAGGATCATGCGCCCAGGCACCGAAGCATGACGAAGGAAAGCGAGTGCCGGTGCGCGTCTATGAGTGGATCGGCACCAAACCCTGACGGAGATTCGGCGCCAACTTGCTACAGCAGATCGTTGAGTAGAGTGGAAGGAGGCGTCTGATGAATCGGATCGAGCCAGTTTTCGTATTTCAACCCCATGTCGGCATAAAGCTCGAAGCCGGCTCGACGATCGCCGGAGACAAGCACAAAGTTTCGGGAAAGTGCCTGACCGGCAATCAATGCGTCTTGAAAAGACAACATACGGCCAAGACGGCGAGAGTGATCGTAAAGCTTGGCGGCAACTTCGGCGTCTTCTTTGGTAAAAGGTTCGATTTGTAAGATCTCAGTTAGTTTCTCGAAACGTTTGTGGTAACGAACGGCTTTTTTTGTCATGGCACCGTCGGGTGTCAATCGATATACGCCGTTCATAATTTCCATCCAACTGATCGAAGATGTGAAGAAAGTAGCGCCAAAGGCAGTCTTTGACCTCAAGAGAAGGTCATTGTCTACAGCTCGGACTGCTTCGATGAGAATGTTGGTGTCCAACAGATACGAGGTCATTTGAAAAGTTCCTTCGGCGTCCACGGTTCGCGGGGTTCAATTTCGAGAGGCTCGAGCTCTTCGCCTTCTTCTCGATTGAGTTGAGCCATTTCGTGCATAAAGAGCTGAAGACTGTTACAGAAGCCTTCGGGTAGGTCGGGCTTTGGCTTGAGGATAATTTCTCCGGTATCCGGATTGCGGCGAATCCAGACTTCTTTGGTGTCGAATCGAAATTCCTTCGGCAGCCGCACGGCCTGGCTACGGCCGGACATGAAAACTTTTGCGGTTTTGCACATTTTTTGTCTAAAAAAGATATATCAATGGGATATATCCAAGTGTAGCAAAGAAGCGCAATGATGTCTCTGCTCAAAGCGGTTTCGCCGTAGAATCCTTCGGTTTCAATGATTTCTAAAGGACTTCAAAATGGCCGGTGGCTTTGCGGACAAGAAAGCGTTGGTGCTTTTTTCAGGCGGACAAGACTCTACGACGTGTTTGGCGTGGGCGCTGAAAAATTTCAAGGAAGTGGAGACCGTCGGTTTTGACTACGGCCAGCGCCACACGGCTGAAATCACATGCCGCAAGCACATCCTAGAGACCATCGAAGACGTTCTGCCTTACGCCAAGGGGCGTCTCGGTCTGGATCACATGATCGACATGAAGGTCTTGGGCCAGATTTCGGAGTGCTCTCTGACGCGCGAGATCGAAATCGAGTTTGAAAAGGACGGAGTGCCCAACTCTTTCGTTCCGGCACGTAATCTTCTTTTTTTCACGTTTGCTTCTGCCATTGCCTATCGCCGCGGCGGCTCTGTTCTCGTGGGCGGCATGTGTGAAACCGACTACTCGGGCTACGCCGACTGCCGAGACAACACATTAAAGAGCCTGCAGGTGTCACTCTCTTTGGGACTTGACCGTCAGGTGGTGATTGAGACACCGTTGATGTGGCTCACGAAGGCAGAAACCTGGCAGTTGACGCACGACCTCGGTGGTGACGTCTTCGTGGAGTTTGTACGCACTCAGACGCACACTTGCTATATGGGTAACCACGATGTCCTGCACGACTGGGGATACGGCTGCGGCGAGTGTCCGGCCTGCAAGTTGCGTCAGGAAGGTTGGGAGAAGTGGGTCAAGAATCGACAGCACGCTCAATGACGAGTTCTGAGTTGATGTCCGTGATGCAGATTTAGGCAGTTGTCACGGAAATCGGATATACAAATGACACGGGCCGGAATTTCCGGCCCGAAATGTATCAGTGATTGCGGAATCGCTGTCTCGGATTGACGGCGTCCGGATTGGCGGCTTGAGAAAGCGTCCAGCGCGGCTTGGCGGAGAAGCTCCAGCGCTTGCTGGCGTGTTGAAGTTCCTCATCAGTCATATGTTGCAAACGCATCATGCCGGCCACGGCAATCATGGCGCCGTTGTCGGTGCACAAACGCTGAGGCGGGAATAAGACTCGCGCACCGCGTTTGCGGCAAGCATCGATCAGGCTGGCTCGCAGCGTCTTATTGGCGGATACGCCGCCTGCCACCACCAACTGTTTGATGCCGGTCGTTTTGATGGCTTTGATGGCCTTGGTGGTGAGCACTTCGGCAACCGCTTCAGTAAACGCCAGAGCCAAGTCTGAACGGAACTGAGGATCCGTGGGATCCTTGGCATCGTTGACGGCGGTCAGAACAGCCGTTTTGAGCCCCGAGAAGCTCATGTCAAGCGACGGAGAGTGCAGCATCGGACGCGGCAATTCAATGGCGCCGGGCGTACCTGTTTCGGCCAGACGAGAAACCGCAGGGCCGCCGGGATAACCTTCACCTAACAACTGCGCGGTTTTGTCAAATGCTTCGCCTGCGGCGTCGTCCAGTGTTTCTCCCAACAGTTCATAGCTGCCGAACGCGTTGACGCGCATAAATTGCGTGTGTCCGCCGCTTACCAGCAGCGCAATGAAGGGAAACTTGGGAGCAGGGTCGGCAAGGCATGCCGATAGCAGATGGCCTTCCAGGTGGTGCACGCCGACCACGGGAATGCCTAACGCATAGCCGATGGCGTGCGCGACGGACGAGCCGACCAGAAGCGCTCCGGCCAGGCCCGGTCCTTCGGTGACGGCAACGGCATCAATTTCTTCTTTCTTGACGCCTGCGCGCGACAGAACGTCGTCAATCAACACTAACGCACGGCGGATATGGTCGCGGCTGGCGAGTTCCGGCACAACGCCGCCGTATGCTCGATGCATGTCGATTTGCGTGTGAACGGCGTCGGCCAACAGTCCTTTTTCGCTGTCAATCAGCGCAACGCCGGTTTCGTCGCACGAGCTTTCAATGCCGAGAACTTTCATGAGATCTAAAACTAAAAATTCGAAGTGGAGCCATTCTAGCCAGAGTGACTCATTTCCGCTCTGTTAAGTGAGGGACAAATTATCAACGATGAGGACGAGGTGGCGGCGGGGGAGGAGGCATCATCATCGGTCCCCACATAAACGGTCCCCACATAAAGCGATCGTTGTAGAGACGCTCGGTTTCCAACTCAGCTTGCAACTGTGCTTCTCGTCTCTTCGAGAGCTGAAGAGCGTTTTGCAAATCTTTTTCAATGCCAGGAGCATCAGTAGGACGCTTCATGACATAACGGAATTGATAACCGTCACCGCAGAGCACGATCGGATTGGGAGAGGCGACCTTGGCGCCCGAAGGCCACGTATAGGTCACGCCAAGAATACGTGCACAACCGTCCGGTCCGCGGGAGGCATCCAAATCATCGTTGGAAAAGGACACGGAGACGGGCGTCACGCCGTACTTCTGGCCGGCAACCGTTGTGACCTCGGCACCTTCCAGGTCGCTTTCAAAGATCACGGTCGTTGAACAACCGCTTAAGAACAGAGTCGCTAGTGCGGCAGAAAGAATCGGTATGCGCATGGCTTGCCTTTGCGGGAAGGAACGTTACCCCCAATTGTAGAGGCCGCTAGGAGGAGTTGATGCCAGGATTTGCAAAGCGTTGTTGCTTACCAATTCCTATCGTTGTGGATAAGGAGGAGGTTCTTCACAGGTTTTGGGGATAAGTGGGTGAGCAAACAGTGTCGGTCACTGATTTGCAACAATTTTTGTCATGTGCTCAAAAATTGGGCACGCAGTAGAACCGATTTTGGAGGGTGTGAAAAACCCGCTCCAGCCGAAACCGAAGCGGGTTGATGCTAATCAGTAGATCTCAGGATGAGATTGTCAGATTAGAACTTGTGGCGCAGGCCAACCACGAACGTGAAGGCGCTGGGATCACGATCTTCCTTGCCGGCAACACCGTAGTCAACGGAATCCTGCATGTAGCTGGCAACTGCATAAGCGTCGGTACGCTTGGAGAACGGATAGTCATAACCAGCAGAAACGATGTAGCGCTGGAATTCGTTATCCTTTTTTGCTGCATCAGTTTGGCTATCAGCAGCTTCTGCATCAACATAGCCCACGCCAGCCATGATCTTGCCGCCTGCGACGGGGATGTTGGCAGAAAGGTTCAGACCATAGCCCTTGATCTTGCTTGCGAAACCCATGTCAGAATTGGAAACAAGGCTACCGAAGGTCTTAACTTCGTCAAAGTACTGAGCACCGAAGAACACCTGGACGACATCGAAGTCGTAGTTGCCGCCAAGGGTGACGGTCAAGCTGTCATCAACATCGCCCAGAGAACCAACCGGAGTACCACCAGCATTCTGCCAGGACTGATAGTTAACGGAGTCAACAGCGATATAGGCATTCAGCGGACCATTGGAGTACTTGGCGCCAATAGCATAGTAACGATCAATGCTGGATTCATTTTCGACACCGCCCTTGATCTCGTTCTTGGAACCATCGTCACCCATGGAGTACTGAGCATACACCGTGAAGCCGGCAAACGTCGGGGTCTGGTAAGCGATCGTGTTGTCCATCACGCCGCCGGTGGAAGCTGTGCTGCCAATTTGGTTGGAGTAGCCGCCCCAATTGGAGGTGCCGAAGGCAGAGAGAACGCCAATCTGAGCCCAGGAGCTGGTACCGCAGTTGATCGAACCGATCTTGCCGAAGGCCAATTTACCGAAGCCGCCCTGAATGAAGAGAGAAGCTTCACGATCAAAGAACGTGTCGTTGTCAGCGCCGGTGTCAGCGGAGAAGCCATTTTCCAGAACGAAGCCAACCGTGAGGCCGTTGCCGAGATCTTCCGTGCCTTTGAAGCCGAAGCGGGAGCCGGACTGCATGCCGGAATTCATGCTAAAGGAGTCGGTAGCATCAGCGGCACCGTCCAGATCAACGTGGCTGTAGGCCAAACCTTCGTCAACGATACCGTAGAGCTGAACATCAGCAGCGAGAGCAGAACCGGCAAAAGCGCCGAGAACGGCAACTGCAGCAAGAGTCTTTTTCATTTTGATTTGTTCCTATAAAGATAGGGGATCTTTTTGATCAAAAAGGCCCGGGATTTAAGCGTTGCAAGCCTGCAAGGAACCGCAACATGCCCGAAGGCCCAATCACCCTTTGTTCCGAAAGGGTGAAGGCATTCTCACTCCGAATTGCGTAACTCTCAAATTCAAAAGCAAGCCTCAAATGGATGTGATGCTTTTTTACAACACCTAAAGGGCAAAATTGCGGTTAGCAGCTCTGATCTCGCGTTGGCCTCGCATTCTTAATCGAATCAATCGAGACTTCAGTGAGAAGATAGCTCTGTCCACACAAAGGAGAGAACCATGCCCTACGTCAATATCAAACTCACCGGCGACTGCGAAGCTCCGACGCCGGAACAAAAGGAACAGCTTATCGCTGGGGTTACCAAACTCATCGCCGATGTGCTCGGCAAGGACACGACGCATCTGGTGGTCGTCATTGATGAGGTGCCGATGGCCAACTACGGCATCAACGGTAAAACCGTCAAACAGCTGCGTTCGGAAAAGAAGGCCTAACACCTGAAAACAAGACGGGCGATCCGAAAAGACCGCCCGTCAGGGAGAATTAGCAGGGTTCCTGTTTACAGGAACTGAGCCCCGACAATGCCGGCAATCATCAGCGGGATGTTGTATGCAATGAAGGTCGGCACGCAAGTGTCCCAAATGTGGTCATGCTGACCGTCAGCATTCAGACCGCTCGTGGGTCCGAGTGTGGTATCGGAGGCGGGAGAACCGGCATCGCCCAGAGCACCGGCAGCCGACATCAGAAGAATGGTGGCAGGAAGCGAGAAACCCACAGCGGAGCACAGCGGCACATAGATCACAGCCAAGATCGGCACGGTACCGAAGGATGTGCCGATGCCCATCGTCACAATAAGACCGATGCCGGTAATGATGGTGGCAGCCAGAATCTTGTTGGAGTGCAGATAGGGCACTACGCTCTGAATCAGTTCATTAACAGCGCCTGTTTCCTTGAGAATGGCTGCATAACCACCCGCGATGAGCATCACAAAGGCGATAAAGCCCATCATCGAGATGCCGCCGGCGATGTGATCGTCCAATTCACGGAAAAGGAAGGCGCGGCCAAGAATCATGACCAGAAGACCGATCAAAGCGGCAAGCGGCAGAGACTGCCAAATGAGCTGAACCACAACGGCCAGAACAATGGCCAGAAGCGTTGCCCAGTGCTTAAGTTCAAACTTCTTGATTTCCTCGGCCTTGGTTTCCATGCCGATGACCGGGCGGTCTTCGTAGTGACGCGGTTTACGATAGAGCACAAAGACAGCAATCAGCAGACCGATCAACATGGAGGCACCGAGAATCCAGTTGACGGAGGCGACGTCAGACACCGTGGTCTTCATGCCGCTTTGGGTCATGCTGTCAGCCACGATGCCCTGGAAGATCAGACCGAAACCAACGGGCAGCGTGATGTAGGGAGCCTTCAGGCCGAAGCTGAGAGAACAAGCGACCGCACGGCGGTCAAGTTGCATCTTGTTCATCAGATAGAGCAGCGGCGGAATCAACAGCGGAATGAAGGCAATATGCACCGGCACCACGTTCTGTGACAAGCAGGCAATGGCGGCCAAAACGAGACAGAAGACCGCCGGACGAGACCCCAGATGTTTGGAAATCCAGGAAACAAGCACCTGCATTAAGCCTGTGTGCGCAATGGCAACGGCAAAGGTACCCAACAGAATGTAGGAAAGCGCGGTGGTGGCGTTGGCCGAAAAGCCGTCGGCCAGAAGCGTCATCGTTTTGCCGATGTCAATGCCGCCCGACAGGCCGGCGGTGATGGCCGCAAGGATAAGCGCGACAAGAACGTTGACTTTGACCAGGCAGAGTACGCAAAGTACCAACACCGACAAGATGATGGGGTTAAAGAGCAAGTCCATCAGGGAGCCTCGTTTGGATTTTTGGAAGAGGGGAACTGTGGCGAAGAAAAGCTTGCCAGAGCTTCATTGTTTTAAATTGTTTCAACGGATACTACCGCATTTGATAGTGCCAAGGAAAGAGATTTGGCGCGCTCTACAGCCTTTTGCCTAGAGGTCTTTATGCTGTTGAACAACGCTGTTTCGGAGTGGAAATCAGCCGTTTTTTGCCATGAAGAGACCGTTCTTCCTTACAATTCGCACGAACACTATTCCATTCTCTATTCGTCGGCGGACAATTACCGAAGGCGGTCAATTTCCGCGAAAGCGGCGGAACTTCTGATTCAATGAAAAATCCCACTCATTTCTATGTTGTCGTGCCCTTGGGGCTTGAAGAGCTGTGCGCCCAGGAACTCGAAGCCATCGGCATCACCGGCCTTCGCGTTCAACGAGGAGCCGTCACGTTCACCGGCTCGATGCTCATGGCACAGCGTGCTTGCCTTTATTGCCGCACGGCGAGCCGCATTCTGATGCGCGTGGGCGTATCGGACTATCAAGACGAAGAAGACATCTACAACTTTGCCTGCCGCACGAAGTGGGAAAACTGGTTTGGTCCCGACGCAACGATTCGCGTGGACATCAATGCCCGTCGCTCTCCCTTACGCAGCCTGGACTTCACGCTTTTGCGCATCAAGGACGGCATTTGCGATCGTTTCATGCACTTCATGGACCGACGTCCGAGCGTGGACACGGCGCATCCTGAAATCCGCGTGTTTGCTTTTGCCGACGACACGCACTGCACGTTCTATCTTGACTTGTGCGGTGAAGCGCTCTTCAAGCGCGGCTGGCGTACGGACAAGGGCGAAGCGCCGCTCAAGGAAAACTTGGCTTCTGGTCTTCTGATGCTTGCAGACTGGAATGCCGATACGCCGCTCGTGGATCCGTTCTGCGGTTCCGGCACAATTGCCATCGAGGCTGCACTTGCCGCATGCGGAGTGGCCCCCGGTCTTAAGCGCAAGTTTCTGTTTGAAAACTTCACTGGCTTTGAACGCGACATTTGGCAAGAAGAACTTGAGGAAGCCAAAGCTCGTGTCAATATGCACACAAAAGTGAAGATTGCCGCAAGCGACATCAGCACCATTGTGGTCGGCAAGGCAGAACAGAATGCCCGCCGCGCAGGACTTGGCGCATTGATTGACGACGGACGCCTTACATTTACCCAGTGCGACGCTCGTCAGGTAACGCCGCCCGCACCGGCCGGTCTCATTGTGGCCAACCCTCCCTACGGTGAACAGTCCAATCCGAAGAGTGCGACGGTAGCGTCCATGATGAAGGATGTGGCCGACAACCTGAAGCACAACTTCTCGGGATGGACGGCACGCTTTCTTACGAGCGACCGCAATCTGCCGCGTCAGATGCGTCTGAAAGAAAGCAAGAAGACGCCACTATTCAACGGTCCGTTGGAATGCCGTTTCTTTGAATTCAATTTGGTGGCTGGAAGCTTCCGAGACAAACACTGACGAGGTTTCCCGGAACAATCAGGCCGATCAAGCACACGATGTTTGGTCGGCTTCTGATTGCAAAGCGACTTGAAATTTTCTTGTCAGGTCGTACAATGGTGCCTCTCAAGTGAAAGCCTCTCGTCCCCATCGTCTAGAGGCCTAGGACATGACCCTCTCACGGTTAGAACCGGGGTTCGAATCCCCGTGGGGACGCCACCTCGAAATCCAAGGTCTGCCTCGCAGGTCTTTGTTTTTGATCGAGGAGCATTTCTAATATCCTTCCCAGCAAACATCCGATAGCTTTCTGCACAAAAATGGGAAGCGGGAAGCTAATTCTACGTGGCGATGTAGAAGCTTACGAGCGTTTCCGATACGAAGGTTTCTCCTGTCAATATCGAGGTCGTTTAAAATTAAAAATGGTCTGTTTGAGGTGCATCCATGAGTACGTTGCCTTCTAATCCTGATATTGATCTCCTTGAGCAGTGGAGCCACCAAAATGGATCTCGCTATTGGCTTGCCCACGAATTTCTTGAGCACCTAGGTTACACATCCTGGGAGAAGGCCAAGGGGGTGATCAACCGGGCCATTGCTTCATGTTCTCGCCTCGATATTGATGTTGCCGAATCATTTACCCAGGTTCCTGTGGTAATAGATGGACGTGAGCAGGTGGGATACAAGCTCAGCCGCTTTGCGTGTTTTCTTGTTGTCATGCATGCCGATGACAAGAAGCAACAGGTTCAGAGAGCCAAGGTTGCTTTATCAGCTTTGGCTGAAGGCCTTCTTCAAGCGGCTATTGAGGAAAGTAGCGTACCTCGTATTGACACTCGGGCAGAGCTTTCTAATGCTGAAAAGATTATGGCTGCTGCCGCTAAACAAGCTGGTGTCGAAAGTAGTCAATTTGGCATTTTTAAAGATGCTGGATTTCGTGGCATGTACAACATGTCTCTGGCAGAACTTCGTAACTACAAAGGTTTGAAAACGACAGGTAAAACTCCTCCTACCTTATACGATTACATGGGGCTTACGGAATTGGCCGGTAATATATTCCGTGTGACCCAAACATCTGAAAGGATGAAAGCTCGTCACGTCCGAGGTTTGACACAATCGGCACAGGCGGCGGAAGAAGTGGGCAAGGAGGTTCGAGATATGATGATCAAAAACAGCGGAGAGAAACCTGAAAATTTGCCGCTTGAGGAGGACATTAAGTCTGTCAAAAAGCAACTTCGTCGAGTTAGTCGCGGAATGATCAAACACGACAAATCTCCGAAAAAGAGCTGAATTTCGATAAATCCGTAACTCCCGCCCACTAGTCACTAATTTTGGGAAAGGCTCTTGGGCGGGATCACATCCAGCAGCGCGAAGTAATCGCGCTGTTTTTTCGTAAGCATGTCGGGGCGCCAGCACAACTGGTCGCCACGGCGATGCAACGTCACCTTGGCAAGTTCCATCAATACCGTATCAAGCGAGTTGTTGGGGACCTTGCAGTTTTTCTCCTGCGCTGTCAGACGTAGCGTGGTACCCAACTTACATCGCACTGAGGTTGCCAGCGTAAAGATAAAGAGCTTGCCGACATAGGCGAGTTGAGTCGCACGCATCCGATCGCCTTCAATTTCATTTTTGAAACTACGGTATTGCGCTTCCACCTTGGCTCGCTGTCGATATACGCGCAACGCCTCAACCGGATCGTGGCGGTAATTTGTGCGGATGGCAAAACAACCCGCATATCGCAGTCGTTGATTGATCTCCTGCATGTTGCGCACGTACTTCACTTCTCCGGATTGCTCAGTGACGGTACCGACGCATTTGCCGTAGCGGCTCCAATCGTCACCGGACACTTTTCGGTTGGCGTTCTTGGCTTTGATGATGTTCTCGACATTGGTGAGCAACGTCTTCTTGGCATTCAAAGCCAGTTCGTCTGAAAAATACAAATACGTCTTGACGTGCACTTGTACGTATTCGGCCTTCGTTTTCTGTTGCCATAGCTCGCTTTCTTCCTTTGCCAGCGTCACCGTTGAGTACCCTAATCAGGCAAGTAATTTGCATTGCTACGCAACTCTTCCATGTGCCTGTCAAACTTGGCCTTGATGCTGTCCTCGTCAATGCGCAGCCCCTGCACAAACTTCACGCCGGCATCGAGCTGGGCCTGGATGTTGTAGGCTGATTTGTAGCCTCGATCCGTCACAAGTTCGACATCTTCGACATGGAATCCGACGTTTTTCATGTCCTTGAAGATCTCCGAGAAGCTGGCGACATCGTTGATTGATCCGGCATACTGTCTGGCATAGAGCACCTCTCCGGTCTTCTGATCGCAGGCCAACGTCAGATTGACCTGTTTGAGTTCCGGGTTGCCCTTGGCCTTGCCGTATTCGGCATCCTCAATGGTCGACGAATAGGTTGAGATGCTGGTGCTGTCAAAAGCAATCGTGAGCGGTTCGTTGATATGCCTTCGGGATCGGTCTTGGCCTTTTCCTCTCGGGTCTGACGCGCAACTTTGAGCAATCGATTAAATCGAGCCGTGAAGCTCTGATCCACCTTTGCGCCTGTAACACGACCGAGAAGCTCCGAAATACGCTGTCCGCTGATCGGTTCGACGCTGGCCAGGTATACACCGCCGAGCCAGGATGCAAAGTTTTCTATGGCTGCACCGGGCTGGCATATGGCGTAGACGGTCAAAGCAGCCAACACGCGGGCGTCTTGAGTACCGAACGTAGCTTCAAGGTCGTCAATCATTTTCGATTGCTTCATGTGCATCCAAGCCGCGTAGGTCGGACCGCATTGACGAGAAATGGCTCGCCAATCTTCCTCGAGAAGATCTTGCATGGTCTTCTTGGGCATTGCGGCTTCCTTTTCAAGCTCATCCCATTGCTGCTGGGCCTCGAGATTGGACTTCAAATACCCCTCTCGATCGAGTAACTTGTTTTCGTAGTAGTACAGCTCCTTGCCCTGATATTCGGGAAACTTTTCCAGAAAGGTCTGGCCGGGGCGGATGGAGTTGTCGTCGCACAAACGGCCGACGTGAACTCGGGCAACTGTGCGAGGTTGCCTCTTTTGAGCATCCCACTTGCAGATAGGTGCCTTGACGTACTGATGCTTATAAACGGCATCGAGTTCGATGTAAAAACTCCGCTTGGGACCTTCGGCAGAGGGCATGCTAGTCCCCTTCATTCATAAACTAGGGACTGGTATAGCAAGAAAGAAAGACCCATGACAAAAATTCCTTAACAATCATGGGTCAAGAAAGAATTTTCGAAGGCTATTTGACGAATATCAAACGACTATTGGACTAGTTTCGGAGTTGACCTTGGTTTTGTTTGGCGATTAGAAAAATTGTTAGCTCGACAAGACGGGCTAGGGTTAATTTGTTTGTCCAAATTTTGTCTGGGAGTATTTCGGTAATTTCTTTATTGTGTTTGTTAAAAAACTTATTAAAGTCTGAAATATAATCTATATAAGTGTCGATGTTGTTACTTTGGTTCTCGGTGTCAGTGAGTGCAAGACAGATTGTTGTATCCCAAATCGGAAATTCGTATGGGCGGGTAAAGTGTAGGATTTTTGATATGGCTACTAATGAATTATCGACTATTTGTTTGAGAGTGTCTATGTTGTCTTTGAAATTTTTATCAAATTGAAAATCTTCCCAATTTTTTAGTTTTATTATTTCTGTTAAAAAATTAATTGAAGACTTGATGCTGTTGTCTAGGATTCCTGAAGGAGTGATTGTGCAGGTCGGTGTAATGCTTGGTATTCTGGGCATCCAGCCGTAGACCATTAAGGCGCCTTGCAAAAAAATATCTTCGGGGGAAATCTCTTTTTTAGGTTTGCTGTTGTTGTATTTTGCAAGTGAGTTGTATTGGAAATACTTTCGAATGCTAGGGTATGAATAAAAGTATGTTTTAAGTAATTTTGATTCTCTGTCTTTTGGTTTGGACTGCAAGTAATTCTCGTGTTCGATTGCTGCTAGTAGTAAATTTAAGCAAATTATATTCAAAATTTGATCAGGGGTCCGCTTTGTCTCGTTTAAGTAATTTTCGATTTTATCTGAAAGACGTTTGATGTCTTTTTTATATTTGGAATATTTGTCATTGTTTGTGTTGCTTTTGTAGTGAGCGATCAGTGATGAGTTGGTACTTAGATATGTTTCAATAGGAGTGTATGGCTTTTTGTTCATTATGGATATCCTTTGCTCGGGGGGGGGGATGTTATTACTTGTGGTAAGAATTTTAGTTAAATGATTGGTTTGAGTTTACAATACTGAAAAACTGTGTTAGTACTATGTACGGCATCAATGCCTCCCTTCACCGTTGCCGATCACCACATACTTCAAGCTCGTCAAACCCTCAAGCCCCACCGGTCCACGGGCGTGCAATTTTCCCGTGCTGATGCCGATCTCCGCTCCGAGCCCATATTCAAAGCCATCGGCAAAACGCGTCGAGCAGTTCACCATGACGCTGCCGGAATCCACTTCACGCAGGAAGCGTTGAGAAGCTTGCAGATTATTGGTGATGATGGCATCCGTGTGTTTGGAAGAATGTTCTTCGATAAAGGCGATGGCCTCATCAAGGCTCTTTACCACCGCAATCGAAATGATCGGTGCGTTGTACTCGGTATCCCAATCCGACGGATCAGCGTCGACGCAGGACAGCCCCGAGGCTTCCAAAACGGCCTTTGATTTGGCGTCGCATCGCATCTCCACATTTTTCTCCGCAAAGATTCGGCCTATGCGAGGGAGGAATACGTCTGCAACAGCTTCATGCACCAGAAGCGTTTCCGTGGCGTTGCAAGGCGAATAACGCTGCGTCTTGGCGTTGTCGGTGACGGAAACAGCCATGTCAATGTCAGCGTCCTTGTCGACGTAGGTGTGGCAGATGCCGTCAAGATGGTGAATCATCGGCACGGTAGCTTCTGCCGCAAGACGTGCAATCAGTCCTTTGCCGCCGCGCGGAATAATCACGTCGACGTATTTGTTGGCCCGAATCATTTCGCCCACGAAATCGCGATCAGTAGTGGGAGCGATCTGCACGGCTTCAGTCGGTAAGCCGGTTTCAGTCAGAGCTTGTTGCACCAGTTCACCCAGAATGCGATTTGTTTCAAACGCCTCCGAGCCGCCGCGCAGAATGCAGGCGTTGCCGGATTTGACGGCAAGACAGGCCGCGTCGACCGTCACGTTTGGACGCGACTCATAGATGATTCCGAGAACGCCAAGCGGCACTCGCATGCGTCCGACCTGAATGCCCGAGGGGCGACGGCGCATCTCGGAAATTTCACCGACGGGGTCGGGAAGGGCCGCAGTCTGTCGGGCGCCTTCAGCCATCAGCCTCAGCACTTTTTCCGTGACGCGCAGGCGGTCCACGAACGATTCTTTCAGTCCGTTTTTCTTTGCTCTGACGAGATCCTGTTTGTTGGCTGCAAAAATGTCCTCTTTCTTAGCCTCCAACAGTTCGGCCAGACGAAGAAGGGCCTTGTTCTTGTCGGCAGTCGAGGCGGCGGCCATGCGGCGCGAGGCGGCACGAGCCTTTTGCCCGGCTTCAATCATCAATTCGGAAACGGAAGTCGTCATGCTTAAACCCACAGTAGAACGCAAAAGCGTGTGCTTGGATTGTAGCGGCTCAAGACTTGACGGAGCGGGAAGAGACCGGCAAAGGACGGTTGGAATGAAAACGGTTAGGAAGCCACGAAAGCGGCCAGCGCGGCAATTTCAATCCAGGGATCGGTGTCGCGGTTGGGGACGGTCAGACCCTTGCTGATCTTGTCGATGTCGGCGCAAAGCAGTAGCGCACTAGACAATTTGCGGGTGTTGAGGCGTCCCGCTGCGCGCGTGATGCGCGACGAGCGATCGCCCCAGATGCTCGCCTGACGAAGTGCGGAATTGCGGTCCGACCCGTTGTCGATCGCTGCGCGGAATTTCAGCGTCATGCGCAGCTCTTCGGTGATCATCCACATGAAGGAGGGGATGGATTCACCTGCTGCGTTGAGGTTTTCAACGATGCGAAGCGACTTGGTGGCGTCGCCCGCAAACATCGCTTCGAGAAGGTTTTCTACGTCAAAGCGGGCTACATCGCGCACGGAGTCCGTGACTGCCTCTTCTGTGATGACGGAGCCTTCGGGGAAAAGATAGGCGAGCTTTAAGACTTCCTGCGCTGCGGCAAGAAGGTTTCCCTCGCAGCGATCCGACAGAATCTTGAGGGCGGCGGGTTCGGCCTTGAGGTTTTTCTTGGCCAGACGCGCAGCAAACCAGGAGGGGAGCTCTCGAGCCGAAACGCTGTTGCATTCGACAACTTCGGCGTTGGCGGTGAGCGCCTTGTACCAGGCCGCTTTTTTCAGGCTCCAGTCGTAGGGAATGGTGACGACAAGCGTCACGCCGTCCAAAGGCATCGAGGCAATGTCGGTGAGCGCCTGCGTTCCCTTAACGCCGGGGCGGGGGCTTGCCAGACGCAGCTCCACAATTTTCTTGTCACCGAACAGACTCATGGCCGTGCAGCTTTCGGAAAGCTTCGACCAGTCCCAGATGGCAGAGGCGTTGAGCACCTCGCGTTCCGTTGCGCCTTCCTCCCGAGCCTTGGCGCGCAACAGATCGGCCGCTTCCAGCATCAGAAGCGGCTCTTCGCCCGTGATCACCCACAGAGGTGCCAGAGGGGTTTGCGCAAGATAGGACTCCAGGTCGGAAAAGCGCATCGGATTTGCCCGAGTGTCAGAAAAAACGGTTAGCGGGTGGTGAGATCTTCAGGCTGCTTGGGCGGCTGAGCCTTTTCGATGCGGCGCACCATCTGAACGACGATGTCGGAGAGCATCTCGTTGATCACCAGCGCTTCTTCGGCATCGCGAGTGAGGTAGTCCTCCTCGTTGTAGGAGATTTCACGCACGGCCGCAATCACGGTGTCGGGCAGGTACTGTGCTCCGTCGGGAGCGGACAGTCGGAAACTCACTTCGAGTTTCAACTCGTACTCACGCGCATCGCCGTATGCGTTGTAGGCAACCACGTTGCGGGAGCGGCGTTCGCCGAGAACGTAGAGAATGGCCTGCGCTTCCGAAGGCGAATTCACCAGTCGGACATCGGAGCCCGCCTTGAGCTGGCGTGAAAGCTGAGAGCCCAGCGGGGTGTTGAGGTTATAGCTGATGTAGAGCGTCTCAAACGGAAGCGAGAAGCGGCCGCGCAGACGAAAGCCGCAGCCCGTCATGGCGAGCGCCGCTGCAGCGATCAGCGTACGGCGACTGGTGGTTCGAAACATAGAAGTACCGAAAATGTTGGAAAAACCGAAGGCGGGCTTTCAGGACGACGCCCGCCTGCAGGCAGAAGTTCATTATACGGAGCGTGCGATGGCTCCGAGTCAAAAATCAGGCCGAACCTTTGCTCGTGGTTGAAATGTCAGCCGAGGTCTGTTTGACGGGATGATCGCTGAAGATCGCGTCAATGTCTTTGGAGTCGAACAGATAGAGCGACCCGCAGAATTCGCAGCGCACCTTGAGCGTACCCTGTTCGGCGATGATTTCGCGCGCTTCCTTTTCGCCGAACGAGCGGATCATTCTCGTGATGTTTTCTCGCGAGCAGCGGCAGGAGAAGGTGGGGGTGAGCTCATCGAGCACGCTGGGATTGAGTTCCCAGAAAAGACGCCGGCACAGTTCCATCGGTTCGATTTCGAGAAGTTCCGAGGGGGTGACGGTCTGTGCGAAGGTCTGTACTTCACGGAAACCTTCTTCCACGGTGTCCTCGGTCGTGCCTTCGGTCGCCTTGCCGCCGTGGGCGGGCAGGCGCTGCATGATGATGCCGCCGGCGGCCTTGTCGTCGGCCGACAGCCACATGCGCGTAGGCAGCTGCTCGGACATCGTCATGAAACCCTCGAGCGTTTCGGCCACAGTGTTGCCGGTCAGAGGCACCACGCCCTGATATGGATCTTCGTTGGGGCGGCGATCGGCAAGGTCGAGAATTGCCGCGCAGCGGCCCTTGCCGTTGGCGTTGACCATGTCCTTGAACGTGGCGTTGGGGGGAACTTCCAAGCCGGCGCGCATCTGCACGGTGGCACGGATCCTCAAGCCGGAACGCACTTCAACGAGAGCGAGCTTTACGGGGCCGTCGCCCACGATTTGCAGTACCAGTGCGCCTTCAAACTTCAGGCCTGAAGCCATCAGAGCGGCGGCAGCGGCAAGTTCGCCTAGCATGCGCAGCACGGGGGCCGGGGCTTCGAGCGAAGCCTTCATCTGTTGCCAGCTGTCCGTCAGTCGAACGCTCTGCACGTGGCAGTTTTGATTGGGAAAAAGGAGCTTAACGAGAGAATCAGCCATAAATTTTCAGATTCGTCATGGTCGCCCGACTAAATGCCAATGGCGACGGACACAAAAAACAGGTCGGACAGGCCGCTCGATAGAGCAACCTCATTTGCTTATAAATGAGGGCAAAAACGTTTGATTTCAAGCCTTGGCCACGTGAAATTTTTTTCAGTCGATGCGACGCAGTCCTGTTTCAAAGCGGCGGGCTTCTTCGACGTAATGCGCCGTGTTGCGGTGCATCGTGCGGATTTCCTCTTCGGTGAGGTTGCGCACGAAACGGGCGGGAGTGCCCACGACGAGCGTGCCGGGCGCCACGGTTTTGCCTTCTGCAACGAGACTGCCAGCGCCGACAATGGCGTTTTCACCCACGACGGCACCGTTGAGCACAATCGCGCCCATGCCGATCAGGGCGCCGCTTTTGACGGTGCAGCCGTGCAAAACGGCGGCGTGTCCGACGGTGACGTTGTCCTCAACGACGCAGGGAAAGCCTTTTTCCGTATGAATGACGGCATTGTCCTGCACGTTGCTGCCGACTCCCACCGTGATGGACTCCAAATCTCCGCGCAATACAGCTCCCGGCCAGATGCTGCTGTTGTCTTTGAGTTCGACGCGACCGATCACTTGGGAGGATTCTGCGGTCCAGGCTGAAAAAGATACCTGAGGGACGTGGTTTTCGAAGGAGAATCGAGCCATAATCGTACGACTGCTAAACGTCATAATGTTGCTTGGGTTTTGGATTGTACCGACACCAAAGCGTGATCGACACGGCAGTGATCTTTGTAACCGCGATAGACGAAAGAAGGAGGCTCGGTGGGAACGCTTGATTTGCACATGCACTCAACAGCCAGCGACGGCAGTTTGGCGCCGGACGCGCTGGTACGGTTTGCGCGCGAGTGCGGCGTTCGCACGATGGCTCTGACCGATCACGACACGGTGGCCGGTGTTGATCTTGCGCAGCGTACCGCGCAGCTTGAGGGCCTTACTTTTGTCACCGGCATTGAAATCTCGACGATCTACGCCGGCAAAAACATTCATGTTGTGGGGCTTGGCATCAATCCGCACGACGAAGAGTTGCTCGCTGTCACAACGACGATGTGTTCTGAGCGAGATCGCCGTGCCGTTTTGATGGCAGAACGCTTTGCAGAACTCGGTATTGAGGGGATGTTCGAAGAGGCCATGACTTTTTCGGCCCGCGAAAGCAATCTCTCGCGTCTGCACTTTGCCAAGGCGCTCATGAAGCGCGGCATCGTCAAGAATCAGCAGGAAGCCTTCGACAAATACCTCGGCGAAGGAAAGCTCGCGTATGTGGCCGCTCCTTGGGGATCGGTGGCCGACGCCGTCGAGCTCATCCACAAGGCGCGCGGTATTGCCGTGTTGGCTCACCCCGGTCGTTACAGCTTCTCTGCCGACTGGCAGCTTGATGCTTTAGTCGAAGGCTTTGCCGAATGCGGCGGTGATGGCATTGAGGTCGTGAGCGGCTCGCAAAGTCCGTCGTTTACCGAGAAGGCGCTTCAGTTTGCCCGTTTTTACGGATTGGCCATCAGTACCGGCAGTGATTTTCACAGTGAAGCGGGGACTCGGCCGGTTCCCGGAGCGCAGGGCGAACTGCCTTCGGGACTGCCGACCGTGATGAAGATGCTGGGTTTGGAGTCGGTCTGAGTTGCTCCAAAGTTCTTTGCTTGTCGGATTTTTCCTCTAATCTTCTACGATTTTTAGAAGATTAGAAGAATATAGAAGAAAAGCGGAAGGCATCCGTTCTCGATCACCTTCCGTCCGGACATGCCTAGAGATTTCCTAGACCTTTGCTTCCGAAGCCATCTCGCCGAGCGCATCAAGCAGCGCCTGCAGTGCTTCATCCGTTGTCGACCACGCCGTGCAGAAGCGTGCGATTGTACGGCCGTCGCTGTGTTTGCCGCAGTCTTCCCAGATGAATTTCCCTTTGAGATGTTCAATTGCAGCATCGTTCAGTAGCACAAACTGCTGATTGGTGGGCGAGTCGATGTAGAGCTCAATGCCCGCACGCACAAATGCAGTCTTGAGCATCATGGCTTGCTCAATAGCTCGCTTGCCGATCTTCCCGTAAAGATCATCGGTAAAGAAAGTCGAGAAACTCAATCCCGCAAGACGACCTTTGGACAGAAGCGCTCCGCGCTGGCGCTGAGCCGAGAGGAAGTCGCGCGCAAGCTTCTGATCCGTGATAACCAAGGCTTCGCAGCCCAGCGCACCGCACTTGGTGCCGCCGATGCAGAAGGCGTCGGTGAGACGTGCGTAGTCTTCAAGTTTGATGTCGCCTGCAGCAAGCGCATAGGCAAGACGCGCGCCGTCGACATAAAGAAAGAGTCCTTCTTCGCGGCAGACCTTGGAGAGTTCTTCGAGTTCCGCGAGGCTGTAAAGAGTCCCCAATTCCGTCGGGTTGGAAATGTAGACGAGCCCGGGTTCCACGTAGAAGATGCGTTCGGCGTTGGTGCGGTAGGAAACAAGCGCCTTCTTGACAGCTTCGGCCGTCAGCTTGCCGTCGACAGCGTCAATTTCAAGCACCTTGTGGCCGGTGGCTTCGATGGCTCCCGTTTCGTGTGCGGCAATGTGGCCGCTCGGTGCCGCCAGAACACCCTGCCAGGGCCGCAGAACGGCAGAAATCAAGGAGAGGTTACAAATCGTACCGCCCGCAAAGAAGAATACGCCGGCGTCAGGACACTTGCAGGCTTCGCGGATTTTCGCTTCGGCTTCCTTGCAGAACATGTCTTCGCAGTAGCCGGGCACTTCGGTGAGATTGTGGCGAAGCAAAGCGTCCATGATCTGCGGCGTGCAACCGGCGATGTAGTCGCATTGAAATTGATAGGGAGTAGCCATGATTTGCAGCCTCAATAAGAGAAATTGCTTTTAATTGTCGCGATCTGTCGTCAACTGTTCGAAAATCTACTGACGCATCTCTCGAATGATCTCGTCAGGAGTGTCACGCATCGATGACCGGAACGGATTGATGTCAATGCCGCCGCGTCGGGTAAAGCAGGCGTACACCTCAAGCATTTCCGGCGCAAAGGTTGCGCGCAAGTCGTGAAAGATCTGTTCGACGCACTGCTCGTGGAACCCGCGGTGGCAGCGGTAAGAAACGAGATATTTCAAGAGGCCGGCCTGATCAATCGCCTTACCTGTGTAGGAAATCAGAATGCTTGCCAGATCGGGTTGCCCCGTGACCGGGCAGAGAGAGCGGAAAACGGAGGTCGAAAACGTTTCGGTAGCCGTCTCCGAGCGATTTTCGTCAAACTTCAGATAGGCCGGCTCGGTTTCATACGCGTTCACGATATCGCCTTCAGACAGCGTCAGGGTGTCAAGATTGATGCCCGGCATCGCACGCACGGCACCGGGATAGGCGGTTACATCGTAAAGACGTACTTCGACTTGTTCCCCCAGACGGGACGACAGGTCTTCGGCCATGCGGTGAGCCACTTCATCTTTGCCGCTCATCTTGGTCATGGCAAAGGAGCCCGCGTAAAGCTTCAAAGACTTCGACTCCACAATGGAATGCGTGCTGGCCGGTACCAGAAGTTCACCCACGGCCGTCTGCGGGATGCCCTGTTCATTGAGCCAAGAGAGCTCATAGAGGCGCCAGATGTCCGTGCCGCGGAAATCATGGTCGCCGATGGCATCGCGCCCGAGTGCGCGCGGAATCGGCTGAAGCAAGTCCGGGTTGTAGCGATCGCTGTAAACAGTGTCCTTACCAAGCAGCGTGTTCTTGGGTTCGGGCATCAAAACCGACATGGAAGTCCTCTAAAAAAATTAATCAGTGAAAAGCTTCAATGAGCCGAAAAGCTTGTGCAGACGCTCTTCGTCAAACGGAAGGTATTCGGCAATCGTTAAGCCTGCAATTTCTGAGTTAGCGGCAACAAGATGCAGGATTGAAGCAAGTTGATCCATTGTCATGCGTCCGCCTCCTGAACCGTCTCCGACAAGATTCGGATTAGCGAAATAGGTGGAGTGGAAGTACTGAGGATCAAGTACGTCGATATCCAGATGCACGAGGACATGATCGAACTTTTGCACAAACGCTCTGATGTCGTCGTCAGAAACGAAGTTTCCTGTCTGCACTTTGTAGTTGACGCCTAAGTTGTCCAGGAACTTGGCTTGATAGTCGTGCAGTCCCTGAAGACCGACATAAAGTAGCTCATCGGGCTTGAACGTCGGATTCTTCATGAGTCCCGCCATTGACGGTTCACCGGCTCCGAGCAATGCCCCCAAGACCATGGCGTGTGCATTGGGATAACCGTCCTCGGGCATGGAAACGTCCGGATGAGCATCAAGCCACAGAATGCCGCTGTTGGGATAAAGCCCGTGCAGATAATCGAATGGTGCCTGGGATACCAAACAATTGCCGCCGATCGTGATGATCCGTTGCGGGGCTTCTTTTTCAATGGTGGCTTGTGCGGCTCGAATGCCGGCGAGCACTTCGTCTTTTCCGGCGATGCCGTCTTGAACCTCGCGCTGACGGCCGTCCGGAGCCGGAATGTCGACTTTGACAAGCGGTTGATTCGGGTTGACCGGAAGAATGTGCTGCAGCAGGTTGGCGCCGAAGTGGTACGTCTCAAGCCCGCCGCTTATCCAATCCGGATAAAGCAGACGAATGGTTTTCATAGCCCTGACGGAGTTAAAAAATCAGTCGAATAGTCAGTCGGATTATAGGCAGGAGCGGATCCGTTCAACGGATGCTCTTTGTCATGGATGCGTCATAAAACAGACAAAGACTCGTCACAGAACTGTCACGGCTTCGATACAAGCAGCTCTCAAAATGGCGTCTGCCCAGAATTCAATTTCAAGTCGCTAAGAAATGCTCACCCTCAAACACATCAACAAGAGCTACGGAAATCGAACCATTCTTTCGGACATTTCGCTCTCCATTCGCAAAGGGGAAATTGTCTCCATCCTCGGTCCGTCGGGCTGCGGCAAAACGACGCTTCTGAATCTGATTCTCGGCCTGACGCAAGCTACCTCGGGCAAAATCATGTTCGACGGCGAGGACCTCACGAATGTGCCGATGCAAAAGCGCGGCTTCAACATCGTGTTCCAGGACTTTGCGCTGTTCCCGAACTTGAACGCTCACGACAACATCGTCTACGGTCTTCGCAACAACCCTTCCGCATCCACTCCCGAGGAAGTCAATGAACTGATTGATCTTCTGGGATTGAGAAAGCATCTGCACCAGCGCATCGACGAACTTTCCGGCGGTCAGAAGCAGCGCGTGGCCATTGCCCGTACGTTGGTTCTCAAGCCTCGCATTCTGCTGCTCGACGAACCGCTCTCGGCTTTGGACGGTCTCATCAAGGAGTCCATTAAAGAACGAATCCGCATGATCGCCCGTCAGTTTGAGCTCACGACGCTCATTGTGACGCATGACCCGGAAGAGGCGCTCACGCTCTCGGACCGCGTGCTCATCATCAACAACGGACGCATCGCGCAGTTTGCCGATCCGATGACGATCATCAACAAGCCCGCAGACGATTTCGTCAATGACTTCATCATTTCCCAGTTGATGGTCAAGCGCACCAACATCCTGAAGCTTTTCAGCGGCCCCAACCCTAAAAACGCCTCAACGCTCAAAGCCGAATCCGGCGCTCTGGCTTAAGTTGCGGGATGACTGTCATGATTACTCTTACAGATAAACTCCTCGGGCGCGAGCGCCGCGAACTCAAAATCGTGTTCGCTTTGGTGGTGCTCACGCTCTCGGCTGTGCTGCTCTATCCGCTCGGCTGCGTTTTGTTTCAGTCTATTTTGGACGGCAACGGCAGCCTGACGCTTGCAAACTACACCTCACTTCTTTCGGAACCGCGCTTCTGGAATGCGCTTTCCAACAGCTTTGCCGTGTCGGGCCTGTCGGCCGCCATCGCTGCTGTGCTTGCCTTCGGCTGTGCCTACGGTTTGCATTTCACGCGACTCAATCCCTGGGCCAAGAAAGTCTTTCAGATTGTCATTCTTTTGCCGCTCTTCCTGCCGTCAATTACCTACGGCTTTGCGGTGATCTATTCCTTCGGACGTCTGGGGCTGGTGAGCCAAATCTTCGGCGTGTTGCCGTTTTCGATCTACGGCTTCTGGGGCCTTTTGATTGCCGACGTGATCTACACGCTGCCGCCCGCGTTTCTTATTCTTTCCAATGCTTTCCACTACATTGACCGCAACACGATTACGGTGAGCCGCCTAATGGGCGACAGTCCCTGGCGCACCTTCTATATTTCTGCGTTGCGCCCGGTTGTGGGGGCACTTTGTTCGGCCTTTATTCTGAGCTTCTTCCTGTCCTTCACCGACTTCGGCATTCCGGTCTCGATTGCCGGTCAGTACGACGTCATTGCCACCGAGCTCTATACCACGATGATGGGTGCGGTGCCCGATTTTGGGCGCGGTGCCGTAATCGCCATGGCGATGCTCGTGCCTTCGATTGCCTCGGTGATGCTTTTGAAGTACGTCGAGCGCTTCAACTTCCGCTACAACCGCATCAACTACCAGCCGCCTGCCCGCAACCGCGTGCGTGATGCGCTTTTTGCCGGCTACTACGTGATTATCGCCGCCGTACTGCTTTCGGTCTTTGCCGTGATGTTCGTGGTGCCTTTCGTTGAGCAGTGGCCCTATAAGCCTGTTTTTACGCTTGACGTGATCTCCCGCATTCTCTCCGACAGTGTCGTCTGGGAGGTCTACGGCAATTCGGTCGGAGTGGCCCTAGCAAGTGCCGTGACCGGCACGTTGCTGTGTTACGCCGCAGCAATGGTCAATGCACGTTCTCAGCTCAAGGGCTGGTGCCGCACGACGATGGACAGTTTTGCCATGCTCACTAATACCGTGCCCGGCATGGTGCTCGGTATCGGCTTTCTCTTTGCCATGAGCGGCACGATGTTGGCCAACACGTTTGCCATTCTGGTGCTCGTCAACCTGGTGCACTTCTTCACGTCGCCCTACCTGATGGCCACTTCGGCTCTGAGCAAGATGAACGCCGGCTGGGAAACCACCGGCGCCTTGATGGGCGACAGTTGGCTCAAGACCGTCATGCGCGTTGTGGTGCCCAATTCCGCCGCTACGCTCTGGCAGATGTTCCAGTACATGTTCGTGAGTTCCATGGTGACCATCAGTGCCGTCGTATTCCTGTCGGGCGCCCGCACCATGCTGATCACCACGAAGATCAAGGAACTCCAGTATTTCGAGAAGTTCGAAGAAATCTTTGTGCTCTCGCTTTTGATTTTCTTTACCAACGTTGCGGTCAAGCTCATTTGCGACGCCCTTGCGGAGCGTGCAAGAAAGAACCCGCAGGGCGGTCTGATTCAGTCGATCATGCGCCGCCTGAGCTCGAGCCGTACTCCCACGCTTTCAACTGTTTCCACCGGAGCTTAAAAGAAATGCAACCGATGACCTGTTTCAAACTGACTTTTGCTGCTTGTGTGTGTGCTGCCATGGTTGGCTGCGGCAACGACAGCGGTACCGACGCCGACAAGGGCAAGAGTGCCGCGGCGCCCGCCAAGACCGCCGAAGTGGTGATCTACACCAACGCCGACGAAGAAGCTCAGACTGCGATGAAAAACGCCCTTGACAAGAATGGCATGAAGGGCGCCTACCTGATCCAGTCGTTCGGCACGTCCGAGCTGGGCGGCAAGCTTGCGGCCGAAGGCAAGAACATCGAAGCCGACGTGGTGACGTTATCGACCTACTACCTCGACAGCTTCCAGAAAAAGGAAAAGCTTTTTGCAGATCTTCAGAACAAGGCCAAAACCATTCAGCCGTCTCCGTCCTATTGGACTCCGATTCTGGGCAACACGGGTGCACTTTTCGTCAATACCGAAGTTTTGAAGCAAAGCAAGCTCGAAGCTCCGAAGTCCATCGCCGATCTTGCCAAGCCCGAATATGCCGGTCACATTTCCGTGCCCGACATCATGGGCAGTTCCACCTCTTGGCTCATGACGCAGGCTGTGATGTCTGCGCAGGGTGAAGAAGCTGGCGCCAAGACGGTGGCGGCGATTGAAAAGAATGCCGGCGCCCATCTTGAAAAGTCCGGTTCCGGTCCTTTGAAGAAGCTGCGTGCCGGTGAGGCGGCCGTCGGCTTCGGTTTGCGCCATCAGGCTGTGGCCGACAAGGCACGCGGACTTCCGATCGACTACATCGATCCGACAGAGGGCAACTTCCAGCTGCAGGAAGCTGCCGCAGTCGTTGACAAGGGAGCCAAGACCAATCCGAACGCTCAAAAGGTCGTTGAAATCATCGTCAAGTACGGCCGCCCCGAACTCTTGAAGTTCTACCCCGTGGCACTTTACGAAGGTGAAACGGTTTCCGCTGAAAACAAGCCTGCTCGTCCGAGCTTCTATAAAGAGCCGCTGACCGTCGAACTGCTGCAGAAGCACCAGAAGATGGTCAAGGACGCCGGCAAATAATTTTGTTGATTTTGAATAAGCCGGCTCTCAAACGGGAGTCGGCAGTTTTCTTTTTTGTTTTGTCATGATTACCGATCCGAATACCTACAAACTTTTGACCCCGGGTCCCCTGACGACGTCATTGTCCGTGCGTAAGGAAATGCTTGTTGATCGATGCACGTGGGACGACGACTACAAAGAAATGACCCAGTTCGTGCGCCGTGAACTCCTCACGCTTGCCCACGTTTCCGAAACTGATTACACCACCGTACTGATGCAGGGTTCGGGTACGTTCGGCGTGGAAAGCGTTCTCAGTTCCGTGGTCGGTAAGAATGACTGCGTGCTCGTGCCCGTCAACGGCGCATATTCGGAACGCATGTGCCAGATTCTGGAGCGCTACGGCATCGCCTTTGTGCGTGAAGACTTCGCTTGGAACGAACGCGTCGACGCTGCCCGTCTGGAGGCGGTGATTGCCGCACATCCCGAAATCACAACGATCGGCATCGTGCACAACGAAACGACTTCGGGTCTCATCAACGATCTGGTGAGTGTCTCGGAAGTCGTGAAGAACCGCAAACTGCGCTTTATCGTGGACGCCATGAGCTCTTTCGGTGCCGTGGATGTGAACGTGGCCGAGCTCGGCATCGATTTTCTGATCTCTTCTGCGAACAAGTGCATCCAGGGTGTCCCTGGCTTTTCCTTCATCATTGCCCGCCGCGAAGCACTTACGGCTACCCAAGGCAACGCCCGCACGATTTCGCTCGATCTGCACTCTCAGTGGAAGACGATGGAAAAGGACAACGGCAAGTGGCGCTTTACGTCGCCTACGCACGTCGTAGCCGCTTTTGCGCAGGCGCTCAAGGAACTGCAGCAAGAGGGCGGAGTGACGGTTCGCGGCGAACGCTATGCAGCTACAAACCGCAAGCTGCGCGAAGGTATGCGGGCTCTCGGCTTTGAACCGTTCGTCAGCGAAGCCTTCCAGGGGCCAATCATCACCACCTTCCTTTATCCGGAAGGTCGCAACCTCGACTTCAAGCACATGCACCATTGGCTCAAGGAGCAGGGTTATGTGATCTATCCGGGCAAGCTCACCGACCGAGACACCTTCCGCATCGGCAACATCGGCGAAATCTACGACGCGGACGCCGACCGCATTCTTGAATTGTTTGCACAGTACACCAAGGAGTTTATGTAATGAACCGCATCAAGGGCGTGATTTTCGATTGGGCGGGTACGACGGTTGACTTCGGTTGCACGAGTCCTGTCTCGGCATTTAAGGAAGCATTTCGCCGCGCCGGCATTGACGTGACGGACGAGGAAGTTCGTGCGCCGATGGGGCTTTTGAAACGTGATCACATCAAGACGATGCTCGCGATGCCTCGTATTGCGCAAGCCTGGCAGGACAAGTACGGTGCCGCGGCAACCGACGCCGATGCCGAAAAGATCTATGCCGACTTTGAACCGGCTCTGCTGGCTGTGCTTGATCGACATTGTGATCTGATTCCTGGCATTCTCGAAACGATGGAGTATCTCCGTCAAAACGAGATCCGCGTGGGTTCGACCACCGGCTTTACCCGGGAAATGATGGCTGTGGTGACCGAAGGCGCCCGCAGGGGCGGCTATGCACCCGAAATGGTTCAAACGGCCGACAGCAACAACGGTTTCGGCCGCCCTTGGCCCTATATGATCTTTTCCAATATGCGCGGCCTCGGTCTATCAAACGTGCGTCAGGTTGTGAAGGTGGGCGATACGACCTCCGACATGGCCGAAGCAAAGAACGCGGGCGTGATTGCCGTCGGCGTCTGTGTGGGCAGCTCCATGATCGGTCTAGACGCGCAGAGCTGGGCGGCGTTGCCTGAAGCCAAGCGCGCCGAACAGATCAAATCGGCTCGTCAGCGCTTCTATGCCGCCGGTGCCGATTATGTGATCGAGAGCATCGGTGATTTGCCGGCTCTCATTGAGGATCTCAACGCTCGCAGCGCTGCTTAATTCGCACCAAAGAACCTTGCGAAAGCCCGTGTGTCGTTCTTGGCATGCGGGCTTTTTGACGTGTCGGCGTCGTTTTGGTTGATCAGACGAATAGGTTATCGTTTTCTTTGTTCTTCTCGCGGGCGTGAGCAATGCGCTGCTCCCTGAGTTCGTCGAGTTCTCTTTCGATGCGTTCCGCACGACGCCAGAAATAGCCTACGTTGCCCAGGATGATGCCGATGAGCAAGGCTGAACCGATGCCGATGACATAGTCGATGCGCGAGTCTGCAGTCGTGATTCCTTGGGCCTCCGCTGCTTGATTCGTCGCAATAGCCGCCTCGGCTCTGACAGGTACAGTAATCCCCGTCAAGGAGAAGAACAGCACAAGTTCCGTAGCTGCTTTGCAAAGACAAGAGGATGAAAACCACATGACCGTCAAAATCGTTGGAAGGCAGTCAGAAGCGTAGTGCGAGAACCGAATCGGCGCACTATGAGAAGAAATGGCAAGAATGCGCAAAAAATCTCATCCAGAATTTTTTTGAGGTTTCTTGACAGATTAACGTCGGGACAATTGATTAGAGAGCTTTTCGAGCTGCTGGAGTTTTGCCGGTTTAGAAAAACTTAACCGTGATACAAAACTTCGAAACACGGACGTCTTTGCGTTTGATTCAAGTCAAAAGCCGCGCTATCGCTGCCCCTACACTCTTTGCCTGACAACATAAACCACCGCTTTGCTGCTTACTGACACTACGTCAATACCCGGAAGCATTGCGAATCTAAGGAGAAAGAGATGATCAAACCAATTACGGCAATTGTGCTTAGTGCCTTATTTTCCACTGTCTCAGGACTGGCAACTGCCCAAGACCTGGCTTCTTTTCATGCCGGTATGGGTGGATGCACTGCTTGCCACGGCACGAACGCTGTGACGGCTGCTAACGTTCCGGACGACGAAATTGATCTCAACAACAAATGCATGGCCTGTCACGGAGACTATAAAAAATTAGCTGACAAAACAAAACACTTTGATCCGCATGCAAGTCACTTAAGCGACAGAAGTCCCATTAATTGCACGGCTTGTCATACCGCACACGCAAAACCCAAGCTCGTCTGCAATGACTGTCACACATTTGATTTGAAGATGCCATTTTCCGATGCTCCTGAATCAGCCAAGTGGGATGCAACGATTGATGCCGAGGCTGTTGCAGCCGCCGAAAAGTCTGCTCCGCGCGAAACGGTTGACGTACTGGTGATCGGTGCGGGTTCGGCCGGCTTAAATGCGGCAATTGCGGCAAAGCGCGCCGGAGCTAAGGTGGTTTTGCTTGAGAAACATTCTTTTGCAGGCGGCAATTCAATGCTCGCTGCCGGCGGTTACAACGCTGTCGGGACGCCTCAACAGGCTAAGAAAGGCATTAAGGATACCGTTGATCAGTATGTCAAAGACACCATGAAGGGCGGGCGTGGCAAAAACGATCCGAAGCTTGTACAAATTCTTGCTGAAGGTAGCGCCGACGGCGTCAAATGGTTGGAAGACATGGGGGCTGATCTTTCGGACGTCAAACGTTCCGGAGGAGCCGCCGTCGATCGAACGCACCGTCCCCACGGAGGTATGTCTGTCGGGCCGCACATTGTGGATGTGTTACGCGCCCAAGCTACAAAAGAAGGCGTTGGCGCCCGGGTGAATTCCCGTGCCGTCAAGCTTTTGCTCGACAAAAACTACAAAATTGCCGGAGCCATTGTGCATGGCAAGCACTCCGGCTACTACAAAATTGCAGCGAAGGCGGTGGTCTTGGCAACCGGCGGTTACGGTCAGAATAAGCAGATGATTGCCTTCTATCGTCCGACCTTCAAGGACATGACGAGTTCAAACAATATAACGAGTACCGGCGACGGCATTACCATGGCTCTCAATATCGGTGCTTCCATGACCGATATCGATTGGGTTCAGGCTCATCCGACCGTTGGCCTCGACAGCCGTATTTTGATCAGCGAAACCGTTCGCGGAGTCGGCGCCGTAATGGTCAACATCAACGGTGAGCGTTTCGTGAACGAACTTACAACACGTGACCGAGCAAGCGACGCAATTTTGCATCAGCCTCAAAAGCGAGCTTGGCTGGTTTTTGACAGCAACCTCTATAAGTCTGCAAAGATGGTGCAAGGCTATGATCACCTGGGTATGCTCAAGAAAGCTGATACTCTGGCTGAGCTGGCCAAGATTTGTGACATGGATGCGAAAACTCTCGAAAAGACGGCCAGCGACTACAACAAGTTCCGCAAGGCAGGAAAAGACGAAGCATTCGGTCGTCCCGATATGCCGCTTGGTATTGAAAAGGCTCCTTTCTATGCAGTAGCTGTTGCTCCCGGCATTCATCATACGATGGGTGGGGTGGCGATCACGCCGGAAAGCGAGGTGCTGGACATCCAAAGTCGCCCGATTCCGGGGCTGTATGCGGCAGGAGAAGTGACGGGAGGCGTACACGGCTTTAACCGCCTCGGAGGTAATGCTATTGCCGATACCGTCGTCTTCGGTCGCCGTAGCGGCGAACATGCAGCTGCCTATGCACTCAAAGCAAAATAAGCAAACTTTCTTCTCCTAATCTCGTCTGTTTCTTGGCAGTGGAAATCTGCTGTTGCCAAAAGGCAGACATTTGAGGTTCTGTTGGTTCGACAGGACCTCTTTTTTTGGTACTAGAGCGTTGACAGCGGAGAAATGTTGCATTCCTTGAAGAAAAGCTCTCGCAATGCAGGCAAATGTTCCTGTTTGTAGATCGCGTAGATGCAGCGGCTGCTTTCTTTTTTATGATCCGGATTAACCTCTTTTCTCAACTCAACCAAATCTCCACGGCGAATTTCTTCCGAAACGGACAGCAACGGCATCACAGCCAATCCGAGACCGGTTTGAACCGCTCGTTTGATCGCGCCCATCGTATTCATAGTAAGGATGTTGGAAACGGTAATTCCCTGGGCCAAAAGCCATCGTTTGGCTGCATCGCTTACCGTTGCTTCCTGATCCATGATCCAGGTGGCTAAACAGAAATCTTCCGTTGTCGCTTCGACCGATATGTATGGACTCTTCGGGCTGGCGATCAATACGAAATCGTCACGGAAACACGGGAAAAAGGTTAACGATGGATCCACGGGGGGACGACTGATAAAGCCAATATCCATACGGTTGGCAAGAACTCCGGCTTCTACGATTTCATTGTCTTCAATCAGCAAAGTCGGATCCACAGTCGGATAACGTCGCTTGAATTCCGGGAGCCTTCGGGAGAGGATATAAATGCCGCAGGCGCGGTTGGCACCGATGATCAGCTTCCCTGCCAGCCCTTTTTCTCTGGCTGCGAAAATATCCTCAATTTCGCTGGCTTTAGTTACGACCAGTGTGGCCAGAGGGAGGAGAGCAGAGGCAGCATCTGTCGGAAACAAGCCATTGGATTTTCGTTCGAACAGTTCTGTTCCAAGTATTCTCTCGAGTTCTTTGAGCGACTGACTTGCCGCACTTGTTGTCACACAGAGTTTGGCAGCAGCTTTTGACAAGCTTTTCTGATCGCAGATACCAAGAAAGATTTCAAGCTGACGCAGTGTGATGTGCATAACCGGAAATTTTCGAAAAAAAAAGACGCATCACCGAATGGCAAGCGTCCTTTTTTCGCAGCGTTTCAGAAATTTGTGTTTGGTGCCCAAGACTGGACTCGAACCAGCATGCCTCTCGGCGCTGCGACCTGAACACAGTGCGTCTACCAATTTCGCCACTTGGGCACAAATTTTCTGAGACGCGAATTATTACCAAACAGAATAAAAATGTCAAACGATTTTCGAAAAAAATTTCTGCGAGCAATTTTTAGGAGAAATTACTTGCTCAAAAGACTTGCCGACAGGCTCTGCGCCGCAACTGATCGGTCCGTTCAGATAGTCGGCATCGTCTTGTCAGAGTTCCGTCATTTTTCCTCAGGTATGATGCGCTTGATTCGAGGCCGACGAGAAGGATGTTGCCGATGCGTCTGCCGTTTTGTAGCCAATTGATGCTCCGAGAGCACATAGAGAATTCGAAATGCAAAGGAAAGTTCACGAGAAACCCAGTCGATCCAAGGCATCTCCCGAAAAGAAGAAGCAGAACACCTCCAATTACGCCGACAGGGCATTTGTCCTTGCCCAAGGGGATTCTTTTTCCAAAACCGTCTTCACTAAGTGCTATCACGAAACGTTCGGTGTGACGCTTGCTGCGGCAAAGGAGGCTTTTGAAAGGCTTTTGGCAAGCGAAATCATTGCGCCGGCTCAGCAAGCCCGTCATTACACGCGTGGTCCCGGTATTTCAAAGCAAGAAGATCTTGTGCGTCTGGTCGGCAATCGAACCGGCGAATTCAAGATTCGCAGTCTTAAGAATCCCGACAAGATTGTCGAAGGCGTTAAAAGTTCCAATCCGCACCACGGTTTGTTGCCGGGGGATGTTGTTTACGGTGCATATGTCAACGATGACTACGGGTTTGCAGCGCGCATTCTGGTTAGCCGTGCATTGCGTGAACCCGTTTGCACCATTAACTATGCAAAGTCGGCCGGCGTGGAAGGCTGCGGCTCTTCGTTTGCCAATCGTTTGGATAAGAACGCTGTCAAGAAACTTCAGCAGCAATTCTTCACGATGAAGATTGACGAGTCCTGCTGCAAGCCGTTTTCCGCCATTGTGCCGTTGACCGGTACGGTCGGACGCGTGATCGGCCCCATCGACTCCACGCAAAGCGAAATCGACATGACACTTGCTCGCCTCGGTATCCCGAGCGAATTTTCCGAGGAGACCCAGGCGCAGGCTCAGGCGCTGCCCGATGCGGTCGAAAGCGACAAGGAAATCGAGGAGAGAGTTGATCTTCGAGATGTTGGTCTCGTGACGATCGACGGCGAAGATGCCCGCGACTTTGACGATGCGGTATGGTGTGCGCCGCTCAATGACGGCGAAGGCGGTTGGCGCCTTTTGGTCGCAATTGCCGACGTTAGTCATTACGTCACGCCCGAAAGTCCGCTTGACGCCGATGCACAGCAGCGTTGCACGAGCGTGTACTTCCCGACGCGCGTGGTGCCGATGTTGCCCGAGAAGCTCAGTAACGGCCTGTGTTCGCTCAATCCGGGAGTAGATCGCTGTTCGCTTGTCTGCGACATGATCGTTTCGGAGAAGGGCGAGGTGACGGCTTATCAGTTCTATCCGGCACTGATTCGGTCCAAGGCGCGTCTTACCTATACGAGTGTCTGGAACGCGCTCAACGGCGACGTGCAGGACTTTTTGGTGCGCGGAGGCAACCTTACCGACATCAACAATCTCTACGCACTCTTTAAGGCGTTGCTTCAGGCCCGAGGTCGCCGCGGAGCTGCGGACTTTACGTCGGCCGAAACCGAAATCGTAACGGATCCGCAGACGCAGAAGATCGTGGCCATCCGCAAACGCGACCACAACGATGCGCATCGTCTGATTGAGGAGTGCATGCTTGCGGCCAATGTGTGCGCCGCAGACTTCATCGGTCAGAACAAGGCTAAGAGCCTGTATCGCGTGCACGATGCGCCGCCGGCAGATCGGCTCGCCAATCTGCGTACGACGCTCGGCGCCTTCGGTCTCAAACTCTCGGGCGGAGGAAAACCTACTCCTGCGGATTACGCCAAGGTGGCGCATGAAGCCGAAACGCTGCCGGCAGCCGAAGTCATCAATACGCTTTTGCTTCGCAGCATGCAGCGCGCTGTATACAGCCCCGACAAGAAGCCGCACTACGGCCTCAATTACGACGCCTATACGCACTTCACTTCGCCGATTCGCCGTTATCCGGACTTGCTGGTGCACCGCACCATCCGTGCTATTTTGAAGGGCGAGCGCTACGAACCGGTGTTGGCGCAGGCGCCGCAGGAGCTGATGCAGGCACGCATGTCGGAGCTAGCGGCTGCTCAGGGCGAAAAAACAGCCAAGAAGAGCAAGGTTGACATGACCTGGGAAGTGCTCGGTTTGTTGACGTCGGCGGCAGAACGGCGCGCCGACGACGCTTCTCGTGACATCGTCGCCTGGATGAAGGCCGACTATATTTCCGGGTACCGCCGCAAGTGCTTTGAGGGTGTCATTACGGGCGCCAACCCTGCGGGCGTTTACGTTACGCTCACCGGCGTGTTCGTCGAAGGGTTTGTGCATGTCAGTCGTCTCAACAGCTGGGAGTATTTTTACTACGACGACAAGAAGATGCTTTTTGAAGCTGAATTCGGCTCCGAGCGCTATATGATCGGCGACAAAGTGACGGTGCGCGTGTTTGCCGCGAGCACGGAAACGCGCCGCATTGACTTTGAAATGGTGCAAAATCACACGGATAAACAACGCACCCGCAGCAATAAGAACAAAAAAACGAAGAGAAGATTCTAAAAATGCCCAAACAAGTCGTATTGGCAGGCTTTCACGCCGTAAATGCCAGAGCAAAACTCAATCCCGGCTCCATCCGCGTCGTCTACGTCGAAGCTTCGCGCCGCGACAAGCGCATGCAGCAATGCAAGGATCGTCTTGCGGCTGCCGGCGTCAAGGTCATGCAGGCCGACGCCAAGCGTCTGGAGGGTATGGCGCCGGGCATTCCGCATCAGGGCATCGTGGCGCTTGCCGATGAGCTTAAACAGACGCTCGATTTCGACACGCTGCTTGACAGCATCACGCCGGACACGCTGCTGCTTGTTCTCGACGGCGTGACCGATCCTCGCAACTTCGGCGCCTGCCTGCGCGTGGCCGATGCCGCAGGCGTTCAGGCAGTGATTGCGCCGCGCGATCGTTCCGCTAGCTTTTCGCCTGCAGCCGCAAAGGCCGCAGCGGGAGCATGGGAAAGCGTCCCCGTTGTGACGGTCACCAATCTTGCCGCGAGCATCACCGAGCTTCGTGACGCCGGGGTTATGGTGGTCGGCACGGCCGGCGAAGCGCAAAAGACGATCTATGAATTTGATCAGAAGCGTGCTTTTGCCTGGGTGTTGGGCGCAGAAGGAGAGGGACTTCGTCAGCTCACGCGCAAGCGCTGCGACGAACTGGCCAAGATCCCCATGTTCGGGGCGGTCGATAGCCTCAACGTTTCGGTAGCCACCGGCGTTTGTCTCTTTGAGTCTGTCCGTCAGCGTCAAAGCTGATTAACCGATTTTTAGCAACGGTTAAACAGAAGGCAGCGCTCCGGAGAATCCGGAGGCTGCCTTTTTTGCGAAAGCGGTGTGATGCTTATTTGGCGGGCATTTCGGCGACGGCTTCGATTTCGACGAGACAGCCGAAGTGCAGCGTTGTGGTCGAGACAATGACGCGACCGGGCTTGTGTTCGCCGAAGAATGCGGCGTATTCCTCGTTGATCGGTCCCCAGTAGTTGACGTCCGGCGTGTAGATGCGGCAGAAGACGACGTCGTTGGTGGTAACGCCTGCGGCATCAAGCACGCGCTTGACGTTGTTCAAAGCCAGACGGGTGTGCTCGCGGATGTCGCCCTTGCAGACTTCACGCGTATCCGGATCAATCGAGAGCTGGCCGGAAACGTAGAGCGTGCCGTTGGAGATGACGCCGGCGCTGTAGTGACCTTTGTTTTCGCCTTTGAAGTCGGGAGTGACGATCTGCATGGGAAAAGTTCCTTTGGTTGGGATTTTTACAAGATAAGTCTGAGCGCGGCAAAAGTCGCGAACTAGTCAGCGGATTTTAAGCTCACGAACGACAAGTTCCAGCAATCGGATCGAAGAGAGTCCTAGCCCGAGAGAAGAATCGAGCCGAGAGAACCGAAAAACTCGGCTTTCACTCTTGGAAAAGATAGCCTCAAACCTTACAATTACGGCACCTTACGACTTCGGCTGCACGATGCTGCAGATACCGAAGGTTTTTGCGTTTTCAGAAGCCCTGCAATGACCCCTCGACTTCGGCTCAATCACATCACAAAAGCATATCCGGGCATTGTCGCCAACGACGACATCTGTCTGGAAGTGTGTCCCGGGGAAGTGCTTGCTATTCTTGGCGAAAACGGCGCCGGCAAGTCCACCCTCATGAAAATCATCTTCGGTTCGGTCACACCGGACAAGGGTTTCATCGAGTTTGACGGAAGTCCTGCGCAGATCAGCAGCCCTTCGGAAGCCAACCGTTTGGGCATTGCCATGGTGCATCAGCACTTTGCCGTGTTCGAAACGCTTACGGTGGCGCAAAACGTCATTCTCGGCATCGCCGAAAAGATTTCCGTGGAGGAGTGCGCCAAGCGCATCAATGCGTTAGGTGAGCGCTACGGTATTGCGGTCGATCCGTTTGCCATCGTTGCCGACCTCTCCATGGGTGAACGCCAACGCGTGGAAATCATCCGCGCCCTGATGAGCAATCCAAAGCTTCTGATCCTGGATGAGCCCACCTCGGTGCTGACGCCTCAGGCTGTACGCAAGCTTTTTGAAACGCTCAAGAAGCTCGCCTCCGAAGGCGTTTCGATTCTTTTTATTTCTCACAAGCTCGACGAAATTCGCGAACTAGCCGATCGCTGCACGATTCTTCGCGCCGGCCGCGTGATCGAAACGGTCAATCCGAAGGAAAAAACCGAAGAGGAACTCGCGCGCCTGATGATCGGCAAGGAACCGCCCAAGCTTCTGACTTCGGAAGGCACGCCCGGCGAAGTGGCGCTCGAATTCAAGGGCGTGAGTCTCGACGGCGGCCATCACGTCACGGGGCTTACGGACATCAAGCTCTCGGTGCGTGCGGGTGAAATCGTCGGGATCGCCGGCATTTCCGGCAACGGTCAGTCGCGATTGCTCGGCGTTTGCATGGGTGAACTCAAGCAGACGAAGGGTTCCGTGAAGCTTTTCGGTGAAGCGGTTGACGATCTCGATCCGGCCGAGCGTCGCGCCAAGGGCTTGCGCTACGTGCCCGAGCAGCGTCTTGGTCACGGGTCGGTGCCGGAGTTTTCGCTCATCAACAACACGCTTTTGACGGGTGATGATTTTCACAGCCACGGCTTTATCAAGCAGGAAGAGGCCGAAACGTTTACCGATCTCGTCATCGAGCGCTTCCATGTGAAACCCGAAGCTCCGAAGGCGGCGGCAAGAAGCTTCTCGGGCGGCAATCTGCAGAAGTTCATTGTCGGCCGCGAGATCCTGAGTTCTCCGGGCGTACTCATCATCGACCAGCCCACCTGGGGCGTGGACGTGGGGGCCGCCACGGTGATTCACAATTCTCTGATGCGCCTTCGCAGCGAGGGTGCCGGCATTTTGGTCGTGAGCGAAGAAATCGATGAGCTCTTTGCCATCTGCGACCGCATTGCCGTGATGTATCGCGGCTGTATATCGCCAGCCATTCCCGTCAGTTCGATTACGACCGAAGAGCTCGGCCGCTGGATGGCCGGTCTGTGGGTGGGCAGCCCCTTCCGTCACGCTCAGTCCGCCGACAAGGAGGCCGAATAAAAATGCAATTTCCTGTGCGTTTGGTTGCCCGCAGAACCCCGGGCTGCATGATGTGGCTTTCTCCGGTTCTGGCTCTTGGCCTGACTGTGTTATTCGGTGCGATTCTGTTTGCGATGCTGGGTAAGGACCCACTCAATGCGCTCTATGTGTTCTTGATCGCCCCGCTTGAAACCCTGCGCGGTTGGGCCGAAGTCGGCGTGAAGATGACGCCGCTGCTGCTCTGCGCCGCCGGTCTCGTGGTCTGCTTTCGAGCAAGCATCTGGAATATCGGTGCCGAAGGCCAGTTCCTTGCGGGCGCCATCACCGGCGGCTGGGCAGCTTTGGCTTGCCCCGACGGCATTGGCCATTGGTATCTGGTGATCGTTCTGCTGGCCGGTATTGCGGGCGGCGCCTTCTGGGGCGGCATCACGGCGTTACTGAAAGACAAATTCAACGCCAACGAAATTCTCGTATCCCTGATGTTAGTCTACGTGGCGCAGTTCGGGCTTGCCTACTGTGTCCAGGGGCCGTTGCAGGATCCCGACGGTCTGGGCTTTCCGCAGTCCGCGCTTTTTGCTTCCGCGGCTAGCATGCCGGTGATTCTCGGCGGCACGCGTCTGCATCTGGGTTTTGTTCTGGCCGTAGTGGCCGCGCTTGTCATCCAGGTGATGATGGTGCGTATGTTCATCGGCTTTCAGCTCAAGGTTTCCGGCATGGCGCCCTTGGCAGCCAAGTACGCAGGCTTCCGTCCGAAGCGTTTGCTTTGGGTCTCGATGCTCATTTCCGGCGGTTTGGCCGGTTTGGCCGGCGTTGCCGAAGTTGCGGGTCCCGTCGGACAGCTCACGCTTAACATCAGTCCGGGCTACGGATTTGCGGCCATTATCGTGGCTTTCGTGGGTCGTCTGTCGCCCGCGGGTTGCATCCCTGCGGCCTTCGTGATGGCGCTCTTTTATCTGGGCGGCGAACTCGGCCAGTCCCGTCTGGGATTGCCGAGCTCAATTACGGGTGTCTATCAGGGCATGCTTCTCTTTTTCCTTTTGATCTGCGATTCGCTCATCTACTTTAAGCCTGTCTGGCAGGGCTTTACCGAACGCAAGCTGAGCAAGGAGGCTTAATCATGGATGCTGGTGTGATTGCTTCTGTCATTGCTGCGACGTTGAATGCGGGTACGCCCCTGCTGATTGCCGCCATCGGCATTCTCATTCACGAAAAAAGCGGCGTTCTCAACCTGGGTGTCGAAGGCATGATGCTCATGGGCGCGGTGACCGGTTTCGGCGTAACCTACGCCACGGGCAGCTTCGCGCTCGGGTTCCTGGCCGGTGCCCTGGCAGGCCTCGTGATGGCCGCGCTCTTTGGCTTTTTCACGCTTGGACTCTACGCCAATCAGTACGCAGCCGGTTTGGCGCTCTCGCTTTTCGGCGCCGGTCTTTCGGCTTTCGTGGGCCAGCCTCTGCAGGGCATGGCGTTGCCGAGCCGCGCACCCACGGGCATTCCCGGTCTTGAATCGATTCCGTTTCTGGGCGATGCATTCTTTTCGTCGCACTGCCTGGTGTATCTCTCCCTGATCGGTCTGGCCGCCGTGGGTTGGTTCCTCTACAAGTCGCGCCCCGGCCTGATGCTGCGTGCGGTGGGAGAATCGCCGAGCTCGGCTTATGCTCTGGGCTACAACGTGCGCGTCATCCGTTTCTGGGCAGTGCTCTTCGGCGGCTTCATGTCGGGTCTGGCCGGTGCCTATCTGTCGCTTGTCTATACGCCACTGTGGGCTGAAGGCATGACGGCGGGCCGCGGTTGGATTGCGCTTGCGCTTGTCACCTTCGCCACCTGGCGCCCGCTTCGCGTGGTGCTCGGCGCCTACCTTTTCGGCGGCGTGACAATGCTGCAGTTCAATATGCAGGCGATGGGCATTGAGATTCCCTCGCAGATCATGTCGATGACGCCGTATCTAGCGACTATTCTCGTGCTGATCCTCATCAGCCGCAACCCGAAGTGGATTGCGCTCAACGTGCCGGCAAGCCTTGGCAAGACGTTTCATCCGAGAAACTGATTTTTTTGATTGAGCCGCCGATCATGGTCCCGAAAAGGCGAGCAACCGGGGCCGGCGGCGGCTTTTTAGCGTCTGAAAAGTTGCTCGTGCTTCCACAAAAATAAACAACTATGGCTTTCCAGAAAATTGCCCTGACGATGGCCGCCGCCTCCTGCCTGTTGCTGGCCGGATGCGGAGAAGACACCACCACCGACAAGAAGGCCGAAAAGGCCGTTGCCTCCACCGAACCGCTCAAGGCCGCCTGGGTCTATCCGAGCCCGCGCGCCGATGAAGGTTGGTCCAAGCAGCACGAAGAAGCCCGTATGCTCATTGAGCAGAAGTACGGTGACAAGATCAGGACTCAAGTGGTCGACAACGTCACCAATACGGTGGACGCCGAGCGAGTCATTCGTGATCTGGCAGCTCAAGGCAACAAGATCATCTTTGCCACGAGCTTCACGTACATGAATCCGGCACTCAAGGTAGCCAAGGAGTTTCCGGACGTAAAGTTTGAAAACTGCACCGGATACAAGACCGCTGCCAACTACAGCAACTACAACGCGCGCTTTTATCAGGCCCGTTATCTCGCAGGTAAACTCGCCGCTTCCATGAGCAAGACCGCTCATTTGGGTTACGTGGCCGCCATGCCGATTCCCGAGGTGCTTCAGGGAATCAACGCTTACACGTTGGGTGCCCAGAGCGTTAATCCTGACGTGAAGGTGTCCGTCGTGTGGACCAACACCTGGTATGACCCGGGTAAGGAAGTTGACGCCACGAACACATTGATCGGTCAGGGCTGCGACATTCTCACGCACCACACCGATTCGACGGCTGTTCCCGCAACGGCTGAAAGCCGGGGCGTGAAGGTGATCAGCTATCACTCGGCTATGACGAAGACGGCTCCCAAACAGCTGATCGGTGCCGTGACGCACCACTGGGATGAGTATTACGCTCACCGAATCCAGGCGCTTTACGACGGCAAATGGAAGGTTGAGCCTGTTTGGGGCGGCGCCGAACTGCACATGGTGCGCTTATCGGCCATTACGCCTGATGCGCCCAAGTCAGTAGTCGAAGACATCAACGCCGTCTACACCAAGATGGAGAAGAAAGAATTCAACGTCTTCTCCGGCCCGATTGTCGACAACGAAGGAAAGGTACAGATTCCTGAAGGAAAGGTTGCCGACGACAAGATGCTCAACACAATGAACTACTTCGTCAAGGGCGTGATCGGCAAGGTGCCCACCGGCAAGTAACAGAATCAATACCGCCGAAAGACGGGTGCAAAGGCAAGACTCAAGCGTTTTGCCGGCGCGCCCGTTTTGTCTTTTTCAGCATCGAGTCGATAACTGATAAAATCACGCCAACTTTCCCCATCCCCATATTTTCCTTTCTTTTCAAAGAGGCATCCCTGATGGCATTCCAGAAAATTGCCCTGACTCTTGCTGCCGCTTCCTGCCTGGTGCTGGCCGGCTGCGGCGACGATTCGTCCAAACCTGCTCCGAAGAAGGCAGAGGCTCCTGCTGCCACCGCTTCTTCCGGTCCTTTGAAGGCAGCCTGGATCTATCCGAGCCCGAGCGCCGACGAAGGTTGGTCCAAGCAGCACGATGAATCGCGTCAGCTGATCCAGAAGCAGTTCGGCGACAAGATCAAGACGCAGTTTGTGGAAAACGTCACGACGATGGCCGACGCCGAACGCGTGATTCGCGATCTCGCTTCGCAAGGCAATAAGATCATCTTTGCGACGAGCTTCGAATTCATGAACCCGGCTCTGAAGGTGGCCAAGGAATTTCCCGATGTGAAGTTCGAACACTGCACGGGTTATAAGACGGCCGACAATTTCAGCTACTACAACGCTCGCTTTTATCAGGCTCGTTATCTCGCAGGCAAGCTTGCCGCTTCGATGAGCAAGGATGGCCACTTGGGTTACGTTGCCGCTGTGCCGATTCCCGAAGTGCTCCAGGGTATCAACGCCTACACGCTTGGCGCGCAGACCGTCAATCCCAACGTGAAGGTTGACGTGGTCTGGACCAACACCTGGTATGACCCGGGCAAGGAAGCCGATGCGACCAATACGCTTATCGGCCAGGGCTGCGACATCATCACGCACCACACCAACTCCCAGGCTGTGGCCTCTACGGCTGAAAGCAAGGGCGTGAAAGTGATCAGCTACAACTCCCCGATGGTCAAGGCCGCTCCCACGCAGCTGATCGGTGCCGTGACGCACCACTGGGACGAGTTCTACGCCAAGCGTATCCAGGCAGTGATGGACGGCAAGTGGAAGGTTGAGCCGATTTGGGGCGGCGCCGAAATGCACATGGTGCGTCTGTCCAATATCTCCAAGGATGCTTCCAAGAAGGTGGTTGACGACATCAACGCCACCTACGCCAAGATGGAAAAGCAGGAATTCGATGTCTTCACCGGTCCGATCGTGGACAACGAAGGCAAGGTTCAGATCCCTGAAGGCAAGCGTGCCGACGACAAGATGCTGACCACGATGAACTACTTCGTCAAGGGCGTGACCGGCAAGGTCCCGAGCAACAAGTAATCGGATGCTTCCTATTGCAGTCGCCTTTTGCGGGCGACTGCGCAAAAAAGAGCCCGCTTATGCGGGCCTTTTTGTATCCGGACGGCATATTTTCAGGCTTCGGCAGCAGCGAGCGCCTTGTTGAGGCTGTCCAAAACGAGCGTGCGGTGACGCTCTTCGTGAAGCGTACCCACGTAGGCGCGGATGAGTTCAGCCGTCTGCCAGCGTTTGGTCGGAGAAAGACCGATCATTGCCTTGAGCGCGGAGGTAAAAAGCGGATCGTGGCAGTCGGCTCCGTGAGGCAAAACGGCCGTCGTGGTGATGCGGCGCGCTTCCTCTTCAATCGCAAAAAGCATCGGAAAAAGAACGCCCACGGGCAGGCGCTGTGCGGCCTGTGCGGAAAATTCCGCGAGTTTCTTCAAGTAATGATCGATGTTTGTGGGAAGAAAGAAGGCAAGCGTGGGCTTGGCAGCATCTTCCCGCAGACGGTCGGACAGCTCTCTGAGAATTGACAGCATCGTTCGCGCAAAGCTTTCGGCCACGGCGCGCGGCGGCGTTGTGGGGAGCGCCCGGATCAGAAGCTCTCCCTTTTGCGTGTCGCTCAAAAGACAGTCAAAGAGCATGTCCTGAGCTTCTTTGGTCGAAAGGCTCTGCACGGCGTCGCGCAGAGCGTCGGCGTAGCCGTAGTGATCCATGGCTCGTGTTATGCCTTATGGTTGCCGCCGGACTTGTTGCGCGAAGCCGGACGGGAGGAAATTGTCGTCGAGACGCCCGTCTGAACGGCAGCGGGTTGGGAGGTGTTCTTGCGGGGGCGCCCCGGCGAACGGTGCTCGACGGCGCTCGGCGCAATCTGAAGGCTGCTCACGAGGCGGCTGGCGAGATCGTCGACGGAAGAAGCCGACGCGGCGGATTTGACTGCGGGCGACGCCTTTGCCGGCGCAGCGGCCTTGGGCTTGGAGGTTGCAAGCTTGGCTTCCGTCTTGATGATCTTGACCGTCAGATTTTCTTGCGGTTTAGCGGTCGTTTTGGTGATTTTGGCCGGTTTTGCCGGCTTTTCTGCCTTTTTCTCGACTTTAGCGGACTTTTGGGGAACGGGTGTGCGGGACTTTTCAGCCGCGGTCGTCTCCGAGAATTCGAAACCTTGCTCTTCACACCAGCTCTTGAATGCCTTGCGATCGGAAACCACGGCGCAGGGCACGTCGCCGAGCATCGTCTGCGAGAAGCCGAAGGGCTTGAGCGAGGCGGGCGGCATATCCATCAGCACGGCGAGGGCGGCGCCCTCGGGGCTGTCCTTGAGCGCGCAGAAAAGGGAGTCGCTCTTTCGGATGTTGCGTTCCAAGAGTGTCTTGGCTGTGGCAGTGAGCGCCTTGAATTCGGTCTTGTCCATTCGCTCCACCCAGTCGGTGAGCGAAGACTTCTGCATCAGCGAGAGTGCACGGTGGCAGCGAAGCGCGTCGCGGCGCGTTTCGGCGTAGAGCTCAAAGACATCATTGGATTGTGCGGCGTCGAGATCGTCCTGAGAGGGAAGGCCGTCCTTGGTGAGTTCGAGCGCCTTGAGGCCCTGTGCGCTCAATTCGCGGACCTTATCATGCAGCGCTTCGTACTTGGCGATGTATTCGGGAATCATGCGCTGACGCGCGGCAAAGATGACCGTGTAGAGGTCGGACACTCGGGTCATGGCCTTGAGGAGCTTTTTGGGAGATTTCTTCCAGTCTTCGCCCAGCTCGGACTCAAGCACCTTCTTGAGGCTGCGGGGTTTGAAATCGGCTGCGCGCAACTGTCCGGCCGCATCCATGGAAAAGGAAATGGTTTTGGTGTCGTTCACGGTACTGCTTTCTGTGTGAATGGTCTTGTCTCATCGGTGACTACGGTTTAGCGCAGTCAATCAAACCATTTTAGAACGGCGAGGCCTAGACGAAGGTTAGGAATTGCTCGAAAAAAGCCCGAGCGCCTCGAAATTTTCAGGTGCTCGGGTCTTGAATCGGAGCAATTTGGGCAAAAACGGTGCCGTTACGGTTCGTCGCCCGTTTTGATCGGACGGTTGTCGTCGCTTACCCATTCCGACCAGCTGCCGATGTAGACGCCCGCGGCCGGAATGCCCGCTTCCATCATGGCCAGATGATTGCAGCAGGCCGTCACGCCCGAGCCGCAGCTGTTGATGATGTCGGCGTGAGGAACACCGTTAAAGACCGTCTCAAATTCTCGACGAAGCGTCTCCGTGTCTTTAAAGCACTTGTTGGGGAGGAGGTTATCGCCGCTCGGACGGTTGAGACTGCCCGGAATGTGTCCCGCTTTCGGGTCGTGGTTTTCGACTTCGCCCGTATAGCGGTTGTGAGCGCGCGCGTCGACGAGCGTGTAGTCGCGAAGCTCCAGATTGCGTTCCACGAAGTCGTCGTCAAAGACGCGCTCCAGCGGCATGGTGGCGCGATAGGTGCCGGCTTCCCATTCGGGTTCTTCGACCTGAAGAGCAAGACCTGCTGCCTTCCAGGCGCAAAGCCCGCCGTTTAGGACGCGTACGTTGGCAAAACCGACCCAGCGCAGCGTAAACCAGAGACGGGCGGCAAAGTTGCTTTCTCCGTCGTCGTAGACGACGACGGTTGAATCCGGATTGAGTCCGAGGCGACGCATATTGACGCAAAAGCGTCCGGAATCCGGCAGCGGCGTGCGGCCATTGCTGCCCGAGCAGACTCCGGCGACGTCGGTCTTGAGATCGGCAAAGCGAGCTCCCGGAATGTGACCTTCGGCATAGGCGGCCCGTCCGTAAGCCGCATCGGTCAGGCTGTAGCGGACATCAAGCAGCACGAGCTTGGGATCGGACAAAAGAGCGTTGAGTTCGGTAACGGAGATGAGCTGAGAGCCGGACATGCTGTTTTCCTAAAGAAGGTTCGATGGAATTAGGATGGGTCTTTCTTTTCACGGGCTGATGCGCGCTTGGTGATGACGCTCGCGCAAACACCGGCAAAAATAATGATAGCGATCCCAAGCAAGCTCTGCAGTTCGATGGGATCGCCGAAAATCACGACGCCCATAATGACTGCAAAGACGATGGCAGAGAACGACAGAATGGAACTGAGAAGCAGATTGCCCGATCCGTAGCTCTTGGTGAGCGCAATCTGAGCGAGCGTAGCGGAACTTCCCGCTGCAATGATGCACAGTGCGCTCTTGGTGGTGTACACGTCGGGCTGATCGAAGATCGGATGCGTGACGGCGCCGAAGACGATATTGAACAGCGTGAAGTAAAACACCACGCGCCAGTCGGGTTCGTTCAGACGCGTGAGTTCCCGAATCTGCATGTAAGCAACGGCAGACAGCAATCCTGAGGCCAGACCGATGAGAGCCGGAAACATATCACCCGCATGAAACTCCGGCTGCAGTACTTCCACAACGCCCGCAAAGCCCACGACCGTAGCGACAACGAGTTGCCACTGCACGGGCCTCTTGTACCAAAGTGCGGCTCCCACGACGAAGGCCGCCATGAAAAGAGGCGAGGTGTAGTTGAGCGTCATGCCTGTTGAAAGCGGAAGATTGGCGACGGCATATAGCCACATGCCCAGAGCCACGGTACCTATGCCGCTGCGTTTGACGTGAGAGCCGAAGCACGGTGTCTTCAGAGACCGGCCGGTTGCCAGGGCCCAGACGAAAATCGCGACGCAGCCGAAGACGCCGCGCCAGAGAATCATCGAAAAGGATCCGATTTCCGGTGCGGCCATCTTGACGCTTGCCGCCATGACTGCAAAAAGAAAGGACGCTACCAGCATCCAGAAGGAAGACATCGTATAGCTGTGCGTTTTGTTGAACGAGATGACACTATAGTCAAAATCGGTTGCACCAAATCACGCATCGACGACTTTTGGAGTTTGCGATTTTCTCCCAAGAGGCTCGAGGTAAGATAATCGTCACGACTTTATCTCAACATCTTTTGGAAGACTCGACAGATGCTCAAAATCGGCTTTTTAGGCGGCGGCAACATGGCGCGCGCCATTGTGGCGGGCTTGGTTTCAAGCGGCGCGGATCCGAAGCTTGTGACGGTGATGGATCGTCATCCCGAAAAATTGACCGCGTTGCGCGAGCAGTTCGGCATCACGACGCAAGAGAAACCCGGCGACTGGATCACGGCGCTTGACGTTGTGGTTTTGGCCGTCAAGCCGCAGGGACTCAAGGAATGCTGTGAGCAAGTGGCTTCGTTGGTGTCGCCCGAGACGACGGTGCTTTCAATCGCAGCGGCCGTTCGCGCCGACGTGATTGCCGAGTGGCTCGGCACCTGCCGTGTGGTGCGCTGCATCCCCAACACGCCTTCGATGGTGGGCAAGGGTTTCTCCGGACTCTATGCCGGTCCGCGGACAACCGAAGACGACCGCACACGTTCTCAATATGTTATGCAGACGGTTGGCGATTTGGAATGGGTCGAAAGCGAGGACGATCTGCACCTGGTGACCGCCGGCCCCGGCTCGGGACCCGCCTACGTGTTTCTCTTCATGGAAGCACTTGCCGACGCTCTTGTGCAGGAAGGTCTTACTCCTGAAAAGGCCAAGGAATTTGCGCTCAGCACGGTGGAAGGCGCGGCGGCCTTGGCTCGCACGAGCGGTGAGGCGTTTGACGTGCTTCGTCACAACGTCACGAGCAAGGGCGGCACGACGGCCAAGGCAATCGAAGCGTTTGAAGCGCACGATCTGCGCGGTACCGTCAAGGCGGCGGTGCAGGCTTGCAGAGCCCGCAGCGAAGAAATGAGCGAATTGTTTTCCTGATGTCTTCCTCTGATCAATCAGAGGCTCGACGGCCTGGACTGCAAATCAAAAGCAAGACGCCGACTCAACCGAGCCGGCGTCAAACGTTTGGTCGATCAGAAAGCGAGATCCAGAAGTCCTTTGGGTCTGTAGCCGAGCGTCTGCACGCACAGGGGCACTTGCGTTGCGGTGAGCTGAAGCGTGTCGTGTACCTTTTCCGAGTCGAAGGTAAGTCGCGCCAGACAATTGATGTTAAGCGCAGCGCAGGCCATGTAAACGGACATCACCTTGGCTCCCGTGTCCAGAAGCGGAGCGTGCGCCATCACTTCGTTGGAGAGTTTCGTGATGTTCTTGCGGTTGATGAACTGCACGATCTGCATGGCCAGATCCGTCATCAGTCCCTGCGTCTTGGCTTGGTCATAGACGTAGACCAGATGTACAGGCGCTTGCTTGACCATCGGTTGCAGCAGGCAGAAGTCCTTGCGGCAGTCCTTCTCATGCACAAACGACAAGACGCGGCGCTCCGGCACCCACAGCCATACGCCGTTGGCCTTGACGACGTAAGTGTCGATTTCCTTCCAATTGAGCGTCGTGGGTGTCGTGCGGTGGTTTGCGTTGTTTCCCTTGCCGTTTAAGCCGTCAGCCGCCCACAGGATGCGCACCAAATCTTCGTCGCAGATCGGTGCGTCGGAAAAATCGAGCGACGACCGTCGGCGCATCAGGACCTCTGTGAGCGACATCGACATATCGCCCGGCTCGGGCAGCTCCCGTTCGGGAGCCTTGGGTGCCTCAGCGGCTTTTTTGCCTTTGATGATGTCTTTGAGTTCATCAATGCGTTTCATCGTAGCTCCTTATTTCGGGAAGCCGACAGTGACGGCCATTTGAGGATCGTAGGAGGTGAGTCCCAGGGCTTGAAGTACGGTCTGCGGCTCAAACCAGGCGCGCGGAACGGCGGCAAGGCCCATGGCCGAACACGCCAGAAGCGCGTTTTGAACCATGACGCCAACATCGACCGACTGACAGATGGCGCCTGCACGACCGCCCGAGATGCGTTCGGTTTTTGCCTGATTGACCGCAAAGATCAGCGTGACGGGAGCCGAATGCACGAAGTCTTGCCCCGCAGTGGTAGCCGAGCGGTGATCACCCTCGGCAAGAAGCTTGAGAGCATTGGTTTCGGCGCAATAGGACCACACCCCCTTTTGGTCGAAAACGAAACATTCGACTTCGCGGCTGTCGAGAGCCGAAGGCGCGGTGCGTCGGCCGTCGGCGCCGTTTTGTCCGGCGCAGGCCCACAGCAGCGTCGAAAGAAGCGGCAGATCAAGAGATTGATCTGAAAATTCACGGCGGCTGCGGCGGCGTCCCAACACCTGCGAAAAAGGCATTGTCATTTCCACCGGCGGCGGCAGCTCAATGGTCGTCTGCATATCTCAACTCCAAGGAATTTTTCGTGCGAAAAAGCGGATCCGCAAAAAGAAAACTCGGTCGACCTTCGCGCAGAAATGTCAACCGAGAATAATCCTTTTTTTCGAAATTGTGACGACGCCGGAAGACTTCTTTTAGCGAACGTCTTCAAAGAGCGAAGCGTACATGGGCCAATAGACCGAGTAGACGAGCGTGAGCATCATGAAGGCAAGCGGCATGACGACGAACGTCACAGCGGCGTCGGTCGAGCCGAACGCAGCAATCAGTGCCGAAGCAAGCAGCCCGAAGGCGACGATCATGGCGCCCACAAGCAGCACAAGCAAAATCACCGGGATGATGTTGCGCAGGCATCCGAAGAACGAATAAAACACGGCCTTGCCCCAGCTCATGCGTTTTTCCGAAGCCAGAAGCGGGGCAAACCACACGGCCATGAGACCGGGAATGTAGACGACAGTCACGGCGACGATGGCGTCCCAGGGAATGTTGGCTTGCACGCTTGCCCAGTCAAGCCGATCGTTGGCGTCAATCTTCCAGAGCGCGATGGAGTCGGCGGCCATCAGGCCGTAGAGCGCGTTGACGGTGATGAGAATGAAGCCGTAAACAAAGCCGATGCGCATAAGGTTTTGACGCACGACGGGATCGGCAAAGACAGCCTTGAGTTCGGAAAGACGCGGATCGCCTCCCTGCAGCGCGGTGCGCGTGCTGCGGCCGATAAAGGCGGTGCCAAAGGGCATGAAGAGCGCCGCAAAGACGATGCCCGCATATGGAATGGCGCTTAGAAAGCCCATGATGAGCAGGTAGAGCATCGTGACGGCCAAAAGATTGAGGGGTTTGCGGCCGACGGCCGTTGCGGCGTCGCGAAACCAGTACCAGCCGCTTGCGGCAGGCAGACGGCGCGAAGTGTTGCTGTCAGTCATTGAAACAAAAGGTTGAATGAAACAAAGGAAAGAGCCGAGAGGACTCTTCCCGGAACGCAAAATTTTAGGCAACAAGCGCAATAGTTTCGCGCTTTCGATTCCTCAGAATCTTTTCAAAATATGTTGGATCGTGGGGCTTCAAAATGCTTGCCTCACGCGGCAGGTAGAAGTCGTACAGGCGAGAGAGCCAGAAACGGAGCGCGGAGGCTCTGAGCATGTCTGGCCACCAACGGCAATCGGTTTGCGTGAAAGGAAGCACGGCGTGATATGCCTTGAGAAAGGCTTCGGTCTTGTTCGGATCCAATCGCAGGTCGGGTGCATTGAAGTCCGTGCACCAGTCGTTGACGGTGACGGCAACATCGAACAAAAGAGCCGTGCAGCCCGCAAAGTAAAAGTCAAATACGCCGCTCACGCGTTCCTGCGCGGTGCCGTGCCCGACGATCATGGCGTTGTTGCGGAAAAGGTCGCAATGGCAGGCGGCTACGGGAAGCGTCTTGAAGTCGGGATCGGAGAAGACGGCAAGCTGATGCGAGACCTCTTCAGAGAGCATTTGCCCCACATCGGGGGCAAGGTGGGGAAGCACGATCGGCGCCGTTGTCTTCCACCACTGCGGACCTCGCAGGTTTTCCTGAAAGAGCGTGAAGCTTTTTGCTGCCAGATGCATGCGGGCGAGTACTTCACCCATGCTGGCACATTCCTGCGGGGTGACGTTTTCGATGCTGCTCCCTTCCAGACGGTTGGCGATGGAAAAGGGCTTACCCTTGATGTGCGAAAAGAGGCGCCCGTTTTTCGTGCGCACCGGAGCGGCCACGGGGCAGCCCTGTCCGCGCAGGTGCGCGCACAGTTCCAGATAGAAGGGAAGCTGCTCTTCGGAGAGCCGTTCAAAGACGGTGAGCACCCAACGACCCTCAGTCGTGTCCAGAAAATAGTTGGTGTTCTCAATGCCGCTTGCAATCGGCTCAAGCGACAAAAGCTCCCCGATGTTGAAGTCGGGGAGCCGGGAGCGCACGTCCTGCGTCGACAGTGTCGTAAAGACGGCCATGATCCGAATTACCAGCTGAACTCGATGAACTTCGGCGTATCGAGCGTGGAGCGGGGATCGGCACCCGGACGGTTGTCAACGGGGCGGTCGCTGCGGTTTTTCATCGTGTAGGGGATTTCGGTCGAGCCCGGCGTCACGCGCACGTCGGTCACGCGGTTGTTCTGATCGTGTGTTTCCTCGATGATCGTGCCGTATTCCGAACGATATTTCGTCACCTTGCCGGTGTCCACACGCTTGCTGCGCTCTTCGCGGGCGCGCTGCATGTCGCGTTCGGACGGCTCCAGACGCGAGGCTTCGTATGTTTCGCGGGCATCGCGGTTCGAGCGTTTGACGTTGGCGTTCAGATCGGGGGCAGGGGGAGCGTTGCGCTGCACTTCTTCGGAGGGCGGAACGTAGGCGGGCGGCGCATCGTTGACCTGTGCCCAAAGACCGGTGGCCATGCCGGCCAAAACCAGTGCGCTAAAGAGTTTACGCATTCAAAAATCCTCTCTTTCTTTATCAGTTTGCCGCGGAAAGAAATCCTCGGCGTGTGTCTCTATCTTAGCGGTTTTACGGGCCTAAAACGTGTTAGGAGCGCCTTAAAAATACGGAGTGGAGCGTTTCTGCGACACTGTTGCGGCCGCGGAATTCTTTAGAATCGAGTGACTGAAATTTTGAGACGATCGATTCATGCCCAAACTACTTCTTGTCGACGGTTCCAATTATCTTTTCCGAGCCTTTCACGCGCTGCCGCCTTTGACCACAAGCAAGGGCGAGCCGACGGGCGCCATCAAGGGCTTCAACGGAATGCTGCGCACGGTGCACGAGGCCGTGTCGCCCGATTGCGAAATCTGCGTTTTTGATGCCAAGGGGAAGAATTTCCGCCACGAGCTCTTTGAGCAGTACAAGGCCAACCGTCCGCCGATGCCTGAAGAATTGCGAAGCCAGATCGAGCCGATCTTTGAGCTGGTCAAGCTTCAGGGCTGGCCGTTGTTGCAGATCGAAGGTGTTGAAGCCGACGATGTGCTGGGTACGCTGGCCGTGCAGGCGGTAGCCGCCGGCTGGGACGTCGTGATCGCGACCGGTGACAAGGATTTGGCGCAGCTTGTGGGGGATCGCATTCAACTTATCAACACGATGTCCAAGATCGTGCTCGATCGCGAAGGCGTCTTTGAAAAGTACGGCGTGTATCCCGAGCGCGTCATCGACTATCTGGCACTCATGGGTGACAAGGTCGACAACGTGCCCGGCATCAACAAGTGCGGTCCGAAGACCGCAGCCAAATGGATTGCCGAATACGGCAGTCTCGACAATCTCGTGGCCAATGCCGACAGCGTCAAGGGCAAAATCGGCGAGTATCTGCGAGAGGGTATTCCGTTTCTGGATCTTGCAAAGAAGTTGGTCACGATCAGTACGCAGGCGCCCGTTACGTTCGACCCGGTCGCGTTTGCCAAAAAGGACCCGGACGCCCAGGCTCTCGCTCGGTTCTACGCTCGTTGGGAAATGAGCGGTTCTGCGGGGCGCCGTGCCGCGCGCACTCCCAAAACAGTCGTTCCGACGATGACGCCTGATCTTTTTGCCGCACCCTCGATTCCGACGGAAGGAGCCGGGGAGACGACGCCTGCGCCCGTTTCCGTTGTGGCAGATGATGTGCGCGTCGTACGTACGGCTGAAGAAATCGCCGTTTTGGCCGACGAACTCAATGCGGCTGCCGCCGATCGCTTCCCCGTGGCCGTCTGGGTGGCGGGCAACAGCGCCAGCCCCATGCACGATGCGGCGGTGGGTGTGGCATTTGCGATTAATCCGCTGCGCACGGCCTATGTCCCCTTGGCGCATCAGGAGGGACAGAACGCGGACGCAAAAGCCCTCTGCGAGCGTCTTGCGCCGTGGTTTGCGGGTACGACTGCCAAGGTCTTTTTTGATGCCAAGCGCTGCCAGCATCTGCTGGCCAACGCCGGACTTCCTGTGGCGGGCACCGTGCACGACGCCATGCTCATGAGCTATGTGCTCGAAGCGCATCTCAAGCACAACTTCGCCAAGATCGTCGCCCGCACGGCCGGACTCTCGGCCCAGGACGATGAGGCGCTTTACGGAAAGGGAGCAAGCAAGGTTGATGCAGCTGCCGTGCCGATGCAAGACACCGCGGCCTTCGGCGTACGTACCGCTGCGCTTTTGCGTACCGCCGCTTCGGTGATGTGGGTGAAACTTGCCGAAGACGAAGCGCTTTTATCGATTTATCGCGATATGGAACTTCCTGTGATGCAGGTGCTCACCGGGATGGAGCGTACGGGCGTATTGATTGATCGCGACAAACTTGCACAGCAAAGCAAGGAATTGTCCGAGCGCATCGATGAAGTCAAGGCAAAGATCGAGGAAATTGCGGGCGGCGCCTTTAATCCGGCCAGTCCCAAGCAGCTCGCACAGGTTCTCTTCGAAAAGCTTCAGCTGCCGGTGAAGAAAAAGACCGCTTCAGGGACGCCATCGACCGACGAAGAAGTCTTGAGTGAATTGGCGCTTGACTATCCGCTGCCGAAATTGATTTTGGAATTCCGAGCGCTGTCCAAGCTCAAGAGTACTTATACGGACAAGCTTCCGCAGATGGCCGACGCCGCAGATGGCCGCGTGCACACGACCTTCGGTCAGGCAACGGCCGTGACGGGGCGATTGGCAAGTTCCGAACCCAATTTGCAGAACATCCCGGTGCGCACCGCCGAAGGGCGCCGCGTGCGAGAAGCGTTCGTCGCCAAGCCCGGATGCAAGCTGATTTCGGCTGACTACTCGCAGATCGAACTGCGCATCATGGCGCACATTTCCCAGGACGAGGGCCTTTTGAAGGCTTTCCGCGAAGGCAAGGACATTCACCGCGCCACGGCTGCCGAAGTGTTCGGCACGCAGCCTGAAAACGTGACTCCAGAACAGCGTCGCATGGCCAAGGTGATCAACTTCGGTCTGATCTACGGCATGAGCGCTTTCGGTCTGGCACAAAACCTCGGCATCGAACGCCGGATGGCTTCGCACTACATCGAGGAATATTTCGCCCGCTACCCGGGGGTCGCACGTTACATGCAGCAGACACGCTCAGCCGCACACGCGCAGGGCTACGTGCAGACGGCTTTCGGTCGCCGCCTGTGGCTGCCCGATATTCTGAGTTCCCGCCCGGCCGTGCGTGCAGGGGCGGAACGCGCCGCCATCAATGCGCCGATGCAGGGTACGGCCGCCGACCTGATCAAGCGTGCGATGGTGTCGCTCGATCGCTGGCTTAAGGAACAGCATCTCAAGAGCCGGTTGATCCTTCAGGTGCACGACGAACTGATTCTCGAAGTACCCGAGGACGAGGTCGAACTGGTCAAGCAAAACGTTGCCGGCATCATGCAGTCGGCCGCTTCGCTTTCCGTGCCGCTGCTTGCAGAAGTGGGCGTGGCCGACAACTGGGAAGCGGCGCATTAACTGCTACTCGGAGGGCGTCCGCCGGCGAAGGCCTTCCAAAACCGCGAAGATCAGAATCGTGAAGATCGAGAGCACCAGGCAGAGAGCTGCGGCGGCATCGAAGTCTGCGCGCGAGACCGCGTTGAAGATCTCCAAGGACAGCGTGTTCGTTTTGCCCGAAAGGTTCCCGCCCACCATCATGGTGATGCCGACTTCGCCGCTTGCGCGCGAAACGCCCAACAAGAGTCCGGAAAGGATTTGGGGCGGCGTTCCAGCAGCTTTTCAATGCTGAGCAGCTCGACGAGCTCGTCGAAGGCAAGAAGCGGCTTTCGCTTGCCGAACAGAACCGGAAAACGGATGGTTTCTTCAACGGTGAGATTCGAGAAAAGTCGGTGGGTTTGAGTCAACTACCCCGCTCTAAAGAGCGAGGCTTGATAAAAGCCTTGGTTGACTAGC
>OGNV01000063.1_pt1 | contig 102626 bp, 91 predicted proteins | sample 1573561 | NCBI WGS metagenome assembly OGNV01 (sample SAMEA2581892, study PRJEB24529) | metagenome | biome: Human gut stool | place: China | collected 2011
ATATTCAGGATGGAAAGATCCGGTATGATGGCATCAATATTAACAAGATCAAGAAAGCGGATCTGCGAAGATCACTTGGTATCGTATTGCAGGATACGCATCTGTTCAGCATGAGCGTGCGGGAGAATATCCGTTATGGACGGCTTGATGCGACAGACGAAGAGGTCGAGGCAGCTGCAAAGCTTGCGAATGCTGATGGGTTTATCCGTCGTCTGCCGCAGGGCTATGATACCGTTCTGACTGGCGACGGCGCAAACTTAAGTCAGGGACAGCGTCAGCTTCTTGCCATCGCGCGGGCAGCCATCGCCGATCCACCGGCGCTTATCTTAGATGAAGCGACAAGCTCGATCGATACACGAACCGAGCGCCTGGTACAGGATGGTATGGACAAGCTGATGCATGGAAGAACGACATTTGTAATCGCACATCGGTTGTCCACGATCCAAAACAGCGACTGTATCATGGTACTCGAACAGGGACGAATCATTGAACGTGGAACGCACGAAGAACTGCTTGAAAAGAAGGGCAGATATTACCAGTTGTATACCGGAAATGCAGTGCTGGCGTAGGAAAAATAGGGGGGATAGAAGATGCCATTTAAGATAGTCAGAAATGATATAACGAAGATGCGGTGCGATGCGATCGTGAATACTGCGAATACAAAGCCAATTATAGGAAGTGGCTGCGATTATGCGGTCTATAAAGCAGCGGGAAAGCGACGTTTGTCAGAATACCGGGAGAAAAATATCGGTGAGGTCCCGGAGGGAGACGTATTCCTGACACCGGGATTCCGGCTGCCGGCGCGTTATATCATCCATGCGGTCAGTCCGCTTTATATTGATGGGGCGCATGGAGAGGAAGAAAAGCTGAGGGTCTGCTATCGGAAGAGCCTGTCGCTGGCGTGGGAACAGCGATGCCGGTCCATTGCATTTCCGGTAATTTCAACCGGAAGCTTTGGCTATCCGAAGGAAGAAGGTATCCGCATTGCTGCGGACGAGATTCAGGCATTTTTGCAGAAACATGAGATGCTTATCTACCTGGTTGTATTCGATGCGCAGTCAGCACGATATGGAAAACGATTCGACAAAGACCTGCAGGCATATATTGACGAGAACTATGTCGATGCAAAACATCATGAAGAATATAGCATACAGACGATGGCGCTACGGCGTGACCTGGACGATGCAATCTGTCAGCCAGGTGAGACGAAACAAGACGATGCACCCTGCCAGCCTGGTGAGGCGGACTTGGACGATGAATCGTTCTCGCCTTATGAAGACGATCTGTATGAGGACAATCTGTACGAGGACGATCTGTATGAGGAAGATTCCGACGAAGATTCCGAGGAAGAGAACGCATTCACACAATTGCATGAGAGCAAATTAGAAGAGCGCATGAAGCATCTGACGGATTCATTCTCGGAATATCTGCTCTATCTGATCGAAGAGAAAGGCATGACGAATGCGGATGTCTACAAGCGGGCGCTCGTGGATAAGAAAACATTTTCGAAGATAAAAAATCATGCAGAGTTTCATCCGCAGAAGATGACTGCAATGTGTCTGTGCATGGGTGCAAAGCTTAATTTGGATGAGACGAGAGATCTGCTTGCGCGTGCAGGATATGCATTAAGCCCGTGCGATAAGACGGACATTATCTTCTCTTATTTCATAGAGAATCAAATCTACGATATGATTGAGTTAGATATCCAGTTAGAGGAGCATGGACTTTCATGCCTGATCTGATATATAGACAGAGGAGCATGGACTTCTGTGTCTGATCAAATATATTATATAGGGTCGCTTGTGTGGCGACCTTATTTTTTATGCTTTGTGATATGATTTCCTCAACAACAAACAGAGCAACTGATAAAAACGATTGGCAGATATAAGCATATAGGATTGAATGCATGTATGCTGCATATCGAAAATATCAGAAGGATGAAATGGAGGTAATCATTATGAAGAATTTGACAGAGCTGGTATTTATTTTAGACAGAAGTGGATCGATGAGCGGGCTTGAGGCGGACACGATAGGCGGATTCAACAGCATGATTGAGAAGCAGAAGAAGGAAGCAGGCGAAGCACTTGTATCGGTCGTATTATTTGACGACCAGACAGAGGTAATCTATGACCGGGCGGACATCAGGCAGATTCAGCCGATGACAGACGAGCAGTATTTTGTGCGGGGCTGTACGGCATTGTTAGATGCAATCGGTGGTGCAATCAGTCATATCAAGGATGTACGCAAACGTATGCCGGAGTCGGAACGCCCGGAGAAGACAATCTTCATTATCACAACCGATGGGATGGAAAATGCAAGCCACAGATATAATTATGCGAAGATCAAGAAAATGATTGAGAAACGGCAGGCGAAAAACTGGGAATTTATCTTCCTTGGAGCAAACATCGATGCAGTCGCAGAAGCAGGACGCATGGGAATCAGAGCCGGTCGCGCCGTCAATTACCATTGTGATGCTGCCGGAACAGCACTCAATTACAAGGTCTTAAGTCAGACCGTAGCCATGATGCGTAGCTGCGAATCCGCACAGGATATGACAGATTTTCTAGATGAAGAGGATTGCTTCGAGGAGATTGAGGAGGATTATGAGAAGAGAAAATAGGATTATCTTGTATAGAAAGATAATTACTTAATGTTATTAATTTAATATAGATACAATTACATTAATGTTATCTATGAAGGTATTATGTATATTTAAGTTAATTACATCTATTGGTTAGTACTCTAACATGAATTATCCTTTTTCTATGCAGCAGCTATCAAATAAAATGTTTGAACATTGAAAACTCAATGACAATGCTTCATACCATTTATTTGTATCGCGCTCTAGCTTATACTTTACTACTAAATAAATTTTGTTAATGAGGGTTCATTAAACTAATTTTATTGATCTACCGAAAGACTTACTTCATTGACATTTTGATAAGATTCTGATAGCAAAGACAGTCCTTTTTTGGTATAATCAATATAAATTTTCTTGAAAGGAATTTGATACTATGTTAGATGAAATTCGTGCAAATGAAGCAGTTAATATAAGTGATGATACAATGAAAAAATTAAGAGCAGACTTTCCATCTTGTTTTACAAATGAGGGAAAGTTTGACTGGTTAAAATTCAAAGAATTGTTATCAGATAATATAGATATAACAAATGAAGGATATGAATTAAATTTTCTGGGGAAAAGCTATGCAAAGTATTTGACATCATTAGATTGCGATACCTTGCTTGTACCAGATGAAGAACACAATAAGCAGGATATAAATAGAAATAGTCAAAATGTTTATATAACTGGAGATAATTTTGATTCTATGAAGCACCTCTTAAATTCATACCGTGGATTAATCAAATGTATCTATTTAGATCCACCATATAATACTGGATCGGATGGATTTACATATCATGACAAGTTCTCTTTTACAGTACCAACATTAATGGAAAAATTGAATTTAGGTGAGAAAGAAGCCGAAAGAGTATTAGATTTAACAACAAGGGGATCGGCATCACATTCAGCATGGTGTATGTTTATGTTACCTCGTCTACTTATGGCTCGAGATTTATTGACAGATGATGGTATTGTAGTAATCTCTATTGATGAAAGTGAACATGCAAATTTGAGATTATTGTGTGATGATGTATTCGATGAAAGAAACTATGCTGGAGAAATAATTTGGAAAAACAGTAGTAAAAATGACCAAGATTATATATCTATGCAGCACGAATATATTTTATTTTATGCAAAAAATAAAGATGTAAATAAGGGGCAATGGAAAGAAAAAAAAGAAGGTCTTGATGAAATTTTTAAGGCATTTGAAGGATTTAGAAAGCAAACAGATGATCCAGATGAAATACACAAATTGGCTTTAGAATGGTACAAACAATTTTCAGAATCCAATCCAATATATGGAAGTAAACATTATAGCTGGTATGATGATATAAAGGGTGTATATTTCCCAGATAATATTTCTGGCCCCAATTATGGACAGTATGTATATGATGTTGTGCATCCAGTAACAGGAAAGGTTGTAAAAGCTCCTGCAAGTGGATGGAGATATCCTGAATCATCAATGTTAGAATTAATAGAAAATGGCGGTGTGCATTTTGGAAAAGATGAATCTGTTATACCAAATAAAAAAACGTATTTAGCAGATACACAATATCAATCATTAACAAGTATAAAATTTAAAGATGGACGTGTTGCATCTAAACTAATTGAAAAGCTATTAGGGGGAAAATATTTTTCTAATCCGAAAGATGTTGATTTAATGGCATCAATTTTTACAGCATTAGGAATAGGAAACAATGATATTGTTTTAGATGTGTTCTCTGGCTCCGGAACAACTGCACACACAGTAATGAAAATGAACGCAGAAAATGGAACAAATATAAGATATATACACCTGCAGTTAGATGAAGCGGTAAAAGAAAAAGATGCATCATATAAGGTAGGATATAGAACAATAGATGAAATTGGACGTGCAAGAATAAAAGCATCTGCGAAGTTGATACAAGAAGAAACAGGAGCAGATATAGACTATGGTTACACACATTATTACATCAAACAATTAGAAGATAATTCTATTGAAAAAATGGAAGAATTTAATCCAGATGTAATAGTTGTGGAAAATACACTTAATGATGAAATAGGGGAAAATATAATACTTACAACTTGGCTATGTAAAGATGGCTATGGATTTAATCCAGACGTAAAAGAAGTGGATTTGGCCGGATATAAAGCATATTATTGTGGAAAGCATTTGTATTTAATTGGAAGACAATTTATGAAAGATAATGTAGATTCATTGATAAAAATGTATGTAAGTGACATTACATTTAATCCAGAGCATATAGTTTTATTTGGATATAGTTTTGAATCATGGACAATTTCGGAGACAATACAAAGAAATTTAAGCATATTAAAAGGAAGCAGAAAAGACTTGAATGTTAATATTGATACAAGATACTAAGGGGGGTGATTTAATGGATTTGCTTTTACAAAAAGATTTGCCACACCAGCAATATGCGGTAGATGCAGTAAGCAAGATATTTGAAAATGTTGCTGTTGGTGTACCCGCTTTTTATTATATGAACCCATTAGTTAATATAAAAGACTCTAACATAGAATCAAATATAACAGAGTTACAAAAGTCTGTTGAAAATGCAGAATGTAGCTATCTACCTGCAAAGGATTATTTACATATAGATATAAAAATGGAGACTGGAACAGGAAAGACATTTGTATATACAAAGACAATTTTTGAATTGCATCAAAGATATGGATTTAACAAATTTGTTATAGCAGTTCCATCACTTCCAATTAAAGAAGGAACAAAGTCATTTATAGAAGATAGTTATGTGAGAAAATTTTTTTATGATACTTGCGGTTATGATTGTGAAATAGAATTATGTACAGTAGATGCGGCAAAGAAACAAAAAAAGGGGAAAAAATATTTTCCATCTGTTGTACGTGATTATGTAACAGGATCGGACAAGATAAAAAACAAAATATATGTATTGTTAGTAAACATGGCATTACTTACAGGATCAGAAAAAACAGGAACATTAACAAGAAGTGATTACGATAGTTCTGTTGAAAACTTTTTTAATCCATTGGATGCAATCGGAGCAACAAGACCAATAGTAATAATTGACGAACCACATAAATTTTCAAGAGATCAGAAATCGTATGGTGTTATAGAAAATAGATTAAATCCGCAATGTATTATAAGATATGGGGCAACATTTCCAGAAATTAGTATTGGTAGCGGAAAAAATAAGATAAAGAAAATTGATTATTGCAACTTGATATATAATCTTGATGCATATGCATCATTTGAGCAAGGTTTAATCAAGGGAATTGCAAAAGAGCATTTTGCTCCTGCAACAAAAAGTGAAGAGAAAGTAAAAGTATTAAGCATAGCAAATAAGAAAGCCAGATTACAGTATAGAACAAAGATAGCAACCAAAACATTTGAACTTGCAAAAGATGATTCATTATCTATGATTAGTTCTGATTTTGGAAATTTATATATATCTGGAATATCTGGAAGTAATACTATTGTATTATCAAATGGTATTGAAAAGCGTGTAGGTGAAGAGTTTGAAGTAGATACATATGCAAATTCATACCAAGAAGAAATGATAAGGCTTGCATTAAAAAGACACTTTGAAACAGAACGTGAAAACTTCAATGGCGATGATCCGATAAAGATAAAAACATTAGCATTATTTTTTATAGATGATGTGTATTCATACAGACAAAAAGAAGGAAGCACACCATTTCTAAAAGAGATGTTCAATAGACTACTTAGAGAAGCAATAGAAAATATACTTCCAGATTTAACATTTTTTGAAAATGAATATAAGGAATACTTACAGGCTACACTTGCAGATATAGAAAGTTGTCAAGCTGGATATTTTGCACAAGATAATAGTGATACAGATGAAAACATAAAAAAAGAAGTAGATGTTATTTTGCGTGATAAAAAAGGCTTACTTTCAATCAGAAATGCGGATGGATCATTTAATACCAGAAGATTTTTATTTTCAAAATGGACATTGAAAGAAGGCTGGGATAATCCAAATGTATTTACAATAGCAAAATTGCGTTCAAGCGGTAGCGACATAAGCAGGATGCAAGAAGTAGGTCGTGGGTTAAGATTACCTGTAAACACTATTGGAAGCAGAGTATCTAATAGAGAATTTATGTTAAACTACATTGTTGATTTTAGTGAGGCAGATTTTGCAGAAGAATTAGTAAAAGAAATCAATGGCGAACGTGGAACAAAGATTGATGTTATAACAGATGCTCAATTAGATAAAATAGCAGATAACAGAAAAATTGATAAAAATGTTGTTTTTGCACAGATGCTAATTGATGGTTTAGTAGATGTCAATAAAAAAGTTATAGATGGAAAGCTTGATGAATTATTACAAAAATATCCAGAAATACAACAATCTAAGGTAAATAATAAAGTCAAAGATAGAAACAAAGATAAGAATGAAAAGGTTACTATCAATAAAGATGTATATGATAAAATCAAGGATCTATGGATGCTATTAAATCAAAAATACACTTTACAGTATGATGATGAGATAGATGATAAAATAGATGATGCATTACCAGAAATTATTTTACAGGCACTTACAGATATAACAATTTCAAGTGTTCGATCAGAGGTAAAAGCGAATGAAGGACAGATGGTTGTAAATGATGGTGGTAGTGTACCATATGTTATAAAAAAGAAAATGAAATATAATGATTTTCTTAAACGTATTAACAAAGCAACAAATATTTCTATCACAAAAATACATAAAGCATTTTGTAAAGCAAATAAAAGAAATACAATAGATCCATATAAAATAAATGAAAAGACCGCCAGCAACATTATAAATAGATTTTCAGACTGGAAGTATAACAACTTAAAAGGTCATTTTTCATATAAGAAAGCAGATATACCAGTAGTAAGAACGGCATTAACGAATTCAGATGGAACACCTGTGGATGCTATTACAAAATTATATATTGGTTCAAAAGATGCGGATGGAACTATAAATAAAAATTACTTATACAATTCACTTGCACATGATTCAGATTTAGAATTGGAAAATATTCGTGCGGATATAGATAGTGTTGTTGTATATGGTAAGATTCCAAGAAGAAGTATTGCAATACCTACAATAGATGGACAAACCTATAGTCCGGACTTTATGTATTTATTAAAGCAGAAGGATGGAACTCAGACATTAAATCTTGTTGTAGAAACAAAGGATTATGAACATGAAGCTGATCTTCGTAAAGCTGAAGGATATAGAATAGAATGCGCAGAGGAATTTTTCAAAGCTCTAAAAGCAGATGGCATTCATGTAATATTTGAAAGACAGCTAAGAAATGATAAGATGGTTAGTATAATATCGGATGTATTGAATAAATAAGAATTAGCAGGCTGAAATATGCCTGCTTTTTTATACTTGAAATAAAAAACAATATATAGTATTTTAGAAATAAGAAACAACTATATATAGTATAGAGTTGAGTTGAAAGAGAAATATCATAAATAAAGAGTTGACTAAAAATGTCATATGATGTTATTGAAAATAAAAAATTAGAACATATTTATAAGTTGTTCCTTTTGTGAAGAAAGTATTTATAAAAGGCAGGAGGTAAATAATATGACAGCGACATTAAGTAAAATATTAGAAGCAAATTTGAAAGGATTTAATTGTAGCTATTTTGAAAATATGGAAGGAATAGAAGCTGTATACAAATCCATAACAGGATTTGATTATAATGTGCAGATGCAGGCATGGAAAAATGCTTTAAATGATCCGGAAAGCTATATTAATAAAACAATACGTATGTGGTCGGCATATTCTAAGAATATTGATTATGAAAAGCTGACAGGCTTACAAGCGGGAGTACTGCAATTTGTAGACCAGTTGACTAGGTTTGATACAAATGCATTATCATCATTAAAAACAGAACAATTATTTGATACTGATACAGAAATAGGTAAGCATTTTATAGAAGTCTATGATTGTGCATATGAAACGGAAAAAGAAATTGAAGAGTCAGACATTGGAAAGGAAGAATTAAAAAGTAACGTCATTGAAGAAATTGATAATAACGATGCTAATAAATATATCATAAGAAGTAGTGTGATTCAAAAAGCTGAAAAAGTTGCATTTAATATAATATGTTCTATTCTTCTAATTACTTTTACATATTTATGTCAAGCTGGTGAGATTGAAAATACATTAGTAAATGATGTCATTAATCATATAATAAATAGCTTAGTAGTTCCATTGTTAGTAAGTAGTTTGTATGATAACTTTAAGACAATAAATTTAGGCATTGGAAAAATACGATGAACAGTAATTTATATAAGTGTTAGATTTTGGCATGATTGCGGTATCACAAAAAAATGGAAGGTTAAATATATCAAAAGAAAACATATTTGGGGACAGTTTGAATCAGATAAGAACGTTTGCACAGAAGCAAATGGAAGTAATGTTGAAGTTAGGTAGAAAAGATAATGATGATAATGAAAAGAATCAGTCGGAAAACATTATGCAGTTATGTTCAAAGAATAATAAGACATGAGCTAAATGAAGCGGATAATCTATTCGCGAGAAAAAACATATCTGCGGACGATTTAGATAAACTTGGGGTATGGTTATAGAGGTAAAATGAGGTTTTTCGGATGATTTATTTTCAGAACGTCTGGTATTGCCGAGCATTTTTGCTCACTTCAAATTTGCTGATATTGGCAAAATTAGAGGATTGAATAACCTTAAATAATTTCTGCAATGTATAGTTTAGAAAGGGGGCGATTTAATCATGATAGAATCGCATACATCCCCATCAACCCAGTCAGAAACACCACATTGACAACCGTAAACCACAGAAAATATTTCCCCTTTTTGCCTGGATATTCCCGGGCAATTTGCTTATAGGAGATCAGGCTTGCCATCGAAGCGATGAGCGTGCCAAGTCCGCCGAGGTTGGTACCGATGATAAGTGCCTTGTAATTCGTTGTAAATCCAGACAGCAAAAGGGCGGTTGGCACGTTGCTGATGATCTGGCTGGCACCGATTGCAATGTATGTTTCCCGTCCGGTAATGATGCTTTCAAGGAAGGATTGGAAAGCTGGCACGCGCTCCATATTTCCGATGAACACGAAAAATCCGATAAATGTGCCGAGCAGTGCGTAGTCCACGTGAAGCAGAGTTTTTCGTGACACAAGGAGGAACAGTACAAGAATGATCGCAAACAGGATGCGGATGTCCAGAAGTTTGGCGACATTCAACAGGCACAGCACAAATGCGATGCTGTAAAGGATAATCTGCTTTTTTGGAAGTTTAACTGCATTGTCGTTCCGATCGATTACAATGGCATGCTGTTTGATAAAGAACATGGAGATCAGGATTCCAAGCAGCGAGGCAATCGTGTAAGGAAGCATAATTTCCACGAATGTACCGAGGGACATGCCGGATTTGGCATACAGATACAAGTTCTGTGGATTCCCCATCGGCATAAGCATACTTCCGAGGTTTGCAGCGATTGTCTGCATCACAACGACCGGGATGATCAGATGTTCCTTCTCCGACATGGAAAGCACAATGATTGCAAACGGCACAAAGGTGATCAGTGAGACATCGTTTGTGATAAACATACTGAATACAAATGGAAGCAACACCAGTACAAGAAATAATTGTCTTGTTGTATGAACGTGTGCAAGCAGTGCATTTCCGATCGTGCGGAACAGACCGGTTTCCTTGAATCCAGCCATAACAGCCATTAGGCAGAACAGGAGTGTGATGGAATGCCAGTCGATGTAGGAGATGTATTTTTTGTCCGGATGGACGAGGAACATGGAGAGGATGGCAAGTACGAGGCTTACCATCAGGACGGTTTCTCTTTTTATAAATGCAAGTATTTTCTTCATAATGTATCTCGATTCTGTAAAATATTTTCCATTATATCACATGTCACTACACGATAGCGTGATGACCTGCGCACGTATCAGCGTGCTACATTATAATCTGTCACCACGCGAAAGCGTGATGACCTGCGCACGCATCAGCGTGCTACATTATAACATAAAAAAAACACCTTAACACCACAAAATCCATTTGATAAAATGAGCAACGTGGCGGCTGTGCTTGCACAAGCCGGCATATTGCGAAAACACACATGGAGCCGTTAGGCGACATGATATAATCCACACTCGGAAAGAGGAGGAACCGCTATGAACGAAGTTCATATTGAAAACCGGTTCCGACGACCTGCCGCCGAACGAATGTGAGGGGGCGTTACAACATTATAGAAGGTTACTATTGGAAACGCACATTCTCTTTGGAATGATAACGAACAACACAGTCTGTTAAAAATTATCATTTTAAGGAGGTTTTTTTATGCCAAAAACAAAGTTTCAAGAGGTTATTTTCACGATTATGATGGTGTTCGTCATGGTGTATGCGATGATCTGCTACAACATTGCACTGAACATCGGAGGGATGAGCAACGAAGTGTTCCTGTCCGCATTCCATGAGCTTGTCATCATGGGACCGATTGCATTTGTGCTTGATTTCTTTTTTGTCGGTACAATTGCGAATAAGAAAGCGTTGAAGATCGTGAACCCGGAGAAGGAAAATCCGTTCCATCTGGTTCTTGCAATCTCATTTATTTCAGTCGCATTTATGTGTCCGCTTATGAGTCTGGCAGCAACCATTTTATTTAAGCATGCGGGAAATCAGTTTATTGCCGTCTGGTTACAGACATGTGCATTTAATTTTCCAATGGCACTGTGCTGGCAGATCTTTTATGCGGGACCATTTGTGCGTTTTCTGTTCCGCCTGATCTTCCGCGAGAAGCAGAAGCAGTAAAATATGCAGAAAGCATTTGAATAACGTGTTCTATTGGGGGATTTTCCGTATTTCAATATATTTACCCAATAATTTCTGCCCTTTTTTCAAAATCGTTTGGGGGAATATTGGTATATGTGCATTCTTTACCCAATTGGCTCCAATTTCCAGACTTGTGATTGGGGGATTTCTTGATAATGTGAAAAAATCCCCCGATTTGTTTCAGCATGGTTATCTGTAATTGGAGAATTTTTCTGGGAAATTGAAAATTCCCCCAACTTACCACCGCAAGCCTGTCAAACAGAGTAACAAAAATCTCTATGCTATCCCACAAAAATCCCTATGATTTCTTGTTGCAAAATCCCCTCTGCTCGTGCATAATAGAATACAAATAAATTCTCTTACAAAGCAAGAGAGGGAAAGAGGTAAAAACTATGGGTGACACAAATGATGGAGCAGTCAGAGATGCGAAAAAGCTTGGATTACCGAAGGTTTTGATTTTGGGATTACAGCATATGTTTGCAATGTTCGGTGCAACTATCTTAGTCCCAATTTTAGTGTCCGGGTATTTTGCAGATGCATGTGGGGAGCCATTGACGAGAGGTCTGACCGTATCAGTCACACTTTTCTGTGCAGGCTTTGGTACATTGCTTTTCCATGTATGTTCGAAGTTTAAAGTACCGGCGTTTCTTGGATCTTCGTTTGCATTCTTAGGTGGATTTTCAACCGTTGCCAATCTGGATACCGGTAAATTCGCCGATATGGCAGCAAATGACAAGGTAGCTTATGCCTGCGGTGGCGTGGTAGCAGCCGGTGCATTGTATCTGGTTATGGCTTTGATTATCAAGCTGGTTGGCGTAAACCGCGTGATGCGTTTCCTTCCACCGGTTGTAACCGGACCGATCATTATCTGTATCGGACTTTCGCTTGCACCATCCGCAATCTCAAATGCCAGCACAAACTGGTGGCTTGCGGTAATCGCGTTATCGGTTATCATCATCTTTAATATCTGGGGTAAAGGCATGTTCAAGATCATCCCGATTTTGATGGGTGTTTTGATTTCTTACGTGGCAGCAGTGATCATGAATGCGGCAGGACTTACGAATCCGGATGGCAGTGCGATCATCGCATTCGAGTCGGTGAAATCCGCAAGCTTCTTCGGTGTACCACAGTTCCAGTTTGCAAAATTCGATCTCACATCGATTCTGGTTATGGCACCAATCGCAATCGCTGCGATGATGGAGCATGTGGGTGATATGTCAGCTATTTCTGCAACCGTTGGCAAGAACTTTATTCAGGACCCGGGTCTGCACCGTACATTAGTTGGTGATGGTCTTGCAACTGCATTTGCAGGAGCAATCGGCGGACCGGCAAACACAACATACGGTGAGAACACAGGTGTATTAGAGCTTTCCAAAGTATACGATCCGATGGTTGTCCGTCTGGCAGCCGTATTTGCAATCGTGCTGTCCTTCATTCCGAAGTTCGCAGCTGTCATTTCCACGATGCCATCAGCGATTATTGGCGGTGTATCCTTCATGTTATATGGTATGATTTCAGCCATCGGTGTGCGGAATGTCGTTGAGAATAAGGTAGATCTGACACGTTCCAGAAACCTGATTATTGCAGGTGTGATCTTCGTCTGCGGACTTGGTTTCTCAAACGGTATCACATTTACAATCGGGGAGACATCTATCACACTGACAGCACTTGCTATCGCAGCCATTGCAGGTATCCTGTTAAATGCGATTCTGCCTGGAAATGATTACCAGTTCGGTGTAAATCCGGATGGTGACCAGAGCCGTGGTGTCTTTGTAAAGTCTAAGGAATAAATATAATAACAAAAGCAAAAAACTAGAAAAAAGGAGATTACAAAATGGATTTTAAGAATGAGAAAAACATTACGATTTTTGAGCATCCGTTGATTCAGCATAAGATTTCGATTCTGCGTGACAAGAATACGGGAACCAATGAGTTCCGGAAGCTCGTAGAGGAGATTGCGATGCTTGAAGGATTTGAAGCACTTGGTGACCTGCCATTGCAGGATGTGGAGATTGAGACTCCAATCGAGAAATGTATGACTCCGATGATTTCCGGACGTAAGCTCGCTATCGTTCCGATACTTCGTGCTGGACTTGGCATGGTGCCGGGCGTGCTTGCCCTCGTACCATCTGCAAAGGTTGGACACATCGGTATGTACCGGGATGAGGAGACGCGCATTCCACATGAGTATTACTGTAAGCTTCCGAATCCGATTGATGAGAGAATCATTGTCGTAACCGATCCGATGCTTGCCACCGGTGGCTCCGCCGTGGATGCGATCACACAGATTAAGGAACATGGTGGGAAGAAGATTAAGTTCATGTGTATCATTGCAGCACCGGAAGGTGTACAGAAGCTGCATGAGGAGCATCCGGATGTGCAGATCTATGTGGGTCATCTGGATCGCGAGTTGAATGAGAATGCCTACATCTGTCCTGGACTTGGCGATGCGGGCGACCGTATCTTCGGTACAAAATAACGGAAAAACTGACTATAAGGTCACATAAGGTCAGATATGTAAAAATAATTAAAAACAGTTCAAACTGACATTGTTAAAAGCATAGAGACTGGGTATTTCAATATATCCAGTTTCTGTGCTTTAATTATATTCATAGTTTTCTTGTATGTACAATCTCAGATGTATATCTGCAAGAATATTAGAAAATTATGAAATAAAAGAACAATCAGGAGGAACAATGATGAGCGAGAACAGATATGAATTGAATAAGAACCTTGCACAGATGTTAAAGGGTGGCGTGATCATGGACGTTACAACACCGGAGCAGGCAAGAATTGCACAGGAGGCAGGTGCGTGTGCAGTTATGGCATTGGAGAGAATTCCGGCAGATATCCGTGCAGCCGGAGGTGTATCCCGTATGAGCGATCCGAAGATGATCAAGGGAATTCAGGAAGCCGTTACAATTCCGGTTATGGCAAAATGCCGTATCGGACATTTTGTAGAGGCACAGATCCTCGAAGCAATCGAGATTGACTATATCGATGAGAGTGAAGTTTTATCACCGGCCGATGATATTTACCATATTGACAAGACAAAGTTCAAGGTACCGTTTGTCTGTGGCGCACGTGATCTTGGCGAGGCACTTCGTCGTATCGAGGAAGGTGCATCTATGATCCGTACAAAGGGTGAGCCGGGAACCGGTGATGTTGTACAGGCCGTTCGTCATATGCGTGCGATGAACTCTGAGATCCGTCGTATCGTTGGTATGGCAGAGGATGAGATCTACGAAGCAGCAAAGCAGCTTCAGGTACCTGTTGAGCTTGTGCGTTACGTCCATGAGAATGGCAAGCTTCCGGTTGTAAACTTCGCAGCCGGTGGTGTTGCAACACCTGCTGACGCAGCACTTATGATGCAGCTTGGTGCAGAAGGTGTATTCGTTGGATCCGGTATCTTCAAGTCTGGAAATCCTGCAAAGCGTGCAGCCGCTATCGTAAAGGCTGTTACAAACTATCAGGATGCAAAGCTGATTGCAGAGCTTTCAGAAGACCTTGGTGAGGCTATGGTCGGAATCAATGAGTCTGAGATTGAGATTCTTATGGCAGAAAGAGGAAAGTAAGATGAAGATAGGGATATTGGCATTGCAGGGTGCATTTGCAGAGCATGAAGCATCTCTGGACAAATTACATATTCCACACTTCGAGATCCGTCAGGCAGATGATCTGCAGGATGATATGGATGGATTAATCATTCCGGGCGGTGAAAGTACAGTTATGGGAAAGCTTCTGAAGGAGCTTTCCCTGTATGAGCCACTCAAGGCGAAGATCGAAGCCGGTCTGCCGGTATTCGGTACCTGTGCAGGTTTATTGCTTCTGGCAAAGGATATTGATGGAGAAGATGCACTTGGCTTCCGGACGATGAATATTATAGCCCGCAGAAATGCTTACGGTAGACAGCTAGGCAGCTTCTTCGCAGAAGAGGACTTCAAGGGAATCGGAACGGTCGGCATGACATTTATCCGTGCTCCGTATATTGAGAGCGTTGGTGATGGTGTCGATGTCTTAGCAACGTGCGATGGCAGAATCGTAGCTGCCCGTCAGGGGAACCAGCTTGTCACAGCATTCCACCCGGAACTGACCGAAGAAGTAAAAATTCATCAATATTTTGTGGATATGATTTCGGAAAACTAAGCAAAAGCACGAAAGAACCCTTTTTTCAAGGGTTCTTTTTTTATGCCATTTCTCTGATTGTATTTGCCCCGCACATCTAGTATAATTAAGTGATTTTGGATAAAAATCGGATTAAATATTATACAAGGGGGCAAATATGAGCAAAAGAGAAGACATTAAAAAAGTTCTGATTATCGGTTCCGGTCCAATCATTATCGGTCAGGCATGTGAGTTTGACTATTCCGGCACGCAGGCATGTAAAGCTTTAAGACAGCTCGGCTATGAGATCATTCTGGTGAATTCCAATCCTGCAACCATTATGACAGATCCTGGTATTGCGGATGTGACATATATTGAGCCATTGAATGTGACAAGACTGGAGCAGATTATTGCCAAGGAACGTCCAGATGCGATATTACCGAACCTCGGTGGTCAGTCTGGTCTTAATTTGTGTTCCGAGCTTGCAGCTGCAGGCATACTTGACAAATATAACGTGAAGGTCATCGGCGTTCAGGTAGATGCGATCGAACGTGGTGAGGACCGAATTGAATTTAAGAAAACTATGAACAAACTGGGAATCGAGATGGCGCGCAGTGAAGTTGCCTATTCTGTAGAAGAAGCACTTGCGATTGCAGATAAGCTTGGTTACCCAGTTGTTTTGCGTCCAGCCTATACAATGGGCGGTGCCGGTGGCGGACTTGTCTACAATGTAGAAGAGTTGAAGACCGTCTGTGCAAGAGGTCTGCAGGCAAGTCTGGTAGGACAGGTACTCGTTGAGGAGTCAATCCTTGGCTGGGAAGAGCTGGAGCTTGAGGTTGTCCGTGATGCAAAGGGTAACATGATTACGGTCTGCTTCATTGAGAACATTGATCCACTCGGCGTACACACGGGAGATTCCTTCTGTTCTGCACCAATGCTTACAATCTCTGAGGAATGTCAGAAGCGTTTGCAGGAGCAGGCATATAAGATTGTAGACGAAGTACAGGTGATCGGTGGAACAAACGTACAGTTTGCACATGATCCGGTGACAGATCGAATCATTGTAATCGAGATCAACCCTAGAACTTCCCGATCTTCTGCACTTGCTTCCAAAGCGACAGGATTCCCAATCGCGCTTGTATCAGCGATGCTTGCAGCCGGACTTACATTGGATGAGATTCCTTGCGGCGTGCATGGAACCCTCGACAAATATGTTCCGGGTGGCGATTATGTCGTAATCAAGTTTGCCAGATGGGCGTTTGAGAAGTTCAAGGATGCGCAGGACAAGCTTGGTACACAGATGCGTGCTGTTGGTGAAGTTATGAGTATCGGTAAGACTTATAAGGAAGCATTCCAGAAGGCAATCCGAAGCTTGGAGATCGGTCGTTACGGACTTGGCTTTGCGAAGGATTTCCATGATAAGACAAAGGATGAGCTGCTTGCAATGCTGGTAGAGCCAACCAGTGAGAGACAGTTTATCATGTATGAGGCACTTCGTAAGGGCGCGACAGTTGAGGAGTTATACAACCTGACGAAGATCAAGCATTACTTCATTGAGCAGATGAAGGAGCTTGTAGAAGAGGAAGAAGCACTGCTTGCAAAGAAGGGTGAGACACTCGACAAGGAGACTATGGAGCAGGCGAAGAAGGATGGTTTCTCAGACCGTTACTTAAGCAAGCTGCTTGAAGTTCCAGAGGACGATATCCGAAATACCCGTCTTGGCTACGGCATTACCGAGAGCTGGGAGCCGGTACATGTAAGTGGAACCGAAGACCGTTCTTATTACTATTCAACTTATAATGCACCAGACCACACAACAATTACGAACAACAAGAAGATCATGATCCTTGGCGGTGGTCCAAACCGTATCGGACAGGGTATCGAATTTGATTATTGTTGTGTACATGCAGCACTTGCACTAAAAGAGCTTGGATTTGAGACAATCATTGTAAACTGTAACCCGGAGACGGTTTCGACAGATTACGATACATCTGATAAATTGTATTTTGAGCCATTGACACTCGAAGATGTACTTTCGATCTACGAGAAGGAGCAGCCGGTTGGCGTCATTGCACAGTTCGGTGGACAGACACCGCTGAATCTGGCAGCAGACTTGAAGAAGAACGGCGTGCGTATCCTTGGTACATCCCCAGAAGTTATCGATATGGCAGAGGATCGTGATCTCTTCCGTGCAATGATGGAGAAGCTTGACATCCCGATGCCAGAAGCTGGCATGGCAACGAATGTTGAGGAAGCACTTGCTGTTGCTGAGAAGATCGGTTATCCGGTTATGGTTCGTCCATCTTATGTCCTTGGCGGACGTGGTATGGAGGTTGTCAGCGAGCCGGAATCTCTGAAGAAATATATGGCAGCCGCTGTTGGTGTGACACCGGACCGTCCAATCCTGATCGACCGTTTCCTGCGCCATGCAACTGAGTGTGAGGCAGATGCGATCGCAGATGGCAAGCATGCATTTGTACCAGCTGTTATGGAGCATATCGAGCTTGCAGGTGTTCACTCCGGTGATTCAGCATGTATTCTTCCATCCAGAGGAATTCCTGAGAATCTCGTGGAGACGATCAAGGATTATACAAGAAAGATCGCAGAGGAAATGGGTGTCTGCGGTTTGATGAATATGCAGTACGCAATCGAGAACGACAAGGTATATGTACTCGAGGCGAATCCGCGTGCATCCCGTACCGTACCATTGGTATCCAAGGTATGTGGCGTATCTATGGTGAAGATTGCAACTCAGATTATGACAAGTGAGTTAACCGGCAAGCCATCTCCGCTTCCACAGATGAAGGAAGTAAAGCCGAAATATTATGGCGTGAAGGAAGCCGTGTTCCCATTCAACATGTTCCAGGAGGTTGACCCGGTATTAGGACCTGAGATGCGTTCAACCGGTGAGGTACTTGGACTTTCGACAAATGTCGGCGAGGCATTCTACAAGGCACAGGAAGCAACCCAGACAAGACTTCCGAAGGAAGGCACGGTGCTTTTCTCTGTCAGCCGCAAGGATAAGCCGGAGGTTGTAGATATTGCGAAAACATTTGAAAAATGCGGATTCCATATCGTGGCAACAGGTACTACTTATGAGCTTCTGATTGCAAATGGTATCAAGGCAGACCGCATCAACAAGATGCAGGAGGGCAGACCGAATATCGTGGATGCTGTGATGAATGGCAAGATCCAGCTCATCATCAATACACCGGCTGCACAGGAAGAGAAGCTGTTTGACGACAGCTATATCCGTAAAACAGCGATCCGTGCAAAGGTTCCATATATGACAACGATGGCAGCCGCACGTGCAACCGCAGAGGGTATCGAGGCAGTCCTGAAATATGGTGAGATCGGTGTTATGTCATTGCAGGAGATTCATAAGGCAATCCAATAATCGACAAAAAAATGCGGTAAAATTCAAATAAAAAATGTATACTTGTATACATGTAAAAAGGAGGGTGTAAATTTCCATTTACATCTTCCTTTTTTTGTAAGTGTGTATTATAATAGCACTTGGTCACTAAATATAGTATTAAAATAAAAAAGAAAATACTATATTTAGTGTTTGAGAAAGTATTATAAAAGGGAGTCAAATATAAATGGATGCAGTACACACAAATGTAATTAAGAGAAATGGCGAGGAAGTCTGCTTCAATCTTGACAAAATCGTGAATGCGATCACTGCCGCGAACAAAGAGGTAGACCGGTTGCATCAGTTGAACGATTATCAGGTGCAGGCAATCGCCGATAACATTGCGAAACAGATCGAGATCATGACACATGCGATTCACGTAGAAGATATTCAGGATATGGTGGAGACCGGAATTATGGAGATGCGTGGATACGAGGTTGCCCAGAAGTATGTGCGTTACCGGTATAAGCGTGAGCTTGCAAGAAAATCAAACACTACCGATAATGGAATTTTAGCATTGATCGATCATCTGAATGAGGAAGTTAATCAGGAGAATTCGAATAAGAATCCGGTTATTAATTCGACTCAGCGTGATTATATGGCAGGTGAGGTCAGTAAGGATTTAACGAAGCGTATGCTGCTTCCGGAAGAGATTGTGGAAGCACATGAACAGGGAATTATCCATTTCCATGATTCGGATTATTTCGCCCAAAGGGAACATAACTGCGACCTCGTGAATCTGGAGGATATGCTGCAGAACGGAACCGTCATCAGCGAGACGATGATTGAGAAGCCGCACAGCTTCTTCACTGCATGTAATGTCACAACACAGATCGTGGCGCAGGTTGCAAGTAACCAGTATGGCGGACAGTCCTTTACACTTTCCCATATCGCACCGTTTGTTGATGTGAGCCGGAAGAAGATCCGCGAGCAGGTAATCGAGGAGCGGAAGATGTGTGGCGAAGCACTTGACGAGGAAGTAATCAGCAAGATTACAGAGAGCCGTCTGCGTGCGGAGGTAAAAAGCGGAATCCAGACAATCCAGTACCAGCTTATTACCCTTATGACCTGTAACGGGCAGGCACCGTTCGTTACAATGTTCATGTATCTTGATGAAGTCCCGGAAGGTCAGACACGGGATGATTTGGCGATGATCATCGAGGAAGTGCTGCAGCAGAGAATCCAGGGTGTCAAGAATGAGAAGGGTATCTGGATTACACCTGCATTTCCGAAGCTTATTTATGTGCTTGACAAAGATAATATCACCGAGGATTCCAAGTATTGGTATCTGACCGAACTTGCTGCGAAATGCACCGCAAAGCGTATGGTGCCGGATTATATTTCTGCGAAGGTGATGCGCGAACTGAAAAATGGCGATGTCTATCCATGCATGGGCTGCCGGTCATTCCCGACATCCGAGGACAGCCAGCGGAATCCGGATGGTACAAGAAAATATTACGGACGATTCAATCAGGGTGTTGTCACGATCAACTTGGTTGATGTTGCTTGTTCCGCAGAGGGACACATGGATCGGTTCTGGGAGATTCTCGAATCCCGTCTGGAACTGTGTCACCGGGCACTTCGATGCAGACATGAGCGACTGCTTGGAACGGTATCCGATGTGGCACCAATCCTGTGGCAACATGGTGCACTTGCGAGACTCAAGAAGGGTGAGACCATCGATAAATTACTGTTCAATGGATATTCAACAATCTCACTTGGCTATGCAGGACTTTGCGAGATGTGCGTGCGTATGACAGGCAAGACACATACTTCACCAGAGGGCAAGAAGCTTGCACTCGAAGTAATGCAGAAATTAAACGACAAGTGTAAAGAGTGGAAGGAAGCAGAGAACATCAGCTATTCCGTTTATGGTACGCCGATGGAATCTACGACATACAAATTCGCCAAGTGCTTGCAGAAGCGGTTTGGAATTATCAAGGGTGTTACTGATAAAAACTACATTACGAACAGCTACCATATTCATGTAACCGAACCGGTCAATGCATTCGACAAGCTGAAATTCGAATCCGAGTTCCAGAAGCTTTCCCCGGGTGGTGCGATCAGTTACGTGGAAGTACCGAACCTGCAGGACAATGTGGAGGCGGTTATCTCCGTGATGAAATTCATCTATGATAACATTTTATATGCGGAGTTAAATACGAAGAGCGACTACTGCGAGATCTGCGGCTACGACGGTGAGATCAAGATCGTGACCGATGAGAATGGCAAGCTCGTCTGGGAGTGCCCGAACTGTGGCAACCGTGACCAGAACAACCTGTTTGTAGCTCGAAGAACCTGTGGCTACATCGGAACACAGTTCTGGAATCAGGGCCGGACGCAGGAGATCAAAGACCGCGTACTTCACCTGTAAAAGAATATGAATAAACAAAGGCAGGCGCAGACGATTTCTTATGTTCCTGCCTTGCTTTTTGCAAAATAGCTCTTGCCTAAGCATCGCCAAGGTGCTAGTATGTATGAGTAATTTTGTTTTACGAATAAAATGTATATAAGTTTGCGCATAATTACTAATTCTAAAGCAGACCATTGAAGTACGCTGACACTTAATGAGCGACAGCTTCAGCGTCGCGAATTTAGTACCACTGCGTGATGAAGTGAGCGGGAGCGCGTCTGCGTAGAAATAGTAATTATGTGCAAACTTTAGAGACACTATATGTAAAACAAGATGACTCATTAAAAAAGACAAAGGAGATAAGAACATGAAGCCGATCAAAGAAGGAAAAGTTCGCGAGATCTACGACAACGGAGACAGCCTGATCATGGTTGCAACAGACCGTATCAGCTGCTTTGATGTAATCCTGAACAATCAGGTAACAAAGAAGGGTACTGTATTGACACAGATGTCAAAATTCTGGTTTGATATGACAGAGGATATCCTTCCAAACCATATGATTTCCGTAGATGTAAAGGATATGCCGGAGTTCTTCCAGCAGCCACAGTTTGATGGAAACAGCATGCTCTGCCGGAAATTGAATATGCTTCCAATCGAGTGTATCGTAAGAGGTTATATCACAGGTAGTGGCTGGGCAAGCTACAAGGAAAATGGCACCGTCTGTGGCATCAAGCTTCCAGAAGGCTTAAAGGAGAGCGACAAGCTGCCTGAGCCAATTTACACACCATCTACCAAGGCTGAGATTGGTGATCATGACGAGAACATCTCTTATGAGCAGAGCGTAGCGCATCTTGAGAAGTATTTCCCAGGCAAGGGAGAAGAATATGCGGCAAAGCTTCGCGATTATACAATTGCCCTGTACAAGAAATGTGCAGAGTACGCACTTTCACGCGGTATCATCATTGCAGATACAAAGTTTGAGTTCGGTCTGGACGAGGAAGGCAATATCGTACTTGGTGATGAGATGCTGACACCGGACAGCTCCAGATTCTGGCCGGCAGAAGGCTATGAGCCGGGACATGGCCAGCCATCCTTTGACAAGCAGTTTGCACGTGACTGGTTAAAGGCAAACGAAGGTCATAACTGGACATTGCCACAGGATATCGTAGATAAGACCATCGACAAATATCTGCAGGCATATAAGCTGTTGACAGGAAAAGATTTATAAGACCCAATAATGAGGCGGCAGGATGAACAGTCTTGCCGCTTTTTTCAGTATAATACATAGACGTATGGTTGGTGAATTCGTACAATCGAAAAATCATCCATAAAAAATAAAACCGGAAACGTATAATATATAGCAGGGGTTATGAGGGGACAGGTATATGACAGAACATGAATTTTATGCTGCCATAAAAGGTCTTGCAAAAGGAAATAAGGACATGCTTCATGCCATCTACGACGCATATGGACGGCTGATCTATACAATCGTTTATGACATCTTAAAGAATCGGGAGGACGCGGAAGATGTGACGTCGGAATTCTTTATCAAGCTGATCCGGGTAGCGGGTACCTATCAGAAGAAGACATCGCATCGGGCATGGTTGATCCAGATTGCAAGAAATATGGCAATCGATCTGCTGCGGAAGCGTGGGCATGAATATCTGTTGCACGAGACAGAAGATGCGCCACAGGATCAATTAGAAGAAGGCGGGACGGTGGAGACGGCATCTACCGTCGAAGAACATGTGGTATTGGCAGAGGATATGCGGCAGGCAATGCAGACGCTTTCCGACCGGGAACGGGAAGTGCTGGATTTGAAGCTGGTTGGAGATCTCAAATTCCGGGAGATCGCAAAGACTTTAGGACAGCCGCTTGGCACGGTGACGTGGCTGTACAATCAGGGAATCAAGAAATTAAGGAGGTGTCTGAGAGAGTATGGAACAACAGAATAAATTAACCGAAGAAGAAAAAGCATATCAGGCACTTCGCACACAGGATATGCAGGACATGCCGGATCTGTGGAGCCGGATCGATGCGGGTTTTGAGGAGGAAGTAACAAAGCAGAAAACAGCTCGGAAAAAGAGAAGAACCAGACAGTTTGTACTGGTGGCAGCAGCAATTCTGATCGTGATCATTGCGGTGCCGGTAGGTATCAGTTCGATGCGTAAATCAAATAGGAAGGAAATGAAAACAGAAACGGCAGCAGATATGCATGTGACAGAGGCTGGCAAGGATGAAATGGCAGATGAGGCAGCGGCGGCAGATAGTGCACTGCCGAACATTGCAGATCAGACAGTGCAGGCAGACAGCGAAATTCAGGAAAGCGCAGATGCGAGCGTGAACCATATGGATGGCAATGGAGCGACGGAGGCACAGACGGATGCGGCGATAGCTGCAAATCAATCCGGAAACCAGGCTTCCGAAGAACGTAATGATGGAAATAATCAGATGAGCTATCAGACAATCACACAGGTGATTCTCACGCAGTATGATGCACAGGGAAAAATCGTTCAGCAGTTTGACAGCGAAGATACAGACGGTGCGATCGACAAGGTACAGTTTTTGCTAGAAACGTATCAGGTACTGGACTGGAAACCGGTGGATATGATAAAATCTGACATGCCATATTACCTGATGGAACTGAAACTGCAGGATGGATCGAGTGTTGCAAATGTTTATTATGAAGCAGAAAATACGGAAGGAAAGACCGTTGCAGATCTTATGACTGAATTACAGAAAATGAATGAAATAAAAAAATGATGAATTTCATGCAACCTTTTTACCGGATATAGAGTGTTATATATGGAGCAAAAGAGTTCCCGCCGGGTAAAACTATGTCCGGTGCGGGGAGATAATTAAGGAGGACAGAGAATGGACAACAATCAGAACCAACAACCAAATGGCTATGGAATGCCACAGCCGAATATGCAGGCAGGAATGCCGGGACAGACACCACAGCCTGGCTATGGTACACCAGGTCAGACACCACAGCAGGGCTATGGAATGCCGGGGCAGGGAGTGCAGCCGGGTATGCAGGCAGGAATGCCGGGACAGACACCACAGCCTGGCTATGGAATGCCGGGACAGAACGTGCAGCCGGGATACGGCATGCCACAGCAGCCAGCCGGTGGGAATCAGCCGCCAAAGAAAAAGAAAACCGGACTGATCGTCGGCTTGATCATTTTAGCGGTAGTATTGATCGGTGGCGGCATCTTCGCATTTATGAAGTTTGGCAAGAAGGATGGAAAAGGAAGCAGTAAGGATGCAGAAGCGGCGAAGCAGACAGTTGTGGATTTCTGCGAAGGTATGAAGAACCGGGATATGGATGCAATCGTAGATGCATATTATCCGGATCTCCAGTCCAGTGTAGCGGACAATTTCTACACATCGAATGGTGTATCATCCGAAGATGAATTCTGGAATCATTATGATACTGTATTTGGCGGATACTCATTTGCATATACAGCATCTGACGCAGAGAAGGTATCAGATTCCAAGAGACAGAGCACACTGGATATCGTCAATGCGGCATATAGTTTATCTCTGGATGCAGACACCATGTATGAAGTGGACACAGAGGAGACATACTCTGGTTCCAACGGGAAGATGGTACTGGCTGAGCAGATTTACCTGATTGAAGATGATGGTAAATGGTATGTGATCTACGCAGAGTCTACACAGAAGGAAAACACACTTGTAGCAGCTGACACAGAAGATACAGAGGAAGATACAGAAGAGGTAACAGAGGAAGAGACGACTGAAGCAACAACCGAGAGTGCAGTCAGCACAACACCGGTAAATGCAGATGGCTTTGACTGGGAGAATATGCAGTTTACAATGCTTGGAAAACCTTATAACCTTGCAACACTTACCTATGACGATATCTTAGCAATGGGTTATTCCATTGAAGATGATTACCTCGAGGAGGAACTCGAAGACAATCAGTATTCGATGAGCGCCCGTGCAGAGGCTGCCGATGAGTCAGATATGTATATCCGTTTCAAGAACTTTACCGGTGGCGGAACAAAGAAGGTTCCGGATTGTGAGATTCTTGGAATCGAGCTTAGCCGTGATGATTTTGATAACAAGTATGATGCAGCACTTGGAAATGGCATCACTTTTGGCATGACACCGGATGAGGTAAAGGCGGTCATGGGCGAGCCGACCGATAGTTATACGAGCGATACGAGTGATTACATGACACTGACATACGAAGAAAATGATGATGCATACGCAAGCAGCGTGGAATTCACATTCCAGGACGGTGTGCTCACGAAGTTCGATATGGAGAATTACAACTAAAATCGTTTCATGGAGGAATCAAGTTGGAAGACCATGCAGGGATTGCACAACTTGTTGAGATGTATGCATCGATGATCTACCGCATCGCATATACGCGGATGCAGAATGTCGCCGATGCAGAGGATATCACCCAGGAGGTTTTGCTCAAATATCTGAAAGCGGACAAAACCTTCCGGGATGAAGAACATCGAAAGATGTGGCTAATCAGAGTGACAGTAAATACAATTAAATCAAATGTGACAAGTGCGTGGCGAAGACATACGGTTGCCTTAGATGATGTAACAGAACCTTCGTACGAGGCGTCAGACCTGCCGGTATTGAAAGAAAAGGTAGAGAAGCTTCCGGAGCGCTATCGACTGCCAATGTTTCTTTATTACTATGAAGAGCTATCGGTAAAGGAGATTGCACATGTGACAAAAAGTACGGAGGGAACAGTGAAGTCGCTTTTGAGCAGGGGGAGAAAGATGCTCAGGGACGAATTGAAGGAGGATGACTATGTCTGAGAACATGAAGAAGATATATCAAGCGTATGCTGATTCGATTGCACCCGCACCGGACATGCAGGAACGCCTGAAACGGCAACTGTATGCGGAAATGCAGGGAGAACGCCCCAGGAAACGAAACTATGGAAGAGGGCAATTCTCCCGGTGGTTGGTTGTAGCCTGTGTGCTGTTCCTTGTGAGTGGTGGCTGCCTGATCTATGCGGTAATGGGCACCTCCAGGCAGACAGGGAGGGCAGACGGCCGCTGGATCATCGGAGCTGACACAGGCGGAACGCGTCTGTTGGGAGAAAAGAATGTGGCAGATACGGATATTGAACGATATCCAGAGAAAGAAAAGCCATGGATCCTGCAGGAGATGCTGGAACTCGATTCCGTCATAGTGCTCTACAACACGGAAGATGGCAGTGGGGCAGGAAAGCAGATGCGCATGTCGGAGAATGAACTCCGTTCATTGTGCGAATCACTGCAGAGTGCAACAATCTGTGAGGAAGTAACAGCCGGTGCAATAGCAAGCGAGTCAGCAGTCCGCTATCAGGTACTGATACAGTATAAGCCATTTATCAGTTTTACGATTTATGATGGTAAGTATTTACAAATCGGGGACGAAACTACGATTTATAAAATAAAAAATTAATAAGTACCATAAAAAAGGAATCCTCCTTCGTATCTTATATAGAGGCTTTTGAAAACAAAGATGTATATAAGATCGAAGGAGGATTTTTTATGAGAAAACGAATTTTAGCAATGGCGTTAAGCATCTGTATGGCGGTGGTTGTATGTGGATGTGGAAACAAAAAAGAAGCAGATGAAACGCAGACAGGAAAGACAGAAGTAACAGTTACTGGAGAGGATACAGTTCCTTCCGGTGACATGGCAGAGGAAGATTATGAAATGCAGGTGGACGGAATTATGCAGGAATCTGCAGCCAATATGGCGACAGCAGATTGCGAATCCGGCTTTTATGATGACTATCTGCAATGCCCGGATACAGAAGACTGGAACACAAATGAATATTCCTACACAGAGGAAAATCCATGGATGAATGTGCAGACCTCGCCACTTTCGACTTTTGCCGCCGACGTGGATACAGCAAGCTATACACAGATCCGGAGTGCAATCGAGAATGGCTACGACATTGATCCGTCGATGGTGCGTATCGAGGAGATGCTTAACTATTTCCATTATGATTATCCGCTCCCGAAAGGCAATGAAAAATTCGCCGTGTATACCGAGTATGCGGATTGTCCGTGGAATAAGGATACAAAGCTTGCCTTAGTTGCCATGAATACGCAGGCAATCGATTTCAAGGAGGCACCGGCGTCAAACCTCGTGTTTCTGATCGACGTGTCCGGTTCGATGTTTGACGATAACAAGCTGCCGCTTGTGCAGCAGGCGCTTACTATGTTAGCAGAGAATCTGACTGAGAAAGACCGGGTATCTATCGTGACGTATGCCGGTTCGGACGAGGTTGTCCTGCAGGGTGTAAGCGGAGACGACTATCATGAAATCTCCTCTGCGATTGAAGGCTTGGAAGCGTATGGAAGTACAAATGGCAGCGCGGGGATTGAGACAGCGTATGCGCTAGCAAAGAAATATTTCATCAAGGGTGGAAATAACCGCGTGATCCTCTGTACCGATGGAGATCTGAACGTCGGACTGACCAGTGAAGGACAATTAGAGAAGTTGATCACGGAGAAGAAGGAAAGCGGTGTGTTCTTGAGCACCTTTGGTGTCGGCTATGGCAATTACAAGGACAACAAGCTGGAGCTGCTGGCGGACAAAGGAAACGGAAACTACGCGTATATCGATTCGATGTTTGAAGCGAAAAAGGCATTGGTCGATGAGCTTGGTGCCAATATGGTGACTGTGGCAAAGGATGTCAAATTACAGGTGGAATTCAACCCGGAGCAGGTGAAGGGCTACCGGTTGATCGGATATGAAAACCGTGTGATGGCGGCTGAGGATTTCGCGGATGACACAAAAGACGGCGGAGAGATGGGAGCCGGACACAGTGTAACCGCACTTTATGAGATCATCCCGGCTGATTCGGAGATGGAATTGCCGGAGACAGACTTGAAATACGGCGAAACTGCACAGGTTCTAATCTGTGGAACCGAAGATTATACCGATGAATTATTTACCGTCAATATCCGCTACAAAGAGCCGGATGGCGAGGAGAGCAAACTGGAATCCTACCCATGCAAGACAGAAAACTACAACAAAGACGGCTCTGATAACCTGCGCTTTGCAGCCAGCGTCGCCGCCTTCGGAATGCTCTTGAAAGACAGCGAATATTCCGGCAGTGCAGACCTTGGCATGGTGTACACGCTTGCCAGTTATGCAGCCGGGACGGATGAATACAAGAAGGAATATCTAAGTTTGGTGAGAAACTATGGAGAGAAGCAGCCTGGATTCTCCGAGGATATAGTAGAATAATTGACGGTTTCAAATCATATAGAGAAAGATATTACAAACATAATTATATCAACACCCAGCAAGCATATCGGACAAATGGATTCCAAGAAGGGGCATTTGCGACCGCCGGTACTTAATGAGCACGAAGTGCGAATTTAGTACCGATGCGCGGAGCAACTAAGCGGAAGCGGCCCCGGATTGGAACCATTGTCCGATATGCCTGCGTCCGTTGGAAGAGTCCGTTAGAAATAGGAAAATAAACTTTACGGAATCCAAACCATTTGTTATAATACTTTAAAATGTTAAAGTATTGCGGAGGTAGAAACTCATGGGTATGAATGGAACTATGATGCAGTATTTTCAGTGGGATCTTCCTGCAGATGCATCCCTTTGGAAAGCACTGGCAGAGGATGCGGCAAAATTAAAGACCGCAGGGGTGACGGCAGTCTGGTTACCGCCGGCATATAAAGGCGCACAGGGAAAAGAAGATGTCGGGTACGGTGTCTATGACCTGTATGACCTGGGTGAGTTTAATCAGAAGGGATCCGTCCCGACAAAGTATGGTACGAAAGCAGAATACTTGGCAGCGATCAAAGCACTGCATGATAAGAAAATCCAGGTATATGCAGATATCGTATTGAATCATAGAATTGGTGCAGATGAGGTGGAGCAGGTATCTGCCGAAGAGTTCAATGCGAACAGCCGGAATCAGATGGTAGGCGATTCCAAGACGATTGGGGCGTGGACGAAGTTTACATTTCCGGGAAGAAAAGGAAAATATTCCGATTTTACATGGAACTGGACACATTTTGATGGCATCGACTGGGATCAGGACAGAGCAGTCAAATCCATCTTCAAGTTTGCGGGAAAAGACTGGGACAAGGAAGTGGATTCCGAGCTTGGAAACTATGATTATCTGATGGGTGCGGATCTGGATTTTAACAATCCGGATGTAACGGAGGAGCTTACCCGCTGGGGCAAGTGGTATACCGAGCAGACCGGCATTGACGGATACCGGCTGGATGCAGTGAAGCATATCAACAAATATTTCTATAAGGACTGGCTGCGTGCCATGAAAGAAGACGTCGAAAAGGATTTGTTTGCAGTTGGCGAGTACTGGCACTGGGATGTCAATGTATTACAGGATTACATAAATGCGAACGAGAGCGAGTTAAGTCTCTTCGATGTGCCGCTTCATTTCAACTTCCATAATTGCTCGAAGGCACATGGCAATTACGATCTGCGCACGATCTTAGACGGTACGCTTACGAAGGTAAATCCGATGAAGGCAGTAACCTTTGTCGATAACCATGACAGCCAGCCGGGACAGTCATTAGAGTCGTGGGTAGAGGATTGGTTCAAGCCGATGGCATATGCGATCATCCTGCTTCGTCAGGAAGGCTATCCATGTGTATTCTATGGCGATTACAAGGGAATCCCGACGGCGAAGATCAAGTCAAAGAAGCGGGAGCTTGACAAGCTGATGAAGCTTCGTAAGAATCAGGCATATGGCGCACAGCACGATTATTTCGATGATCCAAACTGCATCGGATGGACACGCGAAGGCGATGAGGAACATAAGAATTCCGGTATGGCAGTTGTGATCTCCGATGGAACCGGTGGCACAAAGCATATGTATATCGGCAGGCAGTTCGCGGGATGTCATTTCGCGGATGCGATGGGAAATGCAAAATACAACATCAAGATTGACGAGGAAGGCTTCGGTGATTTCTATGTAAATCGTGATGCTGTGGCAGTCTGGGTGCACAAAGAGAATAAATAGGATAGCTCAATATGAGTAGGTGATGACATGGAAAAGACAATACGGACACAATTTGTAAAAGAATTTCTCGAAGCTGTACTCACGCTCGAATCAGTAGATGAATGTATGGATTTTTTTGAGGATGTCTGTACGGTGAAGGAAGTACAGTCGATTGCGCAGCGGTTTGCGGTTGCGAAGCTTCTGAAAGAAGGAAAGACTTATGCGGAGGTTGCGAACGAAACAGGTGCTTCGACCGCGACAATCAGCCGTGTAAACCGATCCTTAAATTACGGAAATGCAAGCTACGATAAAGTATTTGCAAGACTCGAAGAGAAAAATAAGGCATAAAAAATGCTGTCTGGACACATAGCGGTTCAGACAGCATTTCTTTTTTAAACGTCTGCACAAGCTCTTCCGTACAGACTGATCATGTAGAGTCCGGAAAGACCGACCAAAGCATAGATGACACGTGTAAATGCGGTTGCATCGCCGAAGATTCCGGAGACAAGATTGAAGTCGAAGAAGCCAATCAGCCCCCAGTTGATTGCACCGATGATGGCGATTGTAAGAGCCACACAGTTTAATATTTTCATAACAAACCTCCATATACGTTAAAATACAGAAATACACTTTCTTACATCTATCATTTCCCACTCCTGCAAAAATATACATTCGATTTTAAAAAAGTGTTTCAAAACCGCAATATTGTTGTTATAATGTTATGTGGTAAAAATATGTTCAAAAATAAAAAGCATATAGGGAAAGGCCACGAAAGTGGAAAGGTACAGTCATGGGCGGTTTTTTTGGAGTTGCGTCAAAAGAGGATTGTGTATTTGATTTGTTTTTTGGGACAGATTATCATTCCCATCTTGGAACGAGACGTGCAGGTATGGCAGTGTATAGTGAGGAGCATGGGTTTGAGAAGGCAATCCATAAGATTGACAATGCACCATTTCGGACAAAGTTTGATAAAGAAGCAAATACCATGAAAGGTAACTTCGGAATCGGATGTATTTCAGACTATGAGGCACAGCCGATCTTAGTGCGTTCGCATCACGGTACGTTTGCAATTACAACCGTTGGTAAGATCAACAATGCACAGGAGATCATTGATACAATTTTGCAGGGAAGAACACATTTCTTTGAGATGAGCAATGGAGAGATCAATGCAACAGAGCTTGTCGCTGCGATTATCGATCAGAAGGATAATTTCATCGATGGTATCCGCTATGCGCAGGAGATTATCGAGGGTTCGATGTCCATGCTGATCTTGACGCCGAAGGGAGTCTACCTTGCAAGAGATAAATACGGAAGAACACCGATTATTGTCGGCAAGAAGGATGGCGCATTCTGTGCGACCTTCGAGAGCTTTGCGTTCTTGAATCTCGGTTATTCAACCTACCGGGAGCTTGGACCGGGCGAGGTTGCTGTTATGACGAGCGATGCGTTAAAGACACTGGTTCTGCCGGGCAAAGAGATGAAGATCTGTACCTTCCTCTGGATCTACTACGGTTATCCGTCTTCCACTTATGAAGGTGTGAATGTTGAGGAGATGCGGTATCGCTGCGGACAGCTCCTTGCAAGACGGGATAATGTCAAGCCGGATATCGTTGCGGGTGTTCCGGATTCCGGAACGGCACATGCGGTTGGATATGCAAATGAGTCAGGGATTCCATTTTCCAGACCATTTATCAAATACACGCCGACATGGCCACGTTCGTTCATGCCAACGATTCAGAGTAAGCGTAATCTGATCGCGAAGATGAAGCTGATCCCGATCGAGGAGCTGATCCGGGGTAAGAGCCTGCTGCTGATTGACGATTCCATCGTGCGTGGTACACAGCTTCGTGAGACGACAGAATATTTGTTTGAGAGTGGTGCGAAGGAAGTGCATATTCGTCCGGCGTGCCCACCGCTTGTATACGGATGTAAATACTTAAACTTCTCCCGTTCAAACTCTGAGATGGAGCTGATCACAAGAAATGTTATCGCAGAGTTAGAAGGCGGGGATGTCAGCGATGAAGTCTTGCAGGAGTACGCAGATTACACATCTGAGAAATACCAGAAGATGGTTGATAAGATCTGCGAGAAGCTGAAATTTACATCACTCCGGTTCCACCGCTTAGATGATATGCTTGAGGCTGTTGGAATCGAGCCGGAGAAGCTTTGTACATATTGTTGGAATGGAAAGGAATAAGACGATGTTAGGTGATATCGAATCAAAACCATGGGATTACAGAACGCTGCCGAACAAGATGCTGGAGCTCGTCAAGAATGTGGGCGATATGCAGCAGGAAGGCACCGGGTATTTTACAGATAGTGAATCCGAGATGTTGACAATCCTGAATTACTTGAATTACGGGGAGAAAACGAATATCACGGATTCGATGATCGAACAGATTGATCTGGCGATCAAGACAATGGAAGGACGTAAGCTTGCAAATCGAGACGACGATAGTTTCATCAAGCTTGACTTCTAATGAGGACAGAGGAACAAGTGCTTATTGCCATGTTTGAGGCGCTCATTCCGTGGTATGAAGCACATAAACGCGAACTTCCGTGGAGACAGGACAGGGAGCCGTATCATGTGTGGCTGTCAGAGATCATGCTGCAGCAGACACGTGTGGAGGCGGTAAAGGAATACTACCGGCGTTTCGTTACGGCACTTCCGACGATCCCGGATCTGGCGGAGGCACCGGAGGAACAGATCTTAAAGCTCTGGGAAGGACTTGGATATTATAATCGTGTGCGCAACCTGCAGAAGGCGGCGCAGACGATTTGTGCGGAATACACGGGAGTATTTCCATCGGAATACGCACAGATCCGGAGTTTATCCGGTATTGGCGACTACACAGCAGGCGCAATCGCGTCGATCTGCTTTGATGCACCGACACCGGCGGTGGATGGAAATGTATTGCGCGTGTATAGCCGGCTTCTGGCGGATGACGCAAACATTGATCTGCAGACAACGAAGAAGCGCATCACGAGAAAACTGCAGGAGACGTATCCGCAGAAGAATCCGGGAATCGCGACGCAGGCACTGATGGAGCTTGGTGCGACTGTCTGTGTGCCAAATGGTGCACCGCGGTGCGATGTATGTCCGGTAGCGGAGATCTGTCAGGCACGAAAGCAGGACACATGGAGAAATCTGCCCGTCCGCAGTGAGAAGAAGAAACGAAAGATTGTGGATAAGACAGTATTTATCCTGCTTACGGAAGATACCGTGGCACTGCATAAGCGCAGCACAAGCGGACTTCTGGCAGGCATGTGGGAATTCCCGAATGTGGATGCAAAGCTTGACAAGCAGGCGGCGGTAACACAGGTAACCGGCTGGCAGGCAGAACCGTTGGATCTTCTGATGCAGACAAGCTACACACATATATTCAGCCATGTGGAATGGCATATGACAGCGTATTATATCCGATGTCGGAAAACAAATAAAAAATGGAAGTGGGTAACAAAGGAGAGTCTGGACGAGACGTATGCATTACCATCTGCGTTTCGCCCATTTCGGGAACAGATCGAGAACTTGTAGGTAAAATTAAAAATTAGGAGGAAACATCATGAACGGAGTGAATGATTTAGGATGTTTCCGACGACCTGCCGCCGAACGAATGTGAGGGGGCGATACATATTATAGCAGGAGGATTGCGAATGGAAAAAATCAGGAAGGTATGTGGCATGCTCAGTATCAAGAACTTTTTGCTCCTGACGGTTGCGGGAATCGTCAACGCATTTGGCGTTGTTATATTTTTAGCCCCCGTCAAACTGTATGATAGCGGTATCTCGGGAACTGCTATGCTGGTGTCCCAGCTCACACCGAAATGGATCAGTCTTTCCCTGGTTTTGATTCTCTTAAATATTCCAATCTTCTTACTTGGATTAAAGCGCGAGGGCGTGGTATTTACAATCTATGCGATTTATGCGGTTTTGATCTATTCCATTGTTGCGTGGATCATCACAGATATTCTACCGGTGGATGTGACGATCGTATCCCCGCTTGCCGGAAGTGATTTGTTTCTGTGTGCAATCTTCGGCGGTATTATCTCCGGCTGCGGAAGCGGACTTGCGGTACGGTTTGGCGGTGCGATGGATGGTATCGACATCATAGGTGTTATGTTCGCGAAGAAGCTTGGGTTAAGTCTCGGTTCGTTCGTAATGGCATACAATGTAATCTTATATATCATATGTGGAATTGTGCTTGACAGCTGGATTTTGCCGCTTTATTCGGTTGTGACTTATGCGGCGGCATCCAAAACGATTGACTTCTTCGTGGAGGGCTTCGACCGTTCCAAGGCAGCCTTTATCGTGACAGAACATCCGAAGCATGTGTGCGAGGCACTTTCCGCCGCATTTGAAAACGGTATCACAACGATTGATGCGAAAGGATATTATTCGAATACCGACCGCACGCTGGTGTATTTCATTGTGAACCGGTTTCAGGTCGGCAAGATGCGAAATCTGGTACATAGCATTGATCCGTATGCGTATATCGCAATCAATGATGTGGCAGACATCTTCCCGGCGACAAACCTGAACGACCTGAAGGGTGAAAATAAATTGGATGATACAGGAGATTCCGATGATGCAGAATAAGGAATCCCGTGAAAGAGATAGATGTAAAGGAGTAAAGTCAGCATATGTATTATGTACCGGAAGGAACAACCCGTTGTGGGTATTATGAATGTGAAAGCTGTGGAGAGAAATTCCTGTCTCTGCAGACGATGGAGCATATCAACTGTCCATACTGTGAGGCGGAATTTGATCCGGAGATCGGACCGGATGAGACTATGCAGGTGGCTGAAGACACCGCAAAGCTGATACAGGTATTGGAGGGCGAGGATGTCGAGAAGATGGATGCATTACTCAGTCTTGCCATTACCGGTGGAAATTTCGAGTGGATATAATGTGTGCACAGATGAAGCAATCAGCTAGATTCGCAAGTGAATCAGCAGATAGGAAATGCACGTTCGGGAGGAGACATCTACATGATAGCAGTATTAGGACCGAAAGGGACATTTTGCGATAAGTCCTATGAAGAATATAATAAGAAATATGAGGCAGCACACGGGAAATCATTAGAACCGCTTTATTGTCCGACAATTGACGATGTGTTCGAACAGCTCTGTACGAACGAAGCGTGTGAGTATGCGGTTGTTCCGGTAGAAAATATGCTGGATGGTTATGTGCAGCGGACACTTGACCTGTTGCTGGAGAAAAACGTCTATATCGTCGATGAAAATCAGGTGGCAGTTCAGTTTTCGCTGCTTGCCAATACAGAGAAGATAGAAGATATCCGGAAGATCTATGTGCAGTTCAAGACGAACGGGCAGTGCAGACAGTTCCTGCATACCCTGCATGACGCAGAGATTGTAACGACGAACAGCAACATGGAATCTTATTACAAGATACAGGATGAACCAGGAACAGCGGCAATCGTACCACATCATGTGATACAGGCAGACGATGCGCGCATGCTTGCAGAAGATGTGACAGATGCAAAGGGCAATCATACCCGTTTTATCATCCTGCGCAAGGGCGTGTTAGACGTGGAAAATCCGGATCTTGAAAAGCAGTTAGAAGAGCTTGTAAGTAACGAGAAAGGGTTGGATGCAGATGCGGATGGCACAGAGAAAGCCGCGGAGCTTACACGGGAGAAAGTACGAATCCCGGTCTATATCATGCCTGCCACCGACCGGCCCGGAATCCTGTTCGATATCCTGCGCCGGTTCTATGACAAACGCATCAACTTGATCTCAATCATGTCCCGTCCGACAAAACAATCGATGGGAACCTACAACTTCTACATCGAGATCGACTGCCTGACCGAGCGGCTCGAAGTTGTTGTCGAGACACTGAGACAAATCCAAGTGTATAACGATATTAAGATACTTGGAGCATACAAGGAACATTAGATAAGCCAGGCATCATATAAGATGAGTGTTTATGGAATCATGGCAAACCTGATGAAATATGGCAGAGCTGCATCCACAGAACAGATTGTAAAGCAGACCGTTGAAGCACGCTGGTACTTAATGAGCGACTGTTTTTTGTCGCGAATTTAGTATCCACTGCGTGCTGAACCGAGCGAGAGCGCGTCTGCGTACAATTGTTCTGCGGATGCAGCTTCTCAGAAGAATAATCAGGTTTGCCATGATTCGGAAACAGAGTAAAAAGGAGGCGAGGCGTACCGGACATACGGTGCGGCAACGATGAATAAGGATTTAACAGTAGGGAAACCGGAGCGTGTATTGTGGAGGTATTGCATTCCGTTACTTGGAAGCGTCATTTTCCAGCAGCTTTACAACATTGCAGACAGTCTGGTCGCAGGAAAATATGTTGGTAAAAATGCACTTGCAGCCGTGGGAAATTCTTATGAGATTACATTGATTTATATGGCGTTTGCATTTGGCTGCAACATGGGGTGTTCCGTCATTGCGGCGCAGTTTTTCGGGGCGAAGAATTACCGGAAGATGAAGACGACCGTCTATACGACGTTTATATATTCGGCGGTGCTGTGTCTGATTCTGACACTGACCGGACTTTTTGCGGGCGGCGCATTGCTGCATCTGATACACACACCGGCAGATATATTTGCAGATTCCAAGCTGTATCTGGACGTGTATACCGGCGGACTTGTATTTTTGTTCTTCTATAACATTGCAACCGGTATATTCTCGGCACTCGGAGACTCGAAAACACCGTTTATATTCTTAGCTTTTTCATCGGTATCGAACGTATTTGTAGATATCCTGTTTGTAAAGAGCTTTCATATGGGCGTGGCAGGTGTCGCGTGGGCGACATTTATCTGCCAGGGCGTAAGCTGTATCCTGTCCGTGATCGTTGTGCTGCTCCGGCTGCGTAAGATCAAGGATGAACACGAAGGACATCAGAAGGTGCTGGTATTCTCCGGAGAAATCTTCGGTAAGATGCTGAAGATCGCGATACCAAGTACCCTGCAGCAGGGCTTCGTGTCAATCGGAAATATCATCATCCAGAGTATCATCAACAGCTTCGGCTCAGACGTGATCGCAGGATATGCGGCAGCCGTGAAGCTCAATAACATGGTCATCACGACATTTACGATGCTTGGAAACGGCGTCTCGAATTTTGCGGCACAGAATCTTGGTGCACAGAAGATTGAACGAATCAGTCAGGGCTGCAAGGCAGCACTGAAGCTGATCTTTCTTACATGCGTGCCGGTTGTAATATTGTATCTTATGTGCAGCGGCAGTCTGGTGCAGCTTTTCATGGATGAAAACAGTATCGAGGCGAAGAAGGTCGGTGTTGAATTCTTGCATATATTAGCACCATTTTATTTTGTGGTGTCGGTCAAGCTGATTACGGACGGTGTCCTGCGGGGCGTTGGAGCAATGAAGCAGTTTATGGTTACAACATTTCTGGATCTGTTTCTGCGTGTGATCTTAGCCGCGCTTTTCTCAAGGGAATGGGGCAGCACCGGAATCTGGCTTGCATGGCCGGTCGGGTGGACGATCGGAACGACATTATCCGTAATCTTGTACCAGAGTATCGTCAAAAAATTAAAGAGCGCAAATAAAAAGAATGAAATAGAAGCGAAAGAGGTGACAGAATGAACGATCAGGAACCAATCGGACAGGTAGCAAGCAGTAAGGAAGAGATTCTTGCGTCACTCAAGGAACATGGATATCGTCTGACAGAGCAGCGCAAGCTGATCGTCGACATTATTGCAAATGAAGAATATACCTGTTGTAAGGAAGTTTATTTTCTGGCGCATAAGCGAGACAACAGCATTGGAATTGCGACCGTGTACCGCATGATCAATACGCTCGAGGAAATCGGTGCGATCAGCCGGAAAAATATACAGAAGAATAATTGTAGTGGCAGATGCTGTGATATGAAGGGCGGCTGTACGGTCGTCACAGAGGAGAGCAAGCAGATTATCCTGACAGAGGAGGATATACAGGAGGCTTTGAAGTATATCATGGAGAAAAACGGATATGCGAATGTGGACGAGATCAAAGCTGTTCTGGTAAATCAGCAATGAGTAAACGAAGAAATTATGATGAGGGTACACATGGGAATCAGCTGCGCGGTGTGCTGTGCGTACTGGTTGGCGCAATCTCGTGGGGATTTTCGGGTGCCTGCGGACAGTTTTTATTTTCGCACTACAACATCAACACGGCATGGCTTTCCTGTATGCGCATGCTTGTCACCGGTGTGATCCTCACAATTGCATATATTATCCGCGAGCGAAAAGCGGCATTTGATATATTCAAATCGACACGGGATTTTTTCGGAATCATCCTGTTTGCGATTTTCGGCGTGGGTCTGTGCCAGTATGCATATTTAGAGGCGATTCATCATACGAACGCCGGGATTGCAACGGCACTGCAGTATCTGGCACCGGTGATGGTGCTGATCATATCCTGTGTACGCAGATTGCGTCCGCCGAAGTTTCGCGAGATCGTGGCGGTGCTTCTGGCGGTTGGCGGTACATTTCTCATCGCAACGCATGGAAATATCCATCAGATGAGTATCTCGAAAGAGGGACTGAAGTGGGGATTGCTTGCGGCGTTTGGGTTCTGCATGTATACCCTGCTTCCGGAGCGGATGCTAAAAAAATGGGGCAGTCAGCCGGTCGTTGGCTATGGCATGCTGATCTGTGGCGTGGTATATAGCTGTATCGTCAAGGTATGGACGATTCCGGTGCATCTCGATTTCCATGGAATATTAGCAGTTGCGGCGATGGTTTTGATCGGAACGATGATGTCGTTTTTGTTATTCCTGCAGGGAGTACATGACATCGGCCCGGTGCGTGCCAGCATGATCTCCAGCGTGGAACCGGTTTCGGCAACACTTTTTTCCGTGTTGTGGCTTGGAACGGTCATGACGACGATGGATCTGGTAGGTATGGCATGTATTTTAGTGATGGTAATTATACTGTCCGTAAAGGAGTAACAAAAGCGTATAGGAATTTCCGGAATGTATAGATAAAAAAACATTTACAATCACGCGGGGAATAGGGTATTATAAAATTAATGTATTGGTTCGGGATCTACGCATAGAGAGAAAGGGGAAAATATGATATATACAGTTACATTTAACCCGTCGCTGGATTATATTCTGGATTTGACGGAATTCGAACGCAACCAGGTGAATCGTACGACAGGTGAGAAGATTCTGCCGGGCGGCAAGGGCATCAACGTATCCATCGTACTGCAGAATCTCGGTATCGATAACCGGGCAATCTGTTTTACATCGGGATTTACCGGGGAAGCTTTGAAAGCGCTGTTGATGCAGCGTGATATGAACGCGGATTTTATTGATATTGCAAATGGACTGACGCGTATCAATGTCAAGATGCGCTGCGGCGATGAGACCGAGGTCAACGGACAGGGACCGGCGATCAAGAGCGAGGATATCGCAGAGCTCTATGAGAAGCTTGGATATCTGGATCAGGATGATTATCTGGTACTTGCAGGCAGCCTGCCAGACTGTATGTCCAAGACAACGTATATGGATATCATGCAGATGCTGCAATATAATAACAACAAGATTATCGTGGATGCGACCGGAGAACTGCTCACGAATGTTCTTCCGTATCACCCATTTTTGATTAAGCCAAACCGTACCGAGCTTGGAAACCTGTTCGGTGTGGAAGTAACAACGATGGATCAGGCAGAGATGTATGCGAAGCAGCTGCAGGAGCGTGGCGCGAGAAATGTGCTCGTCTCCATGTCGTATCAGGGTGCAGTCCTTGTGACAGAGGATGGCAGAGTGATTCGCGCAGCCGCACCGAAGGGACAGGTGAAGAACTCTGTCGGTGCCGGTGATTCGATGCTTGCCGGATTCCTGGCAGGTTATATCGAGCGTGACGATTATGAGTATGCGTTGAAGCTTGGTATCTGTGCCGGAAGTGCCAGTGCATTTTCCGAGGAGCTTGCAACGAAAGAAGAGATCGATACGCTGTTTCAGACGCAGATGGCGTAATAACAACACAGTATAAATGCATGTAGGACAGTTGATTTACAGTCAGCTGTCCTGTTTTTTATGCCGGTAATTTGGGCATATTACATGGTATGTGACTTTTGACGGAATTTGATTGGAAAATTGACTGAAAATTGGAGAAAAATGAAAGAAAATGATTGACAATGACGGAAAATGGCGTTACTATATAGAAAAGTTGAACGAAAATGAAACAAAATGAACGATTTTGACGGAAAGGAGAAACATGTTAGGAGAAGAAAGACAGCAGGCGATACTTGCAGCAGTAGAACAAAGACACAGCGTTTCCGTACAGGAACTGATGCAGCTTCTTGATATTTCCGAGTCCACGATCCGGCGGGATCTGAACGCACTGGATAAGGAAGGCAGACTGGTGAAGGTACATGGCGGTGCGATGGCAATCGGCGGAAGCTTCCATGTGAAGGACGATGCGGTGGAATACCGGAAGGAGATCAACCGGGAAGAAAAGATTGAGATTGCCAGATATGCGGCAGCATTGATCAAGGATCAGGATGTGGTGTATATGGATGCCGGAACGACAACCGAGCTGATGATTGACTATATCACAGCGAAGAATGTGATATTCGTCACAAACTCATTTGCACATGCAAAGCATTTGTCACAGAAAGGCTATACGACATATATCCTTGGCGGTGAGTTCAAGCCGGTCACAGAAGCGATCGTTGGAGAAGAAGCAATTATCTCCTTGGATAAATATAACTTCACGAAAGGCTTCTGGGGTGCGAACGGCGTGACGAAAGGCAACGGATTTACAACACCGGATGTCAAAGAAGCAATGGTCAAGAAGAAATCCATGCAGAAGACGAAGGAACGCTATGTGCTGTGCGACAGCAGCAAATTCGGTGAGATTTGTTCGATAAGTTTTGCGGAATTCAAGTCTGCAAGGATAATTACAACGAAGATTGAAAATAATGAGTACAGAGGAATAAAGAATATCACGGAGGTGAGCGTATGATTTACACTGTTTCATTTAATCCGTCTCTCGACTATGTGCAGGATCTGGATTGTGTGAATCTTGGATATGTCAACCGTACCAGCGGCGAGAAGATTCTGCCGGGTGGAAAAGGAATCAATGTATCCATGGTATTGAAGAATCTTGGATTTGAGAATCAGGCACTTGGATTTACGGCCGGATTTACCGGAGAGGTTTTGAAATCCATGTTGAAGGCAAAAGGTGTGGAAAGCGATTTTATTGAGTTAGATGCAGGCATGACACGAATCAATGTCAAGATCCGCGCGAAGGAGGAAACCGAGATCAACGGGCAGGGACCGAAGATTTCCGCGGATGCATTGGAACTGTTATATCAGAAGTTAGAGACCTTGCAGGAGGGCGATATCCTTGTTCTGGCAGGTTCGATTCCGGAGAGCTTGCCGCAGTCCGCGTATATGGATATCATGAAGCGTCTGCAGGACAAGAAGTTGAAGATCGTTGTAGATGCGACAAGAGATCTTCTGGTAAATGTGCTTCCATATAAGCCGTTTATGATCAAACCGAATAATTTCGAACTCGGTGAGATCTTCGGAGTGGAGATCAAAGACAAAGACGATGTATGCAAATATGCGAAGAAGTTGCAGGAACAGGGCGCACGGAATGTGCTCGTATCCATGGCGGGTGACGGTGCGGTATTACTTGCAGAGGACGGAAGTGAGTACCGGGCAGAGGCTCCAAAGGGCACAGTGAAGAATTCCGTCGGTGCCGGAGATTCGATGGTAGCAGGATTTATTGCAGGATATTTGATTACAGATGGCGGAGCAGATGCTTATAGAAACGCATTTGAAATGGGTGTATGTACCGGAAGTGCGAGTGCATTTTCGGAAGAGCTAGCAACGAAGGAAGAAGTCGAAGGCTTGTACGTGAAGACCTTCGGCAAAAAATGATAAAGGAGGGGTTGCATATGCGAATTACAGATTTGTTAGACAAGAGGAGCATTTACCTTGGTGCGAAGGTAAGCTCGAAGGAAGAAACACTGGATCGTGCCGTAGCCTTGATGGCAGAGAGCGGAAAGATCGCAGATGTTGACACATACCGCAAGGGTGTGTATGCAAGAGAACAGGAAGGAACAACCGGAATTGGAGAAGGAATCGCGATTCCGCATTGTAAGTCGGCAGCCGTGAAGCAGGCAGGGCTTGCAGCGATGGTAATCCCGGATGGCGTGGATTTCGACTCGTTAGACGGCGAACCGGTACATCTGCTGTTCCTGATCGCAGCACCGGATACCGCAGACAATGTACATCTCGATGTACTGAGCAAATTATCCGTGCTTCTTATGGACGAGGATTTCACGAACGCATTGAAATCCGCGAAGACAGTAGATGAATTCTTAAGTATCATTGACAAGGCGGAAAATGGTGATGCCAAGCAGGAAGAGATTCCGACTATCTCAGAAGCAACAAAGAAGATTTTAGCAGTAACGGGATGCCCGACCGGAATCGCACATACTTATATGGCTGCCGAAGCATTGGAGAAGAAAGCAAAGGAGCTGGGCTACGCAATCAAGGTAGAAACCAGAGGTTCCGGCGGAGCCAAGAATGTATTGACTGCAGAAGAAATCAAAGAAGCAGATGCGATCATCGTAGCTGCAGATACACAGGTGCCGATGGATCGTTTCCACGGCAAGAAGGTAATCATCTGCAAGGTGGCAGATGGTATCAATAAGGCAGAACAATTACTGACACGAGCAGCCGAAGGCAAAGCAGCTGTCTATGAAGCAGGCGGTGATGCAGCCGAAAGCAAAGAGACCGAGGGCAAAGAAAGCGTCGGACACCAGATTTATAAGCATTTGATGAACGGTGTATCGCATATGTTACCATTTGTCGTTGGCGGTGGTATTCTGATCGCACTTGCATTCCTGATTGACGGATTGCTCATTGACTTAAACCACGTTCCGCAGTATCTGATTGACAAGTATGGTTCGGTTGCAGATGTAAAGAGTAACTTCGGTACATTGACACCGGTTGCTTATTTCTTGAAGGCTCAGGTTGGAGGCGTGGCATTTAGTTTTATGCTGCCGATCCTCGCCGGATTTATCGCGATGAGTATCGCGGACCGTCCGGGACTTGCACTTGGCTTCTTAGGTGGTGCCATTGCAGCAAATGGAAAGTCCGGATTCCTCGGCGCACTGGCTGCCGGATTTATAGCAGGCTATGTTGTATTGCTGCTGAAGAAGATTTTCTCGAAGCTTCCTTCTGCACTGGAAGGAATGGTGCCGATCCTGCTGATCCCGGTCTTTGGATTGCTGATTACCGGAGCAGGTATGGTGTATGTGATTGAACCGGTTGTCGGATTTATCAATACAGCTTTGAACAATGGCTTGAAGAACATGAGTGGCGCAAATATTATCCTGCTTGGAGCATTGCTTGGCGCGATGATGGCAGTCGATATGGGTGGCCCGGTCAACAAGGCAGCGTATGTATTCGGTACCGCGCAGATTGCAGCCGGAAATTATGATATCATGGCAGCGGTTATGATCGGAGGTATGGTTCCTCCAATCGCAATTGCAATCGCATCCTTATTGTTCAAGAACAAGTTTACAGAGCAGGAACGCAAGGCAGGTCCTACAAACTTCGTTATGGGACTTTCATTCATCACAGAGGGAGCAATTCCATTCGCCGCAGCCGATCCGTTACATGTCATTCCGGCATGTGTGGTTGGTGCAGGTGTCGCTGGTGGACTTTCCGCAGCGTTTAACTGTACACTGATGGCGCCTCACGGTGGAATCTTCGTATTCCCGGTTGTCGGACACGCCGCAATGTATCTTGTCGCACTGGTAGTCGGAAGTATCATTTCCGCACTCCTGCTCGGAGTATTAAAGAAGAAAGTAGTCGCATAATATAAGGTCACACGACCGAAGGATTTTATACCATATAATTTTTATATAGGATTGTAAAGTCCAATATTGTAGATAGAGTTGCGGGACACTACACAATTCTAAAGCAGACCATTGGAACACGCCGGCACTTAATGAACGGCAAACGTGTTTGACGTGAATTTAGTGTCCGCTGCGTGTGGAAGTGAGCGAGAGCGCGTCTGCGTAGAATGTGTAGTGTACGCAACTCGAAAAGAAAACATAGATGTTGGAATAACCATAAAAGAAAAGGAGAATAAAATTATGAGAGAGTTTAGTTATGTAATCACAGATGCACAGGGAATTCACGCAAGACCAGCCGGACAGCTTGTAAAGCTCGCAGCCGCTTATCCTTGCAAGGTAACGATCGCAAAGGACGGAAGAAGCGTTGACGCAAAGCGTATCATGGGCGTTATGAGCCTTGGCGCAAAGCAGGGACAGGAAGTGATCCTGCAGGCAGACGGTGAACAGGAAGATGAGGCAATCGCAGCACTCTCCGCATTTATGAACGAGAATCTGTAATTGATGTACGAAGAAAGGGAAGGTCTTATACAGCCGGGTGAGAGTATGCAGGAATTAAAAGGAAAAAGTGTATTTGGCGGAATTGCAATCGGTCGGATCTCCGTATATAACAAGGATGAAAGTACTGTCAAACGTGTAAAGATCGAGGACACAGCCGCAGAAGTAAAACGATTTGAAGAGGCAAAGGAAACCGCAAAGGAGCAGTTACAGGCACTCTACGAAAAAGCACTGGTGGAAGTCGGAGAAGTCAATGCGATGATATTTGATGTACATCAGATGATGTTGGATGATCTTGATTATGTGGAAGCAATCACACACATGATCGAGAATCAGGGAATCAATGCCGAGTATGCGGTTGCAACGACAGGTGATAATTTCTCGAACATGTTCGCGGCGATGGACGATGATTATATGAAAGCACGTGCCGCGGATGTAAAAGATATTTCCAATCGCGTTGTGAAGATTCTGCAGGGAAAGAAAGATAGTGTATTAGATGGTGACGAACCGGTGATTCTGCTGGCAGATGATCTGGCACCGAGTGAGACGGTGCAGCTTGACAAGTCGAAGGTGCTTGCGTTTGTGACAAGACATGGTTCAACGAATTCCCATACAGCGATTCTGGCGCGGACGATGAATATTCCGGCACTGATCGGTGTTAAATTCGAGGAAAATGTCGACGGCAAATTCGCAATTGTCGATGGTTACAATGGCAGTGTCTATGTAGAGCCAACCGATGATGTTGTGAAAGAATACGAGAGTAAGAAGCAGGAAGCCGAAGAGAAGAAACGCTTGCTGCAGGAACTGAAGGGCAAGGAAAATATCACACTCGATGGAAAGAAAATCAAGCTGTACGCGAACATCGGTGGTGTTGCGGATGTGGCATCTGCCCTGCAGAATGATGCAGAGGGCATCGGACTTTTCCGAAGCGAGTTCCTGTATTTAGAGAGCAATACATTTCCAACAGAAGAAGAACAGTTTCAGGCATATAAAACAGTTGCGGAGAATATGGCAGGCAAGAAAGTCATTATCCGTACACTGGATATCGGTGCCGACAAACAGGTGGATTATTTCAATCTGGATAAGGAAGATAACCCGGCAATGGGCTATCGTGCAATCCGTATCTGCCTGACACAGCCGGAAATCTTCAAGACACAGCTTCGCGCAATCTTCCGTGCAAGCTATTACGGAAATATCGGCGTGATGTATCCGATGATCATTTCCGTGGCAGAGGTGCAGCGGATTCATGCGATCGTTGACGAAGTGAAAGCAGAGTTAGATGCGCAGGGACTTCCGTACGGAGATGTCGAGCAGGGCATCATGATCGAGACACCGGCCGCTGTGATGATGAGTGCAGAACTTGCGAAAGAAGTTGATTTCTTCAGCATCGGAACGAACGATCTGACACAGTATACACTTGCAATCGACCGTCAGAATCCGAAACTGGATGATTTCTACGATTCCCATCATCCTGCAATCTTACGTATGATTCAGATGGTGATCGACAATGGACATAAGGAAGGCTGCTGGGTCGGAATCTGCGGCGAGCTTGGAGCCGATACAACTCTCACAGAAACCTTCCTGAAGATGGGAATTGATGAGCTTTCGGTATCGCCATCCATGATATTCCCGGTAAGGGATAAGATCCGCAGCACGGATACAACCAAATAAAAAGCAATTGTACATTTTAGGGCAATCAACGTAAGCTATATCTTTTGACTCAGAAGCTCATTGCCTGCAAATATTGATAAAATCGCAAGGCGTAAGGACTGATCCATATATGCCTTGCGATTTTTCGTTTGTACAAGTATAGGTATCTGTGGTAGAATGGGCGTGGCAATGCAAATGAATAAAGCGTGCGTAAACCATCACGCTTCGTGTCGCAACATTAAATATGACAAGAAGGTTATAACATGTCAGAAACAGACAAATTACAGGAAAAACAAAAACTCCCAATCGGATTTATGGATTCGGGGCTTGGCGGATTAAGCGTCCTGCGCGAAGCCATAAAATTGATGCCGAAGGAAGATTTTATATATTATGGAGATTCCCTGCATGCACCCTATGGTGTAAAGCCGCAGGCGGAAATCCGGGATTTGACATTTGCAGTGGTAGAAAAACTGCTGGATATGGGAATCAAAGGATTAGCAGTTGCCTGCAACACAGCGACAAGCGCAGCCGTACGTTTGCTGCGAAATACATATCCGGAGCTTCCAATCGTGGGAATCGAACCAGCCGTGAAACCAGCCGTGACGGAAAGTCATGGAGGCAGAATCTTAGTGATGGCAACCCCGATGACACTCAAACAGGAGAAGTTTCAGAACCTTTTGGCAAAGTATCGGGAGCAGGCAGATATCGTTCCAGTCCAGTGTGACGGATTGATGGAGTTCGTCGAGCATGGCGATCTGGATGGACAGGAATTGGACGATTATTTCGCAGAAAAGCTATCACCAGTCCTGACCGACGACACAGAATCCATCGTTCTTGGCTGTACGCACTATCCGTTCCTGAAAAAAGAACTCCGCCATTTCCTTGGGGACCGTGACATCCATCTGATCGATGGCAGCCTTGGAACCTCCCGCGAACTCATGCGCCGCCTCAAAGTACAAGGCCTGCTGCGCACTGACGACCACAAAGGCAAGGTGCGGATTATGAATTCATCCGGAAGGCAGGAACTAATAGACTTGAGTCTAAAGTTACTGAATTTGCCTGACTACGAATGAGATTATATAGGGATAAGGTCGTAGATATCCCATCAAAAATGTATATGGATTTGGACACGATTGCCAATTCTTAAGCAGACCGTTGAAGCACGCTGGTACTTAATGAACGGCAAACTTGTTTGTCGTGAATTTAGTACCACTGCGTGATGAACCGAGCGGAAGCGTGTCTGCGAAGAATGGCAATCATCCCCAAATCCCTAGACGAATAGAAAATAGGAGCAATCACATGAACATCGTAACCGTCGATGAAATCACAAAAGCATATGGCGAGCGCAAGCTCTTTGATAAAGCGTCCTTCTTTTTACAGGAAGGTGAAAAAGCTGGAATCATCGGAATCAATGGCACGGGCAAATCAACCCTTCTGAAAATCATTGCAGGCATAGAGAACCCGGATTCCGGAAACGTGATACTGGCGAATCACTATACAGTACAATATCTGCCACAGACACCGGAATTTGAAGCGACAGATACCGTGCTGCAGGCAGTCGTGCGTGGACACGTTACAGAAGAAAATCACTGGACGATAGAGAGCGAAGCAAAGACGATGATGACGAAGCTTGGCATCACAGATTTTGAAGAGACATGCGGACACTTATCCGGAGGACAGCGAAAAAGACTGGCACTCGTGTCTGCGTTGCTTGCAAAAGCAGATATATTACTGTTGGACGAGCCGACCAACCATCTGGACAGCGAGATGTCAACCTGGTTAGAGAGCGAACTGCGCGCATACAAAGGCTCGATTATCATGGTAACTCACGATCGCTATTTCCTTGACAGCGTGGCGAACCGGATCATCGAAGTGGATAAAGGACAGATCTATTCGTACGCGACAAACTATTCCGGATTTCTGGAGGGAAAGACACTCCGTGAGGACATCTTAGATGCACAGGAACGGAAGCGGCAGTCGATTCTTCGCGTGGAACTCGAATGGGTGAAGCGTGGTGCAAGAGCACGTTCAACCAAACAGAAGGCGAGGCTGGAACGCTACGAGGAGATGAAAGGCAAATCCGCTCCGGTGAAAGACGCACAGGTGGAGATTGGCTCCGTTTCTTCACGGCTTGGACGGACGACTGTGGAGCTCGACCATATTGAAAAAAGCTTTGGCGGACAGACAATCATTCATGACTTTACATACCATTTCCTAAAAGACGACCGGATTGGAATCGTCGGTCGCAATGGCTGCGGCAAAAGTACGCTGCTTAAGATCATGCAGGGAATGTTAGAACCGGACAGCGGAAGCGTTGTGATTGGTCCGACGGTGAAGATTGGATATTTTGCGCAGGAGATTCAGCTTGGTAAGGACATGGATCCGAATCAGCGTGTGATCGATTATATCCGCGACGTGGCGGAATACGTAGAGACAGACGAGGGTAAGATTACTGCGGCAAGATTGTTGGAACGGTTCTTGTTCCGCGGAGAAGATCAGTATGGTCTGATCGGGAAATTATCCGGTGGTGAGCGTAGAAGATTGTATCTGTGTAAGGTCTTGATGTCGGCACCGAATGTTCTTATATTGGATGAACCGACGAATGACCTGGACATCACGACACTCACGATATTGGAAGATTATCTGGATTCGTTCCAGGGGATCGTTGTTGCAGTCAGCCATGACCGCTATTTCTTAGATCGTGTAGTACGCCGCATCTTCGCATTCCGCCCGGACGGAACACTCTGGCAGAGCGAGGGTGGTTATACCGATTATGAGACACGGGTTCTGTATGAACAGCAGACAGCGGAGAAATCTGATGGAACGAAAATGGAAACTGCGGAACCGAAGACCGGCAAATCGGATAACCGGAAAGAAAAACCACGTACGAAGAAACTGAAGCTTTCGTATCAGGAACAGCGGGAATACGATACGATTGAAGACGATATTGCTGCATTGGAGCAGAAGCTTGAAGACAATAAGTCTGCAATGGAAAAAAATGCCAGTAATTCTGCCGAACTGCAACGACTCTATGAAGAGCAGGAGCAGCTCGAACAGACACTGGCAGAGAAGATGGACCGGTGGATGTATCTGGAAGATCTGGTTGCACAGATTGCTGCGCAATCATAGCTGTTACGATTCGTATTCTTCCAGATCCGGAGATTCACAACTTGTATGTAAATCCCGGTACTTCTTTGGCGTGAGTCCATATAACTCCTGGAAAGAGCTTGTAAAATGGCTCTGGGAGGAGAAGTTTAAGTATTCTGAAATTTCAGAGATGGAATAATTGCTATATTGCAGCAGATGTGCCGCAGTTTTCAAACGCTCGGTCTTGATGTAAGCGGAGATGGACACATCCATTTCCTTTTTGAACAAACGGGACAGATACGTCGGATTCATATTCAGGTATTCTGCGATGCTTTCTAAGCGAAGCTCCTGTTGCAGGTTTGCCTGAATATAGTCGACACATTTGACAATCTGCTTGGAATAGATACCTTTGCTGCGGTTGTCCTGCATTGCTTTTGTATAGCTCATGATCATTTCAGTCTGAATCTTGTCAACTTCTTCCTTTTTCTTGCACACGTCCATGCGCTGGATAAATATGTCGCTCATGCTGTAAGCAATCTCGCGTGGAAGACCATACTGTGCACAGAAGCGGCTTGTCATGGCTGCAAGGATTACAAAGTGATACTTGGCATTCTGTAATGGATCGGCAGATAACACACCATTTCTGTCATCACCGGTTGTGTAGCCTTTGTGTTCCTCGTATTCTTTATGACGGGCTTTTACCTCCTCCATGTTGCCATTGGCGATTGCTTTGTAGATGCCAAATTCTTTCTCGTAGTCCAGATGGCGGCTTTGCTCCTGTTGTTGTTGGAATAATTTCATGTTTACTTCTTTGTCAATATTCATAGATACTCCTTCTAAAAATCTGAATAATTTCTCTCTTTTTAAATTCTTTTATAGTATATCATAATAGTGCAAAAAAAGACATATATTTGATATAAAAAATCAAAAAAAATCTGTATTATACAAACATAGACTTCAAGAGATACATTTCTACAAAAGATAACTCGTGTAGAGACGAATCGACAAAAGAGGAAGGAAGTCTTATGAAATTGGTATAAAGCATGAGAATGCTTTATATATATAGAATCCCCCCAAGATTCATATTAGTGTCACAAGACACACATTTCTCCTTCGCGTTATTTGATAACGCAGCTGGCGGTCAACTATCCCCAAGTTGACCGCTTTTGCATTTTCAGGATTTCTTTTACTTACATTCGTTTGAGATTTCATCTGCGATTTTACTGATGATAGAGACAACACGATCCTGGTCGATGGTCGAATACTGCTCGTAGGCATGGTAACAGCCCTGTACTAAAATCGTGATAAGAATATTGGCGCGGAGATCGGTGCGGTATTTTGGACATTTCTCGTATAATGCATTTTTGAGGGAGGTTTCCAGTCCTTCGGTGAGTGCGCTGACACGAGAGCCGGAAAAGACAATCCGGAAATTATGCCCCTGATCGATCGCTTTCTGGAACAACTGCTTTGTGACCTCACCGGTATGGGTAAGGATATTTTCCGGGTAAGGGAGTTCCTTCAACATTTCCTGAATCATGGACTGTTCAATATGTTCGGACAGATCATACATATCCCGGTAGTGCAGATAGAAGGTCTGTTTGCTGATCTGGGCACATTCTGTCAGCTCCTTGACGGTAATTTTCTCCAAAGGATATTTCTCCCGAAGTTCGATGAATGCCTGAAAAATATTCTGTCTTGTTTTCTGTATGCGTAAATCCATATCCGGTTCCTCCAGTTGTATAATAGGCTTGCTTGACGATATAGAAAGATGCGTCAATTACTTTACTTAATTATAATATTATACAAAAGTAAAATTGGGTACGTCAAGATGAAAAATCGAAGATAAATCGAGGGAGAAAAAGGTTTTCATTTTTCATGAAATTTGGTATGATAAAAAGGATAAAATAATGGAGATACTATGCGATGACGAAGAAACAACGAGCCGCTATAATTATAGAGCGTTTGCGGGAAGCATACCCGGATGCCACATGTACTTTGGAGTATGATGAAGCGTGGAAGCTTCTGGTCGAGGTCCGGCTTGCTGCACAGTGTACGGATGCCAGAGTGAATATTGTCGTGCAGGATTTGTATGCGAAATATCCGACCGTGGCAGCACTTGCTGAGGCGAAGCCAGAGGATGTGGAGGCAATCGTGCGTCCGTGTGGACTTGGAAGAAGCAAGGCGAAGGATATCTGTGCCTGTATGAAAGTATTGCATGAGAAATATCAGGATAATGTCCCGGATGATTTCGATGCGTTACTGGCACTTCCGGGCGTTGGAAGAAAGAGTGCGAACCTGATCATGGGCGATGTGTTCGGTAAACCTGCGATCGTGACGGATACACATTGTATTCGTCTGGTGAACCGGATGGGACTTGTGGATGGCGAGAAGGATCCGAAGAAGGTCGAGATGGCATTGTGGAAGATCATCCCACCGGAAGAGGGCAGTGATTTATGTCACCGGTTGGTATATCATGGTAGAGATGTGTGCAGTGCGCGCACGAAGCCGCATTGTGATGTGTGCTGTCTGCAGGATATTTGTAAGAAATGTGGCGTTAAATAGACAGGAGGCTATACATGGCAGTCAAATATAGAGAGTTTAAATTTCATTCACATGCAGATAAGCTGGAGATTCATGCGATGACAGTTGCGCCGGAAGCAAAGATCATCGGTGTGGTGCAGATTCTGCATGGAATGTGTGAACACAAGGAACGGTATTATGATTTTATGAAGTATCTGGCAGAGAAAGGGTATCTGTGTGTGATCCATGACCATCGTGGACATGGCAGCAGCGTCGTGAGTGATGCAGATCTTGGATACTTCTACGATGCCGGATATGATGGACTGATTGAGGACGCGCATCAGGTGACCGAGATGATCAAGGAGAGTGTGGGGGATGTGCCATATATTCTGCTTGGACACAGTATGGGTTCTCTCGTAGCCCGCTGTTATCTGAAGCGGTATGACGATGAGATCGACAAGGCAGTGATCGTCGGAAGTCCTTCGATGCGGCATGGCATTGCACCGGGACTGCGGTTATTGAAGATTCTCCGTGGATGCAAGGGCAGGCGCAAGCACTCAAAGCTTATGGATCACATTATGATGAATTCGAGCTATGAGAGACGGTTTAAGAAGGAGAAATTACAGCATGCGTGGATCAATTCTGATCGCGATGCGGTAGAAAAATACAACAACGACCGGTATTGCAATTTCACATTTACATTAGACGGCTATGAGAATCTGGTCTATCTTCTGCAGGAGACATACAGTAAGGATGGCTGGCAGATGAAGCACAAGGATCTGCCGATCAAGTTCTTCTCCGGCAAGGATGATCCGTGTGCAATCAGTCCAAGTGATTTTGGAAAAGCAATTCATTTTATGAAGGATCTTGGATATACGGATGTCCGGGGCGCGATGTACAAGGGTATGCGTCATGAGATTTTGAATGAAAAAGGCAGAAAACGGGTATATCAAGACATATATGATTTTATAAAAAATTAAACGGTAAGAGTGGAACTATGAAAGTCAGAATGGCAGTTGAACAACCAAATAAGGACGCATTTATCGAGCAGGTGATGCGCAAATATCATTTTTCCACAGAAGAAAAAGAAGCGTTGCAGCAGGTATATGAGAAGGTTCGCACTTACATGGCACCGTATGCAATCTATCGGATCAACACACGGATGCGGGGCGTTCCGCTTCTCGATGCAGAACAGTCGGCGCTTGTGGCAATGACACTTGGCGAAGGTGTGGATCGTCTGCAGGAATATTATGAGCGGGAGCACGCGTTATCGGAAAGCTATATGGTGGAGTGTGTGGCAAATGAGCTGCTTTTGCAGATGTATGCGGATTTCAATCAGAGCTATCCGAAATTCCATCGCCGCTATGTGAAGCGGTATGTATTTGTCGGAGAGGAAATTCCGCTCGATGGCATGCAGAAGCTGCTTGCAGAGGTATATGGCAGACAGCCGGCAGATATCGGACAGGAAAATGATATCACGGCAAATGAATATGGTGTGTTACAGCCATCGAAAAGTGTGGTCTTTTTTGCACTGTTATCCGACAATCCGGAGCAGAGATGTCAGGGGATTTGTATGAACTGCGGAAATACGGAATGTGAAAACCGTATGCAGGAAGCACGACAGATACAGGTGCGGATGGAACCGCAGGAGATGGCGGCTGCCATGGAACCGGAGCAGAAGCTAAATTACGGATATCAGAGAATATTTGGACAAAAGTGAGGAACGGGTATTGGAGAGACAGGAGAAACGCTATATTATGGCGCTTGACGCCGGTACAACGAGCAACCGCTGTATCTTATTTGATAAGAGCGGTACGATCGTGAGTATGGCACAGAAAGAATTTACGCAGATATTTCCGCAGCCTGGCTGGGTGGAGCATGATGCAAACGAGATCTGGTCGACACAGCTTGGTGTGGCGGTGGAAGCAATGTCTAAGATCAATGTGACGGCGGAGGATATTGCGGCAATCGGAATTACAAACCAGCGTGAGACAACGATTATCTGGGATAAGAAGACCGGACAGCCAATCTGCAATGCAATTGTCTGGCAGTGCCGGAGAACCGCAGAATATTGTGAGAAATTGGTCGGTCAGACGATGACGGATGCAGAAGGGAATGTGCGTCCAATTAAAGATATGATCCAGCAAAAGACCGGTCTGATCGTAGATCCGTATTTCTCTGCGACAAAGGTAAAATGGGTGTTAGACCATGTGCCGCAGGCGAGAAAACGGGCAGAAGCCGGAGAGCTGTTGTTCGGAACGGTTGAGACATGGCTCATCTGGAAGCTGACCGGTGGAGCGGTGCATGTGACAGATTATTCCAATGCATCGCGGACGATGATGTTCAATATTCATACGCTCCAGTGGGATGCAGATATCTTAAAACTGTTGGATATTCCAGAATGCATGCTGCCAAAGGTGCGTTCGAACAGTGAGGTTTATGGTTATACATGTACGAATCTGTTAGGCGGCGAGATTCCGATTGCAGGTGCCGCAGGCGATCAGCAGGCAGCGCTCTTTGGACAGAATTGCTTTCAGGCGGGCGATGCGAAGAATACATACGGAACCGGATGTTTCCTTCTGATGAATACCGGTGAGACACCTATCCTTTCTAAGCACGGGCTTGTTACGACGATCGGATGGGGAAGAGAAGGAAAGATTAATTACGCACTCGAAGGTTCAATCTTCGTTGCAGGCGCAGCGATACAGTGGCTGCGAGATGAGATGGAATTTATTCGGGATGCGGCACAGAGTGAGGAACTTGCCACACAGGTGGATGATACGGCAGGGTGTTATGTTGTTCCGGCATTTACCGGGCTAGGTGCCCCATATTGGGACAGTTTTGCGCGTGGTACGATCGTGGGATTAACACGCGGTGTGAATAAAAAACATATCGTGCGTGCAACGCTTGATTCCATTGCCTATCAGGTTGCGGATGTGCTTGCGGCAATGAATCAGGATTCCGGGATTCACCTGCAATCGCTGAATGTGGATGGCGGTGCAAGTGCGAATAACTATCTGATGCAGACGCAGGCAGATATCATACAGGTTCCGGTCAGACGTCCGGTATGTGTGGAGTCGACGGCGCTCGGAGCGGCATATCTCGCCGGACTGGCTGTCTCGTACTGGAAGGATATGGATGAGATACGAAGTAACGCACAGACCGAGCGGATATTTGAACCACAGATTACAGAAGAAGAGAAGAATGTGCGTGTGCGAGGCTGGGAAAAGGCCGTGCAGACATCATTTGACTGGGCTAAAGGAGGACAGACATGAATCCAATGAATTTAATGAAAGCAAAAGGGCTGTTATCACAGTTTACGATGAATCATCCGAAGCTTCCTGCTTTTTTCAAGGCGGCATCGTCGCAGATCGGCGAGGGTTCGATTATCGAGATCAGTGTGACAACGGCAGAAGGGAAGAATCTCTGTACGAACATGAAGGTGAGACCGGAAGATATGCAGCTTGTTGAAGAGTTGAAGAATCTTTCAAAGTAATTGATTCTTGCTTTGAGGAACCGATGCAAATGTGGTAGAATTATAAGCGGGACAGGATATAAATACAAAACATAGGAGGAAAGCGCTTTATGGAAGAAAATATAAGAGAAGCGATGACTGCGGCGCATGATAATATGCAGGAGAAGATGCAGGAAAAAGTCGCTGAAGTAAAAAATACGCTGGATAGTCTGGAGGGAACGAGCCGGGCGAACCGGTTCACGGTAACCGGGTATACGATTTACAATGCAGTTTTGCTGGCATGCTATCTTGTGGAGGTGATCAAGGGTAGTCGTACAGGTGGATATTTTGCTATCTTTGCGGCACTTTCCATCCTGCCACTCGCTGCAATCTGGATCGTATATAAGCGGAATCCGGCGAGTGAAAATCTGAAACGGATTTTGATTTATTCATATGCAGTATTTTACACCTTTACGATATTTACAACCGTGTCTCCGGTTGCATTTGTGTATGGTGCACTTGTTAGTTTGTTCGTCATTGTATATGGAGAGAAACGATTGAGCTTTGGTGCAGCGGGAGGAATCTTCCTCCTTAACCTGATCCATGTGATTTATATGGCAGCAAATGGCATGATTACGTCGCAGGATCTTCCGGATGTTGAGATCCGGATCGGGTTTACATTGCTGTTCGCGTTGTTTATGGTGATGGCGACAAATGTTATCATCTCGAATAATGAAGCGAAGATGAAGGCTATCACACAGGAGAAGGAGTCTGTATCAGCAATGTTAGAGCAGATTCTGGAAATCTCTGAGAATATGATCGGAGATATTCTGACAGTTTCGGAGAAGATGACAACGCTGGAGGATTCGGTTACAAAGACAAAGGCATCCATGGAAGAAGTAACAAATGGAACGAACGATACCGCAGATTCGGTACAGTCCCAGCTTCTTAAGACAGAAGAAATCCAGCAGGTAATCGAGCGTGTGGAACATGTATCCGATACGATCGAGAGCGATATGGATGAGGCGAGCGAGGAGGTTGCACAGGGAAAGAATAAGATTGACGAACTGATCTCACAGGTGGAGACAAGCGATGAGGCGAGCAAGAAGGTGGCAACGGAGCTTGACAAACTGACAGCGTACGCAAGCCAGATGCAGGGAATCGTCGATATCATCGGGAACATCACCGATCAGACAAGCCTTCTTTCCTTGAATGCAAGTATCGAGGCAGCAAGAGTCGGCGAAGCAGGTAAGGGCTTTGCAGTCGTTGCATCTGAGATTTCTGCTCTTGCAGACCAGACCCAGGAAGCGACGGTCAACATCGCCGAACTGATTGGAAATATTTCAGAGGAACTGACAGAGGTTGTAAATGTTGTCAGCTACCTGATTGATAACAATAAATTACAGAGCATCGCAGCGACTGAGACTGCATCCAGCTTCGAGACGATTGCAAGCCGGACACAGGATATCCATCAGTTGACAGAGGAGCTGACCGGGTTGGTATCTTCTCTGGCACAGTCGAATGAGGCAATCGTGGATAGTATCCAGACAATCTCGGCAGCAACCGAGGAAGTGACAGCACATTCAAGCGTAACACTTGAGAGCAGCGAGGAGAACAGCTCGATTGTTGTAGAGGTTGGTGATATCGTCGAAGAATTGCAGGCACTTGCAGAACGTCTGAGTGCATTAAGCTAACATGGTTTTGACAAAGGAAAAATAACTGAAAAAAGGTTATTGACATTTTTTCTGAAGTAGAGTAGTATGAGCCTATCAAAAATGAATAGTGACACGAAACCAATGATGTGGAGATAACGTTACATCGTGCACGTACAGAGAATCCGGGAGGCTGAGAACCGGGTCGGACGCAGGGTAGCAAATGGACCACGGAGGGCATAGTCAAAGGAGCACCCGCTCTGAGTATTCTATGACGTTCGCATACGTTAGTTGCAGGGAATATGATAGTATTCTGAAAGAGCATGGGAGGAAACTCTCATGAAACAAGGTGGCACCGCGGGAATTCCGTCCTTGACAAAAGTATATTTTGTCAAGGACTTTTTTATTGCAATGAATAAATTATTGGAACCATGTCACGAAGAAAGGAGTTTGGAGATGATCAGACCAACATTAGAAGAAGCGATGCAGTATCAGAAGGATTATAAGGTTGTTCCGGTGTTAAAGGAAATCTATTCCGATATCCGCACACCGATGCAGGTGCTGAAGATACTGAAAAAAGCAAGCAAGCATTGTTATATGTTAGAGAGTGTGGAGAATCAGGAAAACTGGGGACGCTATACATTCCTTGGTTACAAGCCAAAGCTTTGTGTGACATGTATGAACGGAAAGCTGAAAGTCACCGATGTGAACGGAACGGTTATCCGCGAGGTACTGGTACAGCATCCGGAAGCCTGTATCAATGAAATCTTGGCAGATTACAAAAGCCCGAAGATCGAAGGATTCCCGACATTCACCGGTGGACTGGTTGGGTATTTCGCATATGATTACATCAAATACAGTGAACCGAAGCTGAATCTGGATGCGGAAGATGAGGAAGGGTTTAATGATGTAGATCTGATGCTGTTCGATAAGGTGATTGCATTTGACAATGTGAAGCAGAAGCTGCTCATCATCGCGAATGCGAAGACGGATAACCTGACGGAGAATTACATCCATGCGGTGGAAGAAATATCCGAGATCATTGAACTGATCAAGCATGGAGAGGAAGCAGAGGTAGAACCGGCGAAGATGACATCCGAATACAGGAAGCTGTTCGATAAGGAAGCCTTCTGCAACATGGTGGAAAAAGCGAAGAATTACATCTACGAAGGAGATATCTTCCAGGTTGTATTATCGAACCGGCTGGAAGCGGATTTCTCCGGAAGCCTGCTGAATACTTACCGGGTACTTCGTACGATCAACCCATCGCCGTATATGTTCTACTTCAGCGGCGATGACATCGAGGTAGCGGGAGCTTCCCCGGAGACATTGGTCAAGTTGGAAAATGGTGTGTTACATACCTTCCCATTGGCGGGAACGAGACCGAGAGGAAAGACGAAGGAAGAAGATCTCAAAAACGAAGAGGAACTTTTAGCAGACGAGAAAGAGCGTTCCGAACATAATATGCTCGTTGATCTCGGAAGAAATGATATCGGCAAGATCAGCAAGTTTGGAAGCGTGGAAGTGGAGAAATACATGAGCATCGAGCGGTATTCGCATGTGATGCATATCGGTTCTACGGTACGTGGGGAACTGCGGGACGACTGCTCCGTGACAGATGCGGTCGATGCGATTCTTCCGGCAGGAACCTTGTCTGGCGCACCGAAGATCCGTGCCTGTGAGATTATCAATGAACTTGAGAACAACAAACGCGGCATCTACGGGGGAGCAATCGGATATATTGATTTTACCGGAAACTTAGATACCTGTATCGCGATCCGGATCGCATATAAGAAGAACGGAAAGGTATTCGTACGAAGCGGAGCCGGAATCGTGGCAGACAGTGTGCCGGAGAATGAATATCAGGAATGTATCAACAAGGCAAAGGCTGTGATGAAAGCAATCGAGATCTCACAGGAAATGACAGACTAAGAAAGGAGATGGCAGCATGATATTACTGATTGATAATTACGATAGTTTTTCGTATAACTTGTATCAGCTTATCGGAATGATCCGACCGGACATCAGGGTTATAAGAAATGATGAGATGACGATTGCGGAGATCGAAGCACTGGCACCGGATCACATCATCGTATCACCGGGACCGGGCAGACCAAAGGAGGCCGGAATCTGTGAGGAAGTCATTGATTACTTCAAAGGGAAGATTCCAATCTTCGGGGTGTGTCTTGGACATCAGGCAATCTGCGAGACATTCGGCGGCGAGATCGGATATGCGAAGAAGCTGATGCACGGAAAGATGTCTATCGTTGATCTCGACACCGACAGCGCCATCTTCAAGGGGATGGAACCAAAATTACAGGCAGCCAGATATCATTCACTTGCCGCAGAGGAAGACAAGCTTCCGGCGGAGCTGAAGGTAATCGCCCGCACGGAGGATGGCGAGATCATGGCAGTGGAGCACCGGAACTACCCGGTATATGGTGTACAGTTCCACCCGGAGTCAATCCTGACCCCCGATGGAAGGAAAATTATGGAGCGGTTTTTGAGTATGAAATAAGGAGGACAAAGCGATGATAAAAGAAGCGATCAGCAAAGCAATGAATAAAGAGAATCTGACAAGAGAGGAAGCACTTCAGGTTATGAAGGAGATCATGAGCGGCGAGGCAGAACAGTCACAGGTCGCAGCATTTCTGGTAGCTCTGCATATGAAGGGGGAGACAGCCGAGGAGATTTCTGCCTGTGCCGAAGGTATGCGAAGCTTCGCAACGAAGCTCGACCGTGGCGATATGAATGTGATCGATATTGTCGGAACCGGTGGAGACCGTTCGAATACATTTAACATTTCAACCACGGCAGCGATCGTAACTGCAGCGGCAGGTGTGGCAGTTGCCAAGCACGGAAACCGAGCTGCTTCGAGCAAATGTGGAACCGCCGATTGTCTTGAGACACTCGGGGTGAATTTGATGCTTGAGCCGGAGAAGAATGCGAAGGTGCTGAAGGATACAAACCTGTGCTTCCTGTTCGCGCAGAAATATCATCCGGCAATGCGCTATGTCGGACCGGTAAGAAAGGCAATCGGTGTTCCGACTGTGTTTAATATTCTGGGACCACTGACAAATCCTGCTTATAATACATACCAGCTGCTCGGCGTGTACAGCGAGGAGCTGCTTGACACGGTAGCGAATGCGTTGAAGGATCTTGGCTTAAAACATGCGATGGTTGTCTATGGCAAGGATTGCTTAGATGAGATTTCCATGAGTGCGGATACTGAGGTTTGCGAGCTTGCCGATGGTAAAGTCACGAAGTACACGATCACGCCGGAACAGTTCGGATTCACACGATGCAGGAAGGAAGACTTGGTTGGAGGAACACCGGAAGAAAATGCAGCACTGGTGAAGGAAATCCTCGAAGGAAAGGTAACAGGTGCAAAGCTTGATGCCGTGCTGATTAACGCGGGTGCAGCCATCCATGTTGCGAAAAATGTGAGCATGGAGGAAGGTATCAAAGAGGCACGTGAGATGATCACAAGTGGCAAGGCGCTTGCAACTATGGAACAGTTTATCGCCGAAACGAATGCAGCATAAGGGAGTTAGAGCATGATATTAGATGAGATAGCAGAAAAGACACGGGCGCGTGTGGAAGAAGATAAAAAACAAATACCATTTTTCCATATGCGGAATGAAGCGGAGCGGCTGGCAGCGGAATTGCCGAAAGGAAACCGTCCGAAGTTATTTCCATTTTATCAGACTCTGAAGAGTCCGGGAATCTCGTTCATCTGTGAGGTGAAGAAGGCGTCTCCGTCGAAGGGTGTGATCGCAGAGGAATTCCCGTATCTGGAGATCGCGAAGGAGTATGAGATAGCCGGCGCATCCGCAATCTCGTGCCTGACGGAACCGTATTATTTTCAGGGAAAGGACATGTACTTAAAAGAGATTACCCAGCATGTGACAATTCCGGTATTGCGGAAGGATTTTACGATTGATCCGTATATGATCTATCAGGCACGGACGCTTGGCGCATCGGCAATCCTGCTGATCTGTTCTCTTCTTTCCCAGTTGGAGTTAGAAGAGTATCAGGCGATTGCAACGGAGCTTGGCATGTCGGCGTTAGTCGAGGCACACAATGAGCGGGAAGTGGAGATGGCGCTTCGCGCGGAGGCATCCATCATCGGTGTGAACAACCGGAATCTGAAGACATTTACTGTGGATATCAACAATTCCGCCCGGTATCGGAAGATGGTGCCGAAGGAGGTTGCATTTGTCTCAGAGAGCGGAATCAAGACGGCTGAGGATATTGCGAAGCTTCTGAAAAATGGTACGGATGCAGTGCTGATCGGTGAGACGCTGATGCGCAGTGAGAACAAGAAGCAGGCATTAGATGAATTGCGGGGAATATAGGCACGTGTCCTGGAATCGAATTGGCGTGCGAAGCAGGAGAAAGATGAACAGGCTGGAAGGAAAGTAAAATGCAGAAGATAAAATTATGCGGCATGATGAAGCCGTGCGATATCGAATATGCAAATCGGGTCAAACCGGATTTGGTCGGATTCATATTTGCGAATACGAGACGGAAGATCAGTCCCGCGCAGGCAAAGCAATTCCGGGAAGCATTGGATGCGGAGATTCCGGCAGTTGGTGTGTTCGTGAATGAAGATATTTCCGTGATCACATCGCTCGTGCAGAATGGATGTATCGACATGATCCAGCTGCATGGTGAGGAAGATGCGGATTATATCAGACGTCTGCGTGAGATATGTGATGTGCCGGTTATAAAGGCGGTCAAGGTACAGATGGTCGAGCAGATACGGCAGGCGGCGGCACTTCCGGTTGATTACCTGCTGTTAGATACCTACCGCAAGGGTGTACTTGGCGGAACCGGAGAGGCGTTTGACTGGGAACTGCTGCGGGAGGCAAAGATAGTAGCCGGAGATACCGCAGAAGGAGAGTTGTTCGGAAAGCCGTATTTCTTAGCGGGCGGACTTCATGCGGGGAACCTGCGGGAGGCAGCAGCACTTGGAAGCTACGGGCTGGATGTAAGCTCCGGAATCGAGACAGACGGAAGCAAGGACTTTACCAAGATGGTCGAAGTTATGGAACTGGTGAGAAAATTTTAGATGTGAAGGAAATGTAGTAATAACAAAAGCGTAGATATGAATATGTTCTATGTATGATATATCCAACGCTTATACATCTATATGCATATGTTTGAAACTTTTAGAAATGCTTGATGTTTCAGAAATATTAGCAATGTTTGAACACGATGTTCAAACAAGCCGCCACTGAGCCACGGATGGCGAATTGGCGGCGGTTGCGTAAAATTTGAATAATGTATATTGGAACATCTAGCATTTCTTAGTTTCAAAGCATCGCATATAGATGTATAAGCGTTGGATATGGACTGCATACATGGAACATATTGATAGTCATATTTCTAAGGAGGATAAGACATGTCGAAAGGAAGATTTGGAATTCATGGCGGTCAGTATGTACCGGAAACGATCATGAACGCCGTCAATGAATTGGAAGCAACCTATAATAAATACAAGGATGATCCGGAATTCAACCGGGAGCTGACCGAGCTGTACAATGAGTACGCAGGTAGACCGAGCAGACTTTATTATGCAGAGCGCATGAGCAAGGATTTGGGTGGAGCTAAGATCTACCTGAAGCGCGAGGACTTAAACCACACCGGTTCCCACAAGATCAACAATGTACTCGGACAGATGCTTCTGGCAAAGCGTATGGGTAAGACACGTGTGATCGCAGAGACCGGTGCCGGTCAGCATGGTGTTGCAACGGCAACGGTTGCAGCCATGATGGGCATGGAGTGTGAAATCTTCATGGGTAAGGAAGATACGATCCGTCAGGCATTGAATGTATACCGGATGCGTCTGCTTGGCGCGAAGGTACATGCGGTGGAAAGCGGAACCGGTACTCTGAAAGATGCGGTCTCCGAGACATTCCGTGAGTGGACAAGCCGGATTGACGATACACATTATGTACTTGGTTCGGTTATGGGACCATATCCATTTCCGACGATCGTGCGTGATTTCCAGTCGGTAATCAGTCGCGAGATCAAGCAGCAGATCATGGAGAAGGAAGGCAGACTTCCGGATGCCGTGCTTGCCTGCGTTGGTGGTGGTTCCAATGCGATCGGTGCATTTTACCATTTTATTGAGGACAAGAGTGTGCGTCTGATCGGTTGTGAGGCAGCCGGACGAGGCATAGATACATTCGAGACAGCAGCAACCTTAAATACCGGACGTCTTGGAATCTTCCACGGTATGAAATCTTATTTCTGTCAGGATGAATACGGACAGATCGCACCGGTTTATTCGATTTCCGCAGGTCTTGACTATCCGGGTATCGGACCGGAGCATGCATATCTGCATGATATCGGCAGAGCGGAATATGTGGCAATCACGGACGATGAGGCGGTTGATGCATTTGAATATCTCTCAAAAATTGAGGGAATTATCCCAGCCATTGAGAGTGCGCATGCGGTTGCTTACGCAATGAAGCTGGCACCACAGATGGACAAGGATCAGATTATGGTTATCAATATTTCCGGACGCGGCGATAAGGACGTAGCAGCGATTGCCCGTTACAGAGGGGAGGATATTCATGAGTAATATAGCAAAAGCATTTGAGCATGGAAAAGCGTTTATTCCGTTTATCACGTGTGGATACCCGGACTTAGAAACGACAGAGAAAATCGTGTATGCAATGGTTGATGCAGGGGCAGACCTGATCGAGCTTGGAATCCCATTTTCAGACCCGACGGCAGAAGGCCCGGTTATTCAGGAGGCAAATATCTGTGCGTTGGCCGGTACGGATAAGGTGACGACAGACAAGGTGTTTGATCTGGTGCGCAAGCTGCGCCAGAAGGTCGCGATTCCGATGGTATTTATGACTTACGCAAATGTTGTATTCTCTTATGGTTCAGAGAGATTTATCTCGATTTGTAAGGAAATCGGCATCGATGGATTGATCCTGCCGGATATTCCATACGAGGAAAAAGAAGAGTTTGATCCGATCTGCAAGCAGTATGGTTTGGATCTTGTATCTTTGATCGCGCCGACTTCACATGAGCGGATCAGCATGATCGCGAAGGAAGCAAACGGATTCGTCTACTGTGTTTCTTCGCTCGGTGTAACCGGAACAAGAACGGAGATTACAACCAATGTCGGCGAGATGGTCGAGCTTGTGAAGAAAGCGAAGGACATTCCCTGCGCAATCGGATTCGGAATCTCAACGCCGGAGCAGGCAAAGAAGATGGCTACCTCCGCAGATGGCGTCATTGTCGGAAGTGCGATCGTGAAGATCATCGCAAAATACGGACGCGAGGCTGCACAGCCGGTGTTTGAGTATGTAAAGAGCATGAAGGATGCGATCTCGTAGAAGGGATTATTGATGCATCTCGGAGGAATTATTGATAGTTTCCGGGATGGTTGATGTTGGAGAAATTATTGATTTGGGTGTGAATCCGGAAATTGAATCGTAAAAACCCACAGGATGGGCGTAATCTACTGAAAAAAGAGGATTGCGCCCATTTTTGCATGTTGAAAATGAATTCATGAGCAAGATATGGGCGTAAGAATGAGAAATCCGGATGCTACGCCCATGTGGTGGGTTTTCGGATCAAAATGAGTTTGAAAAAGCCCAAGTTGAAAATCTAGTAACAAATGAAAATCTAGTGACAAATGAAAATCTGGTAACAACTTATAAGAATTTATGAAAATGGCAGTTGGAACTGGATGGAATTATGGTGATTTATGTGCAAATTGCAAGGTATGTGCAATCCGCCTATCATACAAAAATATGAGTGTAATTTTATATGTATGCGTGATAAAATAATGAGCGAAAACTTTAATTCTCTGTTACATATAAAGATGCGCGAAACTTAGTTTTAGCAGATGGACAAAATTGAATTCTAAATGGCAAGAAGTATTCCTTTAAGAAGCGTATTATTTAACCATACAGAAGAAAGGAAGTGAATGCATGGAATGGCTGACTGCAATCAGAAAATCAATTGATTATATAGAGGATCATTTGAATGATAACATCAGTGCGCAGGATGTGGCAGAGCAAGTGTATGTATCCCCTCTGCATTTTCAAAGAGGTTTTTTGATTATGACCGGATATTCTATATCAGAGTATATTCGTAATCGTAAGCTATACATGGCGGCGCTTGAGCTGAAAAAGGCTGATAGGAAAGTAATAGATGTGGCATTTGATTATGGATATGAGACACCGGACAGCTTTACGAAAGCGTTTACCAGATTTCATGGGATTTCCCCTGTACAGGTAAAACAGGGCGGCGATATCAGAACCTTTCTTCCGTTGAATGTAAAAATTACAGTTCAAGGAGGAGATAAAATGAACTACAAGATTACAAAAATGTTTGGCTTTAAAGTGATAGGCTTTGCGAAAGAGTTTTCCTTTGATACGGCATATGAGGAAATTCCGAAATATTGGGATGAAATCTGTGAAAAATATGCGGCTAATGTATATGCAGGTAATCCACCTGCAAATCCATATGAAAAGGCATTCGTGGAAAATTGTATAGGAGAATATGGAATTTGTATTGATGACGGAAAAGTAGCCGATAAGGGAAAATTTACATATCTGGTTGCAGGTAAATATGCCGGTGGAGAAGTTCCGGAAGGAATGATGCTATATGAGTTTGAACAGGGGGAATGGGCGGTGTTTGACTGCGTAGGAGTAATCCCGGAGGCACTTCAATCACTAAATACCAGAATATTTAAGGAATGGTTACCGGGTAACGCTGATTATGAGATAAGCGGAAATGCGAATGTGGAATGGTATGACTGCGTAAATGGAGAAAACACAGATGCTGATTATCACAGCGCTATCTGGATTCCGGTAAAAAGAAAATAATTCAGAATCTAACACAAAAGCGAGGAAAAACATGAACATCACAGTATATTTAGGAGCCTTTGAAGGAAAGGATGCGAGCCTGAAGCAGGCAGTGCGGGAGCTTGGAACGTGGATTGGTGCGAGCGGAAATGCGCTGGTATATGGCGGATCAAAATCCGGATTGATGGGGGAAATTGCAGAGAGCGTCCTACAGGCTGGCGGCACGGTGACAGGCGTGGAACCGAAATTTTTCATGGATGCGGAACTGCAATATGACAACTTGACGGAACTTATAGTCACAAAGGATATGACGGAGCGGAAAACGAAGATGATCGAACTGGGGGATGCATTTATCGCATTTCCGGGCGGCACAGGAACGCTTGAAGAGATTTCGGAAGTGATGTCGAAGGTGTCGTTGAAACAGTTAGATGCGCCGTGCATCCTGTATAATCTGAACGGATATTATGACAGCTTGAAAGCAATGCTTGCGCATATGATCGAGATGGGCCTCTCGACACCGGAGCGGCAGCAGGGTATCTTTTTTGCAGAATCTCTGGAGGAAATCAAGCAGATAATAAACAGAGATTGAGATGTTGGGTCAGATAATAAAGATGCCATAGGATAGATGCTATACGCTATGTACATGTATATCTGCTTGTTAATACTTGAAAAAATATAGTTTTATATAGGGTTTCCTGTGGGATTTCGAGCATTCTTAGGTTTGCTATAATTTGTTAAATATGTTACAATTATTCATGTGATTAAGCAATTTGTTATACAAATTTAACATAATATTTGAATTTTGTATACGAGCAGGAATTGTGTGATTGAAAGGAGAATGAATTATGGCAGTGAATCGTTTTGTATTGAATGGAATTTCTTATCATGGACATGGCGCGATTAATGAGATTCCGGGTATTGTGAAGTCAAAGGGATTTAAGAAGGCGTTTGTAGCGTCTGATCCGGATCTGGTGAAGTTTGGCGTGACAGCGAAGGTGACCGATCTACTGAAGGAAAATGGCATAGAATATGAGTTATATTCTGATATCAAGCCGAATCCGACGATTGAGAATGTATTGCATGGCGTTGATGCGTATAAGGCTTCGAAAGCTGATTTTATGATCACCATTGGCGGTGGTTCATCCATGGATACAGGAAAAGCAATCGGCATTATTATCAACAATCCGGAATTCGCAGATGTTCGTTCTCTGGAGGGTGTTGCACCGACGAAGAAGCGGACGGTATTTACGATTGCGGTACCTACAACCGGTGGTACGGGTGCAGAGTCAACGATCAATTACGTAATCACGGATGTAGAGAAGAAGCGTAAGTTTGTATGTGTGGATCCGAACGATATCCCGGATGTTGCAGTGGTAGATCCGGATATGATGGCATCGATGCCGAAGGGACTGACTGCATCAACCGGAATGGATGCACTCACACATGCGATTGAAGGTTATACAACCGCAGGAGCGTGGGAATTGTCAGATTGTCTGGATTTAGAGGCAATCAAACTGATTGCAGCGAACTTGAGAAAAGCCGTAGAGAACGATCCGGACGGTCGTGAGGGCATGGCGCTTGCACAGTATGTAACAGCGATGGCATATTCGAATGTAGGACTTGGAATCGCACATTCTATGGCACATACACTTGGTGCGGTATATGATACACCACATGGTGTAGCCTGTGCGATGATGCTTCCAATCGTCATGGAGTTCAACAAAGAATATACAGGAGAAAAGTACAAATCCATAGCAGAAGCATTTGGAATTGATACGACAGGCATGGATCAGGCAACTTACAGACAGGCTGCAATCGATGCGGTTCAGCAGTTGTCTATCGATGTTGGAATTCCGACAAAGCTGGAGAAGCTGAAGGAAGAAGATCTTCCGTTCTTGTGTGAATCTGCTGCAGCGGATGCGTGTGCACCGGGCAACCCTAGACCGGCAAGCTTAGAGCAGTTTGAGGAGATGTTCCGTAAGCTGATGTAAGTAGAGCAGTTTGAGGAGCTATTCTGTAAGCGGATATAAATGGTTGTGTGATGATTGCAAATTAAAACATAGCTACACAACGAAACTATAAAAATGAATTTCTAAATCATAAGAGGAGTCTTCATCTTGGTGATGTTATTTATCACAAGAAGTTGGCTCCTTTTTGCACAAAAAGTATTCCCATTTCTACAATGCTATGATAAAATGAGTTAGATGAAACTAACTTTAAAAAGGAAAAAATTACAACCACCATACGGGCACAAATAAAAGTAGTATATGAAGTAGAATAGAAGGGGAGAGAAACCATGAAGGTAACAACATTAGATACACAGGTGGCAGAGCAGATCGGGCATGCGTTTGGATATTATAATTATGGAGAGGAAGTCGGTATGGGCGCATTTTACCGCAGCAAGGATGCGGTCGCAACGTATATTGCCGGGTATGTGCGGATGGCATTTGAAGGCAGTATGCTCTACACGATAAGCGAGCGGGGCGAGGGCTATATCGCTTACAAGGTGCCGGAACAGAAATTGAAGCTTAGAGCAGGCATGCAGCTTGTAAAAGCATTGTTTCATTCGATGAGCCTGAAAGAATTGATCCGGATGGGACAGGCAGTTTCTAAGGGAGGAACGTCGCTGCAGGATCGGATGAAAAAAGAGAAGAAACCTTATATATTCGTCGGCATGGTCTGTGTGCCGGAACAATATCAGGGACAGGGTTACATGCGGAAGGTGATGGAGCTTGCCTACGCAGAAGGAAACCGGCTGCAGGTTCCGGTGCTTCTGGAGACAGATGCGAAGTCGAAATGCGACAAATACATGCACCTTGGCATGCAGCTTGATGGTGTACGTGATTTAGGCAAATATGGAAAATTATATGATCTGGTCAAATATCCGGATTGATTTATCCAAGATGACCGTGGTATTTCCTAAGATAGTATACGCCGGAAATACCACCCGGAATCCCGATCCAGAGTATCATAGCACCAGATGTCACAAGCTCAAAATCTGGAACTGTCAACGTGCAGGCGACATACAGCAGGACAATGGGAAGTGAGATATGCCCCAAAATGTTATGTGCAATTTTCCACGTCTCTTCGTCTCGTATGGTCCAAGGCAGTCGCAGCCCTGTGTACCGGTTGTATGGAATTCTTGGACATAGAATACCGGATGCAAGCATGATACAGCTTATAAAAGACATTGCAAATATTTTCTCACCATTTTCAGAAAACGTTATAACATCAAGTGCTGTCAGACAGGCAACAAGAATCCCGATTATCAAAAATCCAATATTGATAAGTGTGGTCACGCGAAGGGTGCCAATACGCAGATCATCTGTAGTTTCATTTGTCAATAGAGCAAGATTACGATACAAAATGATGGCTGCGCTGATCATGCACATACCGGTTAACAGGAGAGACACCAGTTCGTTTTTTACAATCAATGCAACCAGCATGGTTAAGAATGTAAGAAATAAAATAGTACCTCTTTTTCTGCCAGCCTGAAGACGATTTCTTTCCTGCTGATTTTTCAGAGCCAGTTGTTCATTCAGATCGGCTAATTGATCGGCAAGTGCCTGATGATTGTTTGGTTCTGTTTCTATACCGAGTAGCTGGCTGACCGATACGTCAAGCACATTTGCGAGACGAATCAGCACATCGGCATCCGGAACAGATAAACCGTTTTCCCATTTGGACACAGTCTGGCGGACAACGTGTAGCTTCACAGCCAGCTCTTCTTGACTGAGTCCTTTTACTTTTCGGAAATATTTGATATTTTCGTGGATCATTATTTCACGTCCTTTCCTGTGTGGTAAGCATAGCATTATTATACGAAGCGTTTATGGCGGATGCAAGCAATGAAAATTAACATTGGCAAAAAGACGGTGAAAACCAAAAAACAGACTTGACAAGAAGGTTAGGCTAAACTAACATAACAAGTGCTGTGGAGCTCATTTTTTATAACATAACAAATCGTAACAACTGTTATGTCTAAAAAGAAAAGCACATAAAAATCAGGTAAGTGCAAAAGGAATAAAAGAAAGCGAGGCAATCACATGAACGAAAAAACAAAAGTACAGGTACAGGGAGTTCCGGAGACAATGCTGCAGACATTATATGCGAGGGCGCAGGAGTCGAAGAAGCCGAATCATCATATCTACGACGAGCGGGCAATCGAGGTTGTTTCCCGTCTGGATTATGATTTCTCCAAGGCGGAAAGTGACAAGGCGATGAGCTTGGGCGTAATCGCGCGGACAATCGTGCTTGATAAATTGGTTGGAGATTTTCTGTCTCATTATCCACATGCTGTTGTTCTGAACATCGCATGCGGTATGGATACACGTTGCTATCGGATGGAAGGAAAATATGACCGCTGGTATAATATCGATCTGCCGGAGACAATGGAGATCCGGAGTCGTTTCTTCGAGGAGCAGGGACCGATCTTCCAGATTGCGAAATCGGCGATGGACGCAGGCTATATGGATGATATCGAGTATCACGGCGAACCGGTGCTTGTAATCATTGAGGGATTAACGATGTATCTGTCCGAAGCAGATGTCAAGCAGATATTCGATATTCTTGATAAGCGGTTCCCGAAAGCCGTCGTACTTGTGGAGACGATGTCACCGTTTGTAATAAAGCACATCAAGGAGAAATCCATCGAGAAGAGTGCGGCGAAGTTTTCGTGGGGTGTAAAAAATGGCGCGGCACTGGAACAGATAATTCCACAGTTTAAGAATAAGCGTGATGTCAGTTTGGTTGAGGGGATGAAAGTATTGATGCCGATTTACAAGGTGCTTGGAAAGATTCCTGCTGTGCGGAATTTCTCAAATAAAATCTGCGTGATGAAGAAATCGTTATTATATAATTCCGTCATGCATAATTCTGTCATGCAAATAAGCAATAAGGAGAATCAATAAATGGAGCTTCGGGTATTACGCTATTTTCTGACCGTGGCGAAGGAGCAGAGCTTCACGAAGGCGGCAGAGCAATTACATATTACACAGCCGACATTGTCAAGGCAGCTTGCGGCGTTGGAGGAAGAGCTTGGAACCGTGCTGTTCAACCGGGGCGGACGAAATGTTACGCTGACCGACGAGGGAATCCTGCTCAAGCGTCGTGCCCTTGAAATCATCGATCTCGAAGATAAAATCCGGGAGGAATTCAAGGAAAGCCAGGTCGTCGATGGAACAATCACGATTGGATGCGGTGAGTTCGCAGCAGTAGAGCTGCTGGCACAGATCTGCGAGCGGTACCAGACGAAATATCCAATGGTTCAGATCCGGGTGCATACCGGAACAGCAGATACGATCTATGAGATGATGAATAAAGGACTGGTAGACATCGGGCTTTACATGGAGCCGGTGAATCTGGAAGGGCTGGATTACATCCGTTTCCCGGAGAGCGACCACTGGGTTGTAGGCATGCGACCGGACGATCCGCTGGCAGAAAAATCATACATTACGAAAGAGGACTTATTGCCATTGCCGCTGATATTGCCGGAGCGGTCGGGCGTACAAAGTGAGCTTGCGAATTGGTTTGGCAAGGATTTTGCAAAGCTGAACATTGCATTTACAAGCAATCTCGGTACAAATGCTGCAATCCTGGCGATGCAGGGACTTGGTTATCCGATCTCCATTGAAGGTGCCGGCAGATACTGGCGATCCGATCTGCTTGTGCAGAAAAAACTGTATCCGGAGATTAAGGCAGGCACTGTGATCGCATGGCGCAGGAACATTCCGTACTCACAAGCTGTCCTCAAGTTTATTGATGAGATCAATGCCTTTCGGGCATAATAAAACATCCATCGTAAGTATTAGACATAATACAATACAATAATTATAATCAAGGTGTAGGAAGAAAGAGACTACACCTTTTTTAGTGGTTGTTAACACTATATGCTTCACGGATTATAGTAAGGAGGACAAAAAATGAGTAAGAAATTAGTCGCATATTTTAGTGCAAGTGGAATTACAAGAAACGTTGCAAAGATGATAGCAGAGGCAGCGGGCGCGGACCTGTACGAGATCACGCCGAAGGAAGCCTACACAAAGGCAGACTTAAACTGGATGGATAAGAAATCAAGAAGCAGCGTAGAGATGACAGACAAGAAGATTCGACCGGAAATCACAGACACTGACGCGAAGATTTCAGAGTATGACGAGATATTCCTTGGATTCCCAATCTGGTGGTACGTAGCACCAACGATCATCAACACATTCCTGGAGAAGTATGATTTCACAGGCAAGAAGATTGTGCTGTTCGCAACATCCGGCGGAAGCGGATTCGGAAACACCGTAAAGGAATTGCAGCCATCCGCACCGGGTGCACAGTTTGTCGAGGGCAGGTTGCTCAACCATGCAAATAAGAAGGAAATCGAAGAACTGGTAACAGAATTTTAGGAAGGATAAGAACATGGCAAAGATTACACAGACAGCAGGCAGAAATGCACTCGGAGAATTTGCTCCGCAGTTTGCACATTTTAACGATGATGTATTATTTGGAGAGAACTGGAACAACGAGGATATTGATGTCAAGACACGAAGCATCATTACGGTAGTCGCACTTATGGCACAGGGAATCACAGGTTCTTCCCTGAAATTCCATTTGCAGAATGCGAAAGCACATGGCGTGACACAGAAGGAAATTGCTGCGATCATCACCCATGTAGCATTTTACGCAGGATGGCCAAATGGTTGGGCTGTATTCAATCTGGCAAAGGAAGTCTGGGATGTTGATGAGGGCGATCTGCCTTACGAAGATCCAGCGATGCGTGCGCATGCAAAGGAAATGGTATTCCCAATTGGACAGCCAAACGATGCATTTGCACAGTATTTCATCGGACAGAGTTATCTGGCACCGGTATCCACCAGTCAGGTTGGAATCTTCAATGTCACATTTGAGCCGGGCTGCAGGAACAACTGGCATATCCATCATGCAAAGAGCGGTGGCGGACAGATTCTTGTATGCGTAGCCGGACGTGGATATTATCAGGAAGAGGGCAAGGAAGCAGTCGAATTGAAACCGGGCGACTGCATCAACATTCCGGCAGAGGTTAAGCATTGGCATGGCGCTGCACCGGATAGCTGGTTCAGCCATCTGGCAGTGGAAGTACCGGGCGAGGAGACATCCAATGAGTGGTGCGAGCCGGTAACAGACGAGGAATATGGTAAGTTAAAATAAAACATTTAGGATTGCAGGTGATTATGCAGAGTGGTAAATAACGGCAATCGTCTGTCCTCGGATGAAAAAAAGACCGGAAGAATGTACAAGTTATATCATTTTTGTAGAAAAAAGTAATTATTTCCCAACCACCAGCGCAAAATATCCCCAATCCCAGATCGGGGAAGCAAAACTATTTTCCAAGTATTCGCGGATATCCGCATCTTCATAACCGGTCATGCGTGACAGGATTACAATGTAGTCACGGACGGTTTCAGAAGAAAGATGATTTGCTCCTTCGGCAGAGTAAAGAAGAAAAAGGCTCTGCCGGATGGATGCATATTCCATGGCAATCCATTCGAGATGTAACAACATATCGTCAATCGTATCCTCCGGCATAAGCAGGTCGGAGAATATTTCGTTTGCCACATAATTGCGAAACAGGATATCGTAGGTATGTAACTGCCGGTGAAAGTCAGCAAGTTTTACATCGTTTGGTACAGTAAATTGTTCTGCGAGCGTAATCAGCGGATTTAAGTAAGGCGCGTACAAGCCTTCTTCGATATAATTCACAGACAAATCCTGCAACAGCTCATTGCATTCCATCCATGTGTCCGCAGCCGGAAGTTCTACGTCGTGGATAGCTGCACGAAGCTCTGCCAGCGAAGCAGGGGAGAAGTACTCAGTTACCTTTGCTATGGTAATCGGTGCGTTTTTTGCCAGCTCAGACAGAATATAAAAGCTTTCTAATAAAGCTTCTTCGATAGAAATATTCGTATCCTGAATCAGATCCATGATCGAAGTGCGGATCAAAAAGAGTGCGTCCGGCTCAGACACCTGTGGGAAATCCAGCAGCGTATCTCTCCACAGATCAATCACTGCCGGGCAGCAAGGCATGAGCATCGCTTCCTTGTGGTCGTGGAAGGTATGATATTCCCGCGGGAAGGTTGCACACGTTTCTGAGAGCACAGAATCTCCGTAGGCAGAGACTAAGCGGCACAGCTTGACATCATCTAAGAAAGGACAGCGATGCATCGCGTCTAATCCGATTACGCGCTGCCCGTCTTTCTTCGTCGTGTAGGCACTTAAATTCTTGCGGCACTCCGGTACGTTATCCGGCGGAAGAAGCTTCTTCCAGCGGCGGTTTGTGTCTGCATCGACTGCGATTTTCCACTCTTTACAACAGGTGATTGGACATTTGTCCGCAATACAGGTAAATTTGTCATAATAATCCGGTGTTAACATGTGTGATTTTAATTCTCCGTTTCTGTATTTAAAGCCAATATCGGCTGACTGTCTAACATAGCGAAATCATTATAAATGAAAAATGGATATAGGACAATATGCGGTTGACAATTCCGGAATACAACTATATAATTACCAATGGTAATTACCGTAGGTAATTATAACACGTAACTATCGGAAATCAGTCTGTGTATAGATATTAAATCGAAAAAATGTGATAGGAAAAGGAGAACAGTATGAACCCAGATAAAATCAAACGTATGATGGATGCCTGTTATCAGGCAAAGCGGGTCCGGGAATTATTGCCGCCCTTACCGGAGGGAGTAACGCCGGCATATATCCGGTATATTGATGCAATCCACAAACTGAGAAGTGGACAGGAACGGGTAAAGATTTCGGATATCAGTGATTATCTGAAACTGCCGAGACCGGGAATTACGCGCACGGTAACAGAGATGGTAAAAAAAGGATATCTCACTAAGAAGACATCGAGTGTGGATGGGCGTATCACCTATGTGCAGGTGACAAAAAAAGGAGAAGAACTGTCAGAAAAATACGACACGAATTATTATAACCGCCTCTGCCCATATCTTGCGTGTATCTCCGAGGAAGAGGCGGATTGCATGATACAGACGATTGGAAAATTATACAATGTGATGAGCGAGAGGAGTGTTGAGATTGAGTAGTGCAAAATCGGATTTTACACAGGGAAATATATTAGGGAAGATGATACGGTTCATGATGCCGATTTTAGGTGCCTTGATTCTGCAGGCGGCGTATGGAGCGGTGGATCTGCTCGTGGTAGGGCGATTTGGAACGACCGCAGGACTTTCGGCAGTATCCACAGGCAGCCAGGTTCTGAATCTGGTAACATTTGTAGTGACACAGTTCGCGATGGGTATTACTGTTTTGATCGCACGTTATATCGGCGAGAAGGATACGAAACAGATCGGTCCTTTGATCGGCGGGGCAACGGTTGTATTTGCGATTATCTCAGCGGTGTTATTTGTTGTGATGATTACGCTGGCACATCCGATTTCCGTGTTGATGCAGGCACCGGAGGAAGCGGTTGAAAAAACGGCGGTCTATGTGCGGATCTGTGGTGGCGGTATCTTCTTTATCGTGGCATATAATGTGCTTGCGGCGATCTTCCGTGGACTTGGAGACAGCCAGTCACCGCTGATCTTCGTGGCAATTGCATGTGTGGTTAATATCGTAGGAGATCTGACACTGGTCGCAGGTTTCCATATGGATGCCGCAGGTGCCGCAATCGCGACTGTATTTGCGCAGGCAGTCAGCGTTGTTTTCGCATTGATTATGCTCGTCAGGAAACAGCTGCCATTTACGATTACGAAGAAGGACTTCCGGATTAATGTGAATTGCAAACGTGCCATGAAGGTTGGACTTCCGCTTGCTTTGCAGGAATGCCTGACGCAGGGCTCGTTCCTTGCACTCTGTGCATTTATCAACCGGTTAGGACTCACGGCATCCTCCGGGTATGGTGTGGCATGCAAGATCGTAAGCTTCGCTATGCTGATTCCGAGTGCCCTGATGCAGTCGATGGCATCCTTTGTATCGCAGAATGTCGGTGCCGGAAATGAAAAGCGGGCGAAGAAAGCGATGTTTACCGGTATCGGAATCGGACTTGCAATCGGTTGCATCGTGTTCGTATTTGTGTTGTTCAAGGGGGATATGCTCACAGCGATATTTACAAAGGATACCGCAGTTGTACAACGTGGATACGAGTATCTGAAGGGCTTTGCACCGGAGACGATCGTGACGGCCATCTTATTCAGTATGATTGGTTATTTCAACGGACATGACCGGACCGTATGGGTGATGATGCAGGGACTGATGCAGACACTTCTCGTGCGGCTTCCGCTTGCCTATTATATGAGTATCCAGCCGGATGCAAGCCTGACGATGATTGGACTTGCAGCACCGGTTGCGACCGTATTTGGAATTATACTGAATGTAGTGTATTATCGGATTCTTTATGGACGCAGAAAAAATGCAACTGTATGATTCTATATGTGTAAAATTGTGCTAAAATAAAAGACACGCATAGAGAATGGAGGAAATATCATGAACGAGAATATGAAAAAAAGAAATGAGATTCTGGCACAGACCGTTATCAAAGGACTGGAGTCCCGGAACATGACCGGTTATTATGCAGCAGATAAGGGAGAAGCTTTGAAGCTGGCACTGGAGATAATCGGTGAGGGCAGCTCCGTTGCGATGGGGGGGTGTCAGAGCGCACACGAGATTGGTCTTGTGGATGCATTGCAGGCAGGAAATTATAATTACATTGACCGTTCGAATATGACACCGCGTGAGGGACTGCTGGCAGCATATGATGCAGATGTATTTTTGTCGAGCGCCAATGCGATGACGAACGATGGCATCATCGTAAATATCGATGGAAATTCCAACCGCGTGTCCTGTATCGCACAAGGCCCGAAGCGGGTGTTATTCATCGTGGGAATGAATAAGGTCTGTTCCGATCTTGATGCGGCGATGAAGCGTGCCAGAAATGTGGCAGCTCCGGCGAACGCCCAGCGGTTTGATGTGAAGACACCGTGCAAGGTCACAGGCAAATGTTCCGATTGTAAATCTTCGGATACACTCTGTTGCCAGTTCCTGATTACAAGGTTCTCGCGTCATGAGGGAAGAATCCATGTGATTTTAGTGAACGATACACTTGGTTATTAATGCATTTGTCAGGAATTTATGAGAGGGAATTATTATGCAGAAAAATACGTTAGAAGGGAAAGCCAAAACAAAAAACGGGATTAAACGGTTATGTTTTTGTGCCGTGTGTATTTTGCTTGAAGTCACATTTATGGTCTCCATGATAACAAGGCTGAACGAATATGCAGAGATTGTAAATCTTCTGACACGTTTGCTTGGAACAATCCTTGTATTGGCATTATATGCGTCAGATCAGACCTCATCCATGAAGATGCCGTGGATTATTCTGATACTGATATTCCCGATCATGGGTGTTGCGTTATATCTGCTGATTGGTTTAAATGGTGGCACACGGAAGATGCGCAAACGGTATGAGAAAATCGACAGCCGCATTTTCCCATTGATCCCGGCTAACAGAGATAATCTGGAAAGATTACGTTTGCAACTCCCCAAAGCCGGAAGTATCTCCACGTATATACAGAGAAATTCAAGCTATCCGGTGTACCGGAATACAGATATCACATATTATGATGAAGCAATCAAGGGGCTTCATGCGCAGCTTGCAGATCTGGCGAAGGCAGAACATTTTATCTTTATGGAATATCATGCAATCGAGGATGCGGAAGCGTGGCATATGGTACAGGAAGTATTGGAAGACCGCGTAAAGGCGGGAGTGGAAGTCCGCGTATTCTATGATGATATGGGGTCAATTGGATTTATCAATACAGATTTTATTAAAAAGATGGAAAAAGTCGGTATCCGGTGCAGAGTATTTAATCCATTTACCCCTGGATTAAATATGTTTTTAAATAACCGGGATCATCGTAAGATTACGGTGATTGACGGTAAGGTAGGATTTACCGGAGGATATAATCTCGCAAATGAGTATTTTAATATGACCCAGCCATACGGTATGTGGAAGGATACAGGTATTCGTTTGGAAGGAGATGCGGTAAAATCCCTGACCGTGACGTTTCTGGAGATGTGGAACGCCGTGAGTGACAAGGATGCGGATGATGTGGATGTTGAGAAATACCTTACACCGTCCGGCTACCGGGCAAGACAGGCTGGTTTCGTGCAGCCGTATGCAGATATTCCAACCGATGATGAACAGGTTGGAGAGGAAGTCTATATCAGTATCATAAATAAAGCAGAGAAATACTGCTGGTTTATCACACCTTATCTCATTATCACGGATGAGATGACACATGCATTATGTCTGGCAGCAAAGAGGGGTGTGGATGTACGGATTGTCACGCCGGGAATTCCGGATAAGAAGCTGATTTACAACGTTACGCGTTCGTTTTATCACGGATTGGTTAAGCATGGAGTGCGGATCTATGAGTGGACACCGGGATTTTGCCATGCGAAAATGAGTGTGGCAGATGATTGTATGGCAACCTGCGGAACAATCAATCTGGATTACAGGAGCCTGTATCATCATTTTGAGAACGGCTGTTTCATAGTTGACAATCCTGCTGTATTATCTATCCGGCATGATCTGGAGAAAACGATGCAGGAGAGCAGGGAAGTGACAGAAAAATATTGTTCCGGACGCAGCGCTTATCTGCGTCTGGGACAATTATTCATGCGGTTATTTGCAGGACTGTTGTAGAAGTATTTTACAGGAATTTATCCAGTTCTGCTTCCACCTGTTTTTTCTTTTTAATCTTCGGATGGTCGATGATCGTGCCTCTGGCAACCACCATATCTACGTTGCGGAGCGCGCGCAGATCATCCAGCGGATTCTTCGCAGTGACGATCAGATCGGCTGCTTTCCCCTTTTCAATCGATCCCGTGATATCGCCGATTCCGGCAAGTTTGGCGCTTCGCCCGGTTGCCGTATAGAGTGCAAATGCATTCGAGACACCTACGTATTTGTGGAAGTAATAAAGCTCACGCCAGAAATCGTACTGCGTGATCCACGGACAGCCGACATCGTTGCCAAGTACAACCGGAATATCGTTTGCCAGTGCCTTCTTGGAGCAATCCACGATTCCTTCGAATACGACATTGCCATTAAATTGCTCGACTTCGGTCGCATTTGTGATAGAGCGGTCAAAGAGCGCATATGGCAGAGCCGGTGAGATTGTCGTGCAGAGAAATGCACCGCGTTCCTTGAATAATTTGATCATCGCATCATCCAGCTTCGCACCGTGCTCGATCGAGTCGACACCATTTTCCAGAGCCACGCGGACACCCTCCGGAGATTCAACATGGGCGGAAACGATATAGCCGTCGGCATGTGCTTTGTCGCAGACGGCACGCACCATATCCGGCGACATCTTCAACTCGCCCGGAACACCTTTTTCTTTGGCATCTAACACACCGCCGGTAATCATGAGCTTCACTAAGTCAACCTTTTCCTTCTTTGACTGTTCGAGATGTGCAAGTGCTTCCGGGATGGAGGCAGCGGCAATCGCAACCGAACCTGCCATGTGTCCACCCGGAACCGAGATGCCCTCGTTGGCAGCGAGGATACGCGAACCAACCTTTGTTCCGGCAGCGATTTCATCTCGCAGGCGGGTGTCGAAGCTTCCAAGTCCGCCGACTGTCCGGATTGTCGTGACACCACTTAGCAGTTCATCCTTTGCAAAGCCGGAAACCATCTTGTAAGCGACGGCACGTGTCAGGGAAGAACGCATTATCTTCTTCACGAGCTTTTCATTGTCGCGCTGCTTTTTCTGCGGTTTTCCATTTCCGGCAAGATGCACATGCATGTTGATGAGTCCGGGCATGATATAACGTCCTTGTAAATCTATGGTTTTGTAGCCGGCAAGGTCGGCTGTATCCGGTACGATATCGGTGATCGTGCCATCCTGTACGAGGATGCAAAGACCGGTCTGCACCTGCATGTCTTTGGTTCCATCCAGTATCTTTCCATTTGTAAATGCGTAATTCATAAGCAGCCCTCCGTTCTTAATTCTATGTCCACTATACAATAGTTGGAGATGATCTGGCAATATTCGGAATCGCAGGAATGTCATGCAAATTGACAATTCTGAAACGGGTATCTGTCGCGGATTCCGGCTGTGGCATGAGTGAACATGTATATTTACATTTTGAATACACCTGTGCTATACTGTGCGCAGAAAATTTGTGTGAATTTTTCTAATGAATATTTTCGTCACACCCATTTGTTTGGGTGTGACTTTTTATTTTGGAAAGGAGCTGGTACTATGGAAACGGATAACAAAATGGGACAGGAACCGATAAATAAGCTGATTTTGCAGATGTCCATGCCGCCGTTATTCTCTATGTTTTTGCAGTATTCATACAATCTGGTGGATAGTATGTTTGTTGCAAAAATCAACGAGCAGGCGTTGGCTGCAGTTTCGTTGTCTTTCCCGATTACAACTTTGATGAATGCGTTGTCTATCTGGCTTGGCGTCGGTGTGAATGTACGCATAGCCAGTTATCTCGGACAGAAAAGGCAGGAGAAGGCAGACCGCGTAGCAACACTTGGATTGATTGTCTCTGTGATTCTTGGAATATGCGTGAACCTGTTCGTGCTTGCAATCATGAAGCCGTACTATCGTGCCTTTACAAATGATGCGCAGATATTCTCCTATGGCATGACCTATATGCAGATATGTGCATTTATGCAGATCCCGAATATGGTGCATATTCTAATTCAGAAAGAGTTGCAGGCGACCGGAAATATGCTTGCTCCAATGTGGTTTCAGATTGCGGGAGTTGTATTTAATTTTATATTTGATCCGTTGTTGATCTTCGGGATTGGACCATTCCCGAAAATGGGAATCGCAGGAGCGGCACTTGCCACGGTGCTTGGATATACTTTATCCATGTTGATCGCATTGGTTATGATTCTGTTTACGAAGCAGAAGGTGCGTCTGCAGTTCCAGGGATTCCGCATTGAGGGGAAGATGTTAGGTGATGTGTTTGCCAGCGGACTGCCGTCCTTTATCATGAATGCGCTTGGATCATTTATGGTGACCTTTGTAAATATATTTCTGGTAGCATATTCAGACACTGCAGTGGCGTTCTTCGGCGCGTATTTCAAGGTGCAGCAGCTGATTGTTATGACAGTAAATGGTCTGATTCAGGGATGCCTGCCGATTATGAGCTTCAATTATGGCGCGGGAAAGAAAGATCGGTTACAGCAGTCGTATCGCAGTGGAAGAAAGATTGCGACATGCATGATGGCAGTTGGAACATTGTTGGTGTTGGTTTTCCCCAATCAGATATTAGCACTGTTTTCTGCATCAAAAGCTATGCGGGAGTTCGGCATTCCGGCTATGCGGATTATGGCAATCGGATTTATATTCAGTGGGATTTCAACGATGGCTGCTACCTATGCGCAGGCGACGAACAAACTGATACAGAGTATTGTGATTCAATTGCTGCGGCAGGCAGTTCTGCTTCTTCCGGTTATGTGGGTCTGCAATTTGTTGTTCCATATATGGGGAATCTGGATTGCGTTTCCAATTACCGAGATAGTCGTTATGATTGTATCCATACTGATTGTAAAAAGTGATAAAATATCGCGATAAGCAATCAAAATTTATTTTGGTACTTGATTCATAAAAATCAATCTGTTAGAATACACATATAAAAAGGGAGTAGCTTGCCGGTCGCGGTTCACTTCTTCGTCAAGACAGTTATTGAAACATATAACTCGGAAAGTGATGAAATAGCGAGACTTTTACTGTTTACGCAGTAGGAGTCTCTTTTTTTATACCTACTGCAAAATAAAACAAAGAAAGAGAGGTAGAAAGGATGTTCTTGAAGGTTGTTATTTTGTTGGTAGGTTTTTTGTTTCTTGTGAAGGGCGCAGACTGGTTTGTAGAGGGGGCGGCGAGTATCGCGAAGAAGCTCGGGATTCCGCAGCTCATCATCGGTCTGACGATTGTAGCGATGGGAACGAGTATGCCAGAGGCGGCGGTCAGTATCACGGCGGCGTTGCAGAAGAATGCGGGAATCACGATTGGAAATATCGTGGGAAGTAATATCTTGAATATTCTGATCATTCTTGGTGTGACAGCGGTGATTACGAATGTAGCAATCCAGATGTCAACATTTCGTTATGAGATACCATTTATGATGGTAGTTACGATCATATTGCTGGTATTTGGAATAACCGGTGGGGAAGTGACATTCGTAGAAGGTATTATTTTCTGGGTTTTGTTCCTGTTATATCTTGGTTATCTGTTTGTGATGGCGAAGAAAGGAACCAATGAGGAAGAAGGCGAAACAAAGGATTACCCGGTATGGAAATGTATTCTTTTCATGGTGATCGGTGGTGTGCTCGTTGTAAAGGGAAGCGATTTCGCGGTCAGCGGAGCATCTGCAATCGCACGGTATTTCGGTATGAGCGAGCGGTTTATCGGACTTACGATTGTAGCACTGGGTACCTCACTTCCGGAGCTTGTGACATCTGTCACAGCAGCGCGGAAAGGGAATGCGGGAATCGCAATCGGAAATATCGTGGGCAGCAATATTTTCAATATCTTGTTCGTAATCGGTACAACTGCACTCATCTGTACAGTGCCATTTGAGAGCAAATTCATCATAGATACGATCATTGCGGTTGTGGTTGGTGCGATCTTGTGGATCGGAACATATAAGCATAAGGAGCTGCGGCGTCCATGCGGCATCTTCATGCTGCTATGTTATGTGGCGTATTTCGTGTATCTGTGTATGATGTAAAGGATGTGTGTTGGGAAAATTCTTTTTGTTTGACATTTTCTTCCCAATAAAAATATGTATGTAGCAAGCTGGTTGGGGGAATTTTTCAGAATTAGAAAAATTCCCCCAATGAATATTGCAATTCTGACAATTTCACTGGGTAAAAAATTCTAATTTCAAAAAATTCCCCAATACCGCCCATAAACAAGAAAAATAGTTGGGTAAAAAAGTGGCAATCAGCAAAAGTCACCCAACAGCAGTCAACAATATCCCCAAATTCATACAAAAACCACACTGCAACAGTCATCTATATCAACCAATTCATACAAAAACGTACACTATGCGAATAAAAAACAAAAAACATTCGCAAAACCTCTTGACAAATAAGTTAGTCAGAACTAACATATATACGAATAAAACAACAAAAATGTTCGCATATAGCAGGGAGGACGCAGAATGTTTATCGAAGGAAAAAATCTGGTGAAGAAATACGGAAAGGGAGAAGCCACGGTGTTCGCGCTCGATCATACCGAGTTTGGAATCGAGAAGGGCGAGATCGTTGTGATCTTAGGTCCGAGTGGAAGTGGTAAAAGTACATTGCTGAATATACTTGGTGGTCTGGATAAGGTGACCGAGGGTAGCATGCTGGTAGATGGAACGGACTTGGAGAAAATGTCTGCCAAAGAGCTGGAGCTATATCGGAGAGAGAAGCTTGGATTTGTATTTCAGTCCTACAATCTGACACCGGATCTGACCGTGCGTGAGAATATTGAGATGACAGCAGAGCTTGTGCAGGAGCCGCTCAGTACCGACACACTGATCGAAGAGCTCGGACTGAAGAAGTATGAGACACATTTTCCAAAGGAACTTTCCGGTGGTCAGCAGCAGCGTGTCGCCATCGCACGGGCAATGGTGAAGAAGCCGGATATCCTTCTCTGCGACGAGTTAACCGGTGCGCTTGATACGAAATCCTCAAAGGATGTATTGCAGCGTGTACAGAAAATGAATGATACTTATAAGACAACGGTCGTGATTATTACACACAACCTGAACATCGCCGGAATGGCAGACCGGATCATCAGGATCACGGATGGCAAGGTTGTATCCAATCAGAAGAATGTAGATAAGAAACGAGTAGAGGAGATGGAGTTGTAATATGACGATCAATAAGAGAGCTGGGCGCAGCATAAAGAAAAACATCGCGTTTTATATTATCAGTATCATTCTTACGATGCTGACATCTATGGTGATTGTCGCCGCGGTGTCAACCGGATACACACTGACAAAGGTTGTGGATGATTTTGTGAAGGACTATAAGGCGGAGAATGCGGAGTTTGTCACTTATCAGCCGTTGTCCGATGCAGATATGGAGAAGCTCGAACAGGAATATGATGTGATACTGGAACACAGCCGGTATAAGGATGTAAATGTGGAAAGTGGGGATTTAAAAGGAGCTACGATCCGTGTATTCCCGATGCCGGAGAAGCTGAACCTCTGTGAGGTGCGGGACGGACACGAACCGGGTGACGGGGAAGCACTTCTGACACAGGATTTTGCGGATATGCATGACATCCGGGTTGGAGATACGATTTCCCTTGGGGCGTATGCTTATAAAGTATCTGCCTACACGACGAAGGCAGATTATATCTATATGCTTGATAAACTGTCCGGCTATATTGATAGTGAGAAATTTGCACTTGTCGTAGTCGATCGCAAGGAATATGACAAGATTGATGCAGATGAGACAAGCTATTATTCTATCAAATACAACAAGGATAATTCCAAGGAAGTCCGTGAGAAGTTAAATGAAGGTTATGTGATTGCAAGCTATATGGCGGCAACCACGAACACACGAATCTCCATGCCGGTCAATGAGGGAGATGCCGTTACGAACATGGCAACCATGTATGCACCGGTTATGTTCATCATTATTATCACGCTTGTTGTTATGGTGCTTGGAAGAAATATCAGACAGGAACAGTATCTGCTTGGAACATTTCTGGCACTCGGATTTTCCAAGAAGCAGATCATAAGACATTATATGCGGTATGGGGTACTGCCGGGAGTTGTTGGAAGTGTACTTGGCTTGATTGTGTCCATTCCGTTGACCGGGGTACTGTGCAAATTCTATATCGAATATGATTTTGAAAAGCTTACGTATACACCGGCCTACAATGTACCATCGATCGTTATAGCACTGGTTGTACCAACCGTCCTTTACTGTGCGGCTATCGCAATCCAGGCGGCAAAGCTCTTGAAGAAGTCACCGGTCGATCTCTTAAGAAACACAGGAAAAGATACGAAGACAGTTGGCGTGATGAAGAAGAGTCATGCAAAGACACAGACAAAGATGCGGGTGCGGAGCGTGATCGGACATCCGGGAAGAAGCATTGTAACGGCATTTGGTGTGGCTGTCGCTGCATTCTGTATTCTGACCGGATTTATTATGAAAGACAGTCTGGATACGCTGATGCATGGAGGACTTACAAGCTCTATCAAGTACGAATATCTGTACCGGCTGAATTCGTTAGAGGAAGGCACGCCGGAGCAGGGCGAGGCGTTGTTCCAGAATTACTATGAGGTAGAGGGAAACACCATACAGCTTTGTGCACAGGGAATCAGCAAGGATTCGAAATATTTCCCGGACAAGACGGACGGTGGTGACGCGCTTGATCTGGACAAATATTATCTGACAAGTGCGGCTGCACAGACCTATGGTATAAAGACAGGTGATACGCTTACCTTCAGCAATATTGCAGATCTGAAAGAACATAAGGTAACAATCAGTGGCATCGTGACGGACAATACGCATTGTTATCTGTACACAGGAAGAGAAAATGCAACGGCGCTGGCGGGTGTAGACAGTGATGCCTATAACTGCATTATAGATAAGGATGTATTGTCACTCAACAAAGACCGCGTGGCAAGCGAGACAACGATGACTGTCACAGCAGACACGATGGAGAATATGATGGGACCGATGCATACGATCATGGTTATATTTGAGATCGTAGGTGTTGTGCTTGGAGTATTTGTGCTGTATCTGATCATCAACATGATCGTCGCAGAAACTGCAACCAATATCTCGGTTATGAAGGTGCTTGGCTTCAGCCAAAAAGAGATTTCCAACCGGGTACTGAATGTCAATCATATTCTGGTATGCATCGGATATCTGATTGGAATCCCGGCTGCATATATGTTTGTCAAGGTCGGTTATTCGGATACAATCGAAAATTATGGTATGCTGTTGTCACCGGTTCTCACAGCCAGAACGTTGGTGATTGGTTTCGTACTTACATGGGTCGTCTATGAGATTTCCCTTCTTCTCCAGAAGAAAAAAATATCAAGGATTGACATGGTGGAAGCTTTGAAGGAAAATAACAGAAACGAGTAGATTTCTTCAGAAGCTTTTTTGGGAGGATACAGATGGCAAAACGGGTATTTACGGAGGAAGAACGGGCAGAGTATAGAGAGAAAATGCTGGATGCAGGGTTTGATTTGTTGAAGCAGTATGGAATGACACATATGTCGGTTGCTAAGATCACGGAGGCAGCCGGCATCGGTGTGAGTACGTTCTATAATTTCTTCGCGTCGAAGGAAGAATATGTGTATGAGGTTCTGCAATACCGGAGAAGAAAGATTCCGGAGCTGATCCGGATTGCATTAAATGGCAAGGAAAAGGCTGGCCCGGCAGAGACGCGCACGTATCTGAAGATGATGATTGATGAGAGGTACAGTGTATTTCCAAGTCTGACACCGGAGGATGAGAAGCGTCTGCTGGAGATGCTTCCGGAACAGGTAAGACCGGATCTGCAGAAAGAGACCGAGACAAGTATTCAATTCTTTCGGCATATGGAAGGCATCCGCCCGGATGTGAATATTCCGCTTGTGGCGAATCTGATTAAGGTCTATGTGCTTGCCGCAGAAGGAAAAGAGATGTTGCATCAGGCGGTGTTTGATGTCACGATGGAACGCATGCGGGATCTGATCTTGTATGAGATATTCGGAAGAACGGAATAAAGTTATGAAAAAGGAGCGATGAGCTCCTTTTTTTATGCCCTGAAAATAAGACTGACTTTTCCAGTTTCCCGGTTGTTATATATGAATGACAAAGGAATGAAAGGAAAGGTGCAGTATGAAGAAACAGGCAAGACACAAAAAGAAACAGAGCTACAAAGCGGTAGCGCGTGTACTCGTGACTTTGCTAATATTGATCACTGGTCTGATCGCATACTATTCAATCCGTGGTGGAGATCGCACATTGCTCATGGTATTTCATTCGGAAAAGCAGGTGGCAGATACTTCAGGCGCATGGAATCTAATTCTTGTTGATCGGGATCATTACATTCCTGCCAATTATCAGGTGGAACTGACCGAATTATCCAATGGGGAAAAGGTGGATTCAAGGATCTATCCGGAGCTACAGCAGATGTTTGATGATGCAAGAGCGGCGGGACTTGCGCTGTTTGTGCGGGAAGGGTATCGGACAACAAAGGAGCAGCAACAGATCATGGACGATCGAATCAAAGAATATGAAAATCAGGGCTGCTCGAAGAAAGAGGCGAAGAAGAAAGCGGAGGAGTATGTTGCGATTCCGGGGACGAGCGAGCATCAGTTAGGACTCAGTGTGGATATCAACGCGGATACATCCAAATGTTCATCGGATGCTGTCTATCAGTGGCTGGATGAAAATGCATATAAGTACGGATTTGTGAAACGCTATCCAGAAGATAAGACAGACATTACATCCATCAACAATGAACCGTGGCATTACCGGTATGTGGGAAAGGATGCAGCAAGAACGATGAAGCAGGAAAATCTGTGTCTGGAAGAATATCTGATAAAATATAAATAAAACTGACTTTTCTGACGCATATGTTGTTATAGTAAGTGGGGATAGAAAAGAGGTGAGAGCGAGAATGGAGTCTACAAGCGATTTTCTGCTGGTGCACCGGGCGAGAGCCGGGGATGAGGAGGCATGTGAGAGACTGGTCAGGAAATATTATCCAAGCATTTATCAGTACTGTTTGCTGCATATATATGACACCTATGAAGCAGAGGATCTGACACAGGAAGTGTTTGTCAGAGCCTTTGCAAGCTTAGAACGATACAGGGAATATGGCAAAGTAAAAAATTATCTGTATACGATCGCCGGAAATGTAGTGAAAAATTATTATAAGAAGAAAAAGGATATTCCGCTAGAAGAACTGCCAGAGGCGGAATCCGAAAATCGTGTGGACACGGTTGGTATCCGGCTGGATATCGAACAGGCGGTGCGGAAGCTGCCGGAGGAGCTACGGGAAGTTGCGATTTTGTCGTTCTTTCAGGAGCTGAAGCAAAGAGAAATCGCAGGATTGCTCCAGATTAAGCTCTCATTGGTGAAATACCGGATTGGACGGGCGAAGGAGCTTTTGATCAAAGAATTGGAGGTGGAAGAATGAAAGCTTACAGACAACGGATACAGGAATATAGAGATTTCGTACAGCAGACATGTATACGGGAAGAAGCGGGGGCATGCACGATAAAGGTGTGTCAGGATATTCTGACAGAACAGGCACTCCAGATGGAATCAAAGAAGACATCGTATTTTGAATTCTTATATGAGCAGTCACGGTTCATAAAAAAAAGATGGTGGGTGTTGCAGGGCGGAGTGCTTCTGTATCTATGGCTGTGGCTGAGCAACAATGCCAACGACATGAAAGAGACAATGCGACTTATGGGAATTTTCGCAACGATGTTTGTGATTTTGATCGTTCCGGAAGTCTGGAAAAACCGAAGAAACGGTGCCGTCGAGGTGGAACAGGCATCGTATTATACGCTTCGCCGGATCTGTGCGGCGAGAGTCCTGTTGTTTGCAGCAGTGGACTTCTTGATTGTCATGATATTTTTGGCGGTAGCATATCGGACAACGGCACTTACCCTGAACAATCTGGTTGTGAACTTCTTACTTCCGGTCAATGTGTCCTGTTGCATCTGCTTCCGCGTGTTGTATAGCAGATTGGAACGGTCAGAATATGTTGCCGTGATGCTATGTCTGCTATGGGTGGCAGTCTGGACGATGATTGTTGTAAATGATGCGGTCTATCAGAGGATTGCATCTCCGGTCTGGAAAGCGATGCTGTTGCTGACATTTGTATATGTTGTGTATTGTGTTCGGAAGTCATTGACTTTCGATGAGAAAATGTTGGAGGATTACACCAATGAAATTAGAGTTTAAGCATGTAACAAAACGATATAGCGAGGTAGCCGCCGTCCGGGAAGTAAACTGTGTTATGGAACAGGGCATCTACGGATTGCTCGGAGTCAATGGCGCAGGGAAAACAACATTGATGCGGATGCTGTGTACGATCATCCAGCCATCGGAAGGAGAGATTCTATGGAATGGCAAGGAAATCTGGAAGCTTGGTAGTGCTTATCGGGAGGTGCTTGGATATCTGCCACAGGAGTTTGGGTATTATCCCGATCTGAATGTGTATGATTATATGATGTACATTTCTTCGATAAAGGGACTAAAGCAAGCATTTGCCAACAGGAGAATAAAACAGCTTTTGGAGCAGGTAGATATGTGGAAGTTCAGAAAACGGAAGATGAAGCATCTGTCTGGCGGTATGGTCCGGCGCGTGGGGATTGCGCAGGCAATGTTGAACGATCCAAAGATTTTAGTGTTAGATGAGCCGACAGCAGGACTTGATCCGAACGAGCGGATACGGTTCCGCAACCTGATCAGTGAGCTGTCCGAGAACCGTCTTGTATTGTTATCTACCCATATCGTGTCGGACATTGAATATATTGCAAATGAAATCATGCTGATGAAGGATGGAATGCTTTGCTATACAGGAACCGCGGAAGAGTTGCTTGCATCCATGCAGGAACGTGTATGGCTGTGTCAGGTGCCGAGAAATATGGTCGAGAACTATATGCGGAAATATCTGGTCGGAAATATCAAAACATCCGAAAATGGTGCAGAGCTTCGGATCATATCGAAGGAGAAGCCGATGGCGGAAGCTGTGCTGACAGAGAAGAATCTGGAAGATGCATTTTTGCTTTATTTCGGGGAAAAATCGGAGGAACGACAGGATGCTTAAATTAGAGTTGAAACGGATTTTTTCAAAGAAGTTAAATGTGCTTGCCGTTGGACTGATGGTGATATTGGCAGCAGTGTTTAGTGGATTTGCTGCGACTAGCAACCGGTATGTGGATGCGCATGGAACGGTCAGCACAGGAATGCTGGCAACGAGAAAGCTTGTAGAAAATAAGAATGGGTATGCAGGGGCTCTGACGGAAGCAGAACTTACGAAGATTGTTGTACAGTATAAAGCGGTGATGGCACAATCCCAAGAGGAGCAGGATGCAAATTATGGGACACTATATCAGCCAATCGATGATATCCTAAATTTCATGATATCTGTGCTGACACCGGATGCGGGATACGATGAGACAGTTTTGGATTCGGTGACGGAGGATTCCGTACAGGATTTCTATACGTGGTATCGGGGAAATATGAAATGGATGGCAGATCAGTATGGAAAGACTCCTGAACAGAAAGATTATCTGGAGAAGAAATACAGTGAGATTATATTGCCGCTCCAATACGAATCCTATGGTGCATGGGATACGATGATCATGTATGCGGAGACATATTCGATTGTGCTGGCGATTCTGGTTGGATTTATCTGTGCCGGGATATTTGCGGACGATTTTCAGACAAAGGCGGATGCGGTATTTTTTGCTTCGAAGTATGGAAGATCCAAAGCAATTAAAAACAAGATACTGGCAGGCGTCGTTGCGACAACGATGATCTACTGGACAGGAATTGTCCTGTTAAGTGCAATCAGCTTTGGCATTATGGGAACCAGTGGCATGCATACACCGTACCAGATGTCGGAAGCATATAGCATCTACATCATGACATATGGACAATATTACGCACTGACAGTAGCATGCGGTTACATTGCAAGTCTGCTTGCAGCGTCTCTGTCCATGCTGGTAGCGGCGAAAATGCATACAATCAGTGTTGCCGTCTGCATTCCATTTTTCCTGTATTGCTTATTGCCATTTATTGGGCGGGCGTTATCTGGCTATACAGAGGTATTCAACCTGATTCCAACGATTTTGACCAATGTAGAAGCTAGTGTCAGAGTGCCGTTGTTATATCAGATCGGAACGCATGTGATCCGGCAGGTTCCGCTTGTGATGGTGATGTATACTGTTCTTTCTATCATATTATTGCCGCTCATTTACCGGTGCTTCCGTCGGTATGGGAGAGTGTGAAGGTTACAACGGCATAATGAGTGGAACATCGATATGACGCGAGTAATTTTGATATAAAACAAATGAGAACAGTGAAATTTTCGTTTGACTTTTTCAAAAACAACAAATATAATAATCCCCGAACGAGTAGCAGACCTGCGTAAATCCAGTTTTGCTGCTCGTTTTTATTTTTATATGCCATTAGAAAGTGTGTAGCTGATCAGCGTAAGTCCAACTTACTTAGATAGTTACGCATTATTTTTTTGCGGAAGAAGCATCAGAAAAAGGAGGATTTAGAAAAATGGCAGAAAGTAACAAGATGAAGGATATGCCGGTGGATAAGCTCATGATCCGGATGGGTATTCCGATGATTTTATCCATGGCATTGCAGGCTGTCTATAATATTGTAGATAGTGCGTTTGTTGGAAATATGAAGGTGGGTAGCGAAGCTGCGCTGAATGCGCTGACGCTGGTATTTCCGGTGCAGATGCTCATGGTTGCAGTTGCAATCGGCACCGGTGTTGGCACGAATGCGCTTCTGGCAAGGACGCTCGGACAGGAGAATCCGCAGAAGGCCGCGAAGGTAGCAGGAAACAGCTTATTCCTTGGAGTGATTATCTATGCAGTCTGTCTGTTGTTCGGCGTGTTTGGTGTGAAAGCATACATTTCGTCACAGACGGTTGATCCACAGGTAATCTCTATGGGAACGGGCTACCTGCGTATCTGCTGTGTGTGTTCGTTCGGCATTATATTCTTTTCTATGTTCGAGAAGCTGCTACAGGCAACGGGACGTTCCCTTTACTCCACGATTGGTCAGGTCGTAGGTGCTGTGGTAAATATCATTCTTGATCCAATCATGATCTATGGTATCGGACCGGTTCCGGAAATGGGCGTCGAAGGTGCCGCTTATGCAACAGTGATCGGACAGATTGCATCGGCAGTGCTATTATTCATCTTCCATAAGAAATTCAACAAGGAATTTGAACAGGGAGTATCCTACATGAAGCCAGAAGACAGGATTATCCGTGAGATTTATTCCATCGGACTTCCGGCGATCATCGCACAGGCACTTATGTCTATTATGGTGTATGTGATGAACCTGATCCTAAAATTCAACGCGGCCGCCCAGACAGCCTATGGTCTCTTCTACAAAGTACAGCAGTTTGTGCTCTTCTTAGCGTTTGGACTGCGTGATGCAATTACACCAATTATTGCGTTTGCCTATGGAAGGGGGAGCAAGAAGCGGATCAACGATGGAATTAAGTACGGTCTGATATACACAATCGTTCTGATGGCTGTCGGGATTTTGATTACGGAGCTTTTCCCGGAATCATTTGCCAGATTATTCAATGCAGGGCAGTCGAGGGAATATTTTATTCAGGCGATGCACGTTATCTCGATCAGCTTCCTTTTTGCAGGCATCAACGTCGCATATCAGGGCATCTATCAGGCATTAAACGGCGGCATCGAATCACTCGTGATCTCGCTGCTCCGGCAGCTTGTAATCATCCTGCCGCTTGCAGGGGTGTTCTCTATCTTCGTCCGAAATGGGCAGATGGGCGAGTCACTTATCTGGTGGGCGTTCCCGATTACGGAGCTTCTTTCGTGTCTGGTCGGGTATGTGCTTTTGAAGCGGATTAAGAAAAACAGGGTTGGGGAGATTGCAGGTGCGAAAAGGGGGTAAAATTATAATGCAAATCCCCCCTTTAACTTGATGTAAACGTAATTACATAGTATAGTTATGTCCAAATACAAATGACAGCTATGGTAATTGGAGATAGTTTTGGTCGCGATGGAAGCAGATATTTTATTATGGATTCAAAATAATATACGGAATGATGTGTTGACACCAATCTTCAGGTTTATTACGACACTTGGAAATGCGGGTGTGATCTGGATTGTCCTCTCTGTGGGATTGCTGATTCCGAGGAAGACGAGGCGTGTTGGCGTGCTGGCGTTAGTTTCTCTTCTCTTCTCAGCATTGATCGACAATGTGATCTTAAAGAATGTAGTCGCGCGGACAAGACCATATGAGGTGATCGAAGGACTGACAAGTCTGGTCGGTGCACAGAAGGATTATTCATTCCCATCCGGGCATACCGGTAGTGCCTTTGCAGCGGCGGTTGTGATGTTCCGGGGACTGCCGAAGAAGTATGGCATACCGATTTTAGTTTTTGCCTGTCTGATGGGATTATCCCGGTTGTATGTCGGTGTGCATTATCCATCGGATGTGCTGGGTGGAGCATTGATTGGGACTGGCATCGCGCTGTTCACATATTGGTTCGGCACAGTCCGGATAGAACAAAAGGCATAAAACGAAAGAAGGAATAACGATGTGGATTGCATTTGCATTCGGCTCTGCGCTGTTCGCAGGACTGACCGCAATTCTTGCAAAATGTGGAATTAAAAATACAGATTCCAACGTCGCAACGGCACTTCGGACAATTATAGTCCTGATTTTTTCATGGATCATGGTATTTGTCGTAGGCGCACAGAACGGGATTACGACATTGACGGGGAAGACGATTGTCTTTCTTGTGCTTTCCGGTTTGTCGACCGGTGCGTCGTGGCTTTGTTATTACCGGGCATTGCAGCTTGGAGATGTAAACAAGGTGGCTCCGATTGATAAATCCAGTACGATCCTTACGATGTTGCTTGCGTTTATCTTTTTGAGGGAAAATCTGTCGGTACTGAAAGTGATTGCGATGGTGGCGATTGGAGTGGGTACCTATCTGATGATTCAGAAAAAAGAAGTGGATAAAACGGAAGAAGCATCCGGGAAGAAATGGCTGTTTTACGCACTTGCATCTGCGGTATTTGCAAGTCTGACGTCGATTCTCGGGAAGGTTGGCATGCAGGACATCAATTCCAACCTCGGTACAGCCATCCGGACGATTGTGGTACTCATCATGGCATGGGTGGTTGTATTCGTGACCGGAAAGCAGCATACCGTAAAGCAGATCGACAAATCAAGCTGGTTATTCTTAGTATTATCCGGAGTTGCAACGGGTGCTTCGTGGCTTTGCTATTACCGGGCACTGCAGACCGGACCGGCAAGCGTCGTTGTACCGATCGATAAATTGAGTATATTAGTTACGATTGCATTTTCCTATGTTGTATTCCATGAGAAATTAACGGCAAAGGCAGGTATCGGTCTTTTATTGATCGTAGCCGGAACGATGCTGCTACTCGTTTAATTTGTATGCGCGCTGTCGTACAGTTTCTGGATATTTTTCGGAAGCTTGTCCGGGAGCATGGCGTGGATGCCATCCTCATTGCCGTCTGCGATTGCCTGATTGTAGTACCAGCATTTATAATTTAAAAGATCTAGAGTTTTATTTAGTCGGGCAATTTCCTGCTCGACTGCTTTTTTTCTATTTACAAAAAGCTGTTTGCGCTCTGGGTAAGAGGCGCTTCCTTGCTGGCATAGCTCGAAGTAACGCTTGATGTCTGCGATTTCCAGCCCGGATGCCTTCAGACACTCGATGATTCGAAGGGCTTCGAGATCATTCTCGTCAAACTGCCGGATGCCGGACTGGCGTTTGAGATTCGGGAAAAGTCCCTGCTTATCGTAGTAGCGAAGTGTAGATACCGGGAAACGGAATAATTCAGAAACCTGACCAATTGTATACATAATATCCTCCTGAAAAAATAGCTTGACCTAAAGTTAAGTTTATGTAGTATCATAATAACACAGTCGGAAAAGATTGCAAATAGAAAATCATTGGAAAGGGGCAATTTACAGGTATAACAAGACAATTACTTTGAATAACGGAGTTAAAATCCCACAGCTTGGTTATCGGCATATGGATACGGCGCAGCACGCGGCTTCCCGGTATATGGAGGAAAGATGTAATAGGAAAAAACCATATCTAATTGTAAATTGAATAGTAAAGTTTAGGTTGTATTTATCCTAAAATTTGCGTATAATATAGTAAATAAATCACGGAGGTGATCAAATGACTATAGATACAAAAACAATGGTTTCTATTTCAGATGCTAATCAGAATTTTTCTAAAGTAGCAAGATTAGTGGACGAATGCGGTTCAGCGGTGATTTTGAAGAATAATGTACCAAGATATCTTGTTATAGACTTTAGTAAAGCAGATAAGGATTTTATTGCGCCTGATGAAGATGTGTTAAGTATTTCAAAGAAGCTTATGGAGCAGAATAAGGAAGCATATGAGGTATTGGCTAAATGAAAAAACTGAGCAAAAAGCAGATTCTTATGCTTCACACTCAATTGATTCTGCAGACTGGTGGAAGCGAAGGAGTCAGAGATTACAATTTATTGGACTCAGCTTTAGAAACTCCTTTTCAGTCTTTTGGAGGGAATGAATTGTATCCTACGATACAAGCGAAAGCCGCAAGATTAGGATATGGGTTGATTAAAAACCATTGTATGATAGATGGAAATAAAAGGATTGGAACGCATGCAATGTTGGTTTTTCTTGCTTTGAATGGGATAGAGCTTAAGTATACGCAAAAAGAATTATACGAAACTATTCTTCATGTTGCAGCTGGAAAAATAGAATATGAAGACCTATTGCAATGGGTTCTTGACCATCAAAACTAAATAGTGTAACTGGCAAAAGACCGCTCAGAGATAATCTGTTCGGCCTTTTGCTTTTATATGAAAAAATAAATTGAAATGACTTTATAGAATGTGCGCATAATTTGTAAAGGTTATAACTTATGAAGAACAAAATATCAGACTTATTTTATTACGATAAAGTTTATAATTATAATAGTTATACTAATATCTTTTAAAAATATATTGCGCATGTTAATAAAAGCATGTATGATATACAAAGTTAGATAAAACTAACCCGAAGATGTTACGAAAAGCATAGAAAAGATGCAGGAGGAAAATGACGTGAACGAGTATGTAGCTTTTGGAATATTTGGAGTCATCAGTAATCTGGCAGCGGCGTTTGCTGATGTGCCACTTAACAAGCCGGGAAAACCGACCGGAGACGATAAGATATCCTTAACTGGAGTTCAATCGTGGTGGGCAGAGGTTCCGGATAAAAGATTTAAGATGTCTTTCTGGTTATCTTTCCTGGGCCAGCCGGGAGCGTACGTGGTATTGTGGCTTCTTGCAGATCTGATTGCAGATAATAATACCGCATTGGCGATGGCACTGAAAATCAATACATTTATCAGTTGCTATACAGGTCTTCTGAGCCATTTGTATTTCTGCCTGAGACCGCTTTTATATCAGAAGCTGAGAAAAAAAATGTCAGATGAAGAGAGCGAGGACGTTATGTGTGCCATCAATCCGGTTGCGAACATCCCGATGCTGATCGCAGGTCTGACGCTTTGGCTTGGCGGAACCATTCTTGTGGCGATTGCCATTTTGACAGGTGCATTGGAGGTTTCAAAGTGGTGTCTGCTTTTGAATCCGATAGTAGCAGTCATTGTTTTAATGACATTGAAGAAATGCAAGGTGAAAGTAATCGGTGCACTTGGTGTGGGATACACGCTGTTATCTGTTTTGCTTATCATCGCAGGTATGTAATAAAAGAGTATCTGGATATTCCTTCGATTTCGTGGTAGAATAAGACATTCAATGAAATCGGAGGAATTTTTATGAGTAACGAAAGCAAGCGCTGTAAGGTGCACTATACAGGAACATTCAACGATGGAACAAAGTTTGATTCATCTTATGATCGCGGCGAGCCGCTGGAGTTTGTATGTGGTGCAGGCATGATGATCAAAGGATTTGATGAAGCGGTGAAGAATATGAATATCGGTGAGATCGTCGATGTACATCTGATGCCGGAAGAAGCTTACGGTATGCCGGATCCGGCGAATATCATCACAGTTGCATTCGAGGATATGCCTGGTTCTGAGAACCTGGAAATCGGCAATCAGGTTTATCTGACAACTCCATACGGACAGCAGTTTCCGGTGAAGGTTGTGGATAAAGACAAGGAAACCATCACCTTTGATGCCAACCATGAGATGGCAGGTAAGGAACTGAATTTCAAGATTGAGCTGCTTTCTGCAGAATAAAGAACAACAAAAAAGGAGCTGTACACGAACTTAGTGCACAGCTTCTTTTTTGTTGTTCTATAAGGACTGCTTATATGCATTTCCCCATGCAACCATGGAATCTAAAATCGGCTATAAGGATTCGCCAAGCTCGCTCAATGCGTATTCTACTCTGGGTGGAACTTCCGGGTCTTGGCATCGATATCCCTTGCACAGTTTATTCTGGAATCCGGTTATGGAAAGAGTGAGCTTGCACAGGGAGCGAACAACGTATTCGGGATGAAATGTAGTTTGAGTGAAAACACATGGAGTGGTTCCGCATGGGATGAGAAAAGTACTCCGAGCGAATTTAATAATGCCAATCAATTTACCCTCGGGTGTCTCTTTTGAAATACCTGCGGGCTTTTTTGTGTAAAAAGATTCAAAAAAAGAGTTCAGGAAGAATGATTGCACTATTCACTTGCAATCAATAGATTTGATTATTTGAATAATGGGACATAATTAGTTCATAACGCATCAAAACCATTGAAACAATGCACCGAAAGTGGTACAATCCATATTGGATAATAACGAAGGAGGTTCTGTGATGAGTGGATTTGAACCAAAAAAACTGGCGCTTCTAAGAATATGGCAGATTCTAAAAGAATATAGCGATTATAATCATCCTCTTACCCAAGAAGATATTGCTATATACCTGGAGAGAGACTACGGAATTGTAATTGAAAGAAAAGCTATAAGTCGGAATCTTTCGCTATTGAAAGAAGCCGGAGTAGAAATAGACTCGAGACGCGCCGGAACATATCTTGAAAGAAGAGAGTTCGAAGATTCGGAACTTCACCTGCTTATTGATGGTGTACTTTCAAGCAAGCATATTACCGCAAGGCATTCAAAGGATTTGATTGATCGCATATGCAGTCTGTCCAACAAGTTTTTCAAGGCTAGTGTAAAGCATATTCATTCGGTGAATGATTGGAGTAAAACGGATAATCAGGCGCTCTTTTATAATATTGAGCTGATTGACGCTGCTATTGAAGAAAATAAACAGATACATTTCGATTTCAATAAATATGGAATAGATAAAAAACTTCATAAAACATCGCTGAAGTATGTCAGTCCATACCTCATGATATTGCATAACCAGCGGTATTATCTTATGGCAAGAGATGAGTATTGGGGTGATATGGCATACTATCGCTTGGATCACATTACTAATATGACAATCACAGATAAAAAAGCGACTCCGCTTCGTGAAAACAAGGGTTATGAGTACGGTATCAACTACAAAGAACTTTCTACCGCCATGCCTTACATGTTTAATGATAAGCCGGAGACGGTAGAGTTCATAGCTGATTCGTTCATTGTTGACGACATCATCGAATGGTTCGGAAAGGATATCAAAATCTCCAAGCTGGACAGTGACGAGAACAAGGTGAGAGTTGGTGTCAAGGCAAGTTCGTTTGCGATGGAGTACTGGGCGATGCAGTATATCAATTATGTGGAAGTAATTGCGCCTGAAGCGCTTCGAAAAAGTATTCAAAATACGCTTGTGAATGGATTAAACAAATATCGTGAAACTGCAAACAATAAATGAGTAGGAGACCGCGGAAATGGATATTGGAACTTTTGAAAAAGTCAAGAAGCAACTTGCGGAGGAATACTTCTACAACAAGTCTTTAAGGAATAATATAACAAAGGAATTTGAAGACCGATTAATAGAAGAATACCTTCAAAATGGGCTGATTAGTGATCTCGTGGTTTCCTGGAAAGCGGGTAGACTAATTGAAGATAAAGATAACCCGGGAGATTTTGTGCCTGCAAAAAACAAGAATGGAGATTATTATACCGGTTATGGAACAAGTATAGATAGCGAGGAACTAGAGAACTATTTAACAACCGTAGAAAAACGGTGGATTGGGTTGACTTCTGTCGAGCAAGAACAGTTTTCCGAGATTTATACTAAACTGGTACAAGATATATTTGTTCCCAAGAACTTCGGAAGCGTATATATCATCAATCTCATATATTTTCTCTCCAAGGGTAGATTTCCAATATACGATAAATTTGCCCACAAAGCAGCAAAAGCTTTATTCATGGGAAAACAGCCCAATAAAGTCTATGTGGAAAATGCCCCGGGAAAAAATGATATTGAAAATGTTGTCAACATGTACAACGAATACTTGTGGCTGCTTGAAAAGCTTTTTCATAAGTACAGCATAGATAGAATCACTGACAGAGCGTTGTGGGTTTATGGACATGGTGTAAACCCATCTGACACTTAACACTGGGCGAAATATTAGAAAGAGCTCTAGTGAAAGTTTGGATGAAATATTCATCGGAGAATGCAATAATAAATACTCTTCGACTTACTAAAACAAGCCGATATTTTATATCTTCATAACCGAAAACTGAATGATCGTAGCATGGAGCAGGCCGTAAAGATATGGTCTGCTCTTTTTATGCCCTCAATTTGGTACATTGCTTCTTATATAATGATGTTCGAAAAGGACGTTGAAAAGGAGCTTGTCTATGGGAAAGAAAATCGAGAATATTATAGGTCAGCTTTCCATATTTGACATTTTGGGAATCTCTGAGAGTATTGAAGGCTTTTCCTCTGACGATTTTGGAAAAGCTATAAGTAAACTGCAAAAAGCTCAGAGCAAAGCCATAGAGCGAGAGGAAAATGAGCGCCGACGTAAGGAAAAGGAAGAGGCTGAAAGAAAAGCCAGAGAGGAAAAGGCTAGACAGGATGCACATATTCAGGAAGTAACCTGTATGGATTTGCCGTTAGACTGGAATAATGTATTTAATTCGGATGTGCGGACTCAGGGCGTGCATACAGACAGTATTTCCGATGCACTTATACTCTGTCTGTCAACTCTGGGGAAAGTGGATATAGAATACATTGCATCCATAACCGGTGTGGATTACAAGACTGTCATTTCAACACTCAAGGGGTCAATTTACCAGAATCCTCTCACCTGGGGGGAATGTTTCTATAAAGGTTGGGAAACAGCTGAAGAATATCTTTCAGGTAACCTTATGCGCAAATGGAATGCTGCAAAAGAAGCAAGTAAAGAATACAATGGTTATTTTGATTATAACGTCAAAGCAATTGAAAAAGTACTGCCACCTACGGTGGCAACAAAAGATATTTATATTACGCTCGGATCACCTTGGGTTCCGACGGATGTAATTGACGATTTTATCGTGCATCTTTTTGGAGATCCTCTTAGATATTACGATTATTATAGTGATCGGGATACAGTTATGGAGAGCTTTAAGACCATTCATGATGAAATCACCGGGACATGGGAAATTCCAGGAAAATCAAGGTACAATCACAGTACAGGTGTTAGTCAGACCTACGGAACAGACAAGATTGAGGCTCTTCATATTCTCGAAAAAACATTGAATATGAAAACTATTGCTGTAACTGATGAGATCTACTGCCCGACCAATGCCTCCGGGAAAAAACGTGTGATTAATAAAGCGGAGACCATTGCGGCTATTGAGAAGCAGCAAAAGCTAATCAAGGCTTTTCAAAATTGGGTATGGAAAGATGATGTACGCAAAGAACGACTTGAAATCATATTCGAGAATAATTTCAGCTGTGTTCGCAGGCGCATATTTGATGGCTCATTTTTGGAATTTCCAAATATGTCCAGTAGCATAAGCCTATATCCGTATCAAAAAGACGCGGTGGCAAGAATTATTTTCACACCGAATACATTACTTGCACATGACGTTGGTGCTGGGAAAACATATGTTATGATTGCCGCCGGACAGGAAATGAGGAGGATGGGACTTTCGAAGAAGAATATGTATGTTGTACCAAACAACATTGTCGGACAATGGAAAAATATTTTTTCAATGATGTATCCCGATGCGAAGCTGCTTTGCGTAGATCCGAAAAACTTTAGTCCAGGGAAGCGTGAAAATGTGCTCGAGCGTATCAGAACCGAGGACTTTGATGGAATAATAATTGCTTACAGTTGTTTTGAGCAGATACCATTGTCAAAGGATTACTACATTGAGAAGCTAAAAGAAAAGAAAAAACAGATTTCAAGTCTTGCAACACAAAAAGGCAAGGCCACTAGTAAGTTGAAAAAGAAAAAAGAGGCTCTCGAAAAAGCACTATCAGAAATTACTCTCGCCATTGACGATATGTATGATACGGTCTGTTTTGATGAGCTTGGAATTACAAGACTCTTCGTTGATGAGGCGCACAACTTCAAAAATGTTCCATTCGAAACGAAAGCCAATAAGGTGCTTGGAATCAATGGGAAAGGCTCAAAAAGATGCCAGGACATGATGGACAAGGTTCATATGGTACAGAGGAAAAATGATGGAAAAGGAGTCGTACTCGCAACCGGCACGCCTATTACAAACTCAATTACAGATGCCTATATAATGCAGCAGTATTTGCAGAGCGGCGAGCTTGCAATGTTGGATCTTCAAAGTTTTGATGCCTGGATCGGAATGTTTGCAGAAAGAAATACCGAGTTTGAGATTGATATCGACACAAGTAGTTACAGACTGGCTACACGGTTTGCAAAATTTCATAATCTCCCGGAGCTTACTTCACTACTTTCGGGCATTGCGGATTTTCACCAGTTGGATGACACTACGGGCATTCCCATACATGACGGCTATTGTGATGTGCTGGTTTCCAAGACAGCTGATTTTGCGGATTATCTTGAAAATATATCACAAAGGGCAGATGATGTAAGACAAGGCATAGTCAGCCGTAAAGATGATAATATGCTGAAAATTACCACTGATGGCAGGAAAGCGGCGTTGGATCTTAGGCTCGTAGATTCGTCTGCAACTTTTAATTACCAGTCCAAGGTGGCAAGATGCTCAGAAAATGTAGCTGATATCTACTTTAAGAATTCTAAGAACAAAGCTACGCAATTGATTTTCTGTGATACTTCTACTCCGAAGGCTGATTTCAATATTTATGACGAATTAAAAGAAAGGCTCATGTGTTTAGGTGTTCCTGAATCTCACATTGCATATATCCATGATGCTGAAACCGAAACTAAAAGGTCACAGCTGTTTATGAATGTTCGAAATGGTGACATTCGCATTTTGATCGGCTCAACTTTTAAACTCGGACTGGGAGTAAATATTCAGGACAAATTGATTGCACTGCATCATATAGATGTTCCGTGGAGACCTGCTGATGTAGGACGGATTTTGCGGACATTCAAAATAAAAAAGAATGTGGAGGTAACAGACAATGGCAAAATCATTATTTGAGGAACTGGGCGGCAAATACGAAAGGCAAGGGGATTATTTGATACCGTGCTTAACTGTACCCGCCGAAGAAGAACAGGCAATAGGCATCTGGGGGCAACGGCATTTAGATTATCTAAAACAGTACCGTAAAGTTACATACACCAATCTTCTTACAAGCGGCAGGCTAAACGCCTACCTTGCCGACATCAACAGACAGGCACAGGAACGCTTTGAAAGGCTCATAGAGGGTATGAAACAGGCACAGGGCATAACGGAACAGCTAAAGGCAGAAAACGCCTTAGAATGGACAGGATGCCTCAATAACATAAGGGCTTGTGCGAGGGAGATTGTGGAAAAGGAAATTATTTTTGCATAAACAGATGATTAGTGGCAGGGGGAAATCCTGCCGCTTTTTCTGCTTTAGTTTGTCAGCTTGACAAATAAAGGGTTAAGGAATATAATTAGATTCAGTATTATACAAGGAGTTAATAAATATGCGGCAAGGTATTCTTAAATAAACTGTCAATTTGATAGTGGGAACAAAA